>Ga0214469_1000625_pt1 | contig 12395 bp, 12 predicted proteins | sample RVTome_10_FD_187340 | JGI IMG/M metagenome (GOLD analysis project Ga0214469, IMG submission 187340) | Soil microbial communities from uranium-contaminated site in the Upper Colorado River Basin, Wyoming, United States - RVT153D57 HiSeq ... | reverse complement strand
GAGGCGGGGCGGGACGATGCTCTATTGGGATTGGCAACCCAACAGGACATGGGGTGCGACTCGGAGTGGCTGGACAAGAGTGTGGTGGAGGCCAGATTTCCCGCCCTCGTGTCTGACGGCCTCGTGGGAGGCACTTACGGGCCGAGTGACGGCTCGGTGGACCCAAATGCGGTGATCGAGGGTTACCGAAGGAATGCGATCGCTGAAGGGGCCCGGGCCACGGAGGCCGATGTCATCTCGGTGACGACTCGCCACGACCGTGTGACCGGCGTGGCATTAGCCGACGGGTCGAGCCTCGACAGTGATTTCGTCGTGGTTTGCGCAGGCGCTTGGTCTCCGAGACTCCTCGAGACCGTTGGAGTAGCCATACCGGTCGAGCCGGTGATGCGAACCGTCTACGTCGTTGCCGGCGATGTCGTCGGGGGAGACTCGTTGCCGAGTGTGTTCCTGCCCTCCGGCGTCTATGTGCTCCCGGAGAACGACGGGACGTATCTCATTGCGTGGTCGACCGACGACGACCCGGTCGGATTCGACTTCACGCCGGCTCCGAGGTCGAAGTTCTACGAAGTGATCTGGCCGGAACTGGCAAGTTCCCTGCCGGCGTTCGATCGTCTCGAAGTGATCCGCTCATGGGCCGGTCTCTATGCACAGAACCGGCTCGATGCCAATGCCATCATCGGAGAGTGGCCCGGGATGAAGGGTTTGTTTCAGGCGACCGGCTTCAGCGGCCACGGCTTTCAACAATGTCATGCCGTTGGGAGACATCTCGCCGAGCTCATAGGCGAAAGTGAGCCCAGCCTCGATCTGAGCCGTCTCGGCCCCCAGCGGATTCTCGACAATCAGCCACTCCTGGAGCACGCTGGGCGAATCATCTGACCACTTCGCTCCCCGCTTCAGGTACCAGCCGAGAGGAGAGTCACCCCGAGAGTGGTGACGGCCAGGGCCAGGACGACGGCGCCGGCGTAAATCAGAGAGATCCAACCGTTGGCGGTCTCTCTGCCCTCTCCGGCTGACGACAAGAAGAAGCCCGCCGGAAAGAGAATGGCGGCTACCCAAATCCCATTGCGAGCGATAACTCTCCACACTCCCGAGACATCTGTGGAGTCGGCGAGGATCAGACCGACCAATGCGAACACCAGGAGGACGGCGGCGTGGCCATGTCCCGCCCTGGCGAACGTCACCTGAAATGGCGTCGCCTCCATATGGCCGCGACTCATACGCAATACCACGTACCCACCCCACTCCACGAACAAGACCGTCAGTAGGATCAGTCCCGCGGTTGCCTGGGTGTCTGTCGAGATCTCCATCTGGTCGGTCTCCTCTTCGAGTAGACAAGCACGCACCACCCCCGCCAGGCGCTCCCACAACGATGTTGCCATGGTTTCACCGTGACCCGGACCGGGTAACCCCGGGGGCTTATCAGGAGGAAAGCATGACCATCATCACCGACGAGCAGCGGCAGCGCTTGATCAACAACTCGGAGACTGACGATTTCGTCGAGACCGAAGAACAACCGGTCGTCGTCTACCGTCGGCCGCGCTCTGGTGTCCTGGCTTCTCTCATCGGGATGCTCGCCGGACTGGGTGTGCTCACCATCCTCTGCTCGATCGCGGCATCACTGGCGTTGGTGTCAGGGGTAGACATCGATTTGATAGACAGCAACTTGGAGCAACTCTCCATAGCCACTCTGGCAACCGTCGCGGTGATCGTCCTCACATCGACGTTCGTCGGCGGGCTCGTGGCGGGTCGGGTGGCTGGACACGGCGGCATGGCCACAGGTCTTGGATCGACTCTGTGGCTGTTGGTGGTCCTGGTCGCCCTTGGAGGGCTCGCCCTCCTGGTCAACGAATTCTCACCAGTCTTCGAGGGGTTCGATGTTGCAGAACGTGTCGCCGCCCTCGATGGCTCGGACGTCGCCCTCGCCGGAACCATCGCGGCCGGGGGCCTGTTGCTGCTCAGCCTCGCGATGGGGATGCTCGGTGGCCGCCTCGGCGAGACCGAGAGGGCCGTCGGTGCCCATGAGGCGACCGTGATCGGGGACGACGACACCGTCTGAGTCGAGATCGAGCGTCGCAGTTGGGGCCGTTTGCCCACTTCGCCTGCCCGGGGAGAGTCTGTACAATTCCCGGTCCTTGACTACCAGTTGGGGCCCATAGCTCAGCCCGGTTAGAGCGCATCCCTGATAAGGATGAGGTCCGTGGTTCAAGTCCACGTGGGCCCACTGAGGTCGTCGCCCCCAGCATCTCGCTTCTGACCGTGGCGGACTCGGCCTGCATAGTGCTTGCGAAATCTGAATCCGGAGGGGCGGGGGGATCACTCCGACTGCACGCCAATTGGGTCCAATGACTTCAAAGGTGGGCATCGTTAACTGACACTGCACGTCATGACCTCGGTGATAAGTGTAGGTTGACACAGGACGGAGCTCGGTGACACCCAATCGAGCAAGACCGACCGACGAGGAGGACACGGTCATGTGTGACGAATCGGACTTTCCCACATCGGAGAGCGAGAACCAGGCCACTGCCGACGACAAAGACGACTCGAGCGAAGGAGGTCTCTCGCGACGCAAGTTCCTGGCCGGCGCCGCGGCCGCGGGCGCAGCCGGAGTGTTGGGTGTGCCATCCATCGCAGCTGCGGCCGGGCCCCGTCTGCCCCTCCAGGTGAGCGAGGTGTCAGGCGGGTCTCTGACCCTCGTCAATGGGCGCATCCACACCATGGACGGGTCGGGGACGGTCGCCCGTTCGGTCGCCATCGACAACGGGCGCTTCACCAGCGTCGACAACGGGGCAAGAGGCGGTGGAGGTGGCTCGGTGATCAACCTACGAGGACGCACGGTTGTCCCGGGAATCATCGACAACCACAACCACATAGTCCTGATGGGTAACCGGCCCGGCTTTCACACACCGCTCGAGAACGCCAACTCGATCGCCGAAGTCCAGGAGACTTTGGCGGCGAGGGCCTCCGATGTCCCAGCCGGGGAATGGATCACGACGATCGGTGGCTTCCACATCAATCAATTCGACGAGCAGCGGTTTCCGAACCTCGACGAGCTCGACGAGGCACTCCCTGACCACCCGGTCTACATATCGCAGAGCTTCGCCGGTCCGTCAACGACGAACACGCTCGGGAAGACGTTCTTCGAGGCACGCGGAGTGACAGTCGGAGCCGACGGATCGATCGCTGGCGGTTTCGGTGACTCTCCAACAGGCAGAGCCACGTTTGCGTTGCGCCAAGAGTTGCTCACACCGGAGACACGCCGCCGTGGCGCGATCGATGCCATGGCCTATGGAGCCGGTCTCGGGGTCACCACCCACCTGGATCAGGGCGCGTTCCAATCGGTGGGCAACTCGAGCGACGGTGCAGCTTCGGAGGACAACTACACGATGCACATCCCGTTCCTCGAGCTCTACCGATCGGGCGATCTCGGGACAAGGCTCAGGATCAACTTCCTGCACCGGGATACCGACGCATCGATACCTACCTTGACCGAACGTATCAAGAACCAGTTCCCATTCTTTGGAGGGGACATGGTCAAGACCGGTGGAATTGGCGAATTCATTGCCCAGGACGTGTCGAGCGACCCGGCCAGTCCTTTCGTCGCCGCCGCACGTCTCATCGCTGAATCGGGGTGGCGAGCGGAGGTGCACTCACTCAGTGGCACGGACTTTCAGACTGAGATCCAAGCGTGGGAGTTCGTCAACGCCAACCACGCCGACATCACCGATCTGCGCTGGGTGATCGCCCACGTGCCGTTCATAACGGAGGACTATGTAGATCGTCTCAAGACGCTAGGCGGTGGTCTGTCACTGACAGGATGGCGCTATCTCGCCGGGTCGGGACCGGCCGCTGGCCCACCGTTCCGGATGATCGTCGACAACGGGATCAACGTCGGAATGAGCTCTGACGGCATGCAGATCGCGCCAATGAATCCATGGCTGCACATGTATTACGCAACCACTGGGATCAACTCCTCTGGCGACCTAATCAACGACGGCCAGCAGATCACCCGCGAGGAGGTTCTCCGTCTCTACACCGCGGACAACGCCTGGTTCATCGGCGAGGACGACCTGGGTAGCATCGAGGTTGGCAAGCACGCCGATCTCGTCGTCCTCAGCGACGACTACTTCGCGGTGTCGGACGAGGAGTTGAAGGATCTCCACTCGGTCCTGACTGTCGTCGGCGGCCGCGTGGTCCACGACGCCGGCGCTCTGTAGACACACATCGATCAGGGGGGCTCGGCTCCCCTGATCGTTCACTCAGCCCATTGACCTGGGAAGAAGAATGCTCCTGCCGGGGGAGGTGCGGGTGACTGTGCTTCGATCCACCGCACCCTGCTCTCCGTCTGGTTGGAGAACCCATGGAGCGAGTTGACCCCGGCGAAGACGACATCGCCGACTCCCACCGGGATGCTCTGGTCCTCGAGGTGGGCAACCGCCTCGCCTTCGACGATGTAGTAGATCTCCTCGAAGGGGTGATAGTGCTGGCCGCCCAGAGTCACCGTCTGGCCTGTCGGAGCGAACTGAACCATGAACAAGGTGTGATGCACCGCCCCCACCACCTCGTCCACCAGCATCCAAAGCCCGACGTTCCTGGCGGTCCCGGATCGAAACCCTTTCATCGCCAGGGGCCCAGGGGCGGGCAGATGATCTTCGGAGAAGTGCCCGACGAGACGTGAAGCCGGATTGGAGGCATCCACTGCACGGGGGGACACCGCCGGGTCCAGGTCGGCGAGGTCCGCCTTCATGGGAACGATCCCGAAATCACGTGGCTGAGGCGACCTGACCCGCAGGTAGGCAGCGGGGTCCGGAGATCTGTTCTCCCACCGGTGGGCCACGGCAACCGGCACATACCCGAAGTCGTCGGAGCCGAGGTCGTGGAGCTGTCCGGCGAGTTGAAGCACGAGACGCCCATCGACGACGTAGAACGACTCTTCGAATGGGTTGACTTCGGCTTCACCTCTCTCGCCGGCAGCAAGTGTCACCATGGCCACATCGAGATGGATAGCACCCTGTGTGACGCCGACCAGCTCGGCTACACCACTCTCACCGGCAACCACCTCGTCGCCTCGCACCACAGCCCAATCCACCATCAGAGACCACCCAGCCCATCAGTCACATCGGCGTCCTCAGACACCAGATCCATGCCCGCCATCGCTGCCTGCTGAACGATGAGAGTGGCGAAGTCGTCGTCCCCATGCCCGATGCCGATCAGACCCTGAACCAACTGATGGGTGATGGCCACGGTCGGGAGAGTTACCTCACTCTCTCTGGCCGCAGCCAGCCCGAGCTCGAGGTCTTTTTTGAGCAGACGCGTTGTGAAAGTCGGATGGAAGTCGAGGTTCACGAATGCCGGTGTCTTGTAACCCGAGAAGATCGAGCCCAGCACACTTCGATTAAGGAAGTCGAGGAAGTCGGCTCGCCTCACCCCCAACCTCTCACACAGGATCGTCACTTCCGCCAGTGCTTGGGTGACGACGGCGAGATAGAGGTTGTGGGCGATCTTCACGTTGCGCGCAACCTCCCCCTCTCCCACGTAGGTCGCCGAGCCAACGTGGTCGAGGATCTCGTGAACCCGGTCGAAAGCCTGCTCCGTCCCCGAAACGGCGAACATCATCCGCCCGGCGCTGACCACGCTCGGGTTGCCCGACACTGGCGCAGCCAGCAAGTCGGTCCCCTTCGCCGTGGCCTGAGCGCGGAGGGTCGCCGATTCCTCCACCGAGATGGTGGAGCACTCGATCAGCGCCCCAGGCCCCGATTCGCCGGTGAGCAAACCGTGGTCCCCGTTCATCACGGCATCCACGGCCCGCCCGTGGGCGAGCATCGAGAACACGACATCACAAGACGCGAGGTCAGACACGTGATCAACCCGGGTCGCGCCCTGGTCTACGACTGCCTGTGTCTTCTCCGGGGTTCGATTCCACACCCGCACGGGCAAGCCCGTCGCGACCAGTCGTTCGCACATGGCCTCCCCCATCCGGCCCATCCCCACCCAGCCGACCGACAGATCACTCATCGTCGAGATCCAGCGTCGGGTCGGAATCGATCTCGTTGTAACCCTTGACGAAATCGTGCCCGTTCCAATAGCGCTGTCCCAGGACCAGCAGCTCTTCGGAGGGAAAGCGTGTGAGGAGCACCGGGCCATCGGCGGTCACCCACACCTCCTCCTCGATTCGGGCCGCCGAATAGCCATCCGCCGCCGGCCAGTAGGTCTCAATGGCGAACATCATCCCTTCTTCGATGGTCACCGGGTTCTCGAAGGAGTGGTAACGACTGATCAGCGGCGTCTCCCACAGCCCGACCCCAACCCCGTGGCAGTACTGCAGACCGAACGCCGCCTCCTCGTTCTCGAAACCGAACTCGGTCGCCGCCGGGAAGTGTCGAGCGATCTGATCACTCGTCACACCGGGCCGGACTTCGGTCAGTGCCATGTCGATGTAGTACCTGGTGCGCTTGTAGGCGTCGATCTGTGCCTTCGAGGCGCCGCCGACGTTGAAGGTGCGGTAGTAGCAGGTGCGATAGCCCATGAATGAGTGAATGATGTCGAAATAGAGCATGTCGCCCGGACGGATCACCCGATCGGAGAACACATGCGGGTGAGGGCTGCACCGCTCCCCCGAGATCGAGTTGATCGCAGTCACCTCCTCAGATCCCATCTCGTAGAGGATCGCCGAGGCGAAGGCGACGACGTCGTTCTCCCGCATCCCGATCTTCATCCGCCGGGCGATCTCGTCGTAAACGGTGTCGACCATCCCGCAGGCCTGATCGAGCAGGGCGATCTCGTCGACCGACTTGATGGCTCTGGCCCTCTGCATGATCTGCTGGGCGTTCACCACGTGGAGGCCCTCCGCCTCGAGAGCCCGGAGAACCGGCATCTCGACGATGTCGACGCCAACCGGGTCGTCGGCGAGACCGGCCTCCTTCAAGTCGTGGGCGATGCGCTTCGCATTCGACTCCTCTATCCCGGCGTCGGGCGGAATCGCACCACGCCAACTCGAGACGGTTGCCTGCCAGTTCTGCTCAGGGAGCCACGGGCTGTGCATCTGGTGCTGTTTCGCCGCCGAGCCGATATCCCAGTGGATCGGATCCCGGTCACGCATGACCAGCGCAGCGCGGAACAGCTTGTCGCGGGCCCAGTTCCCGATGTGCCCCGCGGTCGCGTACCGGATGTTGTCCATGTCGAAGAGGATCATCGACCCGACATCCGACTCACCGAGTGCCTGGTCGATGCGGGTGCGCCGGTACTCGCGCAGACGGGGGAAGTCGACCCGGTTCTCCCAGTCGACTCCGGAGAGGGCGCCGGGCGACGCGATCTCACTGGTCAGCTTCTGTGCTGCATATGGCATGGGCTCCTCCTATCGATCGAACGTCATACGGGCTCGTGGACCCCCGGTCGCTCTTCGGACACCTCTGCGAACACGGGCAGCGGCATCTTGGCCTGAGCAAGCTCCCAGATGGCTTCGACCAGCGCACGAGCACTCAACCCGAATTCCTTGAAGAGATACGGGCGGCTGCCGGCTGTGGCGAACACATCCTGCACCCCGACGCGACGCAGCTTCACACCCAGACCTGCTTCGGCCATCGCTTCTGCGACAGCGGACCCCAACCCCCCGATCACCGAGTGATTCTCGGCGGTGATCACCCCTTTCGATCCTGCGACGGCATCGAGGATGGTTGCGGCGTCGAGAGGCTTGATGACGGGTGCGTAGACGAGGCCGACGTCGACCCCGGCGTCGGCGGCGACCTCGGTTGCCTTGACGGCCGGAGCGAGCATCATCCCGGAGGCGACGACCACAACGTCTCCGCCGGGCTTGACCACCGTGGCCCGCTTCAGATTCAGCGTGTAGCTCTCGTCGAAGATCACGGGAGTCTCTCCCCGCTTGAGACGGAGATATACGGGCCCGTCCAGATCGACGATCTGCTCCACTACTGCCGAGACCTCGCCGGCGTCGGCTACGTCAATGACTGTCATGTTGGGGAGGGCTCTCATCAAAGCGACGTCGTCGATCGCCTGATGGGAGGGGCCACCGGGGCTGGAGAGGCCCGGCATGAACCCCACCAGACGGACAGGGAGGTTGGGGTAGGCCACCGACATCGCCACCTGGTCGTAGGGGCGTCGGGTGACGAAGACGCCAAAGGTGTTGACGAAGGGCTTGAGACCTGATCGAGCCAGCCCTGCGGCCATCCCGATGAGGTTCGCCTCGGCCATCCCGGCGTTGAAGAAGCGATCGGGTATCTCGTCCCTGAACAGATCGGTCTCCGTCTGGCGGGTGAGATCGCCACCGAGGCAGACGATGTCGTCACGTTGCCGGGCCAACTCGACCAGGGCGGTGCCATAGGGCTTGAGCGTGGTCTCGTATGGGGCCGGCCTCAGCATCAGAGCCTCCTTTCGAGCTCTGCGGAGAGCGAGTCTCCGAGCTCTCCGTCGACCTTGATGAAGTGAGCATCGTCCACGCCTTCGAGTGCGTCGAGCCCGGCAGTGGCCGTGGTCCTCGCCACGATCACCTTCGGTTGGTCGACCGCCTGGTCCAAAGCGTCGGTCAGCTCACCGAGGTCGTGACCGTCCACCTCGATGGCATGCCAGCCGAAGGCCCGCCACTTGTCGACGAGAGGCTCGATCGTGGTGACGAAGGAGACGGGACCGTCCACCTGGGAGTCGTTGCAGTCCAGGACCAGAGTCAGATGTTGCAGGCCATGGTGAGCGGCGAACATCGCTGCTTCCCATGTCTGGCCCTCCTCCATCTCCCCATCGCTCCCGAACACGACCGTGCGAGCCCCTCGCCCCGCAAGCCGGTTGGCCAGGGCATACCCGATGCCCACCGACAGACCTTGTGCCAGCGACCCACAGGTGAAGTCGACCACCGGTGTGCGTTCGGAGCCAATCGTCTCGAGAGCCGACCCATCTGCTCCGTAGCTGTTCAGCGTTTGTCGGTCGAGCTGTCCCAACTCGACGGCCACCGCATACATCGCAGTGACGTAGTGGGAGGGCGAGAGGACGAACCGGTCCTGGCCCGTCCTGACGTACCGGCCCATGATGGCGGTCAGGATCTCGGCGGCCGAGAACACCTGGCCCAGGTAACCCAACCCGAGACGCCCCACCATCTCGACACCGTTGAGACGGGCCCGCGTCGGCACATCGGATAGGTAGGCGATGCGTGGCGATGACACTCGGTCCTCCTCATAGATTGGCTAGGCCACTCAGCCAGTCGGCAGAATCCTAGCTAGTCTGCGGCACCCGATGCCGGACGAACCTAGGACCCAGCTCAAAACGCTCACTCCTTCCCGACTGGTCGACGACGTCGTCACCCACCTCCGTGACTACATGTCCGAGAACGAGCTCGAAGATGGCGACCGCCTGCCCTCGGAGCGATCGATCGCCGAGATGCTCGGAACCAGCCGGGCCACCGTTGCTCAAGGCCTGCGCATCCTCGCGGTGATGGGACTCGTGGAGATCCGGCATGGATCGGGGATCTATGTGCGCCGCGATCCGGGGTCCCTTTTCGGCACGACGTTCGACCTGATGATCGACTTGGAGCCGGAGACAGTGGGCCAGTTGGCCGACTTCCGCTACTGGATCGAGAAGAGCGTCCTGGCAGACGGAAGAATCCCCGCCGTCGACGTCGAACGGCTCCGGGCTGACTTCGAGTCGCTGACGCTCTCCAAGAACCGGCTCGAATCGTGGATCAATGCCGACGCCGATTTCCACGTCACGCTCGTCGGCGCCACCGCCAACGAGTACCTCACCTCGACCTACGAAATGGCACACCGCAAGATCCTGTCCGTCAGCTACGCGGACTGGATCGAGCGCGGCTCCACGCCTTCGTGGCTTCGGGGCGAGCGTTGGAAAGACCAGGTCGATCTTCACCGTCGAATCCTCGAAGCGGCGGTCACCGGAGACGCAGACGGCCTGGCGACAGCCCTGGCCAGCCATCACGCCGAGATACTGGAGCACCTGGCCCGGGCGGTCGACTTCAAGCCGTCGTCCTAGCGCGCGATCAGGTCCTGACCAGCACGTAGCGGTCGTCCTCGACCTTCACACGTTTCCAGAACAGGACGATGAGCCCGACGACGATCACCGCTATCGAGACCCAGCCGTTGCGGGACAAGCCGAGGAATCTGAAAGTGGTGTCGGTTCGAATCAACTCCATGAGGAATCGAATCACTCCGTAGCCGACGAAGTAGACGCCGACCAGCCGCCCCCTCATCGAGGGGAATCGATTGCCCACCCAGATGATGACGAAGACGAGGATCACATTGAGGGTCGACTCGTAGAGGAAAGTCGGGTGGAATGTCTCGGAATCGGGGTAGGCGGCAGGCCGGTTCTGTGGGTCGATCTCGAGACCCCAGGGCAGGTCGGTCGGCGTGCCGAACAGCTCTTGGTTGAAGTAGTTGCCCCACCTCCCGATGGCTTGAGCAGCAGGGACCGCGGGTGCCACCGAGTCGAGGAGGTCTGGGAGGCTCGCTCCCCATTTCCGGGCGTAGAAGACCATGGCGATGGCCCCGGCGGTGAGGCCTCCGTATATGGCCAAGCCGCCCTCCCAGACGGCGATGACCTTCCACCACTCGTCGGCGAATCGGTCGAGGTGTGTGGAGACGTAGGCGAGCCTCGCCCCCACGAACCCCCAGATCACCACTCGAATGATGATCCGCTCGGCGAGCTCGGCGTCTCCTCCCCGGGCCACGAAGCGATTGCGTATGATCAGCCAGCCGACAACGACACCGGTCATCACCAGAATGCCGTAGAACGTGACCCGCAGCGGGCCGATGTTGAGGTCGTTGACCTGTGGTGACGGGATCGATGCGAGGACGGCGCTGATCATGCCGGTTGAGTCTCCCTCGCCGTCCACCGAAACCACAAAACGGCGATGGTCGACCAGATGATGGGGATGGTGGCGATCTTCATGATGATCCCGGCCAGCTGCTGGTCCTCGACGGCGGTCAGAGCACCGATACGTGGTGCCAACTCATAGATGGCGTATATCGGCGTGCTGGTGAACGTGAGGAAGCTGGCAGGGATGACCGCAACGACGCTCGTGGCCACGAACAAATAGGCCATCTTGGCGAACGGGGACGATGCCCTGGCTTCGGGCAGCGGTGAGAGTATGGGCAGCCAGAGGATGAAGCCGGACACCATCCACAGCACGTCCATGGCGAATGAGCCGACCTGGCTGTTCCGCAAAAGGTCGACGGTGCCCGGTGCGTGGGTGGTCAGCAGTATGGCGTTGTAGATGAGACCCGATGCCACCAGCGCGCTTCCCAGCCAGGTGGCTGCCGATCTCAGGCGAAGGCGGTCGAGCAATGCCCGGGCCAGCCACTCGGGAGTCCCCAGGAGGATCAGAGGGGCCGACACCAACGTGTAGAGCAGGAACTGGGTCATGTGAGCGGATGCCAGATAGCCGGCACCGAGGGTTCCCAGGGGCCAATCGGACGCCAGCCAGAACACCACCATGCCGGCAAGGAACTGGCCGGCCCTTCGGCTGTCGACCGGCCCGGGATGCCGACGCACCGCTCGCGCATAGAGAACCACGGGGATGATCGATGCCAGCCATATCCCCGGATAGGGGATCCACTCCCAGGTCCAGGGACGGGCCAGAGCGGTGCACCACCAGGTGATCATCCCAGGCCCCTCACATATTCGATGAGACGCTCGACTTCAGAGTCGCTGAGCCCGAATGTGGGCATGCGAGCATCGAACCCGGCGACGATGTCAGCACCTGGATCGGTGATCGATCTCCTCACATATGCCTCGTCCACGATCACGCTGGTCCCGTCCTCGAGCTCGACTTCGCTGCCCCAGATGCCATGAAGAGTAGGAGCCAGATCGGTGTCGGTCGCGGTGTGGCAGGCGAAGCAACCGATCTCGGTGGCCAACTCGGCGCCGGTGAGACCATCCGTCGACCCTTCGTCACCACACGCTGCCAGCGCCAGCACCGATGCGACGGCCAGCGCAGCCCTAACCGTCGTGACCCTCATCATCCGCGACGTCCTGAGGTTCGACGACCAGGGCATCCATCGTCATTTCGCCGGCAACCTGCCATGTGAGCCTGACCTCGACTTCCTCGCCGACCTCGAGTCGGTCTACTTCGACGAGCATCAGATGGAGGCCGCCGGGCTCGAACACCAGACTCTGGTCGGTTGTCACCTCCAACGGAGCATCGACCGGCTGCATCCCGGTGGTCCCGTGGTCGTCGGTGATGGTCTCGTGGATCTCGACCGCGGAAGCCACTGCAGTGTCGGCGCCCTCGAGCACGTCGGCGCCATCAGAGTGGTTCTCGACCGTGAAGTAGAGGGCGGCATTGGGGCCGGTCGGCATGCCTATTCGGGCATCGGTGAAAACGAGACCGTCTTCAGATCCGCTGCAGGCGACCAACAGTAGCAACACGACGACCAGCGCTCTCG
>Ga0214469_1000624_pt1 | contig 12407 bp, 12 predicted proteins | sample RVTome_10_FD_187340 | JGI IMG/M metagenome (GOLD analysis project Ga0214469, IMG submission 187340) | Soil microbial communities from uranium-contaminated site in the Upper Colorado River Basin, Wyoming, United States - RVT153D57 HiSeq ... | reverse complement strand
TCCTTGCCGAAGGATGTGGGTCTGGGCATGTGCCTTTAGATGGTCGCAGACGCGCGACTTCGTTGATGAATATTTAAGCGGCTGACTCGCACTCGCATGCTCGTGCGAGCGGACCGTATGCGGCTGACTCGCACTCGCATGCTCGCGCGAGAGACCGTATGCGGCTTACTCGCACTCGCAAGCTCGTGCGAGCCCTTGGTTACCTGGCCGCGATCGCTGGTAGATTGCGGCCTGCCGAGTCCACGGGGCGACCAGCCCGTGGAGCGGGGGAACCAGAGGAAGTCCCGGGGCGAGTCGCGGCCTGATGGCCGCGTAGCGCATCGCGCGAGCCCGTCAGCTAACCCCGTAGGCGATCAGGAACCGCCCATGGTGAACGGCTCGTCGCGCATTCGCGGAAAAGCCCTGCATGTTGCAGGATTCGTTGCACGCTCCATAACGAGGGCCACTGCGCTGGTCCCCGACCGGGCGGGCGCCTAGCATGGCCCGCCGCATGGGTCGACGACTCAGCCTCCTGCTCGCGGTGGCGGCACTGCCGCTCGCGCTGTGGGCCGTCCTGCCGCTGGGCTCCAGCGGCCAGAGCGTGGACTCGCTGGAGCGCAAGATCGACCGCAAGCGCGACCAGATCGAGTGGCGCAAGGGCCGCGAGCGCGTCCTGACGACCGACATCAGCGCGTTCACCCGCAAGATCGGCGGGCTCCAGTCCGACATCACGACGCTGCAGACCAAGCAGGTCGGGCTCGAGGCCGACCTCGAAGCCAAGCGTGCCGAGCTTGCGCAGATCCAGGAGGACCTGCGGCGCGAGCGGCTGCGCCTCGCACGCCTGCGCGAGCGGCTCGCCGAGGCCCGCGTCGAGCTCGCCAACCGGCTCGTCCAGCTCTACAAGGAGGACGCTCCGGACGTCGTCACCGTCGTGCTCCAGGCCGACGGCTTCGCCGACCTGCTCGAGCGGACCGAGTTCATGCAGCGGACGTCTGCGCAGGACGCCAGGATCATCTCGCGCGTGCGCGTGGCGAAGGCCGAGACGATCGCCACCGCCGAGCGGCTCGACCGGCTCGAGAAGCGCGCCGAGGAGGTCGCGCGCGCGATCGAGGCCGAGGTCGTGGAGGTCGTCGAGGTCAAGGGCCAGCTCGTCGAGCGGCGCGATCAGTACGCGTCCGCGCGCGCCGGCAAGGCCGAGCTGCTGGCCACGACTCGCGCCGACCGGCACGAGCTCGAGGACCACGTCCACGCGCTCGAGCGCGAGCAGGCCGCCGTGCTCGCCCGGCTGCGCGGCCCGTCAGCCGTCGCGGGGCCGATCAGGCAGGGCTCCGGGGCGCTGATCTGGCCCGCCAACGGCGCGGTTTCCTCGCCGTACGGCATGCGCTGGGGCCGTCTTCACGCGGGCATCGACATCCCGCTGCCGGAGGGGACGCCGCTGCGGGCGGCCGACGGCGGCAGCGTGGCGATCGCCGGCTGGGTCGGCGGCTACGGCAACTACACGTGCATCCAGCACAGCGGCTCGCTCTCGACCTGCTACGGCCACCAGTCCAGCATCGGCGTCTCCGTCGGCCAGTCGGTGAGCCAGGGCCAGGTCATCGGGCACTCCGGCAACACGGGCAACAGCACCGGGCCGCACCTGCACTTCGAGGTGCGGATCAACGGGTCGCCGGTCGACCCGCTGGGCTACCTCTAGACACGGCCAGGCGTCGCTCGCCTCCTCACCGGCGCACCTTCGAGGAATCGGCCGCCTGCTCGCCTCCTCACCGGCACGCATTCGAGGAATCGGCCGCCTGGGAGGTCGATGCGGCTACTAGCCTGTAGGGCGCATGCAGCCTGAGCTCGAACTAGGGCCCATCACGCTCCAGACGTTCGGCCTGATGATGGGGCTCGGCTTCGTCGTCGCCGGTCTGGCCGCGTCGCGCCACCTGAAGGAGCTGGGCAAGCCCGTCGACTGGGCGTACGAGATGGTGTTCGCCGCGCTCGTGGGCGGGATCGTCGGGGCGCGGCTGTGGTGGGTGGCCGAGAACTGGTCCGAGGCGCAGGACGACCTGCTGGGCAGCCTCTTCTCCGGCGCCGGCCTGGTCTGGTACGGCGGCGCGCTGGGCGGCGCCGCGGCCGTGCTGTTCTGGGCCTGGCGGCGCAACTGGCTGACCCTGCAGATGCTCGACGTCGCGGCGGTGCCGCTCGCGGCCGGCTACGCGTTCGGGCGGATCGGCTGCCAGCTCGCCGGCGACGGCGACTACGGCATCCCCTGGGACGGACCGTGGGCAATGGCCTATCCGGAGGGGACGGTGCCGACCACCGAGGAGGTGCACCCGACGCCGGTCTACGAGGCGGTGACCATGCTGATCGTCGCGGCGCTGCTGTGGCGCTGGCGGCACCGCTGGCGGCCGGGCACCCTGTTCGCGCTCTACCTCGTGCTCGCGGGCACCGAGCGCTTCCTGGTCGAGTTCGTCCGCCGCAACGACGAGGTGGTGGCCGGCCTGACGCAGCCGCAGCTGCTCTCGATCGTGATGATCGCCGGCGGGGCGATCTGGCTGTGGGCGCTGAGCCGCCGCGCCGACTCCCGCGCGCCGGCGCGTGCAGCGCGTCAGCGCGCGTAGCACCGGCGCCGCACGTACTCGGGAGCGACGGTACGAGATAGCCTGCGCGGCCCGTGTATCCCCAGGACTCCTCTGCCGCCGACGGCGTGCTGACGGTCGGCGGCTGCGACGCTCGCGAGCTCGCGCGCGAGTTCGGGACCCCGGCCTACGTGGTGGCCGAGGCCGACCTGCGCGCGCGTGCGCGCGCGTTCCTCGCTGCGCTCGCCGCGGCCCACGACGGCCCGGGCGAGGTCGTCTTCGCCTCGAAGGCGTTCCCCTGCACGGCGGTGCTGCGGGTGTTCGCGGAGGAGGGGCTCGGCTGCGACGTCGCCTCCGGCGGCGAGCTGCACCTCGCGCTGCGCGCCGGCTTCGCCCCCGAGCGGCTGTACCTGCACGGCAACGCCAAGTCGGAAGCCGAGCTGCGGATGGCGCTCGCGGCCGGCGTGGGCACCGTGGTGCTCGACAACGAGCAGGAGGCCGATCGGCTCGCGGCGCTCGGCGGCGGGGCGGGTGGGAATCGCATCCTGTTGCGCGTGGTCCCGGGCGTCGTCGCCGACACCCACGAGCACATCCTCACCGGCCAGGCCGGGTCGAAGTTCGGCATGGCGCCCGACGCCGCGCGGGCGCTCGCCGAGCGGATCGACGTCGCCGGGCTGCACATGCACATCGGCTCGCAGCTGCGCTCGCTCGATCCGTACCGGCGCGCCATCGCGGCGCTCGCACGCATCGGGGAGTTCGAGGTCTACGACCTCGGCGGCGGCCTGGCGGTCCAGTACCTGGCCGACGACGACGTGCCCGCGCCGGAGCAGTGGGTGACCGACGTGGTCGCCGCCGCGCACGCCGAGCTGGGCGCCGGCAGGTCGCTCGTGCTCGAGCCGGGCCGCTCGCTGGTCGCCAACGCGGGCGTGACGCTCTACCGCGTCGAGTCGGTCAAGCCGGGGGTCGGCGGCGAACGGATCGTGGCGGTCGACGGCGGCATGTCCGACAATCTGCGGCCGATGCTCTACGGCGCCGCCTACGAGGCCGCGGTCGTCGACCGCATGGGGGCCGGCGGCGACGTCTGCACGGTCGTCGGCAAGCACTGCGAGTCCGGCGACGTGCTGGTGCGCGACGTCCGGCTGCCCGACCCGCGGCCGGGCGACGTGCTCGTCACGCCCGTCACCGGCGCCTACGGGCACGCGATGGCCAACAACTACAACGGCGTGCCGCGCCCGCCGGTGATCTTCTGCTCGGGCGGCGACGCGCGCGTGGTCGTCCGGCGCGAGACCTACGAGGACCTCAGTGGCCGAGACGTATAGGGTCGGCCTGCTCGGGCACGGGACGGTCGGCGCCGCGTTCGCCGAGCTGCTGGCCGAGCGCGCGGACGCGATCGTCCCGATCACCGGGCTGCGGCCAGAGATCACCGGCGTGCTCACGCGCTCGCGCGGATCGTTCGACGAGGTCCTGGAGGGCTCGGACCTGATCGTCGAGCTGATCGGTGGCGTCGAGCCCGCGCGAGCGTACGTGCTGCGGGCGATGCGGGCCGGCAGGCACGTCGTGTCGGCCAACAAGCAGCTGCTGGCGGCGCACGGGGAGGAGCTCTGGGCCTGCGCCCGCGAGCACGGGGTGCAGCTGCGGTTCGAGGGCGCCGTCGCCGGCGTCGTGCCGGTGATCCGGGTGCTCCAGGAGTCGCTCGCCGCGGCGCGGGTGGAGCGCATCCACGGGATCGTCAACGGCACGACCAACTACATCCTCACCGAGATGGCGAGCCGCGGGCTGGCATACGAGGAGGCGCTCGGCCAGGCACAGCAGCTCGGCTATGCGGAGGCGGACCCGACCGACGACGTCACCGGCCGCGACGCGGCGGCCAAGATGGCGATCCTCGCGCGGCTCGCGTTCTCGACCCCGGTGCACCTCGACCAGGTCGTCTACGAGGGCATCGAGCACCTGACGGCCGAGGACATGGAGTACGCGAAGGAGCTCGGGCTGGGGCTGAAGCTGATCGGCACCGCCGAGCGGGTCGACGGCGGCATCAGCGTGCGCGTGCACCCGGCCTTCCTCTACGCGGGGCATCCGCTCGCCTCGGTCCACGGGCCGTTCAACGCCGTCACCGTGGAGTCGGAGGCGATCACCGAGGTGACCTTGAGCGGCCCGGGCGCCGGCGGGCCGCAGACCGCGACCGCCGTGCTGGGCGACGTCGTCTCGGCGATGATCCCGCCCGCCTCGACGCCCGAGACGACCGAGGCGCTGCCGGTCGTCAACGACATCGAGTCGGCCTTCTACCTGCACATGGAGGTCGCCGACCGGCCCGGCGTGCTGGCCCAGGTCGCCGAGCTGCTGGGGATGCAGGGCGCGTCGATCCGCTCGGTCGTCCAGAAGGGCCTGGGCGAGAACGCGCGGCTCGTGCTGATCCTCCATCCGCTGCTGGAGTCGCGCTTCTACGCCGCCATGCGCATGATCGGGCAGCTCGACTTCATCCGCTCCGCGCCGCGTGCGATCCGCGTGATCGACGAGGAGTTCACGTGACAGCGGCATCTGCCTCGGCGGGTCGGAGGGCGGCGTGATGCCGGGCCTGATCGAGCGCTGGCGCGACCGCCTGCCGTTCGGCCCGGACGACCCGGTGGTTTCGCTGTCGGAGGGCTCGACGCCGCTGGTGCTGGCCGAGCGCGTGTCCGAGCGCGCGGGCTGCGAGGTGTGGCTGAAGCTCGAGGGCGCCAACCCGACCGGCTCGTTCAAGGACCGCGGGATGACGTGCGCGGTGTCGGCGGCCGTCCGCGAGGGGGCGGAGGCGGTGATCTGCGCGTCGACCGGCAACACGGCGGCGAGCGCGGCGGCGTACGCGGCGCGGGCGGGGCTGACCGGCGCGGTGATCGTGCCGGAGGGCAAGATCGCGACCGGCAAGCTGGCCCAGGCGCTGATGCACGGGGCGCGGGTGGTGGCGCTGCGCGGCAACTTCGACGAGGCGCTCGAGCTGGTGCGCGAGCTCGTCCAGCGGCACCCGATCGCGCTGGTCAACTCGGTCAACCCGTTCCGGCTCGAAGGCCAGAAGACGGCGGCACTGGAGGTGGTCGAGGAGCTCGGAACGATCGGCGCGCTGGCGATCCCGGTCGGGAACGCCGGCAACATCACCGCCTACTGGAAGGGCTTCCAGGAGGCGGGCGAGCGGCCGATGATGCTCGGCTTCCAGGCCGAAGGGGCGGCCCCGCTCGTGCGCGGCGAGCCGGTGGCCTCCCCGGAGACGGTGGCAAGCGCGATCCGCATCGGCAACCCGGCCCGCTGGGAGGAGGCGATGGCGGCCATGACCCAGTCCTCGGGCGCGGTCCGCGCGGTGTCGGACGCGCAGATCCTCGAGGCCTACCGCTTCCTCGCCGCCAGCGAGGGCGTGTTCTGCGAGCCGGCGTCGGCGACGAGCGTGGCGGGCGTGCTCGCGCACGGTGCGATGGGCGCCGAGCGCGTGGTGTGCGTGCTGACGGGCCACGGCCTGAAGGACCCGCAGACGGCGCTCGCCCACGCGGGCTCGGTCGTGCCGTGCGAGCCGGAGATCGACGCGGTCGAGCAGGCCGTCCTCAGCTGATGGTCCGCGTCCGCGTGCCGGCCTCCTCGGCGAACCTCGGGCCGGGGTTCGACGTGCTGGCCGCGGCGCTCGGGCTCTGGATGGAGCTCGAGGTGGAGGAGACCGGCCGGTTCGAGGTGCGCTCCGACCTCGCGATCGCCCGCGACCGGCGCAACCTGTGCGTGCGCGGGTTCGGCGAGCTGCGGCCGGCCGACGGCCTTCGGTTCACGATCCGGTCCGACATCCCCCTCAGCGGCGGCCTGGGGACGAGCGCAGCGGCCTACCTGGCAGGCCTGGCGGCCGCCGACGCGCTCGACGGCGGCGGGACGGACCTGCTGCCGCATGCCGCCGGGCTCGAAGGGCACCCCGACAACGCGGCCGCCGCGCTGCTCGGCGGCTTCGTCGTCTGCGCGGGGGCGCGGGCCGAGCGGCTCGAGGTGCCGGACGGCCTGTCCGCGGTGCTCGTGGTGCCCGACCGGGCGGTTCGCACGGCGAAGGCGCGGGCCGCGCTGCCCGCCGAGGTGCCGATGGGCGACGCGGTCTTCAACGTCGCCCGCGCGAGCCTGCTCGTGCTCGGCCTCGCCCGCGGCAACCTCAGCCTCGTCGCGCGCGGGCTCGAGGACCGGCTCCACCAACCCCGACGCGAACCGCTCTACCCGCGCTCGATGGAGCTCGTCCGGCGCGCGCCGTCGCTCGGCGCGCTGGGCGCGACGATCTCCGGCGCCGGCCCGACGGTGCTCGTCTGGGTGCGGTCCGAGGACGCGGAGGCCGTCGCCGAGCGGCTCGAGCGCGAGGCCGCCGGGTGGGCGCAGGTGCTGGCCGTCCCGTTCGCCTCGGGCGGGCTGGAGGTCCGAACCTCGGCAAGGTAGGGGAGGTAGGCCGCGAATCCCGCCGCGGGTGCAGTTGGGCCCGTCATAGGGGCTCAATTGCACCAGGAGCGCGCCACGGCCGACCCTGCCGGTTCCCTACCCGGCCGCAGTTCGCTCAGGCCACCACGACGACCGGCGCGCCCAGCGGGACGCGGCGCATCAGCATCCGGACGTCGCGTGTGCGGGCGCGCATGCAGCCGAGCGAGGCCGGCCGCCCGATCGTCTCCGGGTTCGGCGTCGCGTGGATGGCGAGGCGGTCGCCGCCGGGCCAGCCGGGCACGAGCTTCGTCTGGTGGCCGGAGAGCGCGACGGCGCAGCAGCCGTACGGCGAGTCGGGCTGCCGGGTGAGCAGCAGGTCGGTCACCGCGAAGCGGCCCAGCGGCGTCTCGGTGCCCGGGCGGCCGACCGCGACGGGCAGCCGCCGCAGCACCTCGCGTCCGCGACGGAGCGTCAGCTCGCGTTTCGAGCGGTCGACGCGGATCCAGACGTCCGTCGCGCCGAGGCGCGCCGCCGAGGCTCGGATCCACGCCTGCTCGCCGTTGGAGCGCTCGGTCGCGATCACCCGCAGCCACCCGTCCCGCTCGCCGGTGACGGCGAGGACCCTCCGCGACCCGAACTCGGTCTCCTGCCCGATCCGCGCGACGACCTCGCCGGCCGGCGAGGCCCTCAGCGTCGTCCGCCGCAGCACGGCCGCCGTCCGGAACCGCCGTTCGGGGGCAGCCGGCGTCGCGCCGCCGCGCACCTCGGGGCCGCCGGCCGCCGATCCGCGTTCGATGCCGCCGTCGCCGGAGCTGCCGGTGGCCTCCGAGCCGCCCGCGATGGCGACGTTGTCTGCGCCGCCACCCGGCTCGACGACCGCGAATGCCGGCTCGTCGGGCTCCTCCGCAGCCCGCGGCGGCTCGGCCCCGCCGCAGCCCGCGGCCGCGGCCGCGAGTCCCGCGACGGCGAGCGCGAGGCGGAGGCGCATGGCCCGAGTATCGCGCCGATGCGTCAGCCGGCCAACAGCGGCTTCAGCGCGCGGCGGGCATCGCGCAGCCCGATCCGGGCCAGGATCTCGTCCGCCAGGGCGAGATAGTCGGCGCCGAGGTCGGGACGATGGTCGAGGATCGAGAGCCCGCGCTCGGCCGACTCCGCGTACGCGATCGACGACCGGATGACCGTGTCGAACACCTTCTCGCCGAAGTGCTCGGACAGCTGGGTGTACGCCTCGCGCGAGTGCACGGTGCGCATGTCGGCGATGTTCATCACCACGCCCAGCCACTCGAGGTCGGGGTTGTAGAACTCCTTCGCCTGCTCGATCACGTCGAGCGCGCCCTGGACGCCCTGCAGCGCGAAGTACTGCGCCTCCGAGGAGATCAGCGCCCAGTCCGCGCTGACGAGGCCGTTGATGGTGAGCAGCCCGAGCGCGGGCGGGCAGTCGATGAGCACGACGTCGTGCTGCTTGCGCGCGTCCTTCAGGGCCTTCCGCAGCACCAGCTCGCGCCCCATCTTGCCCGACATCGAGCGCTCGACCTCGGCGAGGATCGGCGTGGCGGGCACGATGCCGTCGTGTACGGCCGCCTTCGCCTTCGCGTCGCCGGCCAGCACGTCGGCGATCGTCGGCGTGGCGTCAGGGGGAACGTCGAAGTAGTCCGACAGGTTGCCCTGCGGGTCCAGGTCGATGGCGAGGACGTCGAGCCCGACGCGCCGCAGCACATCGGAGAGGGTCCGCACCGTTGTGGTCTTGCCCGTGCCGCCCTTCAGCGACAGGACCGCGATGGTCTCGGCCATAGAAGCCGAGCACGATACCGTCCGCCCGGGGACGGGCGGGTGGGTCCGCGTCAGTCGCCGGTGACCGCGCGTGCCGCCACCGGCGATCCCACCGTGGCGGTGTCCATGAAGAACAGCATGTGGCGCCCGATCGCGATCTCGTCGCCGTCGGTCAACGGGCTCCACTCCACCCGGCGGCCGTTGACGTAGATGCCGTTCAGCGAGCGGTCGTCGAGAACGCGCACGCCCTCGGGCTGGCTGACCACGAGCGCGTGGCGGCGCGAGACCGTCGCATCGTCGAATCGCAGGTCCGCGGCCATCGAGCGCCCGATCCGCGTCCACTCCCGCGAGATCTCGACCACGACGTGGCGGCCGCTCTCCTCGTATACGAGGTACTTGCCGGGGGCCGTCAGGCCGGCGCGTGCATCCTGGACCCATGCGGGCCTCTCCCGGCGGTCCTGCGCTGAAGGCGCGGGAGCCTGGGTGCCGCCCACGTCCAGCGGCCCTGTGTTATCGGCGTCGCTCATGCGCTCTTCCATACGTCCGCCTTCCGATCTTAGGGACCGGGTCAATGGAGGGGTCTCCGTGCCCGCCGCGAAACACGTTCAAACCATGCTCACGCTCAGCCGGCACCGCAATCCCCTGGTGGAGATCTCACTCCTCCGTCACAGCGTGGGCGCCCTCAGCGCCCGCCGCCTCGGCTGCGTGCACTGCCATCGTACCCCCCTCGTCGGCGAGATCATCCACATGTACGGAGAGCGCCTCGTCTGCGAGCTGTGCCGGCCGCTGCACCGCGAGCCGCCGGTACGCAGCGAGTCGGTCCGCTCCCCGGAGCATCAGCGCGCCGTGAAGGCGTGCGCTCGCGCGGCCTGAACTATGCTTCCGCGCCGGTGGACCCCGTCAACGTCTCCGTCACGATCGACCGGCCTCGCGACGAGGTCTTCGCGTACCTGTCGGACATCGCGAACCACGCGGAGTTCAGCGACCATTACCTCAAGCACTGGCGCCTGACCCGGATCGAGTCGGTGGGTCGCGGCGCCGGCGCACGCTTCAAGGTCGACGTGCCGCTTCAGCGCTTCTCGTGGGCGGACATGACGTTCGTCGCGGTCGAGCCGCCGCATCGGATCGTGGCCGTCGGGCGCGGCGGCAAGTTCAACCGCATCAAGACGACCGCAATCTGGACGCTGAGCCCCGCGCCCGGCGGCGGCACCGAGGTCGAGTACATGGTCGAAAGCGAGCCGCCGCTGCCGACGGACCGCCTGATGGAGGCAGTCAGCCGCCAGCACGGCTGGTTCAAGCGGAAGACGCGCAAGGCGATGCGGCGCCTGCAGGCGATCCTCGAAGAGGGCGAGGATCGCGGGGCGCGCGCCACGATCGCCGGGCTCTAGACTCCGGCCCCGATGGCCCGCCCGCTCCGGATCCTCCTGGCCACCGCGCTCGTCCTCGTCGCCGGCTGCGGGGGCGGCACCGGCGTGGTCACCACGGCCGAGACCGAGGGCCTCTACCTCGACATCAACGGCCTCAAGTACCAGATTGAGATGTCGCGGTACATGAACCCGGCCGACGTCGAGGACAGCGAGTACCTGATCGGGCTGCCCGAGGGCACCGAGCCGCCGGGCCCCGACGAGACGTGGTTCGGCGTCTGGGTCCGGGTCGAGAACACGTCCGAGGACGAGACCCGCCCGGCTGCGAACATCTGGGAGATCCACGACACTCAGGAGAACGTCTACCGGCCGATCCCGATCGACACGGACATCAACCCGTTCGCGTTCGAGCCGGTCGACGTCCCGCCGAAGACCGTGCTGCCGCATCCGACCTCCGCTGCCGGCCAGGGCCCGATCCAGGGCTCGCTGCTGCTCTTCAAGCTGAAGGTCGACAGCCTTCAGAACCGCCCGCTCGAGCTGATCTTCTCCAACGGCGGCAGTGGCCAGGAGGGCACGTACGACCTCGACGTGTGAGGCCGGCGGCTAGTAGGAGGCCCCTGAGAAGTCCCGCGGCCTGGATGACCACGGTCCTGTTTTCAGGGGCCTCCTAGCCGACCGCCGCGTCGATGACCTGCGCGGCCGCGGGGGCGGCGACCTCGCCGCCCGCACCCTGCGCGATCAGCAGCACGCAGACGGCGATCGTCGGGTTGCCGGCCGGCGCGTAGGCGGTGAACCAGGCGTCCGTGTCGGTGAGGTCCTCCGCGGGCGGCGGCTCGCCCGGCTCCGCGGGGACCGGGTCCTCGCTGACGGTCGAGCGCAGCTCGGCGGTGCCGGTCTTGCCTGCGACCGCGACGCCGTCGAGCGCGGCGCCGACCCCGGTGCCGTCGGTGACGACCGCCCGCATCGCGCGGCCGATGAAGCGGGCCGTGGCGGCCGGAGTCGCCTGAGAGGACTCGGTCCGCTCGCCGCGCAGCAGCGTCGGCTGCATCAGGCGGCCGCCCTCGCCGATGGCGGCGGCGACGAGCGCCATCCGCAGCGGGGTCGTGAGCACCTTGCCCTGCCCGATGGCGGTCGAGCCGACCGCCAGGTCGTCGCCGATCTCGGCCGCAGCCGGGATCGTCGAGCGTGCGGCGCCTGCGAGCCGCGGCTCCTGGTTGAAGCCGAAGCGCTCCGCCGCGGCGACGAGCTTCTCGGCTCCCAGCTCGGCCCCCATCGGTGCGAACACCGAGTTGCACGAGTGCGCGAACGAGTCGATCAGCGTCCCGCCGCACGACTCGCCGTTGGCGTTCTGGAGCTCGACGCCCTCGAGCGTCGCGGCGGTCTCGACCGGGAAACGCTCGTTGCGTCGGACCGTGTTCGCCTCGAGCGCGCCCGCGAGCGTGATGATCTTGAACACCGACCCCGGCGGTTGCGGGGCAGAGAACGCGACGCCGGCCAGCGCCAGCACCTCGCCGGTGCGCGGGCGGACCGCCGCGATCCCCCCGTAGCGCCCGGCCAGCGCCTGGACCGCGGCGCGCTGGACGTCGGGATCGATCGTCGTGCGCACACTCCGACCGGGCCGCGGCGCGCGGCTGGCCAGCACGCGCGTCCCGGCGAGCAGCTCGCCGCCCGGGCCGCCGCCGAGCTCGTCGTCGAACTCGCGCTCGAGCCCGGTGAGGCCGACGGGCGCATCCTTCGGCACGCCCCGCTCCGCGAGCTCGTCCTCCCGCTCCGGCGGCGCGGGCCCGACGCGGCCGGCGATCTCGGAAGCGAGCGGGTCGAGGTCCGAGAGCCGCTCCTCGCCCTCGGCCATCGGCGTCCCGTCGCGCGCCACGATCGTCCCGCGCTCCGGCATCCGCGTGCTCCGCCGCAGCCGCTCGCCCGGCCGCAGGCCCGGGAACGCGAGGTGCGGCGACCAGGCGACCGCCGGCTCGCCGTCCTCGCCCTCGGACAGCGGCAGCGTGACCGCGGCCTCGAGGTCGCCGAACACCCGCGTGCGGACCTCGAACGGCACCGTGACCGCGTCGTTGCGCACGTCGCCGGGCCGACCGGCGCGCAGCCACGCGAGCGTGGCGGTCACGCGTGCGCGCCGGTACGCGCGCCCGAAGCGTCGCAGCGACGTCTCCGCGCGCGACTGCGGCGTGAGCATCGCGTACATCTCCGCGTAGGCCTCGCGCTCCCAGGCGGCGGCGAACTGCGTCGCCAGCCGGCGCTCGGCCGGCACGTGCGCCCCGCCGGCCACCAGCCCGCCGGCCAGCGCCCCTGCCGCGAGCACGAGCAGGGGGACGAGCCG
>Ga0214469_1000623_pt1 | contig 12410 bp, 9 predicted proteins | sample RVTome_10_FD_187340 | JGI IMG/M metagenome (GOLD analysis project Ga0214469, IMG submission 187340) | Soil microbial communities from uranium-contaminated site in the Upper Colorado River Basin, Wyoming, United States - RVT153D57 HiSeq ... | reverse complement strand
AGGCCAGAGTGCGGAGGGAGGTGGCGGCGGTGGCCGCACAGGTCGTGGAACTGCATCGACAGCGCGCTCGCGCCGCCGGGCACGCCTACGACCCCGACTCTCCTTGGCAGCGGGAGATGGAAGGCTCCTTTCCCTACGAGGAGACGCACGACCAGCTTCGGGCCGTGGCGGAGGTCAAGGCCGACATGGAGAGTGACAAGCCCATGGACCGGCTGGTGTTCGGCGATGTCGGCTTCGGCAAGACGGAGGTGGCGATCAGGGCCGCTTTCAAGGCGGTTCAGAGCGGCAAGCAAGTGGCGGTGTTGTGCCCCACCACCCTCTTGGCCCAACAGCACCACCAGACCTTCTCGGATCGCTTCGCCGCCTATCCGGTGAGGGTCGAGGTCCTGTCCAGGTTCCTCACACCGAAACAGGCGAGGAACGTGGTCGAGGGTCTGGCAAGCGGAGAGGTGGACTTGGTGATAGGAACCCACCGCCTCCTCTCAGAAGACGTCCGTTTCAAGAACCTGGGCTTGCTCGTCATCGACGAAGAGCAGCGGTTCGGAGTAGGCGCCAAGGACGCCATCAAGCGTCTCCGGGTCGGGGTCGATGTCGTCACGCTCACCGCAACCCCGATCCCCCGCACCCTCGAGATGGCACTGACCGGAATCCGTGACGTGTCCCACATCAGGACTCCGCCCGAGGACCGTCACCCCATTCTCACCTATGTCGGCCCCCACGACGAGCAGGCCGTGTCTGCGGGAATCCGACGGGAGCTGCTCAGGGAGGGCCAGGTCTTCTACGTCCACAACAGGGTCCAGTCGATCGAGCGTGCCGTGGCCCGGTTGAGGGAGCTGGTGCCCGACGCCCGGTACGTTGTCGCCCACGGCCAGATGTCGGAGAGCCAGCTCGAGCAGGTGATGATCGACTTCTGGAACCACGAGTACGACGTGCTCGTGGCCACGACGATCATCGAGTCTGGTCTCGACCTCCCCAAGGTCAACACTCTCATCGTGGAACGGGCCGACCTGCTCGGCCTCGCCCAGCTCTACCAGCTCAGAGGGAGAGTGGGCCGCTCCAGCCAGCGCGCCTACGCCTACCTCTTCCACCCGGCAGACCAGTCGCTCTCAGAAGACGCCCACCGTCGGCTGGAGGCGATCGGTGAGGCGACCGATCTCGGCTCCGGCTTTCAGCTCGCCCTCCGCGACCTGGAGATCAGGGGCGCCGGATCCATCCTCGGTGAGGTCCAGACCGGGCACATAGCTGCCGTCGGTTTCGACCTCTACGCGGAGCTGGTCGCTGAAGCAGTATCGGAGATGGAGGGGCGCCCGATCGAAGACAGCGGACCACCCGAGGTGAGGATCGACCTCCCCGTGGATGCCCATATCCCCGACTCCTACATCGTGGATCAGGAACTGAGGCTGGAGGCATATCGGCGGCTTGCGGCCACGACCACCGATGGCGAGGTGGACGATGTCGTCGCCGAGTGGAACGACCGGTTCGGCCCCCTGCCCGAGGAGGCGGGGTCGCTCATCTCCCTGGCCCGGCTCCGGGTCCAGGCAATCCGGGTCGGGCTGACCGAGATCGTCAAGTTGCGCGGCGAGGTCAAGATGGGGCCGGTCGATCTGAGACCCTCCCAGGAGGTTCGTCTCGAACGTCTTCAACCGCGCTCGGTCCTGAAGGCATCCGAGGGTGTGCTGTTCATCCCGGCCACGGAAACCCTCGTCGATGACTTGATCGAATTCATCGAGAACATGTGGGAGGCTTGACCTCTTCTTATGGCCGAGACAGACCTACCATTCTCGTCGGTCTTCCCCCCTGCAAAGGAACTCCATGAAGAAACTCCTATCTCTGTTCGTGTTCGGAGCCGTCGTCCTCGCTGCCTGTGGCGGTGGCTCCGGCAACGTCGCTGCCACGGTCGACGGGGAGGACGTCACCGTCGGACATGTCGAGGGATTGATCGAGTCAGAGGGCGCCGCAGTCACCAAGGAGGAGTTCGCAGAGTATCTGGCCGTTGCAATCCAGTGGAACATTCTGTTCGATGCCGCCGAATCCGAGTACGGAGTGACCGCCACCGACGAGGAGGTGGCCGAAGAGGCCACACGTCTCTACGAGGATCTGGCCGCCGAGGAGCAGTCGAGGGAAGAGTTCCTCACCGAGCGTGGAGTGACCGAGGAGTTTCTCAACAACATCGCCCGTCAGGGCTTGCTGGACGTGAAGATCCGCGAGCAGTTGCGCGAAGGTGTCCCCGAGCCGACTCAGGAGGAGATCGACGAGGCCCGGTCATCCCTGGTCAACGCATGTGTCTCTCACATCCTCGTCCCCACTCTCGAGGAGGCCAACCAGGCCATGAGTCGTCTCGAGTCCGGCGAGGAGCTCGGTGCCTTGGCCACCGAGCTGTCCACGGACACTCAGAGTGCGGCCAACAACGGGATCCTCCCTTGCGGCTCGCCCGACACCTATGTCCCCCCGTTCCGTGAGGCCGTGCTCGAAGCGACCGTGGGAGAGGTCTACCCCGAGCCGGTCGAGTCAGAGTTCGGCTTCCATGTCATCCTGGTCACCGATCGCACCGTCCCCGAGGATTTGGAGGTCGCGGAGAACCTGCGCGACGCTGCCGTGCTCTCGGAGTTGCAGACCTGGTTCACCGGGGTCATGGCCGGCGCCGAGGTCACCGTTGACGAGGAGTACGGCACCTGGACGTCGAACCCACCCGGGGTGACCCCGCCGGCGAGCTGATGATCACCATCACCGGTCTCGGCCCCGGCGGTTTCGACAGGGTCCCGAATCCGGTGCGGGACTTGCTCCTCGACTCAGGGCAGACGGTGGTGGCACGCACCGTCCAGCATCCGGCGGCGGCCGAGCTCGCCACCATGAGGGATGTCGTCTTCTGCGACGATCTCTACGCCAACGCCGAGGCCTACGACGACATCTACTCGGCGATCGCCGAGCGTGTGATGACGGCGGCCGCATCCGGCCCGGTCGTGTATGTCGTTCCGGGAAGCCCGATGATCGGTGAGTTCGCCGTCCGCAAGATCCTGGAACGGTGCGACGACGTCGAGGTCGTGCCCGCCGAGTCTTTCGTCGACGCGGTGCTCGAACAGGTCGGCTACGACCCGCTCGACCGCGGGCTTCAGATCCTGAACGGTCACGACCTCCCCGATCCCCTCATCCTCGACAAGCCGACCATCATCGGGCATCTCGATCGTCCCGAGATCCTCGCCGACGTGCTCGACGCGGTGGGAAGGGTGACTGCGGAAGGGACCACCTCGACGCTGCTCTCCGCCATCGGGGGAGCCGATGCCGAGGTGGTCGTCGCACCGACCCGGGAGATCCCCTCCGACCTGGCCGGGCTGCGCACCTCGCTCTTCGTCGACGCCGAGCCTGGCGGGCTCATCGGTGCGGTCCGCGTCATGCGTCGTCTCCGCGCCGAATGCCCCTGGGATCGCGAGCAGACCCATCACAGTCTGGTGAAGAACCTCATCGAGGAGGCGTACGAGCTGATCGAGGCCATCGGCCGGCTCCCCGAAGACGGGACCGACTGGGTGGCGTACGCCGCCGTCGAGGACGAGCTCGGGGACGTTCTGCTCCAGGTCCTCTTTCACGAGGCCATCGCCCGGGAGATAGGCGCCTTCGACATCGACGGCATCGCCGAGGTCATGAGGCAGAAGCTCGTGCGCCGTCACCCACATGTCTTCGGGGACTTAGAGGTCGCCGGCGCCGCCGAGGTCAAGGAGAACTGGGACCGCATCAAGGACGAGGAGAGTGGGGGCACGTCGGCGTCCGTCCTCGATGGGGTGCCCGAGGGCCTCCCGTCGCTGCAGCGAGCCTCCAAGATCCAAAACCGCGCCGCAAAGGTCGGGTTCGACTGGGAGACCGCCGCCGAGGTGATGCCCAAGGTGAGGGAGGAGGTGACTGAGGTGGAGTCGGCCCTGCGGGGCGAGGGTGCCGTCGAAGCAGAGCTGGGCGATCTCATGTTCACCGTAGTCAACCTGGCCAGGCATCTCGGCGTCGATCCCGAGCTCGCATTGCGCAGGGCCACGGCCACCTTCGAGAGCCGCTTTCGTCGAATGGAGGGGGAAGGCCCGTTGCGAGGACTCGACCTCGACGAGCTGAATCGACGCTGGGAGGCGGCGAAGTCGGAGTGAAAGCCCATAGTCGAGGGAAAGCCGGAGCGCGGTGGTAGCTTGGCGGGGCCAGGCAAAAAGCGGAATCTTGAGCAGCTTCACCATCGAGCGAATCCACGCACGACAGGTGCTCGACTCGCGGGGCAACCCGACGGTCGAGGCCGAAGTCTTCACATCCGACGGGTTTGGTCGCGCCATCGTGCCCTCCGGGGCCTCGACTGGCACCCTGGAGGCCGTCGAGCTCCGTGACGGTGGCGACCCTTACGCCGGGAAGGGGGTGACCACGGCCGTCGCCCATGTCAACGAGGAGATCGCCGCCGCGCTGGTGGGACGAGATGTCACCCGCCAGGAGGAGATCGACCTGGCCATGAACGACCTCGATGCCACCAACAACAAGGCCAACCTCGGTGCCAACGCCATCCTCGCCGTCTCCATGGCCGTCGCCCGCTCGGCGGCCGCCTCGGTCGGCCTACCCCTCTATCGCTATCTCGGCGGGCCCTCGGCTCGGGTCCTCCCCGTTCCATGCCTCAACGTCCTCAACGGAGGGGCTCACGCCGCCAACTCCGTCGACATCCAGGAGTTCATGCTGGTCCCGGCCGGTTTTCCTTCGTACTCGGAGGCGCTCCGCGCCGGTGTCGAGGTCTATCACGCCATGAAACAGATCATGGGCGGCCGCGGCCTCGCCACCAACGTGGGCGATGAGGGGGGTTTCGCCCCCGACCTGCCCACCAACGAGGCTGCCATCGAGCTGCTCATCGAAGGCATCGAGGCCGCCGGTCACGAGGTGGGCGAGGAGTTCGGAATCGCCCTCGACGTCGCCGCGACGGAGATCCATAGCGAAGGCCACTACGAGCTGGAGGGTCGCGAACTCGACTCGGCGGAGATGATCGAGTTCCTCGTCGGGCTGGTCGACTCCCACCCGCTCGTCTCGATCGAAGACGGACTCTCTGAGGACGACTGGGATGGATGGAAGAGCCTGACCGAGCGGATCGGTGCGGGCACCCAGTTGGTGGGCGACGACCTCTTCGTCACCAACACCGAGATCCTGCGTCGCGGCATCGAGGAGAAGGCCGCCAATTCCATCCTGATCAAGGTCAACCAGATCGGCTCGGTGTCGGAGACGCTGCACACGATGCAGACGGCGGAGCGGGCCGGCTTCACCCGGATGGTGAGCCATCGCAGCGGTGAGACGGAGGACACGTTCATCGCTCATCTCGCGGTCGCCACCAACGCCGGGCAGATCAAGACGGGCGCACCTGCCCGGGGCGAGCGCACGGCCAAGTACAACCAGCTGCTCCGGATCGAGGAGCGACTCGGCGACGAGGCCAGGTTCGCAGGGTGGGACGCATTCGAGAGGTCGTCGTGAACCTGCTGCGCCGGCCTGGGATCGCCATCGTCACACTTCTCATCCTGCTAACCGGGGCAGTATTCCTCACCCAGGTCGTGCCCTATCGCCAAATCATCGACTCGCAACGCCAGGTGGCGTCGGCCCGAGCCGAGTTGGCCGGCTACGAAGCGGAGAACGCAGAGCTGGCCGCTGACGTCGAGGCACTCCAAACCGACTCCGAGATCGAGCGACTGGCCCGTGAGAAGCTGGGCTACGTCCGCCCCGGGGAGACGGCCTACGTGGTCCTCGACCCTCCGGGGGCCTCCGACGAGTCCGAGTCTGCCGAGCCTGCCCCGGTCCCGGCCGACAAGACGTGGGTGGACAAGGTCTGGGACTTCGTCACCGGGGCCGATCTGGGTTCCTGAGGTGGTCCGGCCGGATGACCGCCAGGTCGTCGAGGTTCAGATCGGACGTCCCCTCCGCGCCGGCTCGGAGGTGGTCGCTCGCTGCCATCTCGCCCTTCCCGTGGTGGTGAAGGTCCCGCCGCACCTCGACGACGGAACCCCGTTCCCGACCCTCTATTGGCTCACCTGTCCCCTTGCCACCACCCGGATCGGGAGGCTGGAGGGAGCCGGCGGGGTCAAGCGCATGGAGTCGAAGGCGGCTGCCGACCCCGACTTCGCCGCTGGTCTGGATCGTGCGCATGCCTCCTACGCCGCCGAGCGCTCGGAGAACATCACCAACAGCGATGCCCCGGCGCCTTCGGGCGGGGTCGGTGGCGCGGCGCGCGGAGTCAAGTGTCTCCACGCCCACTTCGCCCATCACGCAGCCGGGGGTGAGAACCAGGTAGGACGGTTGGTCGCGGATTGGATCGGCCCTCTCGACTGCGAGGTCCGCTGTGTCATCGGCGGGGAGACCAACCCCGACTGGGTCAATCGCCCGTGAGGGTCGGAGTGGTCGACATCGGGACCAACTCGATGCGGCTGCTGATAACGGATGGGATGGTCGAGACAGGACGTTGGGAGGAGGTGACCGGTCTGGGTCGTGGCGTGGACGCAACCGGCATGCTCTCGGCAGAGTCGATCGAGAGAACGATCGGGGCTCTCGCCCGCTTCGGAGCGATCATGGATCGCGAGGGGGTCGAGCGACGTGCTGCGATGGCAACATCGGCCTCACGTGACTCCTCGAACCGAGACGATTTCTTCGATCGGGCCGCGTCGGCGCTCGGCGTCAGGCCGACTCTGATCTCGGGGGACCAGGAGGCGCGGTACGCCTTCACCGGCGCCACCGCCAGATGGGAAGGCCCCCGGCCCTGGGTTGTCTCCGACATCGGCGGGGGTAGCACCGAGTTCGTCACCGAAGACAGAGAGGTATCCGTCGACATGGGCTCGGTACGGCTCACCGAGCGCTGGTTCGACAGCCGGCCGGTCCCCCCTGATCGGCTCCACTCCGCACGCCTCGCCGTGCAGGCGATGTTCGAAGGGGTGATCGACACCGAGGTGGGCTCACTCCTGGGCGTCGGTGGTTCCTGGACCGAGATTGGCGGGTTGGTCGGGGGGCCGGAACGTGATGTCGACCTGGCGACGGTGACGAGCGACGAAGTTGGTCGACTCGTCGACACACTCGCCGGCTTGACCGTCGAGGAGACGGCAACCCTCCCGACGCTCCACTCCAAGAGAGCCGAGACCATCCTCGGTGGCGCCGTGGTGGCCGAGACGGTGATGACCACCCTCGGCGCAGACACGGCCGTCCAGTCCATCGCCGACACCCTCGACGGTCTCGCCAGGGACCTTCTCGCCGTAACCTGAGTTCGAAACCGTTCTGTGCTGGCTCGTGGCTCCTCAGGGTCGTGACCCGCACGAAACGGTGTGAGAACCCGCCCGGGTGGCGGAATTGGTAGACGCGAGGGGCTTAAACCCCCTTGAGCCGTCACGGCTCGCGTGGGTTCGAATCCCACCCCGGGCACGGAAGAGGCCCGCAGAGGATACTGCGGGCCTCTTCTCGAAGGTCGTGGGACCCGGGCCGGTGGGTGGGGGAGGGGAGAGGAACCGGGCCCGGGCCCCACGAGGACACGGGCAATCGCATCACGGTCTCGCTATCTGAGACATCTCCCTCTTCGACATACCCCTGCACGCGGAATTGTACCGACTCGAGAGACACAACCAATTCTTCTGGGTGCCTATTTCGTCCACATCCCGGGCCATTAGGTTCCCTTGTGAGGTGCTGTTGAAACATGGCTGAATACCCATCCGAATACGAGCTCGATGTCGTCCTGGGGGACGGGGGCGGGGCTCGCATCCGCCCCATCAAGCCCCAAGACGGCGAACTGGTGAAGGCGTTCTTCGAGAGATTGGGCCCCGAGTCGCGCTACTACCGGTTCTTCCAGGTGAAGCACACCCTGGAACCGTCGGAGATCGAGCATTTCACCACCGTGGACTACGACGATCGCATGGCGCTGATCGCCCTGCACGAAGGCGAGATGATCGCCGTCGGCCGCTATGACCGGGAGAGGGGATACTCCGACCGCGCCGAGGTGGCTTTCGCCGTCGTCGACGACCAGCAGGGGCGGGGTCTGGGCACCCGTCTCCTCGAGTTGCTGACGACCTACGCACGATCACACGGGATCAGGGGGTTCCGCGCCTTCGTGTTGGGAGAGAACCGGAAGATGATGCGTGTGTTCCGCAACTCCGGATACGAGCTGGCCCGCACCCTCGACTCAGGCGTGTTCACCGTCGACTTCCCCGTGTCCGAGTCCGAGGAGTCTCTGGCCGCGGAGGCCGGTCACGAGAAGCGAGCAGTGGCCGCCTCGTTGCTGCCCCTCTTCTTCCCCAGCTCGGTCGCCGTGATCGGCGCGTCGAATGACTCGTCCTCGATCGGTGGCAGGCTGTTCGACAACATCCTCTCCGAGGGCTTCGCCGGGCCCCTCTACCCGGTGAACCCCACCGCGCGGGTCGTGAGGTCGGTGAAGGCCTATCCGACGATCGGAGACGTTCCCGACGAGGTCGACCTGGCTTTCATCGTCGTGCCGCAGCGCTTCGTTGTCGACGTCGCCGAGCAGTGTGCCGCCGCCGGCGTGCGTGGGATCGTAGTGATCTCCGCCGGTTTCTCAGAGGTTGGCGACGAGGGGGCCAGAGACGAGAAGCGTCTCCTCGGGATCGTCAGGGAGTCGGGCATGCGGATGGTGGGGCCCAATTGCATGGGTCTGCTCAACACATCGGAGGCAGTCAGGCTCAACGGGACCTTCGCACCGGTCTACCCACCTGCCGGCAATGTGGCGATGTCGTCACAGTCGGGCGCCCTCGGCATCGCCATCCTCGACTACGCCACCCGCAACAACATCGGGATCTCGCAGTTCGTGTCGGTGGGGAACAAGGCAGATGTCAGTGGCAACGATCTGATCATGGCGTGGGAGGACGACCCACAAACCGATGTGATCACCCTCTACCTCGAATCGTTCGGCAACCCGGTCAAATTCTCCCGGATCGCCCGCCGCATCGGGAAGAGGAAGCCGATCATCGCGGTCAAATCGGGACGGACCGCTGCGGGGAGCCGGGCGGCGTCGTCGCACACCGGCGCACTGGCCTCATCCGACGAGGCCGTGAACGCGCTCTTCCGCCAGGCCGGGGTGATCAGGGTCGACACCATCGAGGAGCTCTTCGACACCGCCAGTCTGCTCGCCAACCAACCAGTCCCCACCGGGATCCGGGTCGGCATCGTCACCAATGCCGGTGGTCCCGGGATCCTCGCCGCCGACGCACTAGAGGCAAACGGGCTGGTGCTCCCGGAGCTGTCCGAGGAGTTGCGCCATCAGATCGCGGCCCGGCTGCCCGATGAGGCGTCGACCCGTAACCCTGTCGACCTCATCGCCTCGGGCGGGCCGCCCGAGTTCGAGCATGCCACCTCCCTACTCCTGGACTCGGGAGAGGTCGACTCGGTGATGGTCATCTATGTGCCGACGACGAGCGAAGGAGCCGGAGGCGTGGCTAGGGCACTTCGCGATTGCCAGGAGAAACACGAGGGAGGGGTGACGTTGCTCTCGGTCTTCATGCAGTCGGGGAATGCCGGCGACATGCTCGCAGGCGGGCCCGAGCATCGCTCCATCCCGACCTACACCTTCCCCGAGGCCGCTGCCCACGCCCTCGCCCGCGCCGTTGGTCACGGGGAATGGAGACAGCGCGAGGTCGGTGAGACCCTCGAGCTCGACGAGGAGGTCGTCACCCAGATCAGGGACGTTATCGAGCCGGCGCTGCAGCGACTCGGGGATGCCGGAGGGTGGCTCGATCCCGACGAGATCGACCTCTGTCTCCGCCTCGCCGGTCTACGCACGCCGGCGAGCCGCGTCACGAGCTCGGTTGAGGAGGCCAAGCAGACGGCTGCCGAGATCGGTGGAGAACTGGTTCTCAAGGTGATCAGCGAAGACGCCCTCCACAAGTCGGACGTAGGCGGGGTGGCCCTGGGCGTGGAGGGGGACGAGGCAGTCGAGAAGGCCTACCAGCAGGTGATCTCGTCGGTCGAGAACGTCGACGGTGTTCTCGTCCAGGAGTTCATCCCCGGGGGCCACGAGGTGCTGATCGGGATGGCCCAGGACCCCAATTTCGGGCCAATGGTCGTGTTCGGGCTCGGGGGGGTATATGTGGAGCTGTTGAAGGACGTGGCCTTCAGGCTGCAGCCGATCACCGACGTCGATGCCCGCGAGATGATCAGAGAGACCAAGGGCTTCGCACTGCTGGAGGGATACCGCAACAACCCGAAGGGCGACATCCCGGCCCTCGAGGAGGCATTGCAAAAGGTGTCGGCACTGATCTGGGCGGTCCCCGAGTTGATGGAGATGGACCTCAACCCGGTGAAGGTGCTGGCTCCGGACGCCGGGGTCGTGGTCGTCGACGCTCGAATGAGGGTCGAGCCGGTAGCGCCGAGCCGCCGCCCTTTCATGCGCGATCTCCCGGGCGTCACGACCAATCCACCGCTATAAGGTCCGATCATGGAATACGTGCAAGTGACCAGGGACGGGCCGGTCGCCGTGGTCCGTCTGGAACGACCTCCCGTGAACGCCCTCTCCGAACAAGTCGCCGTGGAGCTCGACGAGGCGTTCGTCAGCTGTCAGGACCCTCTGATCCGTGCGGTGGTGGTCACCGGCCAGCCTCATTTCGCCGCTGGTGCCGATATCAAGGGGTTCAAAGAGACCTTTGACAGCGGCGGCCGGGAGACCACCGCTTCCACCCTCCTCGATGCCATCGCCAAGCTCGACGGTCTCGCCAAGCCGACCATCGCAGCCGTCCATGGGTATGCGCTCGGCGGAGGGTGCGAGCTCTCCCTCGGCTGTGACTTCCGCTACATGGCCGAAGACTCCAAGATCGGCCAACCCGAGGTGCTGCTGGGGTTGATCCCGGGAGCCGGTGGCACCCAGCGGCTGCAACGCGTTGTCGGCTTCCAGCGCGCAAAGGACATCGTCTACACGGGTCGTCAGGTCGGCGCCGAAGAGGCGCTCTCCATCGGATATGCCGACAAGGTGCTCCCCACCGATCGAGTGCTGGAGACGGCTATGGCCGATGCCGCCGAGTGGGCCACCAAGGCGACACTCGCCATCGCCGAGGCCAAGAAGGCCCTCGCCGAGGGTCGCGGGGTCCCGTTGAACGAGGCGCTCGCCATCGAGCAGGCCGGCTTCCAGGCCACGTTCGGGACGGAGGACGCCGTCGAAGGAGTCAACGCCTTCATCGAGAAGAGGCAGCCCGAGTTCAAGGGGCGCTGAGAACCTTCTCCAGCCGCTCCAGATTCTCTCCCCAGATCGCGGCCAACACCGGGCGCGCCAGCCACGCCACCAACGCTCCGCCCAGCCACCAGGGGAATCTCAGCTCCTCGACCCAGCCGACCAGGGTGCCATCGTCATGCTCCTCGGCACTCAAGGTTCCGCGACCCCTCACCACGCCCCGGTGGGCCACCTCGATCGAACATCCCTCGTCCCAACCCACCACATCCATGACGTCGACGGTGCGGAACGGGCCGATCACGGTTACGACCTCCATCCGGGTGCCCTCGCCGCGACGCCTATCGCCGACGAATTCGATCGACTCGGCGTCTTTCATCCACGTCGGGTGAGAGCCGAGGTCGGAGATCGCATCCCAGACCCGGTCGTGTGGGGCCGTCAAGACTCTCGATACGGCTATGCGTGGCATCGCGCTACATGCGACAATATGCGGGTGTCGATCTACCTCGATCACGCCGCCACCACACCGATGCGACCCGAGACCTGGGAGGCCATGGCCCCATTCGCCGGTGACACCTTCGGAAACCCCTCCGGGGTCCACGGTGTCTCCCGGGCTGCCAAGAACGCCCTGGAGACTGCGCGCGAGACCATTGCCGCCATCATCGGGGCCCGACCGCTCGAGGTCGTCTTCACCTCCGGTGGGACCGAGAGTGACAACCTGGCCATCAAAGGTGCTGTGCTGAGCAACACCCCGCGCCAGGGGATGGTCACCAGCGCCGTCGAGCACGAGGCAGTCCTGGAGACCGCTGACTTCCTCAAGCGGCTGGGCTTGCCGGTGACCATCGTGGGGGTCGACTCCGAAGCCAGGGTCGATCCGGACGAGGTGGCCGCCGCCGTCACCGAGGACACGTCGGTGGTGTCGGTGATGATGGTCAACAACGAGACGGGCACGGTCCAGGACATCCGGGCGATCTCCGACGCGGTCAAGAGCGGGAGTCCCGAGACCTTGATCCACAGTGACGCCGTGCAGGCCTTTGGATGCGAGACCGTCGACGTCGACGACCTCGGGCTCGACCTGCTCACGATCTCGGCCCACAAGTTCGGGGGCCCCAAAGGGTCGGGCATCCTCTACGTGAGGGATGGGACGGCGCTGGAGCCGGTGATCCACGGTGGCGGTCAGGAGCTGGGGCGACGCTCCGGCACCCACGATGTCGCCGCCGCGGTCGGGATCGCCACCGCCGCCGAGGCCGCCTCCCGCGATCGAGAGCGTTTCGAG
>Ga0214469_1000621_pt1 | contig 12415 bp, 7 predicted proteins | sample RVTome_10_FD_187340 | JGI IMG/M metagenome (GOLD analysis project Ga0214469, IMG submission 187340) | Soil microbial communities from uranium-contaminated site in the Upper Colorado River Basin, Wyoming, United States - RVT153D57 HiSeq ... | reverse complement strand
TGAGTCAGTGGGCGCAGCACTTCGCATAGCCGCCAAAGACCTGAAGCTGAGGGTTCGGGACAGGTCCGCGTTCATACTCGGCATCCTCGCCCCGCTCGTCCTCGCCTATATCTTCTACCTGGTCTTTGGCCCCGCTGCGACGGGTCAGGGTCTCAACCTCGAGTACGGGCTGGTGGACGAAGACCGATCGCAGATCTCGTCTGCGTTCGCATCGATCCTCGAGGATGCGGAGGACGACGACGTCCTCGTCCTCGAGATGTTCGCCGATCGGGGCGCTGCCGACTCGGCACTCGAGGGAGGAGAGATCGACGCCTACTTCCTCCTCCCCTCAGGGTTGGACCAGGCCGTCCGCAGCAACCAGTCCGGCACCATCGAGATCGTCGGCGACGTCGACTCGCCGACCTCGACCCAGATCGCGGCATCCTTCGCCGAGCAGTTCTCCTCGGGGGTGAGAGCGAGCCAGCTCGCAGTCGCCACCACGGCCACGGTGGCGGGCGCGCAGGTGGGCCCTGAATTCATCGCCTCCCTATCCCAGGACCCGGCTGCGGCAGGAATGACCTACGCGCTGGCCGACCGGACGGCCACTACGAAGCAACTGGACGCATCGACGTACTTCGCTGCCGGGATGGCGGTCTTCTTCCTGTTCTTCACGGTCCAGTTCGGCGTCACGGGACTCCTCGAAGAGGACCGGGACGGGACGCTGGCGAGGCTGATGGCAGCCCCCATCCCGCGGGTATCGGTCGTGGCAGGAAAGGCGATCCTCGCCTTTCTCCTGGGAATCATCTCGATGACGGTCCTGGTGGTCGCCACGACACTCCTGATGGACGCGAGCTGGGGAGCCCCGCTCGGGGTGGCTCTCCTCGTCGTGGCAGGGGTGCTGGCCGCGGTCGGCATCATGGGACTGGTGGCCTCGGTGGCGAAGACACCGGAAGGAGCCGGCAACGTCGGGTCGATCATCGCCGTCGTGCTCGGGATGTTGGGCGGCACCTTCTTTCCCGTCGCCGCCAGCGGAGGTCTACTCGCCTCACTCACCTATCTCACGCCGCACGCCTGGTTCATGCTCGGCCTCGCCGAGCTCAGCTCCGACGCTCCCTGGACCGCGGCCCTGCCCGCCGTAGGCGCCATCCTCGTCTTCGCGGTGAGCACCGGGCTTCTCTCCTACACGCTATTGCGTAGGAGGATGGCGAGGTGAGGGCGCTGTGGATTGGCTGGGTGAACCTCAAGCGCATGATCAGGGAGCGCAGCAACATCTTCTTCGTATTCATCTTTCCGATCGCCCTCGTGCTCCTGATCGGTGTTCAGTTCGGAGGCGGATTCTCCCCGGTGGTCGGTGTTCATCGAGCCGACGACGGCCAACTCTCCGATGAGATCGTGACCGGTCTCGAAGAGGACGGCTCGGTCGAGGTGCTGGAATTCGAGAACGACGACGAGCTGACCACAGCCGTGGAACGCGGGTCGGCACAAGTGGGGATCCTCCTTCCCTCCGCCATGGAGAGCAGTGCCGAGTCTGGAGATGTGGTCGAGATCGGCCTGATGAGCCGACCGGACGGGACCGGCAGCCAGCTGCAGAGCGTGGTCGGTGCCGTGATCGCCGACGTGATGGCTCCGGTCGGAGCGGCACGCTTCGCTGCCGTGGAGACAGGCACACCCTTCTCCGAGACGATCGCAGTCGCGGAACAGATGTCAGGTCAGGCCGTTCCGATCGAGATAGGGGTGTCTGCCGTCGGCGAGGCCGTGTTCCCCGACACGCTGGGGCAGTTCGACCTCGGCGCCTCGTCACAGCTCGTTCTCTTCGTGTTCCTGACCGCCCTCGCCGGTTCTTCGGCCCTGATCCTCACGAGACAGCTGGGGATCAGCAAGCGGATGCTCTCCACGCCGACTCCGATGCGAACGATCGTCGTCGGTGAGTCGCTGGGGCGATTCGGCACCGCCTTCCTCCAGGGCGTCTACATCATGATTCTCACCCTCATCATCTTTCAGGTGGACTGGGGCGATCCTCTCGGCGCGGTATTGATCCTCATCGCGTTGTCGGCGGTTGGGGCGGGAGCAGGCATGCTGATGGGTGCCACCTTCAGCAATGACCAGCAGGCGGCCGGTGTCGGTGTGATGCTCGCTCTGGGCCTGGCGGCGCTGGGGGGTGCGATGTTCCCGATCGACCTCTTCTCCCCGACCATGCAGCGCATCGCTCACATCACCCCCCACGCCTGGGCCCTCGACGGCTACGCCGAGTTGGTCAGACGGGGCGGCAGCACCATCGATATCTTGCCCGAGCTCGGTGTTCTCGCCCTCTACGCCCTGGTCTTGCTCGCTCTGGCCTCCTGGCGCCTGCGCGTGGCGATCACCCGGCACTGATGGCCGAATCATGAGCCTGATGCCAGAATGAGCCCATGCAAGTGTTAGGGCGGATCCTCCAGGTCCTCGGTTGGCTGTGGTTCCTGGCCGGGATCGTCGGGCCGATTTTCGGTTTCGAGAGGTTCAATTTCTTCCCCGGCCTCATTCTCATCTTCATCGCCCGCGTCATCAGGGCGCAGCGCGGCCGGGCCGAGCAGGCCGAGACTGAGCCACAGGGCTCTCAGCGCGAGACACCTGTTCCCGAGAGGGTGCTCAACACGGAGCGCCGCCAGCAGCCCTCGGCGCCATCACCGTCTCCGCAGCCCACGGTCGACAGCACCGTGGACCGGACCCCGCGACCCGAGCCGATGGCGAGGCCACCTGAAGAGCGGGACGATCTCCTCGAGCGGATCGTGGCCGCCGGCCGCGAGGTGGCAGATGAAGTCGAGACGTCCGAGGATCCGGGTCCACCGCCCACCCCCGGGGGCCGGGCTCCGATGTCGTCCGAAGAGATGATCGCCCGGGCACACAGACGCTGGGACTCGAAGGGGCGTTAGCCGCTACAGACCGGCTGCGGCGAGGTCGCGTGCCGCTCGGATTTCTACGGCGAACTCCCGCCGACGCTGAGTCAGCGCGGGCGAATCGTCGAGCAGAGCGCGGTTCCTGGCAAGGGCCAGCGCCGACTTGAACAGCACCTGGCTGGCACTTTCCCCCGAGAAGAGCCTCTCCTCGATCCGATACATCCTGGCCCTGTCGAGACATGACTGGAGAAATGGCTTCTCCTCGAAAGGGCCACGGAGCGTCTCCAACTCGTCACCGACTATCTGGTAGGCGTCGAGGAAGGGGAGCAGGGCCCAGTAGGCGACCGGCTCTCCCATTTTGGCGAGCACGCCCGCCGGGCCCGACGTGGCCAGGACATCGGCCCACCCGGGCACGTCGATCTCGATCTCGCCAGCGATCTCAGCGAGGAACTCCTCTTTGTCGGGGAAGAAGAACTCGAACTTCAAGAGGTCCCTGACCCCCAGCATCCGCTCGTTCACCGTGGAGCCATCCCCATCCCCACTGTCGATCAGGGAGGTGAGTGCGATTTCTGCAATGGCGCGGTTGACGAAGAAGTGGACGACCACGTTCCGGTAGTAGGAGATCCGGATCTTCTGCTCGTCGGTTGGCCAGAACACCCTGCGGTCGATTGCGGCGTGGCTGGAGACATTTCCGTGTTCGGCGAGCCAGTCGAGGATCCGGGTCACCTCGCCGGCATCGGCCAGATCGAGTCTCTCGGTCGTGGGCAGCCCGCGCGCCCTGATGAATTCGACGAGGCGGACACACTCCTCGGCCAGCTCAGCTGCGGTCTTCGCCTTGCCGCGCGCGGCGAGGAGGGCGATGGAGACGACGGCAACGGGAGTCGTCGGAGTCACCCTTCCGATTCGATACATGACCTCGAAGGCAAGCTTCTCGACGTCTGTCGAGGTCTCTTCGTCGTCGATGCCCTCGATGAACGAGGCGACGGAGATCGGGTCCGCGAACCTTATGTATATGTCGCCGTAGCGCCGGCGCAGCGAGCGCACCGCCCGAACCAGCCAGCTGATGGACTCCTCCTCCTTGCCCCGGCCCTGGGCTTCCCGGGCATAGTCGGGGACGTCCTGGATCTGGTCGTAGGTGATCGACACCGGAATCAGCTGGATGTCCTCGCTCTTTCCCCGGCGTAGCGAGTCCACGACGTAGCGGAGCAGGCCGAGCCGGGGTGCGTTGAGCTTGCCGGATCGGGAACGGCCGCCCTCCATGTACCACTCCAGCGGGAAGCGCTTCTCGACGAGGAAGTCGATGTATGCGCGCAGCACGACTCTGTACAGCTCGTTGTCGCGGAACGATCTTCGTATGAAGAAGACGCCTGTCCTCCTCAGCAGGGGGCCGATGGGAAAGAAGTTGATGTTGATGCCGCCTGCGGTGTGGTTGGGCGGGAGATCGTTCTCCCACAGCATGAACTGGAGGCTGAGCCGGTCGAGATTCGACCGGTGAGAAGGCAGGAAGACGACCGGATGCTCGTGACCTAGGGCTGCCACCTCCCTCACCTCGTCGTCCGAGTAGCGGATCGCACCATACCCCTGGCTGTAGAGCGTGTGGATGGCATTGGCGATGAGGTCGATCACGTAGGGGCTATGAGTGGCGGCTATCTCCTCGAGGTAGCGCTCGGCCCGTCCCCTGACCTTGGACGGTTCCGTGCTCGTGCGCTCGGCGTACTCCTCGAGTGAGATCACGAACTCGCCTCGAGACAGGATTGCCTCGGGGACGAAGTGTGGGATCTTGTAGCGGTTTCCCCGGAGACCGCGTTCGGCCTTGTCCAGGGTGCGCCAGGCGCGTCGGGTGATGAACTGAACCATCCCGTCGACTTCTCCGGAGTTCGAATATGCCGAGCTCAGGTCGGCGCGGCTGGCTCCAGTGGCCGCGATCAGCCTCACCCTCCCGGGCCGGAACGTCCTGATCAGCCTGGCCCGCAATCCACGTGGGTCCCTGGGGTCTCCGGGCTTGAATGCGTCCGACCACCCCACCGAGCGACGGCCGTCCTTGTCGGGTGCCATCCAGATGACTCTCACCGGGATCAGGAACAGTGGATCCTCAGCCTCCTCCAGCGCGCTCGCCAGGCTCTCGGACGTCGTCGACCGTCGGCGCCGCGATGACTTGATGCGCACCGTCACCGGCTCGTCGACGTGCTTGTCGAGCCATCTCCTTAGCAGTTTCGCCTCGTAGTCACTCGCCGCGTCCAGCAGGTAGACGACCTGGGACCCTTCAGGGCCGGCGAGCATCGAGTTGTCGGAGGTGGAGATCGGCGACACGAGAACACTCTATGTGACTGCCAGAATCCGGCCTGGATGAGAGTCGTGATCCAGAGGGTCAGTCAGGCATCGGTGACAGTGGAGGGAGAGGTGGTGTCCTCGATCGCTTCGGGGCTCTGTCTCCTGGTAGGCGTGGAGCCCGGAGATGGGCCTGACGAGGTGGCCGCTGCAGTCGAGAAGATCTCAGGGCTCAGAGTCTTCTCCGACGAGGTCGGCAAGATGAATCTCTCGATAGAGGATGTGGCGGGCGAGATCCTCGTCGTGAGCCAGTTCACTCTCTTGGGTGACGTGCGCAAGGGGAGACGACCGTCGTTCACCGGAGCGGCCGCGCCCGAGCACGCCGAGCCGCTCCTGGTCGCCATGGCCGATGCCTTCGGCGAGATCGGGATCCGGACGAGAACGGGTGTCTTCGGTGCGCTCATGACAGTACAGCTGGTCAACGACGGACCGGTGACCCTGGTGCTGGAGGTCAGCGAGGGACGTGTGAGCTGAGCGGGGAGTCCCGCCAATGTTTCCAGAACATGAGCACGCCGATCCCCACGGCGAGGACGACCAACCGGGCACCGGGCTCGACTCCTCCGGTGGACCATCCGTTCGATGCCCACAGGATGGCCGAGACGATCAATGCCGATATTGCGACGAGGGAGGCGATGCCCGCGGACCTGCTGATGAGCACTCCGGCGACCATCACCACCAGGATGGGCAGCAGCGACACGGGCCAGAGACCGGCGAGGACACCGAAGGATATCCCGAGCCCCTTTCCTCCCTGGAGGCGATACCAGACGTTGTAGACGTTCCCCGCAACGGCGCCGAGCCCCGCGGCAATGGCTCCGCTCTCGTCTCCGAGCCAGTCGCCGGTCGACACGGCGGCCAATCCCTTCGCGGCCTCGACGGCCAAGACGACGGCGGCGAGGGCGACGCCCGAGGTCCTCAGTGCATTTGCCGTCCCCGGGTTCCCGGATCCTTCGGCACGGAGATCGACGCCACGTAAGCGACCCAGGGATCCTGCGGTGGGGATGGATCCGATCAGGTACCCGCTCAGGACGGCGAGAGCCGTGATCAACCGGAGACCTCCTCTTGGCCGGGGCCGCAGAACTGAAGGAAGTCGCAGGTGTGGCACCACTCACCAGGAGATTCCGTGAACTCACCGGCATCGATGGCGTTGGTCAGGGCCGTCAGGTGGGCTCTGGCTGACTCGACCCAGGCGTCGTCGGCCGACACCGTCACCACCTCGAGGCCGCCCCCGAGATAGGCAAACGTGACGTCGACGGTTTCCGGTCTGGCGTCGCCGAAGCCGACATCGTTGACTGCAACCGCATATGCCTCGAGCTGGACCATCCGGGACGGATCATCCTTGCGTCTCCCGCTCTTGAAGTCGACAACCTCCCAGTGACGGTCGGCCACGTAGATGGCATCGATGCGGCCCCTGATGGTGTAGTTGTTGCCCATGTCCACGCCGAACGGCGCTTCGACGAATCGGGCCCGCTCGGCTGCGAATCGCGAGCCCTCGTATGCAGAATATCCCCCGGTCTCGCCCGGCTCGGGCTCGTCCAAGGCGTCGTAGAGACCCAGCTCCATGTCGTCGAAGGGGACCTGGCCCCGCTGGTCGAGCTCGATGCGACGATGGATCTCGCTCCCGCGGGTGGCGGCGAGGTTGCGGCGCCGCGGGAGCGGATCGACATCGGTCCAGTAGTAGCGCTTGGGGCATTGGGCATAGGTGACCAACCCGGTCACGGACACCGAGCGGCTCTTCTCGTCGGGCCCATGTGCTCCGACATCGTCGAGGGAGAAGAGCCGTTCCTCCCACTCGCCGGCGAGACGCTGATACTGGGTCTCAACTCCATGCAGTGCGGCGAGACGGTCGAGCTGTGAGGGGTCGTCGATGGCCATGCGCAATGCAGCCTGCCATCCCCCCTCGAACAGTGGGTCGGGATCGGCGTCGGGCTCGGAGCGGCGGAGCATCTCGGGGCGGGCCCCGACTTCGGCGTGTCCGGCGTTGACGCTTTGCGGATGGGACTCCACGAGTGTGAAGAGTGGCGAAGGCTTGGCAGGGGTGACGCGCACCTCCGGGACCCCGTACCAGTAGGCGCCGGAGACGAAGAGACGTCTCTTGGCTCGGGTCGCGGCCACGTAGGCCACCCGCCACTCCTGGGCGTAGTGACGGGCGCGAAGCAGGGCGCTGCGCTCTTGCTGGTCCTCGGGCAGGGCATCGACCGTCGTGTCGAGCCGAAGTTCTACCGGGAGGTAATAGGAGAACTTGACCGGGTCGGGGTACGAGCCGGCCGGCCCGGACGGAAAGTTGCCGTCGAAGACCGCCGGTATGGCCACGTTCTCCCACTCGAGGCCCTTGGCCCGGTGCACCGTCACGAGGGTGACCGCGTCCTCTCCGGACAGCCGCGCCGAGTCGAGCTCCTCGGCCGGCTCTTCCTCCATGGCGTCGAGGTAGTCGAGGAAGGCCTCCACGGAGGGACGTCCCGACAGAGGGCTCCAGTCGTCGGCGAGGTCGAGGAATCGGTAGATGTTGAGGCGGGCGGTCAGTCTCGGGTTGGGGGGCAGCGCCTCGACGTCCTGCCATGCTCTGGTTCGATCCAGGATGAGCCGGCAGGTCTCGGCGAGCGACATGCTCTGGGTCTCGACGAGGAGCTCGCGGTACGTGTCGTGGAATCGATCGAGTCGTTTGCGCGCCTCCGCAGACAGACCGTCGATCTGGTCGAGCGACTCGATGGCCTCGATGAGTGTGACCGGCTCCGGTTCCTCTGCGTCAGGCTCCTCTGGCTTGTTGGCTGCCAGCCATCCGGTGAGCACGGCGAGGTCCGCGATGCCCAGTCGGTACCCGCTCCCGAACAGGATCTGGGCAAGGGCTGTCGAATCCTCGGGGTTCTGCAGCACGGAGAGCCACGCCCTGAGCAGGGCGATCTCGGGCACCGAGAGAAGCCCTCCGACATTGGCCACCTCCAGGGGAATGTCGTGTCGACCCAGGACGTCGATCACAACGGCGAAATCCTTGTTCTTCCTGAACAGGACGGCCATGTGGGACCAGGGGACCCCACTCTCGTGGAGGGCTTCGAACTGCCTGGCGATCCACTCGGCCTCGGAGAGGGCATCTTGTCCCCAATAGGTGAACACCTCTGTGTCCAGGTCGTCGGCCGCCTCGAGCGCGTCCGCGGCCGAGTTGGCCTCCAGACGGATCTCGTTGGCGATCTCGAGGATCCCGGGGCCGGAGCGGCGATTGAGGGTGAGGCTGGTGTCGTGGGCCGGTGCTCCCTCCGCGGTGGGGAAGTGGTCGACGAAGTCCTCGAAGTTCTGTGCGGAGGCTCCCCGCCACTCGTAGATCGTCTGGTCCTCGTCACCGACCGCGATCACCGGGAAGCCGTTCCCGAAGATGGTGGTCATGAGGACTCGTTGGGCCGGGTTGGTGTCCTGGTACTCGTCGAGGACAACCACCCGATATCGGTCCCGGATGGTTCCGGCGAGAGCGGGGTGGGCCTGCATGAGACGTGTGGAGAGGGTCACCAGATCGGAGTAATCGACGACCCTGAGCTCTCTCTTCGCTGCGTTGTAACCAACCAGGGCCTGCGCGATCTCCACCCTCTCCGCCCAGATCTCGTCTCCGGCATGGATCACGCTCGCCCTGAGCAGGTCCTCAGGTCCCGACAGGTGATCGCCGAGTTGGTCACCCAGCTTGCGGATCCTGTCGAGAGTGCCCCGATAGGTCATGTCGAGGAGGTCGTGAGGGGCACTGAAGAACACGTCGCGAATCAACTGCCTGGCGAAGGTCGGGGTGATGATCCCCGAGCGCGTGTCGACGCCGGCGAGAGGCCCGTACTCGGAGAGGACCTGTGCGGCGAAGCCGTGATAGGTGTGCACTTCGACCTGGCGAGCCGGGTCGACCGAGTCGGGGAGCAGGTTCGACACCTTCTCGGCGAGCTCTGCAGCCGCCTTGTTGGTGAACGTCATCCCGAGGATGCGCTCCGGTGCGATGGCGTGGTTGGCGACGAGATTGGAGATGACCATCGCCACCGTCGTGGTCTTGCCCGTGCCGGCGCCGGCTCGGACCCGGATCGATGTCGGCCCGAGATCGAGAATCGCTTGCTGTTCGGGGGTGGGCTGGAGAGTCACGGTAGGAATGCTCCTCGGCCTTCAGGCCATGCCGGGCAGGAGCGTCTGAAATCACAGTGCTTGCAGGCACCTCCCACCCTCGGCTCCCACATCTCCTCGCCGATGGATCGGGTGATCTCCTCCATCTTCTGGGTCACGTCGGGGAGTTGGTGGAGGGCGAGATCTCGAGTGGTGACGCTCACCGAGTCGTACCGGGGGTACCACATCTCCGATGCGACCACCTCTCCACGCCCTTGCCGGACCGCCAGTGCATAGAACGCCAGTTGGATCGACTCGGCCGCCTCGCCTCGGGTGAGGGGCCTCGTCCCTGACTTGTAGTCGATGACGCGGAACCCTGCCTCGGTCTGTTCCAGCCGGTCGATCCGCCCGATCCAGCGAACGCCGCCGATGTCGGACTCGACGTCGAGCTCGACCTCCACGGGCACACCTTTGCCGGGCCAATGTCGATAGAGCTTGGTGAGCATCTCGACAGCCTTCCGCTTCCATGCGTCGTCGAGCTCGGGCGTGCCGAAGTCGGCTTCCTCCCAGGCTTGTTCGACGATCTCCAGCACACGCTCGAGGTCGGCATGGCGGGCGCCGGTGCCGATCACCTCGCCCTCGGCACCTTCCAGGACATCGTGCACGAGTTGCCCGAAGTGGGCGTAGACGCTGGATGAGTCGCCGAGTCGGAGACGTCGTTGCAGCACGTATCTCCGCGGGCAGCTCTGATAGGCGTCCGCCTGGCTGGGGGAGAGACGGAACACATCCCCCAGCACCGGGCGGTCAGGCCCGGGCTGAACCGCGCCGGCGAACGAGGCGGGATCCCACCATGGGCGGGAGGGGCGGCCCAAGACCTTGGCGGCAGCGAGTCGCTTCGGCGTGGCGGTCCCTGCGTCGAGGAGCTCGCGGCGCAACCTGGACTCCGCTTCCAGGACCGTGATCGGGTCGCGTTCGAAGTCGCCCGGGGCTCCGGGAGGGTTTCCGCCGGCGGCCGCGGTCAAGAATCGCGATGGTCTCTCTTCTCCTTGGTCGACGCCGGCCCCGGTGGCGGTCCAGACCACCCGAAGACGTGCTCGCGTCATCGCGGTGTAGGCGAGACGCATCTCCTCTTGGACCTGAAAGAGATGTTGGGCCTCGGGATCGACGGTCCGCTCCGGAGAGAGCAGCTCCGGACGGAGCATCCGTCGGCTTCGTCGCAGGTCCGGGAAGACTCCCTCCACCGCGTTGGCGATGAAGACGACTGCAAATTCGAGGCCTTTGGCCTGATGAAGGGTGGTGAGTGTCACCCGGTTGTCGTCGGCGCGATGCGAAATGAGCGGAGTCGCCTCGTAGTCGTCCTCGTCGACCAGCTCGAAGAACCGCTCCAGGGTCACGTCGGGGTCCCGCTCTGCCTGTCTCCCCAGCATCTGTCCAAAGGCAGTCCAGGCCCGTCGCCACTCGGAGCGCTGCCGGTCGGCGACGATGTCGGCGATCCCGTCGAGTCGCGTCCAGACCTCCCAGAACCCGTCGGAGGCGCCGATTTCGCGGGCCCAGGCCGCGTCGGAGAGCAGGTCGATGAGCCCGAGCTTGTCGGGAAGGTGATCGGCGATCAATCGATCCCAACCATCCCCCCGGTGGCGCCGCCTCCGCGAGATCTCCCGCTCGAGACCTACGGAGATGCCGAACAGGGGGCCGAGGAGCAAGCGACGCATCGACCGGTCTGCGGTGTCCGACTCGACGGGAGACGCCTCATCCATCGCCCCGCCCCTCGTCGCCGCCAAGACGAGATCCTGGACGAGGCGTATCGCCGGATGGTCGACGAGACGCGAGTCGGGAGGGTCGTGAGGAATCGACCGCCGATCGAGAGCTCGGGACAACTCTGGGAGCAGGGTCCTCTTCGACCGGACCAGCACTGCGATCTCGGAGGGGTCTGTTCCCTCCACTCTCATCAGATGCTCGACTTCGCGCGCGATCCACTCCGCCTCCGCCGTCTCCTGGTCGAAGACGTACACCTCGGAGCGGCCCTGATGGGGCGCAGGCACCACCGGGCCCGCCGAGCCGGGCAGATCCCCGCCCGAGACGACCCTCACCGCGGCGTCCATGATCTCCCGTGGTACCCGAAAGCTCTCCGCGAGCACGATGCGACGGGTCCCGGGGATGTTCGAGAAAGCGGCGACGTTCCGCACCTCGGCGCCGCGAAAGGAGAAGATCGATTGATATGGGTCGCCGGCGACGGTGAGATTGCCGTGCTGCTCCGCGAGCAGTTCCGCCATCCTCGCCTGGGCGGGCGTGGTGTCCTGGAACTCGTCGACGATCACGTAGCGGAAGTCTTTGGCGAGCTCGCGGCCCTCGTCGCTCTCCAGTGTCTCCACCGCGCTGGTCAGCAACACGCCGTAGTCGGTTCTCTCGATCTGATCGAGACGATCGAGGTAGCGCCGGTAGAGATCCGGGAGTCCTCTCCAATCTGCCCGCTCCTCGGCCCGCTCGGCCAGGTCACGAGGGGAGAGGAGACGCTCCGAGCAGCGGAGCAGGAAGTCGGCGACTTCCGCCGAGAAGGCGTGGCTGTCGAGGATGCCGCGGTAGATCACGGGCCAGCGGCCCGGGTCTTCCTCCCGGAGGATCTGGCGGACCAGCCCGACCTGCTCGGGTGTGGTCAGTGGGATGGGGCGACGGCCGCCGGTGACCGCCTCGATGAGTCGGATGGCCAAGGAGTGGAATGTGGACACGTCGACGGGGACGCCAGTGGTCCCGAGGCTGCGCTCTATGCGCTCTCTCAGCCGTGCGGTTGCCCGACGGGAGAAGGAGAGGACGACCACCTCGGGTGGGCTCGCCTTGTGGTCCTCGATGATCCGGGTGACCCGGCGGATGAGGAACTCTGTCTTGCCGGTGCCGGGCCCGGCGACGACGATCTGGCGGCCCTCGGCGTCGCCGAGTGCGGCGGGCCATTCATCGGGTCTCAGTCGTACCTGATCCATTCCCCCCACGATCGTAGGACTCAGGCGGCGGCGGGCATCGATGTCCCCGCGACCACTTCGGCATCGATGCCGAGATCGGCCAGGTAGGACACCGGATCGCCGAAGATGGACTCGCCGGTCGTGGTGTCTGCGAAGTCTGAATTGCTCATGTCCCTCAACATACGGGCCGGCACCGACAGATTTCACCGGATGCTCCATTAT
>Ga0214469_1000620_pt1 | contig 12421 bp, 13 predicted proteins | sample RVTome_10_FD_187340 | JGI IMG/M metagenome (GOLD analysis project Ga0214469, IMG submission 187340) | Soil microbial communities from uranium-contaminated site in the Upper Colorado River Basin, Wyoming, United States - RVT153D57 HiSeq ... | reverse complement strand
AGCCGAGGAGACGCGCAGGCATCTGGCCGCTGCGCATCCGGCTCTGGCGGCATCCGGCGCGATCGAGATTGCCGTCATCCGCACGACCGGCGACCGGGTGGAGGATCGACCCCTGTGCGGGATCGGCGTGAAGGGGCTGTTCACCAAGGAGATCGAGGACCGGCTGCTGGACGGCAGCCTTGACCTCGCCGTCCATTCGATGAAGGACACGTTGACGAAGCTGCGGGACGGGCTGATGATCGGAGCCCTGCTGCCCCGCGAGGATCCGCGCGACGCGCTGTTCGCCCGCGACGCCGCATTCGAGGGCGCCGGCAGCCTGGCGGCGCTGAAGTCGGGCTCCGTGGTCGGCGCCTTCTCAGCCTGCGCCGCTAGGCGCAGCTGCTGGGACTGCGCCGGACCTGCGCATCATGCCGTTCCGCGGCAATGTCGACACTCGTCTGGCCAAACTCGATGCCGGGGCGATCGACGCCACCCTGCTCGACCTAGCCGGGCTGAAGCGCCTTGGCCGGGCCGATCGGGTCTCGGCCGTGCTGGAGCCGGCGGAGATGTTGCCTGCGATGGCCCAGGGCGCGATCGGCATCGAATGCGGGGCCGGGGATGCGCGGGTGCACGCGCTGTTCGCCCCCCTGCACTGCCGCGACACCTGTGACCGGTCGCGGCGGAACAGGCCCTGCTGACCGCGTTGGAGGGCAGCTGCCGGACCCCGATTGCGGCGCTGGCCGAGCTCGACGTGCTGACCCTGACTCGCGCGTCGCCCTGCCCGACGGCAGCGAGATGCACGAAGACCGACGCAGCGGCCCGCGGGCCGCTGCGGAGCGGCTGGGCACCGAGGCCGGCGAGGACCCGCGTCGCCGAATCGGGCCGAACTTCCTGGCCGGATGACGGGGGCTGAGCCTTCGTAACCGGCTGCGAGGAATTTGAGACCGAACTGTTCCAGAAGGCCCGTATGGAGCAAGCCCCTCACCGCTGCGGATTCAGAGAAGGCTGAGGGAATTCCTGGAGCGGCGCGAGATCGCGCGCCGTCCGCTGCAGGGGACATAGGAGGGGACCCGGCCTCCGCATCTTGGCAACATCGTGCGCCTTTTCCTCTGCTCCTCAACCAGCCTTCGGCCGAGCACAAGCTGCTCGGCGGAGAGGGCCCAGCGGTCGACCGAGGTGCAAACCGTGCCACCTCGCTGCAGTTCAGCGGTGCTCGTGCGCTCGTGCATCAGAGCTGGCTCGAACTCGGCGATCCCGGCGAAGACGATCAGGACCATGGGCCCAACTGGTGACGTCGTATCGGACCATGGCCTTTGAAGCGACCGTCGGTTGCCTGGAGCGGCCCTATATTGTCAAGGACATCAGGCGTCCATCCGGAACGCAGTCGAGGCGCGGCATGGCATTTCGGCCGCGCCGGCGATGCGGCGTCGAGCACATCCGCCGGCACGCCCTGAACGGCGATCCGGCCTGCCGCCATCAGGACGGCGCTGTCGGCCAAGCGCAGCAGCGCCGGCCGGTGGGTGATCACCACCGTGGTGCGCCCGGCGGTCACACGCGCCAGCGCGTCGATGATCTGCGCCTCGGTATCGCGATCCAGCCCCTCGGTCGGCTCATCCAACACCAGGATCGGCGCGTCCTTCAGGACGCAGCGGGCCAGCGCCATGCGCCGCGCCTGACCGCCGGAGACCTGGACGCCGGCCTCCCCGACCCAGGTATCCAGCCCGCGCGGCAGCGTGGCGATCCAGCCGGTCAGGCCGGCCGCCTCGATCGCCTCGGCGAGCCCGGCATCGTCGGCCGCGGCAGCCCCGATTAGCAAGTTGTCGCGGATAGTACCGGCGAAGATCTGGCTGCGCTGGGACAGATAGGCGATGCGGCGCCAGATCTCGGCCTGGGCCAGATGGCGCAGATCGGTGCCGCCCAGAGTGACGATCCCGGCATCAGGGTCGCGGAAGTGCAGGATCAGTGCCGCCAGCGTGCTCTTGCCGCTGCCGCTGGGCCCGAACACTGCCACCCGCTGACCTTCCGACAGCACGAGGTCGATGTCCTGCACGGCTAGTCGGCCGCCAGCGCGATAGCGGTAGGATACACCGGACAGCGCCAGCGCGTTGCTGGATGGCGCCGGCGCCGGCGCCTCAGGGTCGCGCACTAACGGCGCCAGCCCGGCGAAATCGAGCAGCCGGCGGGCGGCGGCGCGGGCGCAGCTGAGATTCTGGAAGGCGAGGGGCAGCGGCACCAGCGCATCGGACAGCGCCATCGCGCCCACCATCATCAATACCACTGCCGGGCCCGGCAGCACCCCCGCGGCGACGCCGGCCACACCCAGCGCCAGGATCGCCGCCGCCCCCAGCTGCCCAGCTAGGCCCGACAGCGCAGTCGACACGCCGGACAGCCGGGCCATGTGCCGCTGCGCCGCCATCAGCGTCTCGTTCTCGGCCAGCACCGCCTCGGCATGGCGGCCGTCGGCCTGATAGACCTTGAGCTCGGCCAAGCCCTGCACGCCCTCGACGATGCGGGTGCGCAGCCGCGCCGTCGCCGCCGCGATCGTCTGGCCGGCCGGCGCGCTGATGCGGCGCATCACCAGCGGCAGGACGATGCCAACCAGCAGCGCAAGTGCCACCACAATCACCGCGGCCGGCGGGTCGAGCCACGAGAGCACGCCGCCGATCAGCAGCACGGCGACCACGGCGACCACGCTTGGCACGATCACGCGCAGATAGATCGCATCCAGCGAGTCGACATCTGCGGTCATGCGGTTCAACAGGTCGCCGCCACGCTGCTCCTCCAACCGTGCCGGGGCCAAGGGGATCGCGGCGCGGAACAGCCAGACGCGCAGCCCGGCGAGGAAACGGAAGGTGGCGTCATGCGTCACCAGCCGCTCGGTATAGCGTGCGCCGATGCGCAGCACTGTGAGTCCGCGGATGCCGGCCAAGGGCCCGGCGAAGCTGAAGGCGGGGGCGCTGGCCGCCGTCGCCCCGGCCACGGCCGAGGCGGCGATGAAGCAGCCGGACAGCACTAGCAGGCCTAGGCCGGACAGGGCGGTGACAATGGCCAGGACGAGGCCAAACGTCATCTTCCGGCGCTGCGGCCGGGCCATGCGCAGAATGGTGAGGAGCGGACTGCTCGACCGGGGAATCAGACGGCCTCCTCCTCGAGGCGGCCCTGGTCCAACAGGATCCGGCGACCGGCGATCGCCATCGCCGCCGGGCTGTGGGTGGCTACCAGCGTGGTGCGGCCACGGGCTAGACGGTGGATCGATTCCAGGATCTCCGCCTCGGTGCCGCGGTCGAGTGAGGCGGTGGGTTCGTCGAGCAGCACCAGGGGGGCATCCTTGAGGAAGGCGCGCGCGAGGGCGACACGCTGGGCCTGGCCGCCGGACAGACCGACGCCCCGCTCGCCGACCGGCGTATCCAACCCCTGCGGCAGCGCCGCCGCGAATTCCGTCAGCCGAGCCTTGGCAGCGGCGCGCTCAACCGCCCCGTCGTCGGCCTCGGGCCGACCGAGACGGATGTTGTCGCGCAGCGTGCCGTGGAACAGCACCGGCGCCTGGCCGATCCAGGCGATGCGGCGGCGCAGATCCTCCGAATCGATCGTCGCCAAGTCGGTGCCGTTGACCAGGATCCGGCCGGCATCCGGCCGGCGGAAGCCGAGCAGCAGCGACAGCAGGGTTGACTTGCCGGCGCCGCTCATGCCGGTCAGGGCGATATGGTCGCCCGATGCGATGCGCAGGCTGACACTCTGGATCGCGCCGCGGGCACCGCCCTCGAAGGCGACGGAGACGTCTTCGAACACGATCTCCAGCTCGCCCGATGGCATCGGCGCGGACCCGGCAGGGGCCTCCTCCGGCGCACTGAGCATGTCGGCCAGTGCCTCGGCTGCGCCGATCGCCGCAACCCGGTCGTGGTAGTAGGCGGCGAGCAGGCGCAGCGGCTGGAAGAAATCCGGCGCCATCAGCAGCACGAACAGGCCGCTGAACAGGGTCAGATTTGGCGCAGTACCCCAGCCGATGTGCCCGAGCAGGCCGAGGCCGACGTAGGTGGCGATGATCGCGACGACGGCCGAGGCGAAGAATTCCAGGCTGGCCGAGGATAGGAAGGCGATGCGCAGCACCCGCATGGTGCGGTCGCGGAAGGCGTCGGCCGCCTGGGCAATGTTGGCGACCTCGGCCTCCGCCCGGGCGAACAGCCGCAGCGTGGTCAGGCCCTGCAGCCGGTCGAGGAAATAGGCGCTCATCCGGGCCAGGGTGCGGAACTGGCGCCGGCTTTCATCCGCCGCCTTCATGCCGATCAGCGCCATCGTCAGCGGCACGAAGGGGCCGGCGACGGTCAGGATCACACCGGACACCCAGTCGACCGGATAGACGGCGACGAGGATCAGGATGGGCAGGATCATCGCCACCCGGCTCTGCGGCAGAAAGCGGGCGTAATAGCCGTCCAGCGCCTCGATCCGCTCGATCAGCGTCACCGCCAGCTCGCCGGTCTCGCGCTCCGCCCGCCAGGCCGGACCCAGGGCGTGCAGCCGGTCGAGCACCTGGCGCCGCAGCCGGGTCTTGACCTGGGTCGCGGTGACCGCGCCCAGCGCCTCGGACGTCCAGGCGGCGCCGGCGCGCAGCAACGCCGCGGCCAGCAGGGCGGCGAACAGCGGCCACAGCCCGGCCAGGGTGACACCTTCCATCACCGCCCGCTGCAGGATCCAGGCGATCAGCCCGGCCTGGGCGACGCCGCACAGACCCTGGGCGATGCCGGCCGCTGCGGTCAGCGCGATCGGTCCACGCGCCAGCCCCGCCTGCCGCTTCAGCCAGCGGCCGGCGGCGCGGTCATCGCCCAGACCAGACGGGGATGGGCCGAACGAGGATGGGCGGGGCGGGGGCGGGGCCAAGGGCGTGATGCTCCGGATATTGCTAGGGGAGGAGGGTGTGTCAGTGCGGCCGTTCCGGCACTGGCAGCTGGCTGATGCGCTGCTTGATCGCCGCGCGCTCCGGGCTGCCCTCTGAGAACTGGTCGCGCATCTCGCTCCAGGCCTGGCGCGCCTCCTCCGGCTGGCCGGCCTTCTGCGCGGCGACGCCGAGGAACCACAGCGCGACGAGATCCTTCGGATCCGCTGCCAACATGCGCGGCAGCCCGGCTTCGAGCACCGGCGGCACCTCCTCGCTCCGGCCGGCCGCCAGCAACGCATCGGCATAGACGCGCAGCAGGTCGGTGTTGTCTGGGGCCAGCGCCACCGCCCGGGCATAGGCATCCACGGCCGCCGCGGTGTCGCCCAGCACGCCGCGGGCGCGGGCCAGGCGGACCCAGCCCTGCAGATCGTCGGGCGATTGCTCCAGCCGGGCGGCGAGGCCGTCGACCATGCCGCGGATCGCCTTGGCCTGTTCGTCCGGCGGCAGGCCGGCGATCGCCGCGGCGGGGCCGGCAACAGGTCCGGCGGCCGGCCCGACCGCCTGGGACGTCGTCGGTGGCTGCGGCTGCGGGATCGCGGTCCTGGGGTCGAGGCCCAGGCGCTGCGCCGTCTCGGTCAGATGCTGGCGGACCGATGGAACCCAGGGCGCATCGGCCGGCGAATCCCGCATCAGCCCCTGCCACAGATCCAGCGCGGCATGGTCGTCGCCGGCCTGGGCATTTCCCAGCGCCAGGAAATAGCGGGCACGCGGATCACCGGGCCGCAGCTTGAGCACCTGCTCGAAGGCGGCACGCGCAGTCTCGGTGACGGTGCCGCCATTGGCGCCGACCAGGGCCTCGCCGTAGCGGCCGGTAAGGTCCGGATCGCCGCCCGACAGGCCGACGGCGTGACCATAGGCGTCCGCCGCTCTGGCGTCCTCCCCCAATTCGCTCCAGCGCTGGCCGAGATCGATCCAGCCGCGGCGATTCTGCGGCGCCGCGGCGAGGCGCTGCTCCAGCGCCCGCGCCTCCGCCGCTGCGGTCTGAATCGCAATGCGCATGCCCTGGTCGCGCGTTGCGAAGGGTTGCGACGGCAAGCTGGGCGCGCCTTCCATCAGATAGATCGCCAGCGCCGCCACCGGCAGCAGCACGGCGAGGCCGACAGCCACCACGTGCGGCGGCCGGGCCGGGACCGCGGCGGCCGGCTGCGCCTGCCCGGCCGCGGCGAGCAGCCGGCGCCCGATCTCGACGCGCGCCGCCTCGGCCTCGGCAGCGCCGATCTCGCCGGTGGCGCGTTCCCGTTCCAGCGCCTTCAGCTGATCGCGATAGACCGTGCTGGCGAAGTCTTCGGGCGATGCCGGCGCGTGGTCCAACGCCAGCAGCCGGCGCAGCAGCAGGGCCACGGCGCCCACCGTCATCGCCGTCGCCGCGATCCAGAAGATCCAGGAAGTCATGGCGCCTTCTCATGGTCGAGCAGCTGGGCCAGGCGCCTGTCCTCCTCCGCCGAAAACGGCTCGGCTGCGACCCGGCGGCGGCGGCGTAGCATGATTGCGGCGATACCGGCCACCAGCAGCACCACCGGGCCGAACCACAGCGCCAGCGTGCCGGCTCGCAAGGGCGGACGCAGCAGGACATAGTCGCCATAACGGGCGGTGACGAAGGCCATGACCTGATCGTCGGTGTCGCCTGCCGTGAGCCGCTCGCGCACGATGCGGCGGAGGTCGCGTGCCAGATCGGCGTCGGAATCGTCGATCGACTGGTTCTGGCAGACCAGGCAGCGCAGCTCCTGCCCGATCTCTCGGGCGCGGGCCTCCAGCGCCGGGTCGGCCAGCTGCTCCTGCGGTTCGACCGCGCCGGCCGCCGCTGCCAGCGCCAAAGCCAGCAGCAGCGTCGCGAGGGCGGAGCGCCAGATCACTTCGCCAGCTCCGCCAGCAGGGGCCGGATCTCCGTGTTGACGAGGTCGGGGGTCAGCGGGCCGGGGTGGCGGAAACGGATGCGGCCCGCCTTGTCGATCACAAAGGTCTCGGGCACGCCGTAGACGCCGAAATCGATCGCGACCCGCCCGTCCCGATCGGCGCCGGTCCGCGCGAACGGGTTGCCGAGATCCTCCAGCCAGCGCGCCGCCTGCTCGGCCGGATCCTTGTAGTCGATGCCGTTGATGACGACGCCGCGCTCGGCCAGGCCCATGAGCAGCGGATGCTCGGCCCGGCACGGCACGCACCAGGACGCGAACACGTTGACCAGGCTGACCTCGCCCTCGAGGTCGGTGCTGCGCAGGCCCTCGCCCGGCATGCCTTCGATCGCCGGCAGCTCGAACGTCGGCACCGGCCGGTCGATCAGCGCCGACGGCAGGGTGCCGGGGTCGCGCGTGAGCCCGACCGCGAGCCCGATCCCGACCCCGATGAAGATCAGGACCGGCAGGAGATAGAGGATGCGCCGCAAAGCCATCGCAGGCCTCATGCGCCGGCCGGGGCGGCCGCCAGGCGCGCTCGCGCCGGCATCGGCGCGCCGACGCGGTGACGGCGATCGGTGAGCGAGACGATCCCGGCCAAGCCCATGATCGCGACGCCGCCCCAGATCCACATGACCAGCGGGTTGACATAGATGCGCACGGTATGGGCCGAGCCCGCCGCCTCGCCCTCGACCGGATCGCCGAGGACCACATAAAGGTCGCGCAGCCAGCCCATGTCGATCCCGGCCTCCGAGGTCGCCTGCCGCTCGACCGGGTAGAAGCGCTTTTCCGGGCTGAGCACGGCGACCGGCTCGCCGTCTGCCGTGACCTCGAAAGTGGCGCGCCGCGCGACGTAGTTCGGCCCCTGCGAATCGGCGACCCCCGCCAGCTCGAAGCGATAGCCGGCGACGTCGGCGCTCTCGCCCGGGGCCATCACTAGGATCGCCTCGCTCTGCCAGGCGCTCGAGGCGGTGACCCCGGCGACGAACACGCCGAGCCCGACGTGCGCGAGGGTCATGGCATAGCCGGAGCGCGGCAGCCCCGTGGCTCGCTGCCAGCTGCGCCCGAGCGACACCCGGAACAGCTGGATGCGGGCGGCCAGCTCGCAGAGCGAACCCGCGATCACCCATACCGCAAGCGTCATCGCCAGGGCCGCGAGCACGCCCGTGCCCCGCGTCACGGCCAGCTGCAGGACGAGCGCGGCGGCGGAGACCGCCAGCGCCGCCCGGAGCCGGCCGAGCACGCCTTTGAGATCGCCCCGCTTCCAGGCGAGCATGGCGCCGATCGGGACGGCGATCAGCAGCGGCACCATCAACGGCGCGAAGGTCGCGTCGAAATAGGGCGGCCCGACCGAGATCTTGGCACCGCCTACCGTCTCCAAAAGGAGCGGATAGAGCGTGCCGAGCAGAACGGTCGCGCACGCGGTCGCGAGCAGGAGGTTGTTCAACAGCAGGCCGCCCTCGCGCGAGATCGGCGCGAACATGCCGCCGCCCTGGAGCTGCGGTGCGCGCCAGGCGTAGAGCGCGAGCGAGCCGCCGACCGCGATCCCGAGCAGCGCCAGCACGAAGACGCCGCGCGCCGGGTCGACCGCAAACGCGTGGACCGAGGTGAGCACGCCCGAGCGAACCAGAAAGGTGCCGAGCAGGCTCAGGGAGAACGCGAGGATCGCGAGCAGGATGGCCCAGCTCTTGAGCGCGTCGCGCTTCTCCACCACGACCGCCGAGTGGAGCAGGGCGGTGCCGGCGAGCCAGGGCATGAACGAGGCGTTCTCCACCGGGTCCCAGAACCACCAGCCGCCCCAGCCGAGCTCGTAGTACGCCCAGTAGCTGCCGAGCGCGATCCCGAAGCTGAGGCAGCACCACGCGGCCAGCGTCCAGGGCCGCACCCAGCGCGCCCAGGTGGCGTCGACCCGGCCCTCGATCAGCGCCGCGATCGCGAACGCGAAGGCCATGGAGAGGCCGACGTAGCCGGCGTAGAGCATCGGCGGGTGGGCGGCGAGCGCGGGGTCCTGGAGGATCGGGTTGAAACCGCGGCCGTCGATCGGCGCCGGATCGACCCGCTCGAACGGGTTCGAGGTCAGCAGCATGAAGGCGAGGAAACCGACGCCGATCAGGCCTTGCACCGCGAGCACCCGCGCCCGGAACGCTGGCGGCAGGTTGCGCCCGAACAGCGCGACCCCGCAGCCGTAGAGCGCGAGGATCCAGACCCAGAGCACGAGCGAGCCCTCGTGATTGCCCCAGGCTGCGGCGATTTTGTAGATCAGCGGCTTGGTCGAGTGCGAGTTGGCGGCCACGTTCACCACCGAGAAGTCGGACACCGCAAAGGCGTGGATCAGGGCGCCGAACGCCACGGTCAGGAACACGAACTGACCGAGGGCGCTCGAGCGGGCAAGCGCGATCAGACCGGCGTCGCCCCGCGCTGCGCCCCACAGCGGCAGCGTGCCCTGGATCAGCGCGAGAAGCAGCGCCAGCACCAGCGCATAATGGCCGATCTCGGGAATCATTGCGTGACCTCGGAGGCGTTGGACACGGCGAGCTTGCCGGCAGCGCCGGGGCCCCCCGGATGTCCGGCGTCCTGCAGCGCCTTGGCCACCTCGGGCGGCATGTAATTCTCGTCGTGCTTGGCCAGAAGTTCGTCGGCGACGAAGACGCCGTCGGGCCCGACTCGGCCATCGGCGACCACGCCCTGTCCCTCGCGGAACAGATCAGGCACGATGCCGGCATAGCGCACCGGCACGTCATAGGCGGTGTCGGTCACGGTGAAGGTTGTGGTGCGGCCATCGGCGGCACGCTGCAGCGAGCCCTTGACCACCAGCCCGCCGAGGCGGAAGCGTTGCCCTTCCGCCACCTTGCCGGCATGCAGCTCGCTCGGGCTATGGAAGAATAACAGGTTGTCCTGGAGGGCGGTCAAGGTCAGGGCGGAGGCGGTGCCGAGGCCGAGGGCGGCGAGGCCCAGCAGCATCAGGCGGCGGCGCTTGCGGGTCATACCTGCTTCCTTCGGCCGCGCAGCTGCTGCAGCCTCTCCAGGTTGCGTCGGCTGCGGCGGCGCTGCGCCAGGGTGGCGACGGCCAGCCCGGTCAGCATCAGCACGGCCGCGCCATAGGCGCTCCAGACATAGGCGGCGTAGCCGCCCATCGCGAAGAACTCAGCCATGGAGCCTCATGCGATCGGCTGCTCGAGCTGCGGCGCCTCGTCACGCCCGGCGGTTATGGCGGTGGCGAGACGCAGAGAGCGGATGCGGCGCTCGGCGATCTCCGTTTCGGTGCGCAGCAGCACCAGCCAGACGAACAGCGCCGTGAAGGCGACCGCCATGATCAGCAGCGGCCACAGCATCGACGGGTCGAGCGCTGCCCCGCCCAGCCTTATCACCGAGGCCGGCTGGTGCAGCGTGTTCCACCAGTCGACCGAGAACTTGATGATCGGCAGGTTGACCGCCCCCACCAGGGTCAGCACCGCGCCGGCCTTGAGGCCGCGTTGCGGGTCGTCGAACGCGGTGACCAGGACCATGTAGCCGAGATAAATAAAGAGCAGGATCAGCACGCTGGTCAGCCGCGCGTCCCAGACCCACCAGGTGCCCCACATTGGCTGGCCCCAGAGCGAGCCGGAGACGAGGCAGAGCGTGGTGAAGCCGGCACCGAGTGGCGCCGCTGCCTTGGTGTACAGCTCCGCCACCACATGCTTCCACACCAGCCCGACAACCGAGGCCACGGCCATGGTGGCGTAGACCATCATCGCCATCCAGGCGGCGGGGACATGGATGTACATGATCCGCACCGTTTCGCCCTGCTGGTAGTCCGGCGGCGAATCGAACAGCGCCAGCCACACGCCTGCCAGCAGCGTCAGCAGGGCGACGCCGAGGGCCCAGGGCCGCAGGGCCGCACTCAGGCGCAGGAAGCGGGCGGGGTTGGCGAAGCGGTGCATGGCGTGGCGGGCTCAGTCGTTTCGGTAGGCCAGAACGGCATTGCCATCAGGAACGGGGTCATTCGTCACCACGTAGATGACCCCAGGCCGCGTCGACTGCATCGTCTAGCTCCTCCAACAACTTGCCCATTGTTACGTCGCTCAGCGTAAGGCAACACCATGATCCAATGGTCCTGAACAGGTGGCCAATCGTCCAGCTTTGCGGGTGCCTGATTCCACTTTTGGACAATGCGCGATTTTATGAGCGTGCCTGGCGCAGCGCCGCTGCCGCCGCGATCGGCGCCAGCGGCAGGGCGGCGGCGAGGCAACCGCCCTGCAGCAGCAGATGGGGGCGTGCGGTCAGCCCGGTCGCCACCGCTTCCACTGCCGCCGCGCCGAAGATCAGCACCGGGATGAACAGCGGCAGAATCAGGAGCGCCAGCAGGGCCCCGCCGCGCCGCACGCCGAGGATCAGGGCGGCGCCGACCGCGCCGATCAGGCTGAGGCAGGGCGTGCCGAGCAGCAGCGACAGCAGTAGCACCGGCCAGACCCGGGTCTCCAACCCCAGCATCGCCGCCATCAGCGGCGACAGGAGGATCAACGGCAGCCCAGTCAAGAGCCAATGGGCCAGCGCCTTGGCCAGCACCGCGGCCTCGAGCGGCAGCGGCGCCAGCATCATGAGGTCGACCGAGCCGTCCTCGTAATCCTGGACAAACAGCCGGTCGAGCGCGAGCAGTGTCGCCAGCAACGCCGCGACCCAGACCACGCCGGCGGAGATACGAGCCAGCAGCGCCAGTTCTGGGCCCACGCCGAGCGGGAACAGCACCACGGCGATGACGGAGAAGGCGAGCACGGCGGCGACGTCGCTGCCCGAACGCAGGGCGAGCCGCAGGTCGCGCGTCAGCAAGGCGAGAAAGGCGCTCACAGCGGCGGCTCGGCGGCGGCGAAGCCCCCGAGGCCCAGCCCGCGCGCGCCATCGAGGGCCAGCCGCATATGCGTGGCCAGCATGACGATCCCGCCTTCGGCCCGGTGCCGTGCGATCCGCGCCTCGAGCCGCGCGACCGAAGCGACATCGAGCCCAAGGGTTGGCTCGTCCAGCAGCCACAACGTGGCCCGGCTCAGCTCGAACCGGGCTAGGGCCAGACGGCGGCGCTGACCGGCGGAGAGGTAGCGGCAGGGCAGGTCGTCCAGCCCTTCCAGCCCGACCGCAGCGAGCGCGGCCTCGATGTCAACCCGGTCCGGCGAGGCGCCGGACGCGGCGCCCCAGAACCGCAGGGTCTCACGCGGGGTCAGCGCCGGCTTTACCGCGTCCTGATGCCCGAGATAGGCGATCGAGCCGGGTGCGCCGGTCCAGTCCAGCGTTCCGGCGAAGGCTGGCACCAGCCCAGCGACCAGACGCAGCAGGCTGGACTTGCCGCTGCCGTTCGGCCCGGTCAGCACCAGCGCCTCGCCTGCGCCGAGCCGGAAGGACAGACCGACAAAGACCAGCCGGCCGCCGCGTAGGCAAGCGAGATCGTCGGCCTGCAGCCTGGGGGCCGTCAAGCCCGGCTCCGACATGGGCGATGGGTCGGCTTGGAAGGCATGACCTATTAGTGGGCATCAGCTTCCCAAATCGGAATCAGGCATCCCTATAACTTGGACGATTGGCCACGTATTCAGGACTCTCGGATCACGTTGTTGCCTTAACTAAGACCAGGGCTTCTCCATCGACTGATCCATGG
>Ga0214469_1000619_pt1 | contig 12425 bp, 13 predicted proteins | sample RVTome_10_FD_187340 | JGI IMG/M metagenome (GOLD analysis project Ga0214469, IMG submission 187340) | Soil microbial communities from uranium-contaminated site in the Upper Colorado River Basin, Wyoming, United States - RVT153D57 HiSeq ... | reverse complement strand
CAATTGGAAAGGAAAAATGTCCTATAGTGGATACATGGTGGCAAACAGAAACAGGTGGAATAATGCTTAGTCATTGTACAGGAATAGATATTATGCCAATGAAACCAGGTGCGGCAATGTTTCCTGTACCGGGTGTAGATCTGGCCGTTGTAAATGAAGAAGGAAATACTTTACCACAAAATCAAAAAGGTTATTTAGTTATTAGAAAACCATGGCCAGGTATGTTAATGACTTTATGGAAGAATGATGATAAATATAAAAACAAATATTGGAAAAAGAATGACTATTTTGCTGAAGATTATGCCATTATAGATGATGACCATTATTTTTGGCTTTTAGGTCGGTCAGATGATGTTATTAAAGTTTCTGGTCATAGATTAGGTACATTTGAATTAGAAAGTACATTTATATCACATTTATCGGTAGCCGAGGCAGCGGTCACTAGTAGACCTGATAAGACAAAAGGTGAATCAATTATAGCATTCTTAGTTTTGAAAAAAGATGTTGCTGATTCAGAGCAATTACGCAAAGAATTAATTGATCATATAAGAAAAAATATTGGAGCTATCGCTACTCCAACCGAGATATATTTTGTTAATAAGCTACCAAAAACAAGAAGCGGCAAAATAATGCGAAGATTATTAAAATCTATAGTTAGCGATTTAACTATAGGAGATACTGCAACTCTTGAAGATGATACGTCCATTAAAGAAATTCAAAAAATCTATAACGATTTAAATGATATAATAAAAAAAAATAAGTAGATTGTTAAATTTTAATCAATTATTTTATTAAAAGTAAAAAGTAAAATTCAAATCACAGATTTCATTTATTACTTAAGTTGGTTCGCAAGATGGCTGTCTTAATTCCAGCTGCTCTTGTCACTTTTTTTATTGGGATAGCAGGTCTAATTTTTGTCCCTGATGAAATTAAAAATAAACCATTGGATTTTGACAGAGGAACGATCAAGATAGGTAATTCAGTAATAAATGTAGAAATAGCAGAATCAGATGCTGAAAGACAAAGATGGCTAATGTTCAGAAATGAGGAATTTCCTCTAAACTCTGCAATGATTTTAGTTTATCCGAAATCTGATCTATATGCATTATGGCTATTAAATATTCAATATAACCTTGATATTTTGTGGTTCAATGAAAAAGGAAAACTAGTTTATTATATAGAAGATGCTAAACCCTGTGAGAATCCATTAGATCCTCAGAATTGTACCTTTAAAACAACTATACCTGCAAAATATATTGTAGTATCCACTGAAGGATTTATCAAAAGAAATAATATTACAAATACATCAATTTTAACTACAATCTCAATCTAACTTCATATTTATTAGATTCAATATATCGGTGTTATAAATTTGACATAGGGTTTAAATAGTTTCAGAAAGAACCGGAGATTAGTGAATTAAAAAATGCCAGTTGCAATACTTCCAGATATTAGTGAACAACATTGTATTGGATGTGCACTTTGTGTAGAAATTTGTACTGCTCTTGGTCCAGATGTCCTCAGAGTAAAGCCAGTTGAAGGGTGGAAAAGAGGTAAAGCCTTTGTATTTTATCCAGAAAGATGTATCTCTGATGGTGCATGTATTGGTGTCTGTCCAACAAAGGCAATTTTCTGGATGAGACCAATGGATTATACACCAGGACAACCAATTCCATTAAAGAAAAACGCTATATTTAACAAGGGTTGGGAAGAAGGTTAGAATCAACCAAACTCTTTTATTTTATTTTTTTAGTACTTTAAATATTAGTCATCATTTTCGTTATTTTTAATTATATAAATATAGAATAATATTATCTCTTATTGATAATGCAGTCCTTCACTGAAGAACCATTTTCTGAAAAAGAAAGAGAGATACTTTTGTCGCATTTTACTAATAGTGATAAACCAATTTTTGCAATAATTACTCCTAAACAAGTTGATCGAGGGGCACTAATGTCAAGATATTCACGATCCGACAAAAGTATGCGTAGAATATTTTTGGAAGAATTTGCAAATAATCCTAATCGTGGAGATGAATTCTATAAAAGAGTATTATTAGAATATGGTGATGATTCTGTTGCAGAATTAGGAGAAGCACAGATAGCAATAGAATATGTATCCAATATTGCAGCTAAAAAGATAGAAGATCAAAGAATAGGTTTATCTTATCTAGAAAAATCATCAAGATACGTTTCATTCGACAAGAAAAATAATGGTCAGTATAAATATTTGAAAGAAAAAAAAATAATGAATTCTAGATATGCAGATATATATATAGAAGCATGTGACCATGCTTTTGATATTTATTCGAAGAATATAGAAGCTATGCAAAGATTCATTATAGAAAGAGAACCTATAGATAACTTTCAATTTTATGATTCTATTTCTAAAAAAGATGTACAATTTAATAATTTAAAAGAATCTAATGATATAAAATCAGCTCAAAAAATATATAAGAGTACCATAAAAGCTAAATCTTTAGATCTTTTACGGGGGCTTTTACCTGCGTCTACTCTTACTAATTTAGGTATTACTGGTAATGGGAGAGCTTTTGAATATCTTTTAACAAGATTGTATGCATCGAATTTAACAGAGATGAATGTCTTATCTGATCAATTGTATGAAGAGCTTAATCTAATTATTCCGTCTTTTGTTTATAGGGCAAAAAATCAGCATGGAATATCTATGCAAAATTACCTAAGAAATACAAAGGATGTTATTCTCAAAATGGCTAAAGAACACCTTTCACACATCAAAATCAATCCAAACATAGAATGTGTGAATTTAATATTTAATGAAGATAATACTGAAGCAGAAGTAAAAATTGCATCATCTATTTTGTTTGAACAAGCAGCAGGACATACACTTACAAAGATTATAGAATATGTTAGATCTTTACCAATAGAAGATAGACACAAAATAATAAAAACATATACAAGTTTACGAACTAATAGAAGACAACGTCCAGGTAGAGCTTATGAAATGACTGAATATACATTTGAAATGCTTACTAATTTTGGAATGTTCCGTGATTTACATCGGCATAGAATATTAACTTTGGAAAGACAATTACTTTCTACTAGACATGGATATGATGTGCCTAAGGAAATTTCCGATCTTGGAATTTTGGATGATTTCAAAGATTGTATGTATAAATGTAATGAGGTATTTCAAATTCTTGTCAATGACGATTATCCAGAAGAAGCGCAATATGTAGTCAATTTTGCGTATAAATATCCATTTTTTATGAAATTGAATTTACGAGAAGCTACGCATATGATTGAATTGAGAACTTTATCACAGGGACATCCGGATTATCGTTATGTCTGTCAAGAAATTTTTAAAAAAATAAGGAATATTCACCCAATCTTATCTGAAGGAATAAGATTTGTTGATCTTAAGGATTATAGTCTAGAAAGGCTATCAAGTGAAAAAAATATAGAAAAGAAAAAGAGAGAAATCCGATAGACAATTAGATAACAAATTTTACGTTTGTTTATTTAAAAATTTGTGACTATCAATTGTATATATGTATATTTTTATTATTATTATTTTAACCAACGTTCTAAAGATTGGCTTCTTTTCTCTTGACTTTTTTTTACTCTTTCTAGTGATGATTCTACTCGTTCCTTTGAAAAATCCATTGTATCACATAGAAAACCAATAATTTCCTTATAATTTGGATTATCAAATTCTATATTACCTATAGAAATATTTTCTGGATTAAGAAATATTTCTCTTATCTGTTGATATGGAACGTCTTTTAAATTATCTTTTATTTTTTCTATTTCTTCCAATCTACCATTCTCTCTTATTAGCTTTAGTGCAGTTTTAGGACCTATACCTGGAAGGCCACCAGGATTAAAATCTGTTCCTATTAGGATACCTACATCTACTAATTGTTCAAGCGTCAATTTTGTAGATTCCAAAATCGCTGATTGATGAATAATTTCTGGTTCTATACTTACATATTTGTTTTTATTAGGAATTTTGCGTTTTCCGGTTATTGTTAGATTACGAATAAGTCTTTTAGCTCCAAATAGTAGAGAATCGTAATCCTGACTAGCACAGGCGTATACAGTTCCATCTTTAGTTAAAATTGATGCTGTTGCTTCTCCCTCTGATGGTGCTTGAATAACAGGAATCCCTAACATTTTTAATATTTGCTTGGATTGCTCAATAATATCATCCGTTAAAATTACTGTGCCTTGACTATATTTTTTTGCATCTTCCAGTCTACCCTCTTCTAATGCTTCTTGATATTTTTCTATAGCTTCTTGTTTAGATTCCTTTCTTCGTTTTATCTCATTAAATTTTAGTGAATGAGGTTTTCCATCAAAAATGTATAACAATTTTATGTTCTCAGTTAAGAAATTAATATTTCTATAAAATAAACCACTTAAGTGACTTGTTATCTCTCCTTTGTTATTAGTAAGAGAATCTCCAGTAGGACCACGAATAGTTGCTAAAAATTGATAAATCGTATTATATGCATCTACTGCAATTATTTTATCTGATAAATCAGATGATTTTATTGGACAAGTAGTTAAAATTGGTTTTAGATCTATTCCCATTTGTTAAGTACATATGTATTTAATGTACCTTTTATTTTTTCATATTGTATTATTAAGATAATAGAATGTGATGTTGTCATATTAAATGATCATGAGATGAGGATATTATAGATCTGTATAATAGTGAGAATATATAATTCAGAATAGATAGATAAAATTATGAATACAAATGAAAAGTCGACTTTATTTAGATCCACCATTATTATGATTCTTTTCCTTTCAATGTTTTATCTTGCTCCAACAATAGCTCAGAATTCTACTTCAATAACAGAATCACATCTAGTCGGAAATTGTCAAGCATTTACAAAGCTACAAAATGAAAAACTTAACCTTGAAAAGAAACTGAATGAAACTAAACAAAATTTTCTACCCAATCTAATACTAGAAAAATCTTTAACTTTAAAACTGGATGATATTAATTCTAAGCTTGCATTCTTGACTGACAATAGATATTGTAGCGATCTTGAAGAGCATATAACAGATCAAAACTAATTCAAAAATAATTTTTGATAAATTTAACATTATTGTTATTATTTATATAATTTTTAATTAACTATCTATATAAAAAATAAATTGTTAATCTCGATATATTATATTTTCTATATACAACAGCATAAATTGAAAATATCTATAAAGTTATTCATTAAATTATAGAAGTTATTAAATTTAGTCTATTACTTCATTTTATGAATAGATTAAAGAAATCTAATCAATATCGATTATACGACAGTATAAATAAAAAAATAAATGTTTAATAGCTTTTTAATATCATTCATTGTGTTTGCAGCGTCTGCAGCAACCAACACAATAGATAGAAAGACAAGATTTTTAATATAGTACATGCACAAAGCCATGATGAGATGGTATTGGAGTTCAGTTACACACTCAATTAAAAGATGGTAATTATATATGGATGTCCAATATAAAATGATATAAATCCTGTATTAGATTTAATAAATAATATGGAAATTATAAAACTTCCATTCTTAAAATAATGTCTGTAAATTTTATATATTAAATAAAATCTTATTATTAAATTGAAAGATACCATTCATGTCGTTTTTTGGAATCTAGGAAACTTATTTGATATTCAACCTAATGAAATCTCATCAAATCTTGAATTTACTCCAAATAAAGGTTGGAATGAAAAAGTTCGTGATATAAAGATAGAAAATTTAACAAATATAATTAAAAGTACTTTCGATACAGGCCCAGATTTGATAGGTGTGTGTGAAATTGAAAATGCCTTTTTAGCTGAAAAACTAATAGATGAATTAAAAAAATTATTGGGTAGAGATGACTATCAAATAGCTGGAACAAACATAGATGGTAAATTAAAACCATATCATAAAGGTCCAGATCTGAGAGGAATTGATACATGTTTAATTTATTCTAATAAGATCTTTGAGCAGCTTGATGGTCATGGATATATGATAAATTTTAGATTTCCTACACGAGATATTTTTTATGCCAAGCTTAGAGTCTTGAAAAATAATGCTAAACTAAATGTTTTAGTAAATCATTGGCCATCAAGAAGAGGCAGAGATGATTATTCCGAACTTATGGATACAGAATATTCTAGATATATGGCAGCAGAACATTGTGGAAGAATAGTTGACTCTATTTTAAAATATCCGAAAATGGAAATAGAAAAATTCCCAAATAGTGTTGATTTAATTCATGAAGGAAAAACAGTATTAGAAAAACTTGAAGAAAGATGGAACGTAAATATTCTAGTCATGGGTGATTTTAACGATGAACCATTTGATAAAAGTATTATGAAATATCTGTATGCAACACCAGACAAAAATTTACTACGTAAATGGAATAGAATCTTTAGGTTAGCAAAAGAAGATTTTAAAAATAGAGATAAAACCTATAAGCAAATTTACTTAGAACAACCATCAGTTTTATTTAACTGTATGTGGAATCTTTATCCTAATGGAAGTTTGTATTTTCGGAAAACAAATTCATTTAATCTATTTGACCAATTTATAATATCACGAGGTTTATTATGTGGAAAACAGGGATTAAAAATGAACCTTAACTCTATTAATATAAATACTCAAGGTATGACATTAGGTGAGAATTTATCAGAAAGCAAATTTGAACAAGAGAATAATTATGATGAAAGATTAATTCCATTGGAATTTAAACGCAGACCCATGTCATTTGAATTTGATAGAACAAAAAATGATAATAATAATAACAGTATATATGGAAATGGAAATAAATCAAGACTGCCAACTGGATATAGTGATCATTTTCCTATAACTTGTACAATTGATATATTATAGAACTGTAGAGATTAAATGAATTTGCTTATTCTTATTTTATAATGTAATACATTTATGATACTAGTCTAACTAATTTCCATAATTTGTGTCAACTACTATATTTATAATTTGTAACTTAAATAAATATTGTATAATAAACTATATTGAAAACATTTAGCGAACCTTAAAGGCATTTTTTTACAATTTAATTGCATTCTATTTTATATTATAAATTAGCAAAGTAATTAATTGTTAAATTAATGTATATTGTTTAGGAATTAATTATAATAATTGAAAATGCTTAAATTTTAAAAATTATTCCCTTTTCTGTCAGACGACTAGTTAAAGTATCTATATAACTTTGATTTTCCATTTCAAGGCTAAGAAATACTCCTGCCATTCCTGTAGGTATATCAGAACTTAATCTATCATGAACTACTTCTACTATATTTATTCCTAAATCAGATATACTATCCAATACATTTTTGAATTCGCCAGGTCTATCCTGCAAAAGAAGAAAGATCTTAGAAAGTCTTCCTGTTTGCATCAATCCTTTTGCCACTATCTGTCCTAACAAATACATATCAATATTTCCTCCAGATAATACGACAACCACATTTTTCTTCTTATCACTTATGGAGGTACGGATTTTATGCTCATCTACATCACGAGATTTTGAAAGTAAATATGCAAGGCTTGCTGCACCAGCTGGTTCTATTACTAATTTAGCTCTTTCCATTAATAAGAACATAGTTTTGACTATTGTAGAATCATCAACCAAAACTATATCATCAATAAACTCTTTAATTATTTCAAAAGTTATATTGCCTGGAGATTTTATTGAAATTCCATCTGCAATAGTGTATCCTGCTTTTACTGCTTGTAAAGAACCCATTTCAACAGACCGTTTCATAGCTGGATATGCTTCCGATTCTACACCTATTATCTTTACATTAGGATTTTTAGATTTTATCGCTATTGCAATGCCTGCCGCTAATCCTCCACCACCTATTGGTATATAGACTTCATCCACTTCTGGTAACTCCTCTATGATTTCTAATCCAATTGTTCCCTGTCCTATAATAATGTCGTAATCGTCATAAGCAGAGATTAATTCTAATTTTTCATCCTTTGCAATTTGTTGTGCTATTCTAAACGATTCATCATAATCTGATCCTTCCAAGATTACTTTTGCACCATATGATTTTGTAGCTGCTATTTTAGACAAAGATGCATTCTTTGGCATTACAATTACACAAGGAATATTCTTTGTCCATGCAGCATATGCAACTCCTTGAGCATGATTTCCAGCAGATGCAGCAATAATACCATTATAATTTTTTATTTTTTCTTGAGAAATTTTATTAATTTTATACAATGCTCCTCTTACTTTAAAAGTACCAGTTTTTTGTAAAGATTCAATTTTCATAAATATATTAGATCCTGTTATTTCTGAAAAAGTCGTTGATTTTTGTAAAGGTGTTTTTTTAATATTATTTTTAATTAATAGATCCTTTGCATTTTGTATATCATCTACCGATGGGAACTTATTATTATGAAAATTAGTATCATTTTTGTAAAGAATCATCTTTTAGCATGTATAGGTTTATAACACTTATTATTAAGGAGCTCGCATTTAAAGGTTCAAAATATATATTTGAAATATAATTTATTATTCAAACACTATTATAAAATCATAATTTAGTGAGATTATAACTTCATAATGCTGAGTAATATTAGTCATTTTGTCTTTTACAATAGTATAATGATTATAAAAAATTATAAATTTAAACAATTAATGATGCTAAAAAGAATGTAATCGAGTTTATAAATAATCAATTATATTCTTTAGAAATTGTAATAATTGTTTAATATTGTCTACGCTAAATTCAGATTCTTCAAAAAATAATTGTAGTTTCATACGTGCACTAGTTATATCTCCTCTATCTAGAGTAGAATTAACATCATCTAATTCCTTATTTAAATGCTTTAGCAATACATCTGATATTTTATAAAAAGTTTTCTTATTAGAGTAACAATTATAAATCATTTTTTCAAATTCCTTTAAAAGTTCCTCTTTTTTTGAATTATTTTCTTTTTTCCCAAAAACTTGCATAACTTTTTCAATTTTATCGGATCTCCATACGTGATTTTCAATTAAATAATCTGCCTTGGTCTTGATTATACTGGAGCTGTTATCTATATACTTAAGATCTTTTTGGAATATTTCATTATAATTTTTATATCTAGATCTAAACTCATTTTGGAATATTGTATTATTATTAAGTTCATAAAATGGTAATATTATATCAATGATCTTTGTATATATTATTTCTATTTCTACTAATAAATTCTTTAATGCTACTTTTGATTTATTATCTAAACCTGATACTAATTTGATTACAATATCTAATAACTTTTCTAAATCATCTTCAATACTATTTTTTTCTGAATTATTTTTAAACTTCAATGTATTATAATACCTGAAGGAATTTAAGAAGTTTTTGAATATTAATCTATTGTAGTAAATATGTGTCTTAAACCTATAAATATGGTAAGAAGAAGAAGAAAAAAATGATATTTCTTTCTTTTCACGCATCAAGATATTCATTGTACTTATTTACATCCCTTTTCTGCATTAATTACTCTCTTAAAATAATATACTTTGATTTTATCTATCCATTTTCTTTTTCGTTTATTGAATATTTGGGTGCTTTTGGAAAGAGTTCTCTTTTAAGAACATTTTTCTCTATTGATACATTACCAGGACCTGTTAACATCAAACTTATCATTATAGCAAGGTATAACAAATCCAATTCATATCCGTCAATAAATCCTTTTGATAATTTCACTAATAGAATAGCACCTATCATATTTATTGCTAATAACCCTGCTGCAATTCTAGTTAATACACCTAGCAGAATAGCCAACCCGCCTATGAATTCTAATAGTCCTATAACGATTGCTAATTCTGGTGGTAATCCCATGTTCGTAAATGAATTTTGAGTATTTGATATATCCAGCAGCTTAGGCAGACCATGCATCATAAATCCAATTCCCGATATTATTCTCAATGGTAGAGGTGCAAAATTGTAAACAGTTTTTGTTTTTTGAATCAAGAATAGTATTATAAATTTCTAAATATTTTAAGGTTAGACATTGAAATGAAAGAAACCTGTTAGTATGGGCTAATAATATAAAATTACAATAAATAAACCAGATGATGTGAGGACAAATTAAAAATATATGTAACAATTGTGTAAAATAGAAGATAAAATAAAATTATTAGCATTTTATTGTAAAATAATAATAATTTATTTATTTATTTATTTATTATGATCATGGTCTTCATATGAAGAAATCAATGTTAAAATATTATTATCTTGATCTTTAATCTGTGACATTATTCCACCCCAATCTTGTTTTTTGGGTTCTGTAATGTTTACTCCTTTCTCTTGCAATTCTTTGTATGTGTTATTAATATTTTTAGTATAAAACCAGAGGTTTGTCATAGTTCCTATTTCTTTTTTTGCTTGTTCTACCTCTCCATTTGTCATCATATCTGGATGTGGTTCCATCAAACTTATAGTCGTTGTAGAAGTTTTAGGTCCTACTTCAACCCATTTTGTGTTCTTATAAGGATATTCACCTTTAACATCAAATCCCAGTTTTTGAGTATAAAATTCTATGGCCCTTGTTTGATTTGAAACAAATATTACTATTCCTCCAATATTATCTATCATAGTAAAAATAAAAAGCTAATGATTATTATAATATTATCTATTTCTAATTTCTTATTATACTCAAAAATGATAATGAAAATGGAGAAATATTTCAAAAGTTCTTCAAGATTTAAGTAGTCTAGTACTGAGAAATGTTTTGGAAAGTTCTATTAGAAATAAAGATTCTATAATTTGTAATTGTTGGAACATTAATATGAATCAAATTATGACACTTTATAACATAAGTTGGCGCAATGAGATTTATTATAATAAATTCTAAATAATACCCATTAGCAATATGATATTTAGACATAATTATTAATGTGTCTTTCTCTAATGTAATTATATCTAATACTATTTTTCCTTGCTCTTTAAAAGAGTACATAATTATCTTAACTTCTTAAATTTCACTGATCTTTATAATTAGTCCTCTTACTTCTTTTTCTAACGCATCATTACAATCTATAACAGGGAGCTCAAAACTATAATACTTTTATATAATTTATTCAATAGTAGTATTAATTTCTAACTTGAATTGTATAATCAAACTATAACTATATTTAAAAATATAGAGTTATTGTCCAAATGGGGCATTTAGTTTTGCTGCTGCTATTATGTCAGAAGGTTTAGGGTCAGTATCATCAACTGGCTCGGCAGTGACATAAAATATGGTATACGTATAAGGATTAACCATTGTTTGATTTACACTGAGAGTATTATTTTTTTCGTTAAATTTACCTACACTTAATGAATAACCTGATGCATCACCTTTATCTTCAAACCATCCTTCATATACTTCTCCTTCTACGGGAGATTCGTTCATTGTGGCATTTAGAATAACTACATTATTTTGAATATTTAAATCAAGTATTCCTTTTTTGTCTCCACCATACAATTCAGAAATAGTAGGTGCAGTCAAATCTAATGATGTTAGTTGTGCAAATATAGTAGTGATAATTCCCATACTAATCAGCATTGCAATTGATAAATACAAAATAGAATTCATTATCTCTAATAGTATCATATTTTATATAACTAATTTACTCCACGTGGAGAAAAATTCGTAGAATATCTTTTACTAATTTAAAATGAATAATAATTTTATTATTATTGATTTAACAGTAAATATCAATTTTTTCTAAAACTAGTGGGTTACTTTTATCTTTCACATCTCTTAATAAGATGGGCTTGAACATGACAATTTTTTCAATATCAATAATCTCTTTTTTTATAATCCTTGAATATAGTTTTTATCTGTAATATGCTTTATTTCAATATACTTCAAGTAATATTAAAGAAAATTTAATAATAATAATGAGATAACTCTAGTCAATAGAATGAGTGAAAAACAACCCTATTTTACTGCAGAAATCAGTATAATACCTATTACAACTAGTGGTGATACAAGCATGAGTAAAGAAATAGCATTAGTATATAATGCTATTAATCAAATTCCAGGCTTAAAAACAATTCTTACTGCAATGGGTACTCAAATTGAATCAAATGAGTTGGACAATATTTTAAAAGCAATTAAAATTTCACATACAACACTTCGCAATATAGGAATTGAAAGGATACTATCTTCAATTAGGATTGATGAAAGACCGGATAAAAGCAATACTCTTGATGGAAAGATAAATTCTGTAAAACTTAAGATTTAAAAAACAACATAAGATTAAAGAATTTTTTGATTATATTATTTGTTATTATAAAATAATCATTTAAATATATTTAAAAAATTATTTTATATCCTATTTTTATAATACATTAAAAAGTCAATCCCATTGTAATTAATAGTATTGTAGTTGAGCTTCACAATGTAAGGCTTTAAATAGTATTTCGATAAGGCATTT
>Ga0214469_1000618_pt1 | contig 12458 bp, 13 predicted proteins | sample RVTome_10_FD_187340 | JGI IMG/M metagenome (GOLD analysis project Ga0214469, IMG submission 187340) | Soil microbial communities from uranium-contaminated site in the Upper Colorado River Basin, Wyoming, United States - RVT153D57 HiSeq ... | reverse complement strand
GCCTCGCCGAGCGCCGCCGCCGACGTTTCCCCGCCGGACGCGCCGGGGTAGGGCGACAACGTGACCGCCCTGCCCGAGCCCCGTGGGGCCCTCACCGACTTCCTGCTCGAAGCCCTTGCCCGCCCGCCGGCCGCCCTGCCGGAGCCGCCCGAGCCCGGCGGCGAGGAGGACCTCCAGCTCGCGCTCTACCTCTGCTACGAGCTGCACTACCGCGGGCTGCCCGGCGTCGACGACCGCTGGGAGTGGGAGCCCTCGCTGATCGCCCTGCGCGGCGAGCTCGAGCGCCGGTTCGAGGCCGCGCTGCGGCGCGACATCCCGGTTCCCCGCCCCGACGCGCCGATCGACCTCGCGCTGCGCGAGATCGAGGCCGCGGACGAGGCGCCGTCGCTCTCGCGCCACCTCGAGCGTGAGGGCACGCTCGACGAGTACCTGGAGTTCGTCGTCCAACGCTCGGCGTACCAGCTCAAGGAGGCGGACCCGCACTCGTGGGCGCTGCCCCGGCTCAGCGGCGCCCCGAAGGCCGCGCTGGTCGAGATCCAGGCCGACGAGTACGGCGGCGGCGACCCGCGGCGGATCCACGCGGCGCTGTTCGCCGCCGCCATGGACGCGCTCGGGCTGGACTCGCGCTACGGCGCGTACGTCGACCACCTCCCCGCCGTCACGCTCGCAACCGTCAACCTCATGTCGATGTTCGGACTTCACCGGCGGCTGCTGGGGGCGATCGTCGGCCACCTGGCGATGTTCGAGATGACGTCCTCGATCCCGAACCGGCGCTACGGCAACGGGCTGCGGCGACTCGGGTTCTCGGGCGCGGCCACCGAGTTCTACGACGAGCACGTCGTCGCCGATGCCGTGCACGAGAACGTCGCCGCCGTCGACCTCGCCGGCGGCCTCGCGCGCCAGGACCCGCGGCTGACCGGCGACATCCTGTGGGGCGCCGCCGCGCTGATCGAGCTCGAAGGCCGCTTCGCGCGCCACCTGCTCGGCGCATGGGAGGCCGGCGAGCGCTCGCTGCGCCGGCCTATCGAGCCTCGAGCAGGCGCCGCAGGAAGCGCTGCGTCTCCGGCCGCTCGGGCGCGCTGAAGATCCGCTCCGGCGCGCCGCGCTCCAGCAGCCGGCCCTCGTGCAGGAAGCACACCTCGTCGGCCACGTCGCGCGCGAACCCCATCTCGTGGGTGGCGATCAGCATCGTCATGCCGGCTGCCTTGAGGTCGCGCACGACGTTGAGGACCTCCCCGACCAGCTCCGGGTCGAGCGCGCTCGTGACCTCGTCGAGCAGCAGCGCGCGCGGCTCGGTGGCGAGCGCCCGCACGATCGCCACCCGCTGCTGCTGGCCGCCCGACAGGCGGTCCGGGCGCTCATCCTCCCGGCCGCCGAGGCCGAAGCGCCCGAGCAGCTCGCGCGCGCGCTCGCGAGCCTGCTCGCGCGCGATGCCGTGGGCGCGCACCGGTCCGAGGACCACGTTCTCGAGCACGGTCATGTGCGGGAAGAGGTTGAACGCCTGGAAGACCATCCCGAGCCGGCGCCGGACCGCCGTCGGGTCGACAGCCGGGTCGGTGATCACCTCGGCGTCGAGGAGCACGTCGCCGTCGTCGATCTCCTCGAGCAGGTCGACACAGCGCAGCAGCGTCGACTTGCCCGAGCCCGACGCGCCGATCAGCGCGACCGCCTCGTGCTCGTTGACGGCGAGGTCGATGCCGCGCAGCACCTCGGCGTCGCCGTACGCCTTCGTGACGCCGCGGACCTCGAGCACCGGCGCTCGATGTTCGCGCAGCGAACTCGCAAGGGAATCGGCGCCAGCCGATTCCCCGCCATGCTTGCTTGGCCCGGTCACTGGTGCTGCCTCTGCATGCGGTCGACCACGCGCGCCAGCGGCACGGTCACGCACAGGTACAGCAGCGCGGCGGCCAGCAGCGGCGTGTAGTTGAAGTTCGACGACGCGTCGATCTGCGCCACGCGGAACGCCTCCAGGGGGCCGAGGATCGAGACGAGCGCGACATCCTTCTGCAGCGCCACGAAGTCGTTGAGCAGCGGCGGCACCACGCGGCGCACGGCCTGCGGGAGGACGACGTGGCGCAACGCCTGCGCCTCGGTGAGCCCGACCGCGAGCGCCGCCGAGCGCTGGCTCGCGTGCACGGAGTCGATGCCCGCGCGGTAGACCTCGGCGACATAGGCCGAGTAGGAGAGCGCGAGCGCGGCGCCGCCGAGGATCACCGGGTCGGTCGGCAGGCCCGAGAGCTCGAGCGCGGGCACGCCGAAGCCGACGAGGAAGACGAGCAGGATCGTCGGCACGCCGCGCAGCAGGTCCGTGTAGACGACGGCCAGCATCCGCAGCGGGAACAGCGCCGGCGCGTGGGACGTGCGGGTCAGCGCGACGACCAGTCCGAGGACCAGCACCACGACCTCGATCACGCAGAACATCCTCACGTCGAGCCAGAAGCCCGCGAGCACGTCGGGGAAGACGCGCTTGAAGTCGGGCCAGGAGAAGAACGTCTCCTGCACGTTGCTCCAGCCCGGGCTGGTGACGACGATCGCCGCCAGGCCGCCGATCACCACCACCGTCGACAGCGCGGCGATCGCCGCGCCCCGCTGCGAGCGCCGCCGCCGGGCCGTGGCCCGGATCGCGCGCCTGCTCGTGGCGGCCTCCAACGGCTAGTTCAGGACGGGAGCGTCGGCCGACTCGCTCATCCACTCCTGGGTGATCTCGTCGAGCTCACCCGAGGACCGCAGCGTCTCGATCGCCTCGTTCACGCACGGCGTCAGCGGCGAGTCCTTCTCCAGCAGCGCGCCCCACTCGTCGCCGCCCGGGGCGTCGAACTGACCGACCACACTCGCCCCGGGGATCTCGACCGCCGTCAGGTAGAGGGCCGTCGGCAGGTCGACCACGGCAGCGTCGACCTGGCCCTGCTTGAGGGCCGTCACGACGGCGTTCGAGTCGTCGAACACCTTCGGCTGGTCGCTCGGCTGGATCGACGTGCTCACGGCGTCGAGGCTCGTGGTGCCGATCTGCACGCCGATCGAGGCGTCCTGGAGGTCGGCGAGGCTCGACGCGCCGGCGGCGGGCGAGCCCTTGGTCGCGATCACCGCCTGGGGGGCGGCGTAGTACGGCTCCGAGAAGTCGACGCGCTTGGCGCGCGCCGGCGTGATCGAGATCTGGTTGACGTCGAAGTCGAAGTCCTTCGGGCCGGGGCGGTAGGAGGCGTTGAAGGGCACCACCGTCCACTCGACCTCGCCGGCCTCGAACCCGAGCTCGCGGGCGATCGCGTACGCGACCGCGCTCTCGAACCCCTTGCCGTTGGTCGGGTCGTCGTCGACGAAGTACGGCGGGAACGCCGGCTTGTCGGTGCCGACCGTGAGCACGCCGTCCTGGACGGTCTCGAGCTCGGCCCTCTCGCACGACGCCCCGGCGGGCGTCGACTCCGCGGCCGCGCCGCCGGCGGGCTCCTCCTCGTCCTCGCCGCACGCCCCGACCGCGATCGCGGCACCCAGGAGGAGGACGGCGAGCAAGCGCACGGCGGGACTCTAACCCACGGCGCGTCCCTCCTCCGCACCGCTTGGTGCGCGGAAGCGGACCAGCTTGTGCGTGCCGTCGCAGAACGGCCGCATGCGCGACTTGCCGCAGCGGCAGAGCGCGATCGTCTCGCGGTCGACGGTGATCTCGTTGCCGTCCTGGTCGGCGAGGCGGACGGGCCCGCGGACGAGCAGCGGGCCGTCGCGGTAGGGCGTGATGACGACGTCGTTCCTCATCCGATCCGCTCCAGCTCGTCCGCTGTCAGCTCCAGCTCGGCGGCCCGCACGGAGTCCTCGATCGACTCGGGGCGGCTGGCGCCCGGGATCGGGATCACGACCGGGCTGAGCGAGAGCAGCCACGCGAGCGCCACCTGCTGCGGCGATACGCCGTGCGCCTCGGCCGCCTCGCTGACCGGGTCGTGGCCGGCGGCCGCCTCGGGCGCCTTGGAGATCCCCCCGAGCGGCGACCACGGCAGGAACGCGATCCCGCGCGACTCGCAGAGCGCGACCTCGCCCTTGTCGATCGGCGACGTGTACTCGAGCGAGAGCTGGTTCTGGACCGAGCCGACGTCGACGATCGAGCACGCTTCCTCGACCTGCTCGACCGAGGCGTTTGAGAGCCCGACCCAGCGCACCTTGCCCTCGTCCTGGAGCTCCTTGAACGCGCCGATCGTCTCGGCGTACGGCACGTCCGGGTCGGGCCGGTGGTACTGGTAGAGGTCGATCCGGTCGGTCTCCAGCGCCTTCAGCGACGCATCGCACGCGGCCCGGATGTGCTCCGGCCGCCCGTCCAGCTCCCACGCCTCGCCGTTGCGCGTGTGGCCGCCCTTGGTGGCGACGATCACCCCGTCGCGGCGGCCGCGCAGCGCCTTGGCGATCAGGCGCTCGTTGTGGCCGACGTCGGTGTGGTCCTTCGCGTAGGCGTCGGCGGTGTCGATCAGGTTCACGCCCGCATCGAGCGCCGCGTGGATGGTGCGGATCGAGCGCTCCTCGGGCGGCCGGCCGGAGAGCGACATCGGCATGCCGCCGAGGCCGATCGGGAACACGTCCTGTCCGGCGAGCTTGCGGTTCGAGGCCATGCGACGACCCTAGCCTTCGCGAGTGCCGCTCAAACCCGCGCCATGGCGTGTGGGGCCGCGCGCTCGCCCGACCGCGCCGCGGCGTCGACGCCCATCACTCGGGCACGACGTCCTCGGGAGCGACGTCGTCGCGCAGGCCGAGGTAGCGCGGGTGCCGCAGCGTGCCGGCCTGCGTCCACTCGCCGTACCCGACGCGGGCGACGAGCACCGGCTCGACGAAGCGCGTCTCGCGCGGCGGCTGGCGGCCCTCGAACGGGGTCGTGTCGCGCTCGAGCTCGGCCAGCATGCCGCCGAGGCGGCCGAGCTCGCGCTCGTCGAAGCCGGTGCCGACGCGGCCGGCGTACGTGAGCGCGCCGTCCTCGTACACGCCGACCACCAGGGCGCCGAACTGCGACGAGCGGCGGCCCTCGCCGGGGAGCCAGCCGCCGACGACGACGTCGGTCTCGAGCACGTTCTTGACCTTCACCCAGCCGTGCGTGCGCTTGCCCGGGTAGTAGAGCGAGTCGAGCCGCTTGGCGATGATCCCCTCCAGCCCCTGTGCCCGCGAGGCCTCGAGCATCGCCTCGCCGTCGCCGACGTGGTGCGCCGGCGTCTGCCAGCGCTCGCCATGGAGGCCGAGCTCGAGCAGGACCTCGCGGCGGTCGGTGTACGGCAGCTCCGTCAGCGAGTGCCCGTCGAGCCACAGCAGGTCGAACACGATGTAGGAGACCGGATCGCTCTCGGAGAGCCGCCTCACCGCGTGCTCGGACGTGAGGTGCATCCGGCCCTGGAGCTTCTGGAAGCTCGGCCGGCCCTCCGGCCCGAAGGCGACGACCTCGCCGTCGAGGATGGCCTCGTGGCCGGCGAGCGCACGACCGAGCCCGCGCAGCTCCGGGTAGCGGGCCGTGACGTCGCGCCCGCTGCGGGCCGCCAGCCGCAAGCGCCCGCCGTCGGCGTAGGCGATGGCGCGGACCCCGTCCCACTTGATCTCGTAGGCCCAGCCGTCGTCGTCCTTCGGCAGCGGGCCGGTGCGGGCCAGCATCGGCTCGACCTTGGCCGGCAGCGGCTCACGGTCCGGATCCTCGGGCGGATCCATCCGGTGGATCATCCAGTTCGAGCCGTCGGTGCGGAACAGGACATAGCGCCCGCGGACGCGCTCGCCGGCGAACGTGACCATCACCTCGTCCTCGCGCCACTTGTGCAGCTCGTAGGTGCCGCGGTCGTAGATCTTCATCGTCCCGGCGCCGTACTCGCCCTTCGGGATCTCGCCGTGGAAGTCGAGGTACTCGAGCGGGTGGTTCTCGGTGCGGACGGCGAGGTTGTTGCGGCGCGGGTCGGGCGGGATGCCCTTGGGGACCGCCCACGAGGCGAGCGTGCCCTCGTGCTCGAGCCGCAGGTCCCAGTGCAGCGAGCGCGCGTGGTGCTCCTGTACGACGAACCTCGAGGTGCGCTCAGCGCCGGGCTCGGCCTCGCCGGAAGGCTCCGGCGAGGCGGAGAAGTCCCGTTTGTGGCGATAGGAATCGAGGTTGGGAGGCATGAGGTTGCGGGTAAGGGGGCGTCGGAGTTAGGCGGCCGGGGTTGCGGGTATCTTGCATGCCCGTATGGAAGCCAACCCCATCGTGCTCGATGACACCGCGGGGGATGTCGTGGTGGTCGTCGTCGAAGGAGAGCACGACATCTACACCGCCCCCACGCTGCGCGAGCGGCTGGAGGAGGCCCTCGACCGCGGCGGCGGCATCGTCGTGGACCTGACGGCCGCGACCTTCGTCGACTCCTCCGTGCTCGGAGCCCTGCTCGACGCACGGCGCCGGGCGCTGGAGGCGAGCCAGGGGTTCGTCGTCTGCGTCGGCGAGACGGTGGAGCCCGGCGTGCAGCGAATCCTGGACATCACCGGCCTGGTCCCCGTCCTGCCCGTCGTGCGCAAGCGTGACGAGGCGATCCAGGCTGCGAGGACGAACGGCGCAAGCGAATGACCGGCCGGCCCGAGGTGCTGCTCACGATGCCGGCCCGCCCGGAGGGCGTCGGCGTCGTGCGGCAGGCACTCGCGGGGATGGCCGACGCGCTCGACTTCGAGGCGTCCGTGCTGGCCGACATGAAGATGGCGGTCACCGAGGCCTGCACCAACGTCGTCGTGCACGCCTACGAGGCCGACAGCGGCATCCTCGAGGTCGAGATGCAGGCGAACGAGGACGGGCTGACGATCGTGGTGCGCGACCACGGCTCCGGCATCCAGCCGCGCCCGGCGCGGTCCGAGCCGCCCGCGCTCGGCCTCGGGCTGCCGCTCATCGCCGCGCTGTCGGACGCGTTCGAGCTGCGCGGGAGCGCGGGCAGCGGCACCGAGGTACGGATGACGTTCGCGTACAACCGCGATAGCGACCCCGCGGCCACGAACCCCGTAACGGGCACGGTCGGCATCGACGGGCGGTGGGACCCCGACGCCCCGTCGCAGGGCGCCCCCGCCGGCGGCTGACCGGCTCGGTCGACGACGGGTCCGTGTGCGCTCGCGCCGGGTCAGGCGGCCTGGCGGAGCGCGTCCAGCTCGCGCATGCGGCCGAGCCGGCCGAGCGCCTTGGACTCGATCTGGCGCACCCGCTCGGGCGTGATGCCGAGCCGGCGGCCGATCTCGCGCAGCGGGGTCGGCTCGCCGCCGTCGATCCCGTAGCGCAGCGCCACCACCGTGCGCTCGCGCTCGGGCAGCTCGTTCAGCGCGTGCCGGAGCGCCTGCTCGCGCAGCGAGATGTGGACCTCGTCCTCAGGGCCGGGCGAGTCCGCCGGCAGCAGGTCGCCGAACGACGCGTCCTCCTCCTCGCCGAGCGGGCGGTCGAGCGACGTGACCGTGCGCGCGGCGTCGCGCAGCGCAAGCAGGTCGTCGAGCGTGATCTGCGCCTCGGCGGCGACCTCGGCGTCGGTCGGCGTGCGATCGAGCTTGAGCGTCAGCGCGTTCTCGGCGCGCGCGACCTTGCGCTGGGTGCGCACGAGGTTGATCGGCAGCTTGATCGTGCGCGCCTTGGCGTCCATCCCGCGCTCGACGGCCTGGCGGATCCACCATGTCGCGTAGGTGGAGAAGCGGTAGCCGCGCCGCCAATCGAACTTCTCGACCGCGCGGATCAGGCCGAGGATGCCCTCCTGGATGAGGTCGAGCAGCGTCAGCTCCGAGCCCTGGTACTTCTTGGCGATGGAGACGACCAAGCGCAGGTTGGCGTTGATCATGCGCTCCTTCGCCACCAGGTCCCCGCGCTCGATCCTGCGCGCGAGCTCGATCTCCTCGTCGGGCGTCAGGAGCCGGTGCCGGCCGATCTCGTTGAGGAAGAGCTGGAGCGTGTCGGTCGTGACGTTGGCCAGCGCGGCGTCGTCGACCGGGGCGGCGGGCGCCGCCTCGCGCCCGCAGTCGTCGCGAAGCGCGATCCCGCGCGCGTCGAGCCGCTCGTAGAGGCTGCCGACATCGGACTCCTCGAGCCCGAGCGCCTGCGCGAACTCGTCGACTTCGCTGAGCTCCAGGCAGCCGCGGTCTTCGCCGCGATCGATCAGCGCGGCGAGAGCGCCGCTGAAGGCGTCCTGGCCCGAGCTCATGTCCGAGTTGTTCGTCACCGGAACGCCAAGCCTATAAACGCGCCCGCACCACATCCTGGGGCGTTTGGTCGCCAGGTCAGACCGGGAACTACTACAGGTGAACCCATTGAGAGGGAAGGGAACCCGAAATGTTTGAGCGCTTCAAGCGCGACGGGAACGGCAACACGGCCGTGGCCGACCGGCCCGTCCCGCGCGAGGACGGCACCACGGAGCGCACGGCCGCGCCCGGCACGTACGGCGATCGCGAGCAGATGCATGCCGTCCGCGCCCGCCAGCGCGAGGAGTTCGGCGGCATCAACTGGGGCGCCGCGTTCTTCGGCTGGCTCGTCGCCGTCGGCCTCGGCGCGCTGCTCGTCGGGCTGCTGGCCGCCGCCGGCGCGGCCGTCGGCCTGACGGAGCTGTCCGAGAGCGAGGCCACCGGCAGTGCGAGCGAGATCGGCATCGGCGGCGCGATCGCGCTGCTCGCGGCGCTCGCGATCGCCTACTTCGCGGGCGGCTACGTCGCCGGCCGGATGTCGCGCTTCGACGGTGCCCGCCAGGGCCTGGGCGCCTGGCTGCTCGGCCTGATCGTGACCGTCGCGCTGGCGATCGCCGGAGCGATCCTGGGCTCCGAGTACAACGTGCTCGAGCGGCTCGAGCTGCCGGCGGTGCCGGTCGGCGACTCCGAGCTGGCAACGGGCGGGGCGCTGGCGCTCGTCATCGTGATCGCCGGAACGCTGATCGCGTCCGTCGCCGGCGGCAAGAGCGGAGAGCGCTACCACCGCAAGGTCGATCGCGCCGGGTTCGTCGACTGACAGGATCGGCCGCAGGGGGTAGCGTCTGGAATCCGACGACGCCGGGTAGGCGATTGATCGTGACCACAGGACCGGCCCGCATGACGAGAGGCACCGAGACGGTCCGCCTGCTGCAGGCGGATCCGGAGCTCGGCGCGCTGCTGACCGGCAACCGGCGCGCCGAGGCCGAACGCGAGCTCGTGGTGCGCACGCACCGACTCTCGGTCGGCCCGTGGGACGTCTCGCGCCTGTCCGCCGCCAGCGGCGACCACGTCGGCCTGCTCGTGCTCGACGGCGTCCTCTCGCGCGAGCTCGTGGTCGCCGACCACGTGAGCGCCGAGCTGCTCGGACCGGGAGATCTCGTGCGTCCGTGGCAGGGCACCACCAGCGCCGGCCTGCTGCCCGTGCAGGCCGTCTGGTCCGTGCTCTCGACGGTGACGCTCGCCGTGCTCGACCGCCGCTTCGCCGCCGAGGCGGCCCGCTACCCGGAGATCACCGCGGCGCTGTTCGACCGGCTCGGTGAGCGCTCGCTGCGGCTTGCGACGACGCAGGCGATCTCGCAGCTCACCCGCGTCGACCGGCGGCTGAAGGCGCTGTTCTGGCACCTCGCCGAACGCTGGGGCCGCGTCTCGGGCGACGGCGTCGTCGTCCCGCTGGCGCTGACGCACCGGATCCTCGGCCAGCTCGTCGGCGCCCGCCGCCCGACCGTGTCGACCGCTCTGAGCGAACTCGCCGAGCGCGAGGAGCTGGTCAGGCGCCCCGACGGCTCCTGGCTGCTGCGCGGCGACCCGCCCGACGCGCAGACCCTTGCCCGTCGCCCGACGGCCGCCGAGCTGCGCGGCCAGGACATGCTGCGCCCGTCCCGCCGCTTCGCGCGCGAGGGAGAGGACGTCGATCCCGACTCGCTGATCGCCGCCATGGACCGGCTCCGCGAGGCGCTCGACCCCGGCGAGCTGCGAGAGTTGCTCGAGCGCCGCCGCGTCATCCGCTGATCGAGATCGAAGGAGATGCACATGGCCGTTCGCAACAGCTCGACCGGCATCCTCTCGGACGACAAGTCCGAGCAGCGCGAGCAGCTCATCGGGATGCTCCAGAAGGCCTACTGGATGGAGATCGAGACGGTGATGAGCTACATCGCCGGCTCGATCAACCCGGACGGCGTCCGCGCGCAGGAGATCATCGAGTCGCTCGAGGAGGACATCCAGGAGGAGCTCGGGCACGCGCAGCAGTTCGCGCGGCGCATCAAGGAGCTCTACGGCGTCGTGCCCGGCTCGTTGGACTTCACCGCCGAGCAGGCCTACCTGCAGCCGCCCGAGCACCAGACTGACATCGTGCACGTCATCAAGGGCGTGATCGAGGCCGAGACCGGCGCGATCGAGCACTACAACGCGATCATCGAGTTCACCGACGGGCTCGACTGGGTGACCCAGGACATGGTGATCGCGATCCTCCACGACGAAGAGGGCCATCGCCGGCTGTTCGAGGGTTACCTGCGCGAGTACGAGGCCGAAGGGCTCGCATAGGGGGTGCCCGACGGGACATCGCTCCGCACGGACTGGCCCGTTGGGCGGGGTCCCCAGATAACCTCGCTGCCGTGGGTGAGCCCGCGGCCCTCGACTCGCTCGACTACGCCGAGACACTGGCTGCCGTCGCGCGGCTCGCCGTCCCCGCGTACGCCGACTGGTGCTTCGTCGAGCTCGTGATGCCCGACGGGCGGATCGAGCGGGTCGTGACGGAGCATGCCGACCCGTCCAAGCGCGGGCTCGTCGAGGAGTACGACCGCCGCTACCCGCTAGATCCCGACTCGCCCGTCGGCTCGCCGAAGGTGATCCGGACCGGCGAGCCGGAGCTGCTGAGCGACATCCCGGACGAGTTCTGGGCGGCGGTGGCGCAGGACCCCGAGCAGCACCGGCTGCTGCGCGAGGTCGGCATCGTCTCCGCGCTCGTCGTCCCGATGCGCGTCCGCGGCACGGTGATCGGCGACATCGCGCTCGCTCACAGCAGCTCCGGGCGCCGCTACACCGAGGAGGACCTGCCGCGGGCCCGCGACCTCGCCGACCGCTGCGCGCTCGCGATCGACAACGCCCGCCTCCACACCGCGGCGCGACGCTCGCACGACGACCTGAAGGCGATCGTCGAGGGCGTCGCAGACGCGGTCACCGCCCAGGCGCCCGACGGCCGCCTGGTCTACGCGAACGACGCCGCCGTGCGGCTGCTCGCCTTCGCCGACGCGGACGAGCTGCTCGCTGCGCCGCCGACCGAGTTCCGCCACCGCTTCGAGATGCTCGACGAGGACGGGAGCGACATCCCGCTCGAGCGCCTGCCCGGCCGCCGCGCGCTGGCCGGCGAGCGCCCGCCGCCCCTGACCGTCCGCTACCGGCGTCACGGCGACGCCGAGGTGCGCTGGTCGCGTGTGCAGTCGACCCCGGTGTACGACGAGCGCGGCGGCGTGCGGCTGGCGATCAACGTGATCGAGGACATCACCGACATCAAGCGCGCCGAGCTGGGCCAGCGCTTCCTGGCCGACGCGAGCCACGTGCTGGCCGGCTCGCTCGACTACCAGGGGACGCTGCGCGCGGTCGCGCGGCTCGCCGTCCCGGCGGTCGCCGACTGGTGCGCGGTCGACCTTGCCGCCGGCGACGGGCTCGAGCGCGTCGCGGTCGAGCACGTCGACCCCGCGCGCATCGCCCTCGCAACGGCGATCCAGGAGCGCTACCCGCCGGACCCCGCGGCAGAGGCCGGCGCGCTCGCCGTGCTGCGCCACGGCCGCGCGGAGCTGTACCGCGAGATCCCCGACGAGATGCTCGAGCTGGCCGCGCGCGACGACGAGCACCTCGAGGTCCTTCGGTCCGTCGGGCTGCGGTCGGCGATGCTGGCTCCGATGACGCTGCGCGACCGTGTCCTCGGCGTCATCAGCTTCGTGTCGGCCGAGTCGGGACGCCGGTTCGACGAGCACGACCTCGCGCTGGCGCAGGACCTCGCCCTGCGCGCGGCGGCCGCGGTCGAGAACTCGCGGCTCTACGAGGCCGCGTCGGCGATCGCGCAGACGCTCCAGGCGTCGCTGCTGCCGCCGGTGCTGCCCGACCTCCCCGGGGCGGAGCTGGCCGCCGTCTACCGTCCGGCGGGCGCGGGTCTGGAGGTCGGCGGCGACTTCTACGACGTGTTCAGCACGGCCGACGACCAGTGGTACCTCGTGGTCGGCGACGTCTGCGGCAAGGGCGCGGAGGCCGCGGCCGTCACGGCGCTCGCGCGCTACACGATCCGCGCCGCCGCGGTGCGGCGCCGGTCCCCGGCCGCGATCCTGCGCTGGCTGAGCGACGCGATGCTCCAGCAGAGCGACGGGACCGACCGCTTCTGCACGATCGCCTGCGCCCACCTCGACCTCAGCCGGCCGCCGGGGCGCGTCACGATCGCGTGCGGAGGCCACCCGCTGCCGCTCGTCGTCCGCGAGGACGGCGCCGTCGAGGAGGTCGGCACGCCGGGGACGCTGCTCGGCCTCGTCCCCTCGCCGGACCTCCAGGACCGCTCCACCGACCTGGGCGCCGGC
>Ga0214469_1000617_pt1 | contig 12462 bp, 10 predicted proteins | sample RVTome_10_FD_187340 | JGI IMG/M metagenome (GOLD analysis project Ga0214469, IMG submission 187340) | Soil microbial communities from uranium-contaminated site in the Upper Colorado River Basin, Wyoming, United States - RVT153D57 HiSeq ... | reverse complement strand
GCCTACGAGCGCACCGGCGGAGCCCGTGCGCATGCCCGCGTGCAGCTCGACCGCAAGAGCGGCCATGTCACGGTGTGGGCACAAGAGGTCGACGAGCAGGGCACCGTCCTGTCCGAATGGGACGACACACCCGAAGGATTCGGCCGCATCGCGGCGACCACCGCGAAGCAGGTGATCCTGCAGCGCCTACGCGACGCCGAGGACGAGGTCACCTTCGGCGAGTTCGTCGGCAAGGAGGGCGACGTCCTGTCCGGGACCATCCAGCAGGGTCGCGATCCTCGGGCGGTTCTCGTGGACCTCGGCAAGGTGGAGGCTGTGCTTCCGGCACAGGAGCAGGTGCCCGGCGAACGCTACGAGCACGGCAGCAGGATCAAGTGCTACGTGCTCCAGGTCCGCAGAGGCATGCGCGGGCCGTTGGTCACGCTGTCGCGGACCCACCCGAACCTGGTCAAGAAGCTGTTCGCGCTCGAGGTCCCGGAGATTGCCGACGGCACGGTCGAGATCGCCGGGATCGCCCGGGAAGCGGGACACCGCAGCAAGATCGCAGTCAGGTCGACGAAGCCCGGCGTCAACGCCAAGGGGGCGTGCATCGGACCGATGGGCTCGCGGGTTCGTGCGGTCATGGCCGAGTTGCACGGCGAGAAGATCGACATCGTGGACTGGTCCGACGATCCGGCCGAACTGGTGGCCCACGCTCTGTCGCCGGCCCGGGTGCAGCGGGTCGAGGTCGTCGACGCCGAGGCGCGCGCAGCCCGCGTGACGGTTCCCGACTACCAGTTGTCGCTGGCGATCGGGCGAGAAGGGCAGAATGCCCGGTTGGCTGCGCGGTTGACCGGGTGGCGCATCGACATCCATCCCGACACGGCCGGATCCGACCCGGGTACGCAGTCCGGCACGGACGTCGTCCACGACACCGGCGACGTCACGGCGATGCCCGACTCGGCCGGTACGTGATCAGGCGGTAGACTTGTCGACGGAACACCGTGCGGCCACCCGGCCACCCGTGCGCACCTGCGTGGGTTGCCGTGTCCGCACGGGCAAGTCCGACCTGCTGCGTGTCGTGGCGGTCGCGGACGGCACCGACGCCCAGGGGGCCCGGTCGCTCGCTCTCGATCGTCGTGGCCGGCTCCCGGGCCGGGGCGCGTACCTGCATCCCGACCTGCGGTGCCTCGACCTCGCCGAGCGCCGTCGGGCGTTCCCCCGGGCCTTACGCCTGACGGGGCCGCTCGACACCTCCGCGCTGCGACGCTGGATCGAGGAGCAGGGGGCCGCCGGCTCGGCATCCGGTCCGGCGGCGACTGGCCGAGAAATGGAGACATGACGTGACGCTCAAGGGCGCTCGATGAGCACGCAGCTATGAGCACGCGCACCACCTAGCCGGTCCGAGCCGACGCCCGGGCCGAGAAGGAGAGCAGTGGCAAAGGTCCGGGTATACGAGCTCGCCAAGGAGTTCGGAGTAGAGAGCAAGGTCGTCCTGGCCAAGCTGGGCGACCTCGGAGAGTTCGTCCGATCGGCTTCCTCGACGATCGAGGCGCCGGTCGTTCGCAGACTCAAGGAAGCGTTCGCGGATGCACCGCCGCCGGCGAAGAAGGCCGCGCCGGCGAAGAAGGCGGCCGCAGCGGCCCCGCCGCCGGCTGCAGCGGCTCCCGTGGCGGCCCCGGAGCCGGTCGTGGCGCAGACGCCCGCCGCCGCGCCGACCGTGCCGGCTCCTGCACCCGCGGTGGCCGAGCCCGTGGCCGCGCCGGAGCGTCCCGCAGCCGCAGCCGCAGCCGCGCCGGCCGGTCCCAAGCCGGGCCCGGTGGCTCCCCGGCCGTCCGGCCCACGCCCGGGCAACAACCCGTTCGGCACCGAGAGCACCGGCATGGGCCGGCGCCCGTCCGGGCCCCGACCGGGCAACAACCCGTTCACGGCCGGTGGTACCACGGGAATGCAGCGCCCCGCGGCTCGCCACGACGGCGCTGCCGGCGCCAGTCGTCCGTCCCCGGGTGGCATGCCGCCACGTCCCGGTGGCGGCGGAGCGCCCGGGGGTGCACGTCCGAACCCCGGCATGATGCCGACGCGTCCCACCCCGTCCCGCGGCGGTTCCGGCCAGGGTGAGCGCGGCCGTCCCGGCGGCGCCGGTCGGCCGGCCGGCGGCGCGGGAGAACGCGGCCGTCCCAGCGGCGCCGGTCGCACCGGTGCCGGGGGCGGTGGCTTCGGCGGTCGTCCGGGTGGCGGCGGTGGTCCCGGTGCTGGCGGCTTCGGCGGCCGCCCCGGAGGCGGGGGGCGAGGTCGCGGCGGCACCGCAGGTGCGTTCGGCCGTCCGGGCGGCAGGCCGGCGCGGGGTCGCAAGAGCAAGCGCCAGAAGCGTCAGGAGTACGACAACATGCAGGCGCCTGCGATCGGAGGCGTGCGGGTTCCCCGTGGCAACGGCCAGACGGTCCGCCTGCCCCGCGGCGCTTCGCTGACCGACTTCGCCGAGCGGATCGACACCGAGGCCGGTGCGCTGGTCCAGGTCCTGTTCCACCTCGGCGAGATGGTGACGGCGACCCAGTCCGTCGACGAGGACACCTTCCGCCTGCTCGGGGCCGAGCTCGGCTACGACGTCCAGGTGGTCTCGCCGGAGGACGAGGACCGCGAGCTGCTGGAGTCGTTCTCCATCGACTTCGAGGCGGAGGAGGACGAGAACGCCGAGCCGCGTCCACCGGTCGTCACGGTCATGGGCCACGTCGACCACGGAAAGACGAAGCTGCTCGACGCCATCCGTGACGAGAACGTCGTCGATGCCGAGGCGGGCGGCATCACCCAGCACATCGGTGCCTACCAGGTGCACGTCGAGCACGAGGGCGAGGACCGCGCGATCACCTTCATCGACACGCCGGGCCACGAAGCGTTCACCGCGATGCGCGCCCGCGGTGCCCAGGTCACCGACATCGCGATCCTGGTGGTCGCCGCCGACGACGGTGTGATGCCGCAGACGATCGAGGCGCTGAACCACGCGCAGGCCGCCGAGGTGCCGATCGTGGTGGCGGTCAACAAGGTCGACCTCGAAGGTGCCAACCCGGCCAAGATCCGGCAGCAGCTGACCGAGTACGGCCTCGTCGCCGAGGAGTACGGCGGCGACACGATGTTCATCGACGTCTCGGCCAAGCAGCGGATGGGCATCGACAAGCTGCTCGAGGCGGTCATCCTGACCGCCGACGCCGCCCTCGACCTGCAAGCCAACCCGGACATGGCCGCCCGCGGCGTCGCCATCGAAGGCCACCTCGACAAGGGCCGCGGGCCGGTCGCAACCGTCCTGGTCCAGCGAGGCACCCTTCGCGCCGGCGACGCGATCGTCACCGGGCAGGCCTACGGGCGGGTCCGCGCGATGCTCGACGAGTACGGCAACGCACTGGAGGAGGCGGGCCCGTCCCGTCCGGTTCTGGTGCTCGGTCTGACCAACGTGCCGGGAGCGGGCGACAAGTTCCTCGCCGCCGACGACGACCGCACCGCCCGCCAGATCGCCGAGAAGCGTGAGGCCATGGAACGCAACGCGTCGCTGGCCCGAGCCCGCAAGCGCGTGACGCTCGAGGACTGGCTGGAGCAGAGCAAGGTCGAGACGCTCAACCTGATCATCAAGGGCGACGTCTCCGGTTCGGTCGAAGCTCTCGAGGACGCGCTGCTCAAGATCGACGTCGGTGAAGAGGTCACCCTGCGGATCATCCACCGCGGTGTCGGCGCCGTCACCGACAACGATGTCAACCTGGCCTCGATCGACCAGGGCATCATCATCGCGTTCAACGTCCGGGCCGCGAAGAGCACCGAGCAGCTCGCCGAGCGCGAGGGCGTGGACATCCGCTACTACCCGGTGATCTACCAGGCGATCGACGAGATCGAGGCCGCACTCAAGGGGATGCTGAAGCCCGAGTTCGAGGAGGTCTCGCTCGGAGCCGCCGAGGTGCGCGAGGTCTTCCGGTCCTCGAAGTTCGGAAACATCGCCGGCTGCATGGTCACCAGCGGGCTCATCCGGCGCAACGCCCGGGCCCGGCTGGTGCGCGACGGCGTCGTCGTGGCCGACAACCTGTCCATCGAGTCGCTGCGGCGGTTCAAGGACGACGCGACCGAGGTGCGCGAGGGCTTCGAGTGCGGCATCGGCCTGGGGTCGTTCAACGACATCAAGGTCGACGACGTCATCGAGACCTTCGAGATGCGCGAGAAGCCCCGCGCCTGACCACCGCTGAGATTGATCACGTTAAGAGGGTCCGTACGCCCTTTGCCAGGTCTCCAGACCTGGCAAAGGGCCCAGACACCCTCTTAACGTGATCATTCAGAGAGGCCGCCGGAGAGGACCGACATGTTCACCGGGACGCTCAGCTTCGATCTGCTGTTGGGCGACGTCCGCTCGTTGAAGGAGAAGCGCGCCGTCGTCCGGCCCATCGTGGCCGAACTGCGGCGGCGGCTGTCCGTCTCCGCCGCCGAGGTGGGCGGTCTCGACCTGTACCGACGGGCCGAGATCGGTGTGGCGGTCGTGGCCGTGGACGCCCGCCACTGCGGCGAGGTCCTGGACACGGCGGAGCGACTCGTGGCCGGCCGGCCGGAGATCGAGCTGTTGGCCGCGCGCCGCGCGCTGTACTCCAGCACCGACGACCTACCACCCCCTGTTGATCATGGCGAAGCGGGGCACTCGGGTGCATCCGAGGCCCCCGCTTCGCCATGATCAACGGTGAGACGACGACCGAGGAGGAGGACGACGTGGCCGACCGAGCCCGCGCCCGCAAACTCGCCGACCGGATCCGCGTGATCGTGGCCGAGACCCTGGAACGGCGGGTGAAAGACCCTCGCCTGGGCTTCGTCACCGTCACCGACACCCGCGTGACCGGCGACCTGCACGACGCCACGGTCTTCTACACCGTCTACGGCGACGACGCGGCCCGTGCCGACACGGCCGTGGCCCTGGACAGCGTCAAGGGCTTGATCCGCTCCGAGGTCGGGCGGCAGACCGGTGTCCGGTTCACGCCGACGCTCACCTTCGTCGCCGACGCCGTTCCCGAGAATGCCGCCCACATCGACGATCTGCTGCGGAAGGCCCAGGAGTCCGACGCCGAGGTCGCTCGCAACGCGGCCGGCGCGTCGTTCGCCGGCGAGGCGGAGCCGTACCGCACGCCCGGCGAAGACGCGGACGCCCGGGAGTGAGCGACTCCGCTCCCGACGGTCTGGTCGTCGTCGACAAGCCGGTCGGCCTCACCTCGCACGACGTGGTCGCCCGCGTCCGGCGGCTGGCCGGTACCCGCAAGGTGGGACACGCGGGGACGCTGGACCCGATGGCCACGGGTGTGCTGGTCGTCGGCATGGGCCGCGCCACCCGTCTGCTCGGACACCTGGCACTCGCCGAGAAGGGTTACGCCGCCACCATCCGCCTCGGCGCCGCCACGGTCACCGACGACGCCGACGGGGAGACGATCGGCGGAGCCGATGCCTCGGGGGTCACCGATCGCGCCCTGGCCGCGGAGACCGCTGCTCTCACCGGCGCGATCCGACAGGTGCCAAGCGCCGTGTCGGCCGTCAAGGTCGGCGGGGTTCGGTCGTACGCTCGGGTCCGCTCCGGCGAGCAGGTCGAGCTCAAGGCCCGATCGGTCACCGTGCGTCGTTTCGCGGTGGTGGCCGTGCGCCGCGAGGCTCCGTTCACGGACATCGACGTCGAGGTCGAGTGCACGACGGGCACCTACATCCGGGCGTTGGCGCGTGACCTGGGTGCCGCGCTCGGCGTCGGGGGTCACCTGACGGCACTGCGTCGCACCAGGGTGGGTCCGTACGACCTCGCCGCCGCCCGCACGCTCGACGACCTCGCCGCCGATCTCGACCCGATCTCCCTCGAGCAGGTGGCCGCGGCGGCGTTCCCGCGGCTGGACGTCGACGCGGACACCGCTCGTCAGGTGGCCCACGGAGCGCCGCTGCCGAGAACCGGCCTGGGGCCCGGACCCGTGGCCGTGTTCGGTCCGGACGGGACGCTGCTCTCCCTGGTCGAGGACCGCGGCCCGAGGGCCAAGCACCTCGCGGTGTTCGTGCCGTGAGCGTCTGGCACTCGCCCGCCGAGGTGCCCACCGACCTCGGAGCGACGGTGGTGACGATCGGTGTCTTCGACGGTGTCCACCGCGGTCACCAGGTGGTCGTCGGCAGGGCGGCCGAGGCTGCCGCCGAGATCGGCCGGCCGGTCGTGGCCGTCACCTTCGATCCCAACCCGATCGTCGTCGTGCGGCCCGAGGTCGCGCCGCCGTCGCTGTTGCCGGTGCCCGCCCGGGTCGCCTTGCTGCGTGAGGCCGGTGCGGACCACGTCCTGGTGCTGCCCTTCGGCCGTGACCGATCGGAGCAGAGCGCCGAGGACTTCGTCGAGGACATCGTTGTGGGCCTGCTGGGCGCGCGTGTGGTGGTCGTTGGCACCGACTTCCGCTTCGGCCATCGCGCGGCCGGCGACGTCGCCGTCCTCGAGCGGATGGGCAGGGACCACGGCTTCCGCGTCGACGTCGTCGGCCCGGCCGGCGACGACAGGGTGCGCCGGTGGTCGTCGACCGACATCCGCCGCTACTGCGCCGAGGGTGACGTGGCCGCAGCGGCCGAGGCGCTGGGCCGGCCGTTCCGGGTCGAGGGCGTCGTGGTCCGCGGGCACCGGCGGGGACGGGCCATGGGCTTCCCGACCGCGAACGTGCCCGCGCGCGAGGGCGAGGTGGTCCCCGCCGACGGTGTCTACGCCGGATGGCTCACCCGGCTGGACGAGAAGGACGCGCCGCTGTGGCCGGCGGCGATCTCGGTCGGTACGAACCCGACGTTCGACGGGGTGGAGCGCACGGTCGAGGCCTACGTCCTCGACCGTGACGACCTCGAACTGTACGGCGTGCCGGTGGCGGTCGACTTCATCGGGTGGATCCGCGCCCAGGTTCGTTTCTCCGACGTCGACGAACTCGTGGCCCGGATGCACCGCGACGTCGACGAGGTCCGGGCCTTGCTGGCGCTCTGACCTGCCCGGTTGCCGGCCGCGGCGGCAGCGTCGATTACGCCCCGAGGTCGTCTCACTGGTAACCTGGCACCGCCGTCAGAACGGCCGCGGATGGAGAGTGCCCCGGAGAACTCGCCCGGGAGCGCCGCGCAACGAGATTCTGGTAAGGAGTTCCGTGTCGATCGACACTGCCACCAAGAAGACGATCATGGCCGAGCACGCCCGCAGCGACGGCGACACGGGCTCGCCCGAGGTCCAGGTGGCGATGCTCACCCATCGCATCAACCACCTCACCGAGCACCTCAAGGAGCACAAGCACGACCACCACAGCCGTCGCGGTCTGCTGCTGCTCGTCGGCCAGCGCCGGCGACTGCTCAACTACCTGTCCACGAAGGACGTCACGCGCTACCGCCGACTGATCGAGAAGCTCGGCCTGCGCCGATGACACGCACGTCGTAGGGAGCGGTCTCCCGGCCCGGGGGCCGCTTCTTCGGCATCCGACAACTGAACACGAACCCACAACCAACGGGGTGGCTCGCCGATCCGCCGGATCCCTGCGGCCGGTCCTCGGTAGTGGCCCCCGGGTCCCGCGCACGACGTGCGCGACCCGGGCGCTTCCATCGAAGACCGGCACCGATCGGGTGTCGATACCGTCGTCCACGCGACCTGCCCCGCCGACGCCCGAGGAGGGTGACCCCAGATGGGGCAGATCCAGGCTGATATCCACAGCAGCGAAGCCGTGATCGACAATGGTCGTTTCGGCACCCGGACCATCCGGTTCGAGACCGGGCAGCTCGCCCGCCAGGCCGCCGGTTCCGCAGTGGCCTATCTCGACGACGAGACCATGCTGCTCTCCGCGACCACCGCGTCGAAGCAGCCCAAGGAACATCTCGACTTCTTCCCGTTGACGATCGACGTCGAGGAGCGCATGTACGCCGCCGGGCGCATCCCCGGCTCGTTCTTCCGCCGCGAGGGCCGTCCGAGCGAGGAGGCGATCCTCACCTGCCGGCTCACCGACCGCCCGCTGCGCCCGTCGTTCGCCAAGGGCCTGCGCAACGAGATCCAGGTCGTGGTCACCGTGATGTCGCTGAATCCTGACCACCTCTACGACGTCGTCGCGATCAACGCCGCCTCGGCGTCGACCCAACTCGCCGGACTTCCGTTCAGCGGCCCCGTCGGCGCGGTCCGGGTGGCCCTGATCGAGGACCAGTGGGTTGCGTTCCCGCACCACTCGCAGCTCGAGGAGGCGGTGTTCGACATGGTCGTGGCCGGCCGGGTCCTGCCCGACGGCGACGTAGCGATCATGATGGTGGAGGCCGAGTCCACCGCGAACACCTGGAACCTGGTGCATGCGGGGCGCACGGCGCCGACGGAGGAGGTCGTCGCCGAAGGCCTGGATGCCGCGAAGCCGTTCATCACCGCTCTCTGCCAGGCCCAGCAGCGGCTCGCACAGGGCGCCGCCAGGCCGACCGGTGAGTTCCCGATCTACCTCGACTACACCGACGACGTCTACGCGGCCGCCGAGGCAGAGGCGGGCAGCGAGGTGGCCGACGCGCTGACCATCGTGGCGAAGGCCGAGCGCGAGGCCCGGCTGGACGAGATCAAGGACCGGATCAAGTCGGCGCTCGCCGACCGGTTCGAGGGCCGCGAGAAGGAGATCAGCGCCGCCTTCCGCTCGTTGACCAAGACGGTCGTTCGCGACCGGGTCCTGCGCGACAAGGTGCGGATCGACGGTCGCGGGCTCACCGAGATCCGGACGTTGTCCGCCGAGGTCGGCCCGGTGCCGCGGGCGCACGGCTCGGCGTTGTTCGAGCGCGGCGAGACCCAGATCCTCGGGGTCAGCACGCTGAACATGCTCAGCATGGAGCAGAAGCTGGACACGCTCTCCCCGGAGCGGTCGAAGCGCTACATGCACAACTACAACTTCCCGCCGTACTCGACCGGTGAGACCGGCCGGGTGGGGTCGCCGAAGCGGCGCGAGATCGGCCACGGCGCGCTGGCCGAACGGGCACTGGTGCCCGTGCTGCCCACACGCGAGGAGTTCCCGTACGCGGTCCGCCAGGTGTCCGAGGCGCTGGGCTCCAACGGCTCCACCTCGATGGGCTCGGTCTGCGCGTCGACGATGTCGCTGCTGAACGCGGGCGTGCCGCTGCGCGCGCCGGTCGCCGGCATCGCGATGGGCCTGATCTCGGGAGAGCTCGACGGGCAGACCCAGTACGTCACGCTCACCGACATCCTCGGCGCCGAGGACGCCTACGGCGACATGGACTTCAAGGTCGCCGGCACCCGGGAGTTCGTCACCGCGCTGCAGCTGGACACCAAGCTCGACGGCATCCCGGCCTCGGTGCTGGGCGCCGCGCTGCAGCAGGCGAAGCAGGCCAGGCTGACCATTCTCGACGTCATGGCGGAGGCCATCTCCGAACCGGACGAGATGAGCCCGTACGCACCACGAATCATCACGATCAAGATCCCGGTCGACCAGATCGGTGCGGTGATCGGGCCGAAGGGCAAGATCATCAACCAGATCCAGGACGAGACGGGCGCCCAGATCGCGATCGAGGACGACGGCACCATCTTCATCGGCGCCGAGGAGGGTCCGGCCGCGGAGGCGGCCCGGGCCCAGATCAACGCGATCGCCAACCCGACGATGCCGGAGGTCGGCGAGCGCTACCTGGGCACGGTGGTCAAGACGACGAGCTTCGGCGCGTTCGTGTCGCTGCTGCCCGGCAAGGACGGTCTCGTGCACATCTCGAAGCTGCGCGTCCTGGCCGGCGGCAAGCGGGTCGAGAACGTCGAGGACGTCGTCTCGGTGGGCCAGAAGCTCCAGGTCGAGGTGGCTGACATCGACGACCGGGGCAAGCTCTCGCTCTCGCCGGTGGTCGAGGAGTCCGCTCCGGCCACGGACACGGTCGACGCCGTTTCGTGAGCCGGACCGCGCACACTCGGACGGTGCTGCGGGAGGGCGGCGGGGGCGTGATCCGCCGGACCGTCCTCCCCGGCGGGCTGCGGATCGTCACCGAGGCGGTCCCGACCGTCCGTTCGGTGGCGTTCGGCGTCTGGGTCGGGGTCGGCTCGCGCGACGAGACACCGGCGCAGGCAGGCGCCACTCACTACCTCGAACACCTCCTGTTCAAGGGCACGCAGCGGCGGTCGGCGCTGGAGATCTCGGCCGCGATCGAGTCCGTCGGCGGTGAGGTGAACGCGTTCACGGCCAAGGAGTTCACCTGCTACTACGCGAGGGTGCTCGACGAGGACCTCCCGCTGGCCGTCGACGTGATGTCCGACCTGGTGACGTCGTCGCTGGTCACTGCGGAGGACGTCGAGTCCGAGCGCGATGTCGTGCTCGAGGAGATCGCGATGCGCGACGACGACCCGTCCGACGCGGTCCACGAGCTCGCAGCCGAACGGCTGTGGGGCTCGTCGCCGCTGGGCCGGCCGATCCTCGGCACAGTCGACAGCATCGGCTCGCTGTCACGGGGCGTCATCAACCGGTACTACCGGCGCCGGTACCGCCCGTCGTCGATCGTCGTCGCCGCCGCCGGCAATCTCGACCACACCACGGTGGTCCGGCTGGTGCGCAGGGCGTTCGAGCGAGCCGGCTTCCTCGACGGTGACGCCGCACCGGACGCTGCCCGGATCGGCGGGCGCGCACCGAGGGCCGGCACGGGCGTCGCCGTGCTCGACCGGCCGATCGAGCAGGCCAACATTGTGCTGGCGGCACCCGGGCTCGCCCGCACGGACGAACGTCGGTTCGCGCTCGGAGTCCTCAATGTGGCCCTCGGCGGCGGCATGTCCTCCCGGCTGTTCCAGGAGATCCGCGAGAAGCGCGGTCTCGCGTACGCCGTCTACTCGTACTCCGCCCAGTACGCCGACAGCGGGTTGTTCGGCGTCTATGTGGGGTGCCAGCCCAGGAAGGTCGAGCAGGTGCTCGCCCTGTGCCGTGAGGTGCTGACCGACGTCGCCGAGATCGGCCTCACCGGCGACGAGCTCGCGCGGGGCAAGGGCCATCTCCGCGGCGGCCTCGTGCTCGGCCTCGAGGACACCGGATCGCGCATGAGCCGGCTGGCCAAGGGTGAGCTCGTCTACGGCGAACACCCCAGCGTCGACGAACTCTTGTCCCGCATCGACGCGGTCACGCTCGAAGACGTCCGGTCGGTCGCGGCCGAGCTGCTGTCCCGGACTCCTGTGCTGGCCGTCGTCGGGCCGTTCGACGACGCGACCCGGTTCGAGTCCGCCGTCGCCTGACCGCCGGCCGTTGACCGCGTAGGGAACACTTGCGGCATGAGCATTGCCGTGGCGGTGATCGGCGCCGCCGGACGGATGGGCCGCGAGGTGTGCCGGGCGGTGGAGGCCGCCGACGACCTCCGGCTGGTCGGCCGCTTCGATATCGGTGACGAACTCGGCAACCTCGGTGGCGCGGACGTGGCCGTCGAGTTCTCGGTTCCGGCTGCCTCCCTCGACAACGTCCTGCACGCGGTCCGCCGTGGCGTGCACGCGGTCGTGGGAACCACGGGCTGGACCGACGAGAGTCTGGAGAAGGTCCGCTGGGGGCTGGAGACCAGCCCGGGCACGGGCGTGTTGATAGCGCCGAACTTCTCCCTGGGCGCCGTGCTGATGATGCGCTTCGCCGCCCAGGCGGCGCGATTCTACGAGTCAGCCGAGGTCGTCGAGTTGCACCACCCGGACAAGGTCGACGCACCCAGTGGCACCGCTGTGCGGACGGCCGGCCTGATCGCTCAGGCGCGGAAGGCCGGCGGGCTGCCTCCGGTGCCCGACGCCACCGCCACGGTGGTCGACGGCGCCCGCGGTGCCGACATCGACGGCATCAGGGTGCACTCCGTGCGGCTGCGTGGCCTGGTCGCACACCAGGAGGTGCTGCTCGGTGCCCCGGGCGAACAGCTGACGATCCGCCACGACTCGTTCGACCGCGTGTCGTTCATGCCCGGCGTCCTGCTCGGGGTTCGGCGCGTCGGCGGACTGCCCGGGCTGACCGTGGGGCTGGAGCACCTCCTCGACCTGTGACGGCGCGTATCGTCCCCCGGATGGACGTCAGCGCCTTCTACGCGATCGTGTCCGCGATCAACTTCACGTTGCTGGGGCTGTGGTGGGTCGCCGTCAAGGAACGAGCGGACATCGGCGGCGCCGATGCGCCGCGGCGCCGGATGGCCTACCTGGTGTCGCTGGGCTTCGTGATCCCCGGAACGGTGTCGCTGCTGGCCCAGGTCGCGCCGGAGGAGCCGATCCTGTGGCGGGCCTCCTTCGCGTTCGCGGGGGTGGCAGGTGCGGTCGGGATCGCCATGCTCGGCCGGTCCTTGCGCGACCTGACCGGCGAGACACTGCTGGCTCGCGTCCTGTGGTTCGTCGCGGTCCCGATCTACCTGCTCGTGGCGGTGGTCGCGGCGATCCCGGGTATCCCCGATGCTCTCGATCTCAGGCTCAGCTCGATCGAGATCGAGGGTTTTCTGTTGACCGTGTTGGTCTTCCTCGGCGTTCAGGCCGCGTGGGTGGTC
>Ga0214469_1000616_pt1 | contig 12469 bp, 16 predicted proteins | sample RVTome_10_FD_187340 | JGI IMG/M metagenome (GOLD analysis project Ga0214469, IMG submission 187340) | Soil microbial communities from uranium-contaminated site in the Upper Colorado River Basin, Wyoming, United States - RVT153D57 HiSeq ... | reverse complement strand
TGCCGATCCTGCACCGCGAGCGCGGCGACTGGCGCTTCACCGCACCGTTTCTCGAACACTGCGCGCGCGCTCACGAACCCGGCCGCGTCCGCGATTGGGTGGTCATCTACTTCCACCAGGACAGCTGGCCGGAGGGGCGGCGCACGTCGTTTACCGAGATGCGTGGTCCGAGGGCGCGAGATGGAATGTCTTACGCGGCTTGGCCTCGGACCAGCGTTGAGCACCAGAGGACAGGCCTAGTTGCGGTGGCGCTGCGTGTCCGAGCGCGCATTTGACTGACGCTGCGGACGGCCCACGCGGCCACGTCGCCAGCTATCCGGCGGCGGCGGCGATTGGCTCTTTCTCCGCGCACGTCGCCCTTCGGAGCAGATCGACCACATCCTCGTCGCTGAGCTGGCGGAAGTCCTCGAAGAAGGCTCCGATCGCGCCGAACAGCCGTGGGGTGGCGAGGCAGACCACCTCGTCGACCTGAGCGCGCAGGCGCTCGAGCGTGTCCGCCGGCGCCACGGGCGTCGCCAGGACGAGGCGCTTCGGATTGGCCCGACGTGTGGCATGCAGAGCGGCTTCCATCGTCGCGCCCGTGGCGATGCCGTCGTCGACCACGATTGCCGTGCGCCCCTCGACCGGCGCTCGCTTCCTCCCCGCAAGGTAGAGTTTCCGACGGCGCTCGATCTCTGCGAGCTGACGCGCGCTTTCCTCCGCGATGAAGCTCTGGGGGATCTGAAACTCGCGCAACACCTCCTCGTTGAGGACCGTCTCCGGGCGGTCGCCGTCCACTACGGCTCCGACTGCGAGCTCCGGCTGGAACGGCGCGCCGATCTTGCGCACGAGGACTAGGTCGAGCGGGGCATCGAGCGTCCGGGCGACCTCGAAACCGACCGGAACACCGCCACGTGGCAGAGCGAGGACCACGGGACGCTCATTCTTGAACTGGAGCAGCCGCTGCGCCAGCGCGCGTCCAGCCTCGCTTCGATCCGCAAACAATACCTGACGTAGGAACATGGCGTTCAACTCGCTCGAGATCGTTCGATCAGATGCCGGACGAACCACTTCCGCGCCAGATCGATCACCTGGTCGAGCGCGCCGGGCTCTTCGAACAGGTGCGTGGCGCCCGGCACGATTTCGAGGCTTTTCTCGCAGCGGAGTTGCGCGAGTGCCTCGCGGTTCAGCTCCAGCACGCCGGTATCGTCTCCGCCGACGATGAGCAGCGTCGGCGCTCGCACCTGGCCGAGCAGCGGGCCAGCCATATCGGGACGCCCGCCGCGCGAGACGATTGCGCCGATGTTCTTCGGCGCTCGGGCTGCGGCAACCAGCGCGGCTGCGGCCCCTGTGCTGGCGCCGAAGTAGCCGGTCAGCAGGCTCTTGGTATCCTCCTCCTCTCTTGCCCAGGCGGTCGCCATCCCAAGCCGGTCGGCCAGCAGCTCGACGTCCAAGACGTTCCTGCGATCGCCGGCTTCGTCCTCCGTCAGCGGGTCAAACAACAATGCTGCGAGCCCGGCCTTCCGGAGCGCGGCGGCGACGTAATTGTTTCGCGGGCTAAAGCGACCGCTGCCGCTGCCGTGCGCGAAGAGGACGAGACCCCTGGCCGGCCCAGGCAGACCCAAAACACCGTCCAGGCCGGCCGGCGAAATGCGGACGTCCAACGTGTCGCTGCGGTGGGCAGGTTCTGTCATCGGCTCGCCCCCTCACCGGCTCGGGCTGCGGCCCCGTGAGCTCAAATCGAGCCGGCTAGTCGCGGTCTTCGAGAAAACTCCTCGCCAGCCGTCAGGATCTCGTAGAGACGGGCAACGACGCCTTCGAGCGGGCGCTCGAGGTCGCCCATGACGTCGCTCTCGCCCGAAGCCCATGCAACCGCCTCCTCGATCTCCTCGAAGTTCGCCCCGATCGCAAGGATGGCAGCGAGTTTGGCATCGTCGAGATCGCCGACGACGTCTTTGATGCCCTGCGGCGTGAGGTGGCGGGTCCTTTGCTCCGGCACCTTCATGGCGTTGACCTGCTTCGGGAGGGCTGCCCGCGGCAGCCTGTGCGACGGCATGTTGCTTCCTAACGTTCGGCCGCCGGTTGGGCTTTGATCCACGTCAACGGGGCGAGCGCCGCATCTGCTATGCTTTCCTACAGGCACGGCCTCATCGGCAGGGAGGGTGTGACGTGAAGCACGAGGGCGACATTCCGCGAGCACCCCGGCGCTATCAGGCGATCAACAAGTACGCTAACGATCCCTACGAGACCCGGCTCAAGCTGCCGGAACCCACGGTCTGCCCGCAGTGCGGCGCGGTGTTCCACGAGGGACGCTGGCGGTGGGAGCCGCGACCATCGCCAGCGCACGAAGAGCTCTGCCAGGCATGTCACAGGAGCAACGACCGCTATCCGGCGGGCGAGCTCACGATCGCCGGTGGCTTCGTCTTGCGCCACAAGGACGAGATCCTGCACCTCGCGCGCCACCAGGAGGAGCAGGAGAAGGCCGAGCATCCGCTGCACCGTATCATGGCCATCGAGGAGCAGGACGGCGCGATCGTGGTGCGGACGACCGACATCCACCTGCCACGACGGATCGGTGAGGCGCTCCATCATGCCTACCGGGGCGATCTCGATTTCCACTACGACGAGGGGGGCTACTTCATCCGCGTCAGCTGGGCCCGCGATGATTGAGCAGGTGCTCCGAGCGGCCCTTGCGCGGCCTTGACCAGGTTCATGTCAGCGAACCGAGGTAGAACGCGACTGCGCGAGATGCTCCTCGATGAAGGCGCGCAGCGATTTCTTCAACTGAGCGGCATGCACCGGATCGCCGCGCCGCTCGGCGGCCCGGATGTCTTCGATGAACATGTGGCTCACCAGAAGCTCGCCGCCGGGACCGCGTATCAGATGATTGCCCAGCTCCAAAGCGACGATCTCCGGAATGTGCTCATGCTCGGCGATTGCCCGAATCTCTTCGTCGGTGAGGTCGCAGAGTTCGAGGCAATCTTCAAACCTCAACATCGCCGTCTCCTTCCGACGAGCACCTCTACAAGTAGTCTGGGACTTCCGCGTGGCTCCCTCATTGACATGGGTCAACGCAAGGCTCTCTCGTCTATGCCCTGCGCTGACGCTCGAGAATTCGGTTCACCCGAGTCTGCGCGCGATCGGTCCTGGAAGAGAGCGAGCCTCGCTGCGACAGCCGCAGGTCCATGGAGATCGGTGCCGCCATGACGTCGTCCCGCTGACTTCAACCGTCATTGTCGAATCACAGGCACCGATTCCACGCAATAGGAACATGCTCTAATCCTGTCTCAGGCTGAGGATGTACGCGATGATATCGTCGGTCTCGTCCGGGCTCAGCATCAGATCCGGCATCGTGGCGTGCGGCGTGCGGAGGAACACCCGCAGGCTCAGCGCCGTGACGGCCGGATCGTCGGCGACCTCGTAAAAGGTCGGCGCACCGACGTCGGGATCGACGAACTGCTCATCGGACACGACGTGGCAGACCCCGCAAACCTCGTGCGCCAGCCTGCTTCCGGCATCCGGGTCGCCCGGCAGATCCTGCGCCGGGGCGCACCCCGCCCAGAGCGCCGAACCCATCGCCACGAGAGGAGATGCGCGCATCGGGATCGGCCGCCCTATTCGCCCGTCAGGCTCTGCAGATAGGCGACGATGTCCTCGATCTCCCGGCGGGAGAGTTCGAGGTTCGGCATCGGCGGGTGCGGGTCGGCGAGCCAGCCCCGGATCTCGTCGGCGCTCCGCTGCTTGCCGGCGAGCAGGGCCGGCAGCGCCGGGCCGGCGTCAGAGCCCGTCCCTTCGAGCTCCACCACGTGGCAGGTGGTGCACCAACGGCGCACGAGGTCGCGCCCGGCCTCCGGATCACCCTGCGCAAGCGCCGGCGTGCTTAGCAGCAGCAGCAGGAACAAGGGCGCGCACCTAAGGGACGTCACAGGAGATCTCGCAGACTACCCAGTGGTACAATCTTGGCGGTCTTCAGGGGATCTGACCACACAGTTTCCACCTGACATGATCCTCGACCAGCGCTCGGCGTGCGGGCGTACCAATGTGGCGGCCCAAGGGGATCACCTGCGAGCTGTCGGCTCATTGATCTGGATCATCGCGGGGCCACTGGAGACCGCATCAGCCTTCTACATCGCCTTAAGCCCCAGTCGGAGCGCTGGCCATGGATCGCGAGATTGAAGTCTTCATCCTGGATCTCCTGCGACAGCACAACATCCTGACGCTCGCCACGGTTCGCGAGGACGGCTGGCCGCAGGCCACGACGGTCGACTACGTCCATGATGGCCTCACATTCTATGTCGGATGCGCGGCGAACAGCCAGAAGGTCCGAAACATCGAGCGCTGTAACAAGGTCTCGCTCACGGTCGATCACGACCAGGACCACTGGAGCCGGATCCGAGGACTGTCCTTGGGCGCGACCGCCGAGGTCGTCACCGACCCAGCCGAGATCGCCCGCGCCACCGAACTCATCTTGGCGAAGTTCCCGCAGCTCAAGTCGATGCCGAAGCCAGGGCCGAGCAGCTTCGCCTTCGTGAAGATCACGCCGAAGGTGATCTCGGTTTTGGATTACAGCAAGGATTTCGGCCACACAACGTTGGTCGAAGTCTAAGCCGCCTCACTGAGCCTCGGACCCTTCAGATTGCTTCCCCGGGGTTCCTCCCGCTCGTTGCAATAAAACGGCGGACGACGCCTAGCGCTGGTGAGGGAGTGCAGCGTCGAATACTCTGAATTGAAGCTTGTGGGGCAGATCATGCCGGTGTCCTTCAAAAAAGAGGACGAGTCGCCTGCACCTGGATATGCGTGCTGCAGTCGTAGATCGGAGACGTGGATGAGCGGGGCAGGCAGTGAACTTCCCTATTGGAGCCGGGATGCTTCCGCGCTGGCCGCGGCTCTGGAATCGGGCGCGGACGGTCTGTCGTCCGATCGAGTCGCCGCACAGCTTAGCCTAGTCGGCCCCAACAGTGTTGAAGACGCGCCACGCCTGAGCGCGCTCCGCCTTCTTCTGCGCCAGTTCGAGGGCCCGCTCGTCCTCATACTGGCTTTCGCCGCGGCGATCTCTCTGGTGCTACACCAATGGGTGGACGCCGCCATCATTCTGGCGATCGTCCTCGGCAGCTCGCTTCTCAGCTTCTTTCAGGAATACCGGGCGTCCAACGCGGTCGAGGAACTGAAGCGCCGCCTCGCGCTGATGTGCCGCGTGATACGGGACGGCGTCGAGCAGACGGTGCCCGTCAGCACTATCGTGCCCGGCGACCTCATACTGCTCTCGGCAGGCAATCTGATCCCGGCCGACGGCCTCGTAATTGAGGCGCAGGACTTCCTCGTCAGCGAAGCAAGTATGACGGGCGAGTCCTTCCCCGTCGAGAAACGGCCCGGAATGATCTTGCCGGACGCGCCCATTGCGGCCCGAACCAACGCCGTCTTTCTCGGCGCCTCGGTACGCAGCGGCACCGCGAAGGTTCTCGCCGTCAAGACCGGTCGCCGGACCGAGTTCGGGGCGATCGCGGCACGACTGAGAGTGCGCCCGCCCAAGACCGACTTCGCGCGCGGCGTGCGGCAGTTCGGTTATCTGCTCATCCGCGTGATGGTGGTCATCGTCCTATTCGTGCTCACGGTGAACCTGCTTCTCGATCGCCCGGTGATCGAGTCGCTGTTGTTCGCCGTGGCGCTTGCGGTCGGTCTGTCGCCGGAGTTGTTGCCGGCGATCATCAGCGTGACCCTCTCCGCCGGCGCCCGAGCCATGAGCAAACGTGGCGTCATCGTCCGCCGCCTGGACGCCATCGAGAACCTCGGCAGCATGGACATCCTGTGCACCGACAAGACGGGCACGCTGACCGAAGGCGCCATCGTTCTGAGCGACGTCTTTGACGCCGGCAACCGGGCTTCGGACGAGGTTCGCCGGCTCGCCTTTCTCAACGCGGCCTTCGAGACCGGCATTGAGAACCCGCTCGATGCCGCGATCGTGGCCGCAGGCGCGCGCGCTGGGCTGACGACCCAGGGATTCTCGAAGATTGACGAAATCCCCTACGACTTCCTCCGCCGCCGTCTCACCATCGTCGTGGCGGGGGACGATGCCCCATCGCAGCATCTCATCGTCACCAAGGGCGCGTTCTCGAACGTGCTCGACATCTGCTCGTCTCTGGAACGCGACGGTATCGAGAGCCTGTTGGATGCCAAAGGGCGCGCGGAACTGGAGGAGGTCTTCAAGGCCAAGGGGGCCGAAGGCTTCCGTGTTCTGGCTTTGGCGACCCGGAAGGTCGGGGCGAAAGAGCATCCCAGCCGTGATGACGAACAGGGCATGACCTTTCGGGGCTTTCTCGTCTTCTACGATCCGCCCAAGGCGGACGCGCAACGCACGATCCGCGACCTCAACCGACTCGGCATCCGTATCAAGGTGATCAGCGGCGACAATCGCTATGTGACGGCGCATCTGGCGGAGGCTGTTGGCCTCGACGCAAAGTCGATGCTCACCGGCAAAGAGCTTGCTACGCTTAAGGACGAGGCGTTGTGGCATCTCGCGCCGCGCACGGATCTCTTCGTCGAGATCGACCCGCAGCAGAAGGAGCGGATCGTCCGCGCCCTGCAGCGAACCGGGCACTCGGTCGGTTATCTCGGCGACGGCATCAACGATGCCCCGGCCCTGCATACGGCCGATGTCGGCATCTCTGTCGAGGAGGCCGTGGATGTAGCGCGTGAGAGCGCTGACATCATCCTGCTGACCCGCGATCTGGACGTCTTGCGTTCGGGCGTCGAAGACGGCAGGCGAACCTTCACCAACACCCTGAAATACATCTCGATCACCACCAGCGCGAACTTCGGGAACATGGTCAGCATGGCCCTGGCGACGCCGCTACTGCCTTTCCTGCCGCTCGCCGCAAAGCAGATTCTGCTAAATAACTTTCTCTCCGACGTGCCGTCGATCGCGATCTCGAGCGACAATGTCGATCCGGACCGCGTCGCACGCCCGCAGCGCTGGAGCATCAAGGATATTCAGCACTTCATGATCGTCTTCGGGCTGATCAGCTCGGTCTTCGATCTGCTCACGTTCGCGGTGCTGCTGCTGGTGTTCCATGCCGGCGAGGCGACGTTCCAGACCTCATGGTTCATGATTTCGCTTTTGACTGAGCTTGCGGTCGTACTCGTCCTGCGAACCCACAAGCCCGCCTTTCGCAGCAGCCCCAGCCGGTTGCTGTTGTGGTCGACGCTGGCAGTGGCCGCAGCTACCCTCACAATCCCTTTCCTCGGCGCGCTGAGTTCGGTGTTCGGCTTCGTGCCGCTGTCGGCGCTTGAGATGGGCGCCGTCATCACCATCGTCCTGGGCTATATCGTGGCAACGGAGGTAGGGAAGGCTTGGTTCTTCCGAGTGGAAATCACTACGCAGCCTCTGGCCAAGGCGCCTGTGTCTTGAAGGGCATCAGCATTGCGGTTGCGCCGAGCCGCATGATCGAACTGAACCAGCACCTGAGGTGTTAACGGGGATTTTCGCCCGTTTTTGCCAACCCAACCTCATTGGGCGGCGGCGATACGCTGGTCACCGTCGCCTACGCCGCCTCAGGCGGGGCTCAATGCTTGCCGCCCTGTTGCGGCCGAGGGTGCTCGACAGGATTGCCGAGCGGACCGTGATGCTGGCGGGCGGCGCCGTCATGCCGGGCGGCATGGCTGCCGGCATGTTGATGCCTTCGCTTGCGGGCCTGCTCGCGATCTGGTTCATGATCGGCGTGGGCTCATCGCTGGTGCAGACTCCAGGCGGCCGGCTGCTCCGCCGCTCCTCGCACGAGGAGGATCGGCCGGCCTTGTTTTCGGCGCAGTTTGCGCTCTCTCACGCCTGTTGGCTCGCGACTATCTAGGTCGCGGGCGTGGTCGGGAACGAGATCGGCCTGTTCTGGACCTTCGGCCTGCTCGTGGTCGCCTCGAGCGGCTTCTCGATCCGGCTATGGCCGTCCGCCGATCCCGCGATCCTCGAGCACGAGCATGCGCCCCTGCAGCATGGTTGGGAAGGCCCGGAGCCGCACCGGCATGTGCCCCAGCGCCATCGCTTGCCGAGCAGCAATGCGCCGGACCAGTGCATCAGCGCCGCGGTGCCGAGGGCGCCCGCGAGGTTGGCGAGGCAGACGAGCACCCAGTGACGGGCGAGCTGGGCGGTGGTGATCCGGCGATCGACCCACGCCATGACGATCAGGCTGTTGCCGGTGACAGCTCGGCGCCGCCGACCACCACCAGGATCAGGCCGAGCGAGAAGGCGAGCCCCCCAAGCAGCTGGGCGGGGCCGAAGCCGAGCGCGCTGCCCGTCACGGCGACGGTGAAGTACATGGCGCCGAAGGCGATGAAGGCGCCTGCGAGCAGGCCGAGCATGACCGTCTGCAGCGTCGGCAGGGTCGCCTTCTTGACCCCGACCTGCTGGACCAGGCGGGCGATCTGGGACGGCGGGTAGGCGTCGAGCGGGCTCGGCGCCGCTGCCAGGCCGGCGGCGGGCGGCGCCGGATGCGGCGGGCCACAGGTGTCGGTCATCGCGTTAACGCGCGGGCCCCGTGCCCATCTTGGCGGTCAGGTAGACCACGGCGCCGTCGAGCGTGAAGAGCTGCGGATAATCGGCCTCGGGGATCTCGACGCCGAGCTTCTCGTGCAGCGCAATCACGAAGTTCAGGAAGTCCATCGAATCGATGTCCAGCTCCTCCCGCAGGTCCTTCCCCGGTGGCAGCGCAGCAAGGTCCGCCTTCGGGCGATGTCGCCCAGCGTCTCCAGGACGGTCTGGCGCAGTTCGTCTTCGGTCATAGGGCTTCGGGCTCCTGCAGGAGGCGGTCGATCTGGGCGAGCAGAAAGCCGCCACGGTGGCCATCGCTCGCGCGGTGATCGGCGGCGAGGCTGAGGCTGACCACAGGCCTAGCGGCGAGAGCACCATCGACAGCCCACGGACGTTCCACGATCCGACCGAAGCCGACGATCGCGACCTGCGGCGGGTAGATGACGCCGATCACCGTCTCCGCTCCGCGCTTGCCGAGGCTGGTCACGGTGACGGTCGGGTCCGTCAGCTCCGAGCTACGCAGACCGCCGCTGCGGGCGCGCTGGACGAGTTCGCGCAGCGCCACCATCAGCTCGAGAATTCGGCTCACCGGAGTCTGCGCGCGATCGGTCCTGGAAGAGAGCGAGCCTCGCTGCGACAGGCACCGGACGGATCAGGCGTCGGGCTGCTCAAAGCGCGCTAGGCGCTGCGTCCCGGTCAGCCAGCGCGACTTCTCGCGCGACCTCGTCCTGGTAGGCCCGGAGCGCCTCGCTCGGCTCGACGGGGTATCGCCGCTCGGCGGGAAGGGTCGCGCGGATGTGCCCGGGCAGGCGGGCGATCTCCTCCTGCGCGTGCCGCCGCGCCGCGTGCAGATCGATCGTGCCCTCGGGCAGCCGGCGGCCACCGCGCATCACCGGACGGAGCAACGGGCGGCCCGGCAGGGTTTCTCCAGCGCGGGCAATGACATCGCGGACCGCCCGACCGTTCTCCTCGACGCGGAAGACCTGCTTTCGGCCCGGCAGGACCGGCTTGCCGGTCGAGAGCTTCAGCCGGCCACGTCCGCCGTAGGCGCACAGCTTGTAGGCCATGTCCAGCCCCGGAGCATCCTGAGAGACCCCCATCGAGGTCCCAACACCGAAGCCGGTGATGGGGGCTCCCTTGGCGACGATCTCGGCAATCGCGTCCTCGTCGAGGCTGCCGCTCGCGAAGATCTCCACGTTGCGCAGCCCGGCCTCGTCCAGCATAGCCCGCGCCCTCAATGCGAGATCCGCGAGATCGCCCGAATCCAGGCGAACAGCTCGAACCTTGAAGGCGTCACCTAGTTCCCGCGCCAGCGCGATGACGTGCCGCACGCCCTGCAGGGTATCATAGGTGTCGACCAGCAGAATCGTCTCGGGGTAAAGCGCTGCGAAGGCCCGGAATGCCTCCATCTCGTTCTTCGCGGCCTGGACGAAGCTGTGCGCCATGGTGCCAGCCGCGGGCACGCCATAGATCTGGCCGGCGAGCGTGTTGGAGGTCGCTGCAACGCCGGCGATGTAGAACGCCCGCGCCGCCTTGATTGCCGCGTCGATGCCGTGCATGCGGCGTGGGCCGAAGTCCACCACGGTGCGTCCCTCGGCGGCGGTCACGACGCGGGCGGCCTTGGAGGCGAGAACCGTCTGCAGGTGCACCTGGTTCATGACGAAGGTCTCGGCGAGTTGTGCCTGCGCGATCGGCGCGGTGACCTCCAGAATCGGCTCGTTCTCGAAGACGGGGGTACCCTCCGGCACGGCATCAACGTCGCCGGTGAAGCGGAATTGCTTCAGCCAGCGCACGAAGCGCTCGGTGAAGCTGCCGAGGGAGGCGAGATAGTCCAGGCCTTCACGCGTGAAGCGCAGGCTCTCGAAATAGCTGAGCACGTCGTCGAGACCGCAGGCGATAAGATAGTTGCGCCGCGCGCGAAGGCGACGGACGAACAGGCTGAAAGTGGCCGTCCCGTCCATACCCTGCTCCACGTACGCCTGCAGCATCGTGAGCTCGTACAGATCGGTAAAAAGGCCGAGGTTGGCGTAGTCGACCCAGGTCTTCGGTGCCACCATCGGCATCTCCTCCATCGCGGCACATGTGCGCTGCCCTCCAGCCGGCACTGCAGGTAGCTGATTGCCTGAAGTAACTAAGGTTAGTCATCGCGGGTTGACCTGCATCAAAGCCAGCAAGCTCGGATCGGCGTCTTGTTTCGCCTGGGACTCGTGGAGCGCTCCGACCAACGGTGAGTGCTCGCGAGTCTGTCTCTCATACGCGAACGATCGGAGACCTGTCATGCGTGTGGACCAGGACATTCGTCGGGACGTCGAGCGGCAACTCGATTGGGAGCCCAGCATTGACGCCAGAGAGATCGGTGTCGCCGTAAAAGACGGCATCGTCACGCTCACCGGGGTCGTCCACTACTTTCTTGAGAAGTTCGACGCGGAACGGGCCGCAAAGCGGGTAATCGGTGTCGTCGGCCTGGCCAACGACATAGAGGTTCAGCCTCGCGATCAGCTTACCGACGGCGAAATCGCTCATGCGGCCGTTGAAGCGCTGAAGGCTCATACCTCCATTCCGCAGGGCGAGGTACGCCCGGTGGTCAAGGACGGTAGCGTCACCCTAGAGGGTGAGGTTGAATGGCAATTCCAGCGCGACGCCGCATTCAGCGTCGTCCGTAGCCTGCGCGGCGTCAAGCAGGTCATCAATCAGACCGTGCTCAAGCCGAAGATGCGGCCGAACCTGTCCGACATCAGAATAAAAATCGAGGACGCGCTGAAGCGATCTGCGCAGGTCGATGCCCGCAAAATTACTGTCGCGATGACCAATAGCAAGGTAGTGCTCAGAGGGAGCGTGCGCTCGTACTGGGAGCGGGATGAGGCTGAGACGGCCGCCTGGGCGGCACCGGGCGTCACCCGGGTCGACAACCACATCGAGGTTACTGTGCCGGCGGCGTATGAGTACGACTACGACTGAGCCGAGTACCACTCCGAGCAGTACGTCGGGCAGAGCAGGTGGTCCGGCCTGGTTAGGCCGGGCCACCGCCAGCGCGGGATAAACGGTACAGTGACGGCGCGGTCCAAGAGTTTACCGACACCTAGGGAAATTCATCTGGTAGATTGCAGGGTTGCCGTAAGTCAGGGCAGGAGATCCTCGGCTCCGAGCGACCCTCGCCATGGAACGAGCGGCGGAGCCGGCGAGCTGTCGTTGGTGTTAGGCGAGCGGTCGAACGGGCTAGTCATCGAGCGGCCGGCTTCCGCAGAACTTCCAGATGCGCATTCACCAGCTCAGCGTCGAAGACGCCCTCGCCAGCCTGCATAGCGGGCCTGAGGGCATCAGCGAGGCCGAAGCGAAGCGCAAGCTCTCCGAGTTCGGTCCGAACCAGGTCGAACGGATCGGGACGACGCCTCTTCTGATCCGCTTTTTGCGTCAATTCACCCACTTCTTCGCGCTGATCCTCTGGTTCGCGGCCGCGCTCGCCCTGTTCGCCGAGATCCATCAGCCGGGCGAGGGGATGGCTGCGCTCGCGTTCGCGATCGTCGGGGTCATCCTGATCAACGGCCTGTTCTCGTTCTGGCAGGAGTATCGCAGCGAACGGGCGCTCGCCGCGCTTCGCGAGTTGCTCCCGCAGCTGGTCGCCGTGGAACGCGCCGGCGCCCTGATCGAGCTGCCGGCGAGCGAACTCGTGCCCGGAGACGTCCTCCGGCTGCGCGAGGGTGACAGCGTTCCGGCTGATTGCCGCCTGATCGAAGCGTTCGGGGTGCAGGTCAATAGCGCGGCGATCACCGGCGAATCGCTCCCAGTCGCCAGGGATGCCGGGCCGAGCGAAGAGCACGAGATCACGTCCAGCACCAACGTGCTGCTTGCCGGCACGGCCTTGGTTGCGGGCAATGGGCGCGCCGTGGTCTTCGCTACGGGCATGCGCACCGCACTCGGAGAAATCGCGCACCTTACCCAGACTGCCGGAGCGCCTCTGTCCCCCTCCAGGGC
>Ga0214469_1000615_pt1 | contig 12481 bp, 11 predicted proteins | sample RVTome_10_FD_187340 | JGI IMG/M metagenome (GOLD analysis project Ga0214469, IMG submission 187340) | Soil microbial communities from uranium-contaminated site in the Upper Colorado River Basin, Wyoming, United States - RVT153D57 HiSeq ... | reverse complement strand
ATGCTGATCTTTTTGGTTCAGACCTCACAAATGCTTTTCTTCGTTATACAGATCTAACAAATGCTGATCTTCGGTTTGCATACCTAACCGATGCTGACCTTTTTGGTACAAACCTAACAAATGCTGATCTTGGTAATGCAAACCTCACAAATGCTTTTCTTCGTTACGCACACCTAACAAATGCTGACCTTTTTGGTTCAGACCTCACAAATGCTGATCTTCGTTTTGCATACCTAACAAATGTTGATCTTGGTAATGCATTCTTAAGAGATGCTGACCTTTTAGGTTCAGACCTAACAGATGCTGACCTTTTTGGTACAAACCTAACAAATGCTAATCTTCGTGTTGCAGACCTAACAAATGCTAATCTTAGTTATGCAGACCTCACAAATGCTGACCTTTTTGGTACAAACCTAACAAATACTGATCTTATTAATTCATACCTAACAGATGCTAATCTTTTAAGTTCAGACCTCACAAATGCCGATCTTCGTGTTGCAAACCTCACAAATGTTGATCTTATTAATGCAATATTAGAGAAAACTTATTTTACTTGTGAAAGTCTAACAGATGCTAATCTTATCAATAGCATAGATTTACAAAAAGTCCACCTCTTTGATTCAAATATGAATGAAGTCTCTAACTGCGATTAAAATACTATTGATTATAGGCGACCAACGCAACAGCCGAATATTGTTCAAGTGAATAATATTCATCTGAATACCATTCTAGTGAACACTATTCGCCTTTATAATGGTCGCCTACAACAACGCACCAACTGTGATGGGTTCACGCTCCAACGGTCAACTCTGAATTAATTCATTAATCATAATTCAATAAACCTTTAGATCTGCTTCGGATACTGCACGAGCTCAAAAACTATATAAGAAAAACCGTTTTAACCTGCATTATCTTCTACTCTAGATAAGTAGGGTTTCTAGGTTATCATTCTCGTGTTCTCGTGTAGTTGATGAGGAAGCCTTATATTCAATTATTGCCGGATATTTTCCCTTGATTTTACGAAAATATTACTTGTTATAAGATCGATTCTTGGTTCTCTTATTCAATAACGACCATTTCACCTAATCCCGTTATGGCGACCTTTATCGTAGGTGAGAGACTTTCACTAGGGTAAGAATGGGTTTCATCCCTTCCCATTCTTTCCCTAAACTATTTAGCTGACTTTCACATATATTCATTATGCAGCCACGCCGCCTAAGTCAACGATGGATCACTATCTTATTCATAGTTAATACAGCCGGATTAATATCATATTACATTTTCGATTTTGCTTTTGATTCAAAGTTTGATATGCTAACTCCAGCAGCATTGATACTCTTAGTTTTAATTTATTCAATAGGGTTCATGTATTGGAGACTCGCTACAAGATCATACAACTACATACGTTCATACAACTACATACGTTAATTTTTTTTCAGACATGAAAAGATTCAACTCAAACATTTAAAAATTAATTTCAAAACCTTTTATCAAAATTTTCAAAGATTTTTTTCAATACAGTACATGAACTAATATAACAAATTTTTTAACAAGTTTATATTATTGATAATTGTTGGATAGAGAAGAAATTCTAAGAAGTTTATTTACTAACTCCATCGAAGATACGATAGAAACTCTACCTTATACAATTCAAGTATTTCAGGATCCATTATACGATTTAAAGAAAACAGTAATCAACGATTTAGATTTTCTTTTAGGAGCATTCTTTGCACAAGTACTTTTATTTTATTCTGTTTACTGTTCAAATAACAAAGATATCAAACCAACAATTGAAGAATCACAGCAATTTAATTATGAATTATTTTCGAAAGCAGAAGAATACAAAACTATTATTAGAGAATTAATGGTTAATGGATAATACTTAAAATTATTAAGTAGATTCCAAAGGAAAGATAAAACATAGTTAATTTAGTTTCTATCGATAGTTGTACCATATTTTTTATATATTATTTTCTTAGTAGAATAAGTATGTGGCGAAAGAACAAGTACACATTTTCAATAATAATTATAGTAACTGCGACAACTTTTGTATCATTATTTGCACTTTATCAAAATGCTTATGCTCATCAAAGACAATTATTTACAATAGGTAATGATGAGTATCTATTTGTTGTAGGCTCTTTGAACGAACCTATTTTCGTCGATGATAAAACTGGAGTAGATATGGCTGCGTATTGGCCAGACCAAGACGATCCAGTTAATTCTAAAGCAAATGGAACAAAACCCATAGTAGGATTAGAAAACATGTTAAAAGTAGAGCTAGCAGCAGGAGATAAGAAAAAAGTACTTAATTTCGAACCAGCTTATCAAAATCCTGGTCATTATGAAGCTTCTTTCTTTCCAACTATAGAAACAACATATAACTACACATTATTTGGCAACATTAATGGCACAGACTTTAGAGCTACTTGGACTTGTAGTCCTGCACAAGGCGAACCAATGTCTGATAATTCGACTAAACAAATTTCTGATGGAGTTATTAGAAAAGCTCTTTTAGGAAGCTTTGGTTGCCCACAACCGCGAACAGATTTAGGATTTCCTGAACCATATGTAGCAAATAATGAAATTTCAAAGAAATTAACGAATTAGGAATTAACAAATCCAACAAATAAAATTATTTAGAAAATGTTATACAATCACATCCAATTTTGTATGAGAATAAATAAAGAGAATTCTCTAACTCTATTTATATTTCCCTAAATTATTATTTTAAACGACAATATCTGATAATACGGTAATAATTAAAAAAATTAATAAGGTAATATTAAAACGATATATAAGTTGAACAATAATGACACTTTAGACAAATAAATTAAATTATCAAAGTTAACCAAGTTGAAAAGATCATCTTACTTTTTCTATATCTTGACTATATCAATTATATTTTTATATTTGATACCCTCATTTAATATTGTTGTTGAAACATCCTATAGTCAAATTACTACTATTGGATCAGATTCAGAAACTGCTGCAATTACCTCTTATATAGATGCAATTATCAAAGGCCCATTATTAATTGCTCAAACTTTAATTGTTGGAGTCACTGTTGTACATTCATTTGTATTTATTCCAATCATAAAAAAAGACTCGATATTTTTTTATAATAATAATAGTAGTTTCATTTGGTCTTTCTTAGTGAACAATAAACAATTTATAATTATAATGATTGCATGTGGATCTATTATCTTTAATATGTCAACAATTTTAATTGTATATCAGGCTTCCTTATTATCTTCAGATCTAGCACTTGATTTGAGTTCAACGCTTTTAATATTAATTTCATCTAATGTTGGTAACATATTTATAATAAAATTAGTAACATCAACAATTATTATTACCTTATCCGTATTATATTACTATATATCTAAAAAAACGGAGAAATGGAAAGATAAAGAGCAACAAAATATAAAATATCAGCAAATAAAAACTATTAAGATTTCCTTAACTTTTTGTATATTACTCTTGATTTTAGGTTCTATTAATATTTTTTCTAATAGCATTCAAAGTCATAATGCTGCAGTTTCATTTTTGCCTTATTTAGCTATTTTCATTGATTGGATTCATTTTATGATGGTATCAGTATGGGTAGGAGGATTGTTTTATATTTCTCTCATTCTATCACGAAAATTACTTATTAAAGAAAAAACATCTAATCTTCAATATCCTAAATCTTTTAAAAATTCCATAAATATACATTTTTTTCTATCAATTATTTTATGTTTTTCTATTATTGCCATAATATCAATAGGTATTATATTTATAACCGGACTCTATATGGGTTTGTTACATATTCAACAACCATCTTCACTTTTAAACAGCACATACGGAAATATTTTGATAATAAAATTGCTTTTAGTTTTTCCAATGGCATTACTTGGAGGTTATCATCATTTCAGATTGTATAAATTAATTAATCAAAAAATATGGATACAAATAGATCAACAATTACAAAAGTTGAAGATATTTGATAAATCACTAAAATTAGAGTTTATTTTTGGTATTGGTGTAATTTTTACTTCTTCATTTCTAACTATAACGTCTCCACCTCAACAAGATATGATAATGTTGCCTCCCTCTGAACAATCAGATTCAGCAAAAACAACTAATAATAAGAATCATCTATTTGATCAATCCTTTTCTTTTATTACACTTTTATTGTCTATATCAATTGCAATATCAGTTATTTTATTTGCAAGACGTAGCTGGTTAAATTTAAAAATATATAATCAAAATTACCAAAACAACTTTTAATATTTCTATTAATAGCTATTTAATTTAAACATGGATAATTGGCAAGTCTTTATTTGATTATTATAACAAGCTCAATTAACTAATTCTTATTTTTACAAGATTATTTAGATGGAATTGATATATCAAAACTATGATTCAAATCATAATGTCCTGATCTTTGTACTGTTAACTTTACGTTCCATTCTCCTTCTTGACTTAGATAAGCTCCAGTAACGCTATAAACTCCATCACCTGTCTTTTCTAAATTGGCAATTATTGGTCCGATATTCTGATTCTGATTAGTAAATTGCATTATCACATTGTTAATATTACTTAATAGTTTGTTATTATCATCTTTCAATGTTAAGATAAAGGTGTTTATGCCAACTTGTAATGGTGTTATTTCATATTCAAGATTGACATTGTCAATTACTGTTCGTTCTAGAAATGTATTTGCATCATTATCTTTAGTTATGTTTGTAGTTTCAGACGTATCAGTTATAGTAAATACATATGAGCCTTTTGTTATATGACCGTCATCTTTTGATAAGACGAGCCATGAAACAGTATAAGTATCATCGGAAAGTTTTGGAGAATCTAAGGTAACTGTTGCTCCTTTTTCATCCTGACCAACTATTTTAAAATCGTTATTATCCACTCTTTCATTAAAGGGATTCAAAACATGAATGTAACTCACTTTTGGTTCTGGTCTTTCAGAATACAGAATTGTTATGTTAGTAGGTAATTGATCTAATTGAAAAATACTATTTGAAGTGGGATTATATAAAACAGGATTTGCATGACCAAAGACATTGATACTACTATTCAAAACTCCTACTATCAAGAAAGATAAAATCCCTGCTATAAATATAAATTTCATATATATTGCTCGATTATAGTTCCCAAATAGAATATATAATAGTTGGTTCTTTTAACGACTACATTTACACAATATGACAACACATTAGTTTAGTTACAACAAGCACACAATATTCAAAAATGTTAAATCTTGATAGGAAAAGATCTCCAATTTGTTTATTTCAGATCTTTCGAAAATTTTATCATAAATTTTATATGATTTATTAGAATAATTTGTTAATCATGATTCATATTATTTTTATTAAAATTGGAAAAGAATTAATATTTATAAATTTTTCTATTCATTGAAATAATATTTATATAACTAATATAAACATAATCTTTATTGTGTCTTTCATTCTTTATATACTAAACAACTAATAATCTAGTTCTAGTTCGAATATGTATCTAATGATTTTCAAATATTTTGTAGTAGTATAGATATTACTAACAAAGAATATAAAAAAATTTGCAAAATTATTTGCTATGTATATAGTTATACATTCGTCGAATACTCCACAAACTTTATTGCTTTTCATTTTTATTAATTATTTGCTGTATTGGGAGCACATACTCCAATATAATGACATAGTAGCCAGACAAACATTCAGTCCATTGTTGATGTAATAGTTGTGTAGAAGTTAATTTTTTTCTTTTACTCAACTATTACCTAAAATAAATATAATTAATAATTCTAACATGTAATGATTTTAAATGTCCTACAAGAGACATTTTTGGAGAAAATAAAAGATAATAATTCTCTTGATGATTGGACTCATTTTTAGCATCGATTTGTTATTTATGGAAATGGATTCGCGATATCTAAATCTTAGTATTTGAAAAGATAAGCTTATGATATTCTATTTAACTAACTAATGTACTAATTATACTTCTATAAATGAGCTATATTTTAGAAACGAAGGTAAGAACTAATGAAGTAGTATAAATATTCTCATACTCTAAATCAATGAACATTAACTATAGATATAGAATTATTTAGGTCAAAAAATAAAGATGAGTTAAGTAGGATAAGCTAGAATTTATTTATTCTTCTTCATATGATGCATCTTCGTTTCCATATTTGCCATTATCATCAGTATATTCATATCTGTATTGGTCATCATAGTTGTAGTTGTTGTTATCGTACTCATTATAGCCATCTTTTTTATCATTCTTTTTATTATCTCTGCTGTCGCTCTTATAGCCATCTTTTTTATTGTCTCTTCCATCATCTCTGGTGTCGTCATAGTTGTTGTTGGTGTTGGTGTTATATTGTTTGTAATCCTCACTTACATAATTATAGTCGTTGTTGTTGTCGAGATACTGCTGTTGATAATTACCATATCCATCATCATCATATTGAGGTGGATAATTGTTATAATTATCAGGATACTTGCTAGCTGGTGGGAAGAAAATACTTTTTATATTCTGTGGACAACCAAAACTTCCTGTCCAACCAGGACTATCAAATTTGGTCAAATCTTCTCCTGGGATGCTACAGAATTTTGTTGTGTTTTCTAATGGGACTGTAGTAACATTATAGTAATCTATTGTACCTCTTATTGTATATCCATATATACCAGGATCAATAACCTGTCTATTATAGAAGGTACCAGGTTGACCAAATACTGCACTAATAGAAACATTTAGTTCAATAGCATCTGCATCTTCAAGACTTTCTGCACGTTTGAAACTTTCTATATTTTTGAAATAGTATTTATCTGCAAAAAGTGTAGCATTAGGAATTGGTAATGTAGTTGCATCATCTGATAAATCAACTTCTATGTTATGTTTTCCATCATGTATACCAGGTAACTTGCCATAAGCTGGTTCATTAGTATGTCCTAAAACTACTCTAATATCATTTGCATGCTCCTCATCAGGATCTATTATAAGACTTGCATGTGGAAATGCCATAGCTTCATCTATTGAATAGGAACTTGCAGAGATAATAGCAATTCCAGCAATAATCATCGTTAACGTTGCTTGTGAAGATTTGAATAACTTCTTCATATCAGAAAGAAACATTTCATTACACAGTTAAAAATAGATGGTTACATTTGCCTTAACAATAGAAATATAAAAAACATAAAGATATAATTTTATTACAATATGTTATAAAATAATTATAAAAATAAATGACTATTATAGTATAATAATTAGGTATCGTATTTCTTTTATATTCTATTATCATTTTTAAAATCATGTTACCACAAAAACCTCAAATATTAGCAGTTATGATGGCAACACTATTAAGTTTAGGATCATTATCATTGATGCCTTTAGATGTATATGCAAGCCATAGCTATGAAGCAGGAGTTCAAGGAGATAATATACCAGATAATACACATATTGATTTAAGTCAATTGACTCTACCATCAACAGGAGCATTTCCACTATATGATTCAAGTCCAAACTTTGTTTCTGGCCACTTTTTATATAGAGCTCCATGTGAAACCGAATCAAAAGAACCACTTGTTTCAGTAATTGCAGGTCATATTGATGAAGTCGAAAACCTGACTCATGTTGACTTTGTGCCTTTGTATTATGTTGGACATGCATCCACAGCAGGCAGCTGTGTATATCATGCACATCTACCAGATCCTCTAGAAGGTGGATCACCCAGAATTACAGATGTTGATTTGGTAAACTATTCTCCTGATCCTGTTAAATTCAATGCAGGAGATGCAGTAGACATAAACATTCAACGAAGTCTTGGAAATATCGGAGAGTATTATGCTGGAGATGAAAAATTACCACTTGAGTTAACTAGAAATAATCCAGTTATAGACTTGAATGAAGAACACGACGCAGAAGACGCGAACGTTCAGCAAACTCTTAACAACCTAATACCTTTGAATGCAGACGATGTAAATTTACCATTTGAGTTAACAAATGGAAATAACCAAATATTCAACTTGAATGAAGAACACGACAACGACAACGACAACGATGATGAGGATGAAGAAGATGAGGATGAATAGATAAGTAAACTTCAACATAGACTTTTTTTACTTATTTTTTGGTATATATTTTGATAACAAATCTTATGTAATTACTTACATGAAATTTATGATTATATGATGAATATGATAATAGTAAATAATATAATATTGTACATTCATCGAATGTACCACAAGATTATTAATATTCAAAATAATAAAGTAAAACAGACAAAAGGATAAATTATCCGGTTGTTTAGTAGTTTCATTTCATGAGTGACCCCCTAAGGGTCACTTTTATTCTATACTAGAATAATTGTAGTATATCAAACCAAAATTAATGTACTACTAGAATTCATTAATCATATCTACATAATCATCAACAATCTTTTCTGTAAAACTACTTTTATATTTGGATAACAGATCCTGAAGTTTTAATTTGTTTATTCCAATCTCATAATATTTAAATTCATTTTGTTTACGTACCTTTATAATATTTGCATCACTTAGTTTTGACAAATGCCATGAAATCGTTGAAGGTACTTTCTTTGTATGCATTACTATATCATTAAATCCACAAGTTCCAGATTCTAATATATAGATAATAATTTTTCTAGTCGTCGGTTGACGGAAAAGTCCTATCAAATTGAACTCATCAATGGGAACATCATGAGAGAAATATCTGGTTACTCTATCATTAACTCGATTTATCCTAACCTTTCCAGAATTATCCAAGAGATTCAAATGATACGACAAAACACCATTAGTGAGTCCTGTAATTCTTAAGAGTTCTCTGTATCTTATTCCTGGAGACTCATCTACAAATTGAAATATTTTTTCTCGAATTGAGTTTTTTCTTTTTTCATATCTATTATTAACCATATGGAATTCACCGTGGACTTTTTAAGAAAGAGATACCAAAAAATGTAACCATTATCAACAAGATTAGATGAGAAACCTCAATATTAACGTGAGGAATAAACATTACATGGAAATTTTCAGTAGAGTTCAATAAATATACATATTCAGCAATTACTAGAGTCACAAATCCCAAAGTCATAAACAATATACGACTAGTTCTGGATTTGAGATATGCCATTATAGAAACAACAGCAAGAAATTGAGATAGTATCAAACCCACAAGATGCATTAGAATATGATATATCATGTGAGGATGAAAGATGTGAGGAAGAATAAATGGAACGATTGATAATGAAATAACAACACTTGCAATTAATACTAATAATCGTGGTTTATTATAAAATGTTCCAGGACTATTGTAATTCCTTAACAACAAAGAAAAAATACCAATAGTTGACATAAATGTATTCTGGTACAACTTTAGAACATAGAGGTTTCTCAACGTAGTGATAACAGAAAATAATAACCATTTTCTGTAGTAATATTCGAAGATTGTACTATAAACTATAATAGTAAAAAATCTGTTGAACAATTCAATGCAAAATATTAAAAAATATAGTGTTGCGGCAATTTTAACCCTATCAGCGATAGCAGGAATTTTTAGTAATATTCCACTATCATCTGCTCATGACACTCCAATCATGGCTAATGTGGCATTAGCTTATGCTCAAGAGGCAAATGAAACTACTTCAATGACAAATCTAACTCAAACAGAAGAAGAGGAGGAGGAACATGCCACTGAAGACAGTCATTCAGCGGAAGAAAAAGAATATAATGAAACAAGTACTGTGAGAGATTCAGTTACAGAATTATTACAAGATAAGGTTATTCCAGGAGGCGACTTTATTCACCTTTATGATTCTACACCATATAACATACTGAATGGCCATGTAGCTTTAAAAGCTCCCTGTGAAGATGATAGTATCACTCCAGTTCAAGTCTTAATTGGCTCTGCTCCAAACATGACAGCAGCAACTCTTGAAAATGTAGCTCCCCTATCAACTCCAGGAGAACAATGCCTATATCATGCTGATTTGATACCTGGCGGGAATCTAACAATAATAACAGATATCGCACTATCTAATCCTACAGAAGAAGATATAGAATTTCCACCGACTTCCACAGTGGTAATCGGTATAAATGAAATAACTAAAGGAGAGCATGGCCATTCTGAAAAGTAAAGAATATACAACTGAGGTTGGACATACAGAATACGAAGAATAATAGCACCTTCAAAAATAATTTTCCTTTTTTTATTCAATTTTCATACAAAAACTATTACATCTATTATTATTATGATTTTGCTATACATAATTCATCCATCGGTAGAAGCTTCATATTTGCTTAGTACTCTGTAATAATAGGATTCAATAAAATAATTATTTGTTTTGATTAAATCGGATGACAGACAAAAAAAAAATCCTAATCAGCCAAAATTATTACTTTGCACATATTTTTGTAATCCAAAAAAGTTATTTAATAGTATATAAGATATTTTAAATTGCTAATTCATTTTTATTTTTAGTTCCTATATCATAAGCTTGAATAATGTCTGAAACAAAAATTTTTCCATCAGAGACAGAACCTGTAGATAGTTCATTTAATAGTTGTTCAATAATCTTCTCCACTAGAGAATCAGGGACAAGAACTTCAATTTTGGTTCGTGTGCCATATTTTGGAGTATGCATCATAACTCCTCGTCCAACAGGTACTGGTTTCCATTTTGTTTTACCTCTGCCACTAATGTGATAAAAATTCATTCCACCAACCTCAAACTGTTCTAATATATTATTAGTTTTATCAAGATGTTCATGTGGTATTATTATCTCAATTCTCTTCATAATATCTTATATAGGATTATTTTTTTATTTAAATATTAAGTTTTCATAAATATTTTTTTATGTTATGTACTCAATCTTGTAGATTTACTCAATTTAATCTATTTTATATAAGTTAAGCTACATAAATTTTAAAATCCAAAGAAATTATAAAAAATAAATAATATTTAAACCAAAACTTAATTATCTATTAATACCAATATCTTTAACTCTTGCATCAATAGTATATGTTACAGTAAATGGTTCACCATTTGTTTTATGAAAAACTAATGCATTTCCTACAAAATTAAATGAACCAGAACTTATTCCAGTACCGTTTATTTCTATAGGTACATCAATTATATCTCTCATATGAGTAATCGCAATACTCTTATTACCTGGCAATACTGCATGATAGGGTTCACCATGTAATGAATCTGGTTTCTGTTCTGGTGCATAAGTATGAAGAATCTCTGCCTCTATTGGTTTACTTGCGGTAAATGTTACCGTTCCCGACCAAACCTTTCCATCATCTCTTAAAGGAAGAGCAAATACTACCTCATGAGATGGTTGTCCTGGATGCCTTACAGGAGCAGGTTTGGACATAATCGTCTTTTGTTCTATAAAAGTGTCGCTACCATTATCAAGAATAGAAGATGAATATAATAAAGATGAGCTATTATTGTTGTTTATATCCGAAGATGCAAAAACAATTGAGCTGAAATCACTAGATACTATGGATATCCCAGATCCAGCCATAAAAAATATAATTGTAGGAATTAAAAACGACGCTTTTGAATTATCCATATGAAGTTTATCTTTATCAAATAAATTGAACATATTAAGCCTCTAAAATGGATTTAATTAAGTGTTTTAATTAAGTGTTTTGAAATACAAAAACAATTCTCTTTTAAAAGAGCAATGATGATAAGTTCTATATATCTCGAAATAAAAAATATGAATATGATAAAATTTATCCTAAGTTCATTTATGACAGTTTTAATTCTTGTAAATTTGAATAATGTTGTTTCATATAGTGAAGACCTCTCTAATCAAACTACTAAAAACAATACTACAAAATTTGATATTTCTGCATTAGTTTTTGAAGCTGATTCTAGTCCTTTTAATCATACATATGCAGATTGGACTGCAAAATGGTGGCAATGGGCTTATTCAATTCCACAAAGTATTCATCCTGCATATGATGATACTGGAAAATTCTGTAAAGAAAGTCAGAAAGAGCCTGTCTGGTTTTTTCCAGGAACATATCAACACTCAGTTATACGCTATTGTGAAATCCCTTACGGTGTAGGTATACTATTTCCTCTATTAAATTCTGAGTGTTCATTTGCTGAATATCCACGAATGAAAACAAAAGAGGAATTAAGTAATTGTGCTAAAAAAATTCAAGATAAAACAGTTCCAGAGTTTGCAACACTTGACGGTGTAAAAATACCAAATCTAGAAAATTATCGTATTCAATCAGATATTTTTAATTTTACGTTACCTGAAAATAACATTTTAGATTTACCACCAGAGACCTCGCAAGCAGTTTCTGATGGCAATTGGGTATTTCTAAAACCTTTACCTCCTGGTGATTATGAACTTAAATTTAAGGGAAATATTAAAACTACAAATAATGAAACAAATGGTGGCACAGACAAAGACGAATTTGCAGGCCCTATAGGTTGG
>Ga0214469_1000613_pt1 | contig 12505 bp, 12 predicted proteins | sample RVTome_10_FD_187340 | JGI IMG/M metagenome (GOLD analysis project Ga0214469, IMG submission 187340) | Soil microbial communities from uranium-contaminated site in the Upper Colorado River Basin, Wyoming, United States - RVT153D57 HiSeq ... | reverse complement strand
GAACACCTGGGTCTTGTGCTTGAGCCGGCGGAACGCCTTGCTGTGCACGATCCGATCGCGGTCCCGCTCGAAGGCGGTGCGGAACTCGTCGGGCTCCTCTGCTTCGGCCCGCCCCTCCGACTGGTCGGCCTTCGTTGCAGACGCGGCGAGCAGCTCGTGCTCCAGCCGCTCGCGTTCGTGACGCGCTCTTCTCAGCATTGAGTGTGCAGGGCCCCACCTCTGCGGTGGTCACACAGCATCAGACGAATCTCTCCCGGAGACGTGAGCTGGCCCAGTCCATTGTCGACACGACGATGGCGATGGCCAGCATCTGGGCCGCCGCCGCCCGATAGTCGAGCAGACCGATGTTCTGCTGGAGGAGGAAGCCGATCCCTCCACCGCCGACGAAGCCGATGATGGTGGAGAACCTGACGTTGATGTCCCAGCGGTACATGGTGAACGAGATGTAGGGAGCCACGATCTGTGGCACCACCGCGTAGACCACGGTCTGGAGCCGTGTTGCTCCCGTCGCACGCACCGCCTCGACCGGGCCGGCGTTGATGCTCTCCACCTGCTCCGAGTACAACTTGGCATTGGCGGCGATGGTGTGCAGGGCCAGGGCGAGAGCGCCGGCGAACGGGCCCAATCCCACCCAAATGACGAAGACGAGGGCGAGGACCAGCGCCTCGATCGAGCGCAGCGCATTGAACACGGTCCGGGCGGTGTAGTAGACGGCGAGGCCGATCCCGATCGGCCCCCGGTGCGAGCTGCGCCAGGCCAGGGCCGCCCCGAGGACGGCGCCAACTGCCGCGGGGATGACGACCGTGGTCTGGGTGTCGACGATCTGGTAGAGCCAGGCCAACACCTGTCCCACGGCCATGGCGAGGAGGGCCCCGGCCACGGCTCCGGCGAGGATGGAGAGCAGCCGATTGAGCCCACCGGCGACCCGACGTCCGAGCCGATACCCCAACCGGCTGCCCAGGTAGGCGAGGACGCCGGCGAGGCCGATAGCGGCGAACACGTCGAAGGCTGCCCCCAGGATCTGCCCCAGCAACACGACGAACTGGCCGATGAAATCGAACACGCCGAGTCGCGCCGCCGCCCAGGCTCCACCGATCTGGGAGAAGCGGACCACCGCCTGTGCGGCGATCAGGCCGACCGCGGCGGCGGCTATTCCGGCCGCGATACGAGCCGTCCGGGTGACGTTCGACCCCGGCACCGGGACCGCGATCGGGATCAGCCTGGCCACCACCACTCCGGCCCCCACTGCGACCGCGCCATGGAGCCAAGCGGAGTCGGGGAGCGTCTCGATGAGACGCCGAGACTCCCTGGACACGAGCAGGCCGATATAGAGCCCGATGGGGATCCCGGCCACGGCGAGACCGAGTTGCAGCGCGGGCATACGCACGTCGCGCATCAAGTTTCGGGCGGCGAAGAAAGAGAGGGGCATGGCGATCAGCGTGCCGAGGGTGGTGGCGAGCAGGGCGAGGAACACGGTCTCGATGATGAGATCGAGGGTCTGCACCGCATTCTGCGACCATCGTGGGGAGCGAAGCATCTCACCGTTGTCGCCCTCGACGTTTACCGGGCTGAGGATGCTCCCCACGTTGAGCCGGCTCTTGACCCTGATCGTCTGCACCTCGGTGTCGGGACGGTTGGAGAGCCGGGCGTCGACCTCGAAGGATCCGACGGAATCGGTGCGCACATTGGCCAGCCTGAGCTCGATCCCGTTGGGCGGCACGAAGAACACCTGGACGTCGTCGTTGCCCCTGAAGCCGGAACCGGAGATGGTCACCACCTCCCGAGGCTCGGCACAAGGCGGGTCGACCGTGAAGGTGGCCTCGCCTTCCACGGGCTCGGCTTCGAAGCCGCCGGCCGGGCAGGGGACCATGTAGGCGAGGTCGATGGCGGTCGTCTCCACCTCGTAGGTGAGGAGATCTGGTTGGGCCAGAGCGCGGACCACCTGGAACAATCGTGTCTGTCGGGTCTCGTCGGTGATCTTGTCCAGGCTGACCTCGGTCACCTGGAAGCCGTAGGCGTAGACCACGAAGCCGACGAGGAGACCCAGGAAGATCCAGAGACTCCGGAACCGTTTGCGCTGGGGCGGCTGTTCCGAGGCATTCGGTTCCCTCTCTCCATCACGGGTGTCGATCTCAGCCAACCCGTTCCGCCTCCTGCCCGTAGATGTCCTTGAACATGGCGTCGTCGATCTCGGATGGCAACCCCTCGAAGACGAGTCGGCCCTCGTTGAGGGCAATCACCCGTTGTCCGTAACGATGGACCAGGTCGAGGAAGTGGAGACTGCACAACACGGTTACTCCGTCGGTCCGATTTATGTCCTCCAGGTGTTGCATGATCGAGTGGGCCAACACCGGGTCGAGGCTGGCCACCGGCTCGTCGGCCAGGATCATCTCCGGGTCCTGCATCATCGCTCGGGCGATGCCCACCCGCTGCTGCTGGCCTCCGCTCAGCTCCTCGGTTCGGTTCTGATCCTTGCCTTCCAACCCGAAACGCGCCAATTGCGCCAGCGCCCGCTCCCGGTCGCTCTTGGAGAATTGGTTGGCCAGAGCCAAGGCGGGACTGGTGTAGCCGAGTCTCCCCGCGAGCACATTGGTGATCACCCTCGATCGATACACCAGGTTGAAGTTCTGGAAGACCATCCCGATCCGACGCCGGATGCGTCGCATCTCCTCCTCGGAGGCGGCGGTGATGTCCTCCCCGTTCCACAAGATGCGTCCCTCGGTGGGATCGATGAGACGGTTGATGCAACGGAGCAGGGTCGACTTCCCCGACCCGGACAGGCCGATGATTGCCAGGAACTGGCCTTCGGCAACCTCGAAGGAAACGTCGCGCAGGGCGATCGTCCCGTCGTCGTAGACCTTGGTCAGGTGCTCGATCTGAAGCATGTGTATCTGAATCGACGGGAGACAGCGCTAGAGGCTGTCTCCCGTCGACTCATCGGTTTCAGTTGGCGAGGTCTTCCAGTGTGATCCCTGCGGTTTCGACCCCAAGCCGCAGATCGTCGTACTCGGCGTCGGTGGCCGGGGTGATGCTGGTCCACCCGTAGAAGTCCTGGTTACCGATCGAGTCGTTCCAGGCGCAGTCCTCGTTGGTGTCGCACTCGGCGGCAAAGGCGACCAGCGCATCCTCGATCTGGGTCCTCAACTCGGCCGGGAAGTCCGGTCCGAAGGAGAGGGTGTCATTGGGGATCGCCGGAGTGATGTCGAGTATGCGAACCGCCTGGACTATGCCCGGGGCATCGGTGCGCGCACTCGCCCTTGCGTCGAGCACTCGCAGCTCACCGCAATAGATCCCGGTGTCGTCAGCATCGGGAGCGCACGAATCGAGCAACTCATCTGGTACGTCAGGGGCATCGCCCACTGCCCACTGCTCATCCCCTGGTAGTAGAGGCGGGCTGAAGAAGGTGGTGGCGAAGTCTGCCTCGCCCGAGAAGACCGCCAACGCGGCATTCGGATGTCCTCCGGATTCCACGGTTTCGCCCGGGGTGATCCCTTCGGACTGGAGTACGGCCAGGGGCGCGACGTAACCAGAGCCGGAGAGTGTGTCGGGGAAGGCCCAGGTCAGACCTTCGAGATCGGCAATCGACTGGATATCGCTATCGCGAGGCACCAAGAACTGCGACCAGTACACATCGAACCCAAAGCGGACCGCCTTGAAGGCGACGTCGACGCCGCAGAGATTGTTGGCAAGGATGTATCCGATGCCGGGGATGAAGCCCATGGTGTCCTCGGGTGCTGCGCACATCTCCTCGATGGTCGCGGCATAGGACGTCGGGACGCTGACCTCGAAGCTGAGATCGGTGGCCTCTTCGAGTGCAGCCTTCATGACGTCGCCACCCGAGACGATCACCTGCGCATCCACCGAGGGCACGAACAAGACCTGTATCGGTCTGTCAGGTGACCCCAACTCGGCCTCGGCCATCGCGGTCGTAGTCGTTGCCTCCGGCGCGACCGTGGTTGTGGGCTCCTCGGCACCGGCTGTAGTAGTGGTGTCGCCGTCCTCGCCTCCCTCGCCTCCGCCACAAGCGGCTGCGATGAGGGCCATTACGACTAGACAAGCCCAAAGGGCTCTGTTTTTCATGTTCTCTCCTACTTGGTTCTCCCAGCGAGGCGCGAAGACCCCGGTCCGCGCCCTCGGACCCTAATCAGCTGGTGTCAGACCCGCGCCCACCAGGGCGCGAAATTCGTCGAAGTCCTCCACATCCACGGCTCCCGGGACCGGGCGGTTCCAGGGTTGGACGAAGCGGCAGACCAGTCGGTCGGGCCGATGGGCGAGCAGCCCGGGGAGGACGTAGGGCCCGTCGTCCAGATACACGTCGCAGTCGACCATCCATTTCTTCTCCAGGATGTGGATCTCTTTGGTGGGGATTCCCTGGGCTGCGATCCACTCATGGGTGTCCTCGACGGCAAATGTGGGTTTGGTGGTCAGGATCACGATCTCGTGCCCTTCCTCGTCGAGCCGGTGCAGCGCCTCGATCGCCCCCGGGAACGGCTCCAGGTGCCAGAACAGGGAACGACCGTCCAGATCCGAGCACCACCGCCAGAAGGCTTCCATGTCCTCGAAATGGGTGATGGCGGTGAGGCCGTCCCAGCGGTCGACCTGCTCGGTGTGGAGATCGGCATCGAAGTCCCGGTTGTAGAAGTCGACCCACCCCTTGGTGAAGTTGGCAACCACGCCGTCGAGATCGATACCGAGTCTCATCGACGCCGCAAGGTCATTCGGCGTCGATCGCCTTCGACTTCTTGTAGAAGTCCAAGCGATCCACCGGCATCACCAGCGAGGTGAGCAGGTTGGAGAGATGGGCCGAGATTCGCTTGATGTAGCGGTAGAGGATTGCCCTGGGAGCGGCGAAGGTCCCCGGCTCGTCGGAGCGGATGAACCGGGCCATGTGGTCGTCGTAGTGCTTTTCGTCCTTTTTGATCTCGGGGATGAGCTCGTGCACCGCGCTCTCCTCCTGATCCCGGAACACCTTGGTGGTGACCACGATCAACTCGGCCACTTCACGGAAATGCCCTTGGATCTCGTCCCGATCATGCCCGGCGGAGAAGTCGACTCCCAGATCGGCCAGGTTCCACAGGTTCTTGCAGTAGTCGCCCACTCTCTCCACGTCCTTGGCCACCGACATGTAGGCCAGCATCAGCCCGTAGTCGACCTCCGCCCCCCACACCGAGCCATGAACCAGCAGCTCGCGTCTGATCTCCCGCTCGGTGCGGTTCAGCTCCTTGTCCAGGGTGAAGATCTCATCGGCGACCACGGCCGGGTCGGAGGTTCGCATCAGCGCACCCACCGCCAGCTCGAACATGTGGGAGCAGGTCTCCAGCATCCCCACCAGCTGGTTCTCGACGTTTTCGAGTTGTTGGGCGTCCCGGAAAAGGGAGAACATTGGCTACTCCTCAGGTGATGAACAATATGACGATGGGGAGGACAAAGAACATGCCGACGATGTAGACAGCGATGAGACCGCGTCTTCGAGCCCCGACTTCCGCGGTCCACTCGGCGATGGCGACCGGGATCCGTCTCAACATCGGGACGGGGTAGAAGATCAGGATCCCGAGCAAGTTGAAGGTGGTGTGGGCGATCGCCACCACGAAAGCGTCCGGGTTGTCCGCCGCCACCGACGCCAGCAGTGCGGTGATCGTCGTCCCGACGTTGGCCCCGAGTGACACCGGGTAGACCGTGGTGAGGGTAAGGACCCCGGCTGCGGCCAGCGGCACCAGCATCGAGGTGGTGATACTCGAGCTCTGCACCGCCACTGTGAGCAGTAGCCCTACCAGCATCGCTCCGGCCCCGGCGCCCTTGCCCAGGATCCGATTGATCGCCGCCTCGATCTGCCCCGATACCACCCATCGCATCTGAGTCGTGATCTGCCACAAGGAGAGAAAGATCAGGACGACACCGATCCCGACCAGGATGCTGCCCGCCGCCCGCTCCCATCCCAGTCTCTCGAATATTCCGGTGATGGCATCGACCGGAGTCTCGATGGCTCGCTTCACCGGTCCGGGGTCGTCGCTGACTCCCGGGAGCAGCCCGTCAAAAAGCGAGGCCAACGCGATGGCGATCCGGCTCACCACGCCGAAGGCGACCTCCAGGGGGAAGAGGACGATGACGGCGAGGATGTTGAAGTAGTCATGAACGGTGGCCGCGGCGAAGGCACGGCGAAAGAATGCGTTCTGACGGACGTGGCCGAGGGCGGCGAGGGTGCCGGTGATGGTTGTCCCGATGTTCGCGCCCATCACCATCGGCACGGCCGTCTCGATGCCGAGCACTCCGGCACCGACCAATCCGACGATGGTCGAGGTCGTCACCGACGACGACTGGACCAGCACGGTGGCGAGCACTCCGGCGGCGAGAGCGGCAAGCGGATGGGCGACGGTGGCGAACACGTCGTCCACGAATCCGGCGCCGAGGGAGCCGATTCCCTTCTCCAGGGCCTTGATCCCGACCAGGAACACGTAGAGGAAGAGAACGGCGAGAAGCAGCCGGGCCCAGGTCCCGATGTGTGGCGACGGGGGGGTGGGGTCGGGCGCGACCTGGTCTCTCGGCCGATGATCTCCCATGGACCGGCGGCAGGGTAAGGACACCGGTCACATTTCGCATCTCCGCAACGCGGATGGCGTTTCGAATCCGGGCCCGATCCCTTCAACGTTCAGCAGCCGACCGATTATTCAAATCGCTTGAATCTTCAGCCGATTTGAATTAGAACGGCGAGATGCGTCCGCAACAGGAGACCTTCGAAATCGAGGACGTGCGCGTGCTCGAGGTCCTCAACAACCCGGTACGACTCCGGATCATGCACCAGCTGATGGTCCCCACCACCGCACGCGAGCTGGCGCAGAGACTGGATGTGCCGGTGACCCGTCTCTACTACCACCTCAACCTGCTCCAGGAAATGGGCGTCATCGAAGTGGTGGAGACCCGAAAGAGCGGTGCGATGCTCCAGCGTGTCTACCGGGCGGTCGCCAGTGACTTCGCCCCGGTGCGAGGCCTGCTGGAGAAGAGTGTGGACAAGGACCGGGTGGTCAGGGCTGCGATCGGGATGGTGCTCGACGGCGCTCGACTCGATGCCACGGCCGCTTTGCTCGGGCCTCTGGGAGTCAACGGCGGCGAGAACGTCGAGCTGGATGGGGCGCTTGGTCGTTCCGTGGTGCCGCTGAGCAGGAAGAGTGCGCTGAGGATCGTCGAGTTGATCGACGCGGTCGTCGAAGAGATGCGCGAGCACGAAGATCGACAAGGGGAGGAGTACGCCTTCTCCTTCGTCTTCTTCCCCATGGTCGGCCCGGTGAAAGGAGAGAGCCTGTGAGCGATTGGGTGTTCAGGGCCGAAGGCGTGACCAAGAGCTATGACAAAGGCAAGAGCTTCGCCAATCGGGAGATCTCGATCGAGGTTTTCCCTGGCGAGGTCTACGGTCTGCTCGGGCCCAACGGCGCAGGCAAGTCGACCTTCGTCAAGCAGGTGATCGGCTTGCTCAAACCCGATTCGGGATCGATGCGTCTCGGGGAACACGACCTCATCGTCGACCCTGATGCCGCTCGACAACTGTGTTCGTACCTGCCTCAGGCGCCGATGCCGATCGAGTCGTTCAAGCTGCACGAGGCGATTCGCCTCACCGGTGAGATCCGAGGTGGTGAGCGGGACGCCATCGCCGCACGCTCCGAGGAACTGATCGAGGCGCTACAGATAGGCGAGTGGCGTGACACGCTGGGGGCCAAGCTCTCAGGTGGCGTCCGCCGCCTTGTCGGGTTCGTGATGGTCACGGTGGTGCCGGGTCGGGTGGTCATCCTCGACGAGCCCACCAACGATGTCGACCCGTTGCGTCGTCGGTTGCTCTGGGACCAGATCCGGCGGCTGGGCGAGATGGGTGCGGCCGTGTTCCTGGTGACGCACAATGTGATGGAGGCGGAGAAGTCGGTGGACCGTCTCGCCATCATCTCCGATGGAGCGCTGGTGGCAGAGGGCACACCTTCGTCTCTGAAGATCGCCGACCGTGGATGTCTGAGACTTCAGGTCATGCTCAGCCCCGGAGCAGTCACCCCGGAACTGCCGTCATTGGCTCGCGAGCACTCGAGGGTCGGCAACCTCCTCACCTCGGTCATCGACGAGGATCGGGCCGGCGACGGGATCGCCTGGGCCCGGAGTCTGATGGGACAGGGAATCGCCGAAGAGTATGCCCTCGGGGCGATCACCCTCGAAGACGCCTACATCCGTCTCACCGGCCACGTGTCCGAAGAGCCGGTGGAGGTGGCTTCGTGACTGTCAACGCGATCGCACCGCCGTTGGGGCTCCGCGCCGGACCGCGATATTGGTGGGGCTCGTTGAGCGCGGTACTTCGCTGGCAGCTCACCTCGATGCGCCTCCTCCTTCCGCTGCTGGTCATCGTCCAGATGCTGATCGCATCAGGGTTCTCGATCGGGATGAGTCTGTTCTTCTCCGAGGTCAGCCCGACCGTCGGTCTCTACCTCGGGACTGGCTCCGCGATCATCACCCTGATCGTCGTCGGCCTGATCGTGGCTCCTCAGCTCATCGCCGCCGAGAAGGAGGAGGACACCTACGACTTCACCTGGTCGCTCCCCACCCCACGGAGCGCCGCGGTCGTGGCCTGGCTCGTGTTGTGCGCGATCGTCAGCGTCCCTTCGATGATCTTGGCGTTGGTCGTCGCCTCCTGGCGGCTCGAAATCGACTACACCCTCAACTGGAGCATCGTCGCCGCCGTGCTCCTGGTTCTGGTCTGCGGGACCATGATCGGGTACGCCCTGGCCCATGCCATCCCCCGGCCCAGCCTCACCCAGCTCCTCACCCAGGTCCTCGCCTTCGGGGTCCTCGGATTCACCCCGATCACCTTCCCGCTCGAGAACTTGCCGCCCTGGCTGGCCAGCGTCCACCAGGTCCTGCCCTTCTATCACATGGGTGTGATCGTGCGGGGCGGCCTCACCCAGGGGCTGGTCGAGGTCTTGTGGGTGTCGTACTTGGTGGTACTGGCCTGGGCCCTGACCGCGATGTTGGTGACCGCTCTGGTGCTGGGGAGGCGCAAGTGACCGCCGGGACGTTGCAGACGCCGGTTCGGCGAGGGTCCGTGTATTGGTGGGCCAGCTATGTGGCGATGCTCCGTTGGGTGTTGGTCCAGCAGAAAGTGCTCTTTGTGGGCATCGTCTTCTCCCAGATCGTCCTGGGGATCGGCGCCGCCTTCATGTATAGGTTCTATTTGGGAGACCTCGACCCGGTCACCGCGTTGTACCTGGTTTCGGGGATCCCGGCACTCTCTCTGATCCCGGTGGGGTTCGTCCTGGTGCCGATCCTGGTCATGCAGGAGAAGTCGCGGGGGACCTACGACTTCACCTGGTCGTTGCCGGTTCCCCGTCTCGCTCCGGTGGCGGCGACCTTCACCGTGTTCACCGCGATCGCGTTGCCGATAGCCTTGCTTTCCACGCTTCTGGCCGCCTGGCAGTTCGACGTGACCCTGGACGTGTCGTGGACGGTGATCCCGTTTGCCCTGCTCGCCTCGTTGATGGCAACCTCGGTGGGTTACGGGATGGCGATGGCTATCCCAGAGCCGAGGATGACCAATCTGATCACCAACATCGTGATCTTCCTGGTGCTTCTCTTCTCCCCGATCGTGATCCCGATCTCCCAGTTCCCCGACTGGGCGGCGACCCTGCACCGGATCCTCCCCTTCTATCACATGGCCAATCTGATCCGAAGCGGTCTCACCGAAGGTCTCGCCGCCGACGTGGCCGCCTCCCTCGCCATCCTCCTCGCCTGGACGGTCCTTGGCTGGGCCGTGGTGGCGCGGGTGGTGGGGCGGCGGGGATAGCGGTGCGTGGGGCCCCTCCCCACCCGAACCTGAGGTTCCACGTTTCACATATGCAACAAACGCGCTCGAGTTCGCCGACGCGATCCAGCGCGACGGCGAACTGGAGAGAGTTCGTGGCGTATACGTTACGTGGAACCTCAGGTTCGCCCGGGACCGTCGCCCTTTCAGCGGTGCTCGGGATTGGGGAAGTCGAAGCGGCAGCCGGCGTCCCAGGCGGCACGCTGGTTGCCGTGGGCGGGCACCCCACCGGCATCTTTGAGCATTCTGGCCATGTGCATCAGGTTCCAGGTCAGGAAGGTGGTGTTGCGGTTGGTGAAGTCGTTCTCCGGCCCTCCCGAGTCGGGGTCGAGATAGGACGGCCCCGGACCTGCCTCCCCGATCCAGCCTGCGTCCGCCTGGGGCGGTATGACGAACCCGAGGTGCTGTAGGGAGTAGAGGATGTTCATGGAGCAGTGTTTGATCCCGTCCTCGTTTCCCGTCACCAGACAGCCACCCACCCGCCCGTAGTAGGCATATTGCCCGGCCTCGTTGAGCTGACTCGAGTTGCCGTAGAGACGTTCGATCACCCTGGTGCAGACCGAAGACTTCTCTCCCAGCCAGATCGGGGTCCCGATCACCACGATGTCCGCCGCCATGACCCGCTCGGAGATCGAGGGCCAGTCATCTGTCTCCCACCCGTGTTCGGTCATGTCGGGCCAGACCCCGGGAGCGATGTCGAAGTCCGTGGCCCGGATCATTACGACCTCGACCCCCTGACGTCTCATGATCTCGGCCGAGATGTCCATCAGGCCCTGGGTGTGCGACGGTTCGGACGACTTCTTCAACGTGGTGTTGATGTAGAAGGCGGACAGGTCGGAGAAGTCCCACCGGTCCTGACTGGAGAACTCTTCTTGCATCGAGGAGAGGGCCACCATCGGATCGTCTTCCTTTCGCTCCGTCGCGGGGCGGGGAAAGCTACCCGGGGCGGCGGTCCCCACGCAGTCGTCGCAGGACTTCGGAGGGGTGGCCGTCGGGGGGGAACACCGGATAGAACACGGTCTCGATCGCACCGTCGCGCAGTATCAACGTCGTGCGTCGGATCAGGGTCTCGTCGGCGATCGTCATGATCGGGAGCCGCAGGGCCCCGGTCAGCCGGAGACGCGCATCACTGAGCAGCGGGTAGGAGAGGTGGAGACGCTCGGCGGCCTCGCGCTGGTAATCAGGGGTTTGAGTGGAGAGCCCGTAGAGACCGGCGCCCAGGTCATCGAAGTCGGCCTTGAGGTCGCGGAAGGCGCATGCCTCCGGGGTGCATCCGCGCGCCCCGGGTATGTCGTCCCAGCCGGGCGGCATCTCGACACCGGGTCGTCCCGTCTTCGGATAGCAGAAGACGACAACGGTTCGACCGTCGCTCGCCCTGGCCAGATCGACCTCCCCGCCACTCGTGGCGGGGAGAGCCACCGGTGGCAGACGCGAACCGGGAAGATGAACCGCGGCCCCGTCGTCGATGGGGACGGGCAGGTCGGCGGGGAGGCGGGTCGGGTCTTGCGCGGTCACCACCCCACGGTAGAGCTGTCGACCCGCCTCGCTCTTGCTCAGACCACCTGGACCCAGGCGAGGACTTCGGGCATGCGACGACGGAGCAGGCGGCTGGCCACGTAGAGCGAGATCCCATAGAGGGCCAGCCCCCAGCCGATGGAGACCACCGCTGCGATCCACGGTGCCAGCGCCTGACCGAACTCCACGGCGAGCACGACCGCCGAGGCGGGAACCACGAGCAGGATCCCGATGGCGAAGAACGAGATGGTCTGGCTGACGATCGCCAGACAACCCTGCTCGGTCGATTGGGCGAACACGTCGGTCCCCTCGCGGGGCAGCCGCAGCGGGGTCAGCACCGAGACGATGTTGCCGACGGCCAATTGACATCCGATGGCGGCCAGCGTCAATGGCGCCACCAGCCAGACCCAGGTCCAGTGACCGGTGAAGAAGGCGAGGCCCAGAGTGAGCAGGGTGGTTTCGGCCACCAGGGCGGCGGAGACAGCCAGATTCTTGCCGAGAAGGATCTGATGGGCCTTGGGGGGCAGGACGAACAGATAGCTGGCCGCATTTCGCTCCCACCCGAACAGGTTGAGGGCGATGGGAAGACCGACGAAGAGGACCAGCACCGGGGCGACGAGGGGGGCCCAGACCCGCTCCCGGAGGTCGAAGAACCCGGTCGCGTTCATCACGGCGCCTCCGATGGCGAGGCCGACGAAGATTACGGTCCCGGTCCAAACCAGGCGCTGGCGTGGATCGCGGACGTAGAAGCGGAGCTCCTTGCGTGCCATGGTCGGGATGACACCCCAAGGGCCGGTGGTCATCCCCCAGCGCCGGGCGCGGGACGCGGGTCTGCTCTGCTGCACCGGCGTGGTGAGCAGCCACCCGAGCAGACCTCGCCACAAAAAGGCGAGGGCAGCGAGACCGATCACAGCGCCGACGAGTGCGAGGACCGCCGGCAGGGCCTCGCCCTCCGCCGCGGCGACCAAAGCCTTCTGCGCCCCTACCGGGGGGATCAGCACCCACCAGTCGATGATCGGGGTGGCCGTGGCCGCCCCTCCGATCCCGATGTCGGCGACGGTGTCGCTGACCGAGCGATAGGTGAAGAAGGAGGCGGCGGCCAGGGCGAGCACGATGAAGGTGGCGATGTCGCGGCCCCGGCGTGTCCGCAAGATCGCCGAGATG
>Ga0214469_1000611_pt1 | contig 12521 bp, 10 predicted proteins | sample RVTome_10_FD_187340 | JGI IMG/M metagenome (GOLD analysis project Ga0214469, IMG submission 187340) | Soil microbial communities from uranium-contaminated site in the Upper Colorado River Basin, Wyoming, United States - RVT153D57 HiSeq ... | reverse complement strand
CTCGGTTCCCGCGACGGAGGGGCTTGATGAGCACATCGAGGAGCTTGACTCCGACGACGGAGAGGCAGACGAAACGTGGCGCGAGGACGTGCCACTGGATGACCCCGGTCGCACCGAGGAGACTCCGGCGTTCGTCAGCCACCACGTCGACGCAATGCTCGAGATGATCGAAGATGAGGGGTACGGCCGGGATGACATCACCGACCTCTTGTTCACCAACTTCAAGCAGATCGATCGAGTTGGCCACTACTACAACATGGACTCCGAGTACGTGAACGATGTCTTGGTTCGAACCGACGAGGAGCTAGGCCGGATCATCGACGAGCTTGACCGCATCGTCGGTGAGGGCGAGTGGGTCGTCGCGCTCACCGCCGACCACGGCCAGCAGCCGGATGCCGAGGACGTCGATGCTTATGGAATCAATCCGCGCGCGGTCGAGGCTGCGATCACTGATGAGTTTGGGGACGTCGTCCGGGCGGTCTGGCCGACCGAGGTGTTTCTGCTGGACGAGGCCATGGAGGAAGAGGGCGTGACGGTCGAGGAGATCGCTCGGTTCCTCGGAGGTCACACGCTTGCCGACAACCAGCGCTTCTCCGAGGGGGCCTCGTTCACCGGGACCTTCGAGCAACAGAATCGTCTCTTCGACCTTGCCGTTCCCGCCGACATGCTTCCAGAGTTCGACTGCTGATCGACCGATGCTGACCGATGGGGCCCGCAGGCGCAGGATGCTGGCGACGGTCGCCGTCGTCGCTCTGATCGTCGCCGGGACGTTCGTGGGCCAGGACGATCACTTCCCGTTCGGACCGCACCGCATGTTCTCGACGAGGAACGAACTAAACGGACGGGTGACCTCGGCTCAGCTCAGCTTTACGTTCGCCGACGGTACGGTCCGTCCGATCGTCATCGATTCCCACACGGTCGGTCTGAGAAGAGCCGAGGTCGAGGGACTCGAGGACCGCTTGATCGCTCGTCCAGAACTCCTGAGACATCTCGTCGATACCTACGAGAGGTTCAATCCCACCGCCTCGGAGATAGTCGCCGCCGAGCTGATCGAGAGCACCACGGATCTAGAGCAGGGGCGACCGGTGGGGCGACCCACCACACGGGTCCTTGCCACCTGGGGGCGCTGATGGACGCGCTCCGTCGGTGGTGGTTCGAGCCGCTTCCCGTCGCGCGGGTCGCCTGGCTCAGGACGTTTCTTTATGGCTTCGTGTTCGTCGACGTCCTGCTGACGACCTCTTGGGTCGCGCGCCACGGAGCCGTGTCAACGGAGCTCTACGAACCTCTCCTGGTGGGTCGAGTGCTGCCGTTCCCCCACCCCACCAAAACCCTGGTCATGCTCACGGCGATCGTGCTTCTCGGGGCCGCAGGGATCGCCGCCGCGGGTCGCCTCCCGCGCCTTGCCGGCAGCGTGGTCGCCGTCACTTACTTCGCCTGGATGGTGATCGCTTTCTCCTACGGAAAAGTGGATCACGATCGCTTCGCTTTCCTCGTGGCGTTGTGCGTACTGCCCTCTGCGGGCCGGGCCCACTGGCGCGACTCGGAGGCAAGCGAGGCGGCCGCCTGGGCTGTTCGCTCAATCCAAGTCGCGGTCGTTCTCGCGTACTTCCTCGCAGCGTTCGCCAAGCTCCGTTTTGGAGGTTTGAACTGGGCGACCGGCGCGACCCTGGCGCGCGCTCTTGTGCGCAAAGGGAACTGGATCTCGCAGCAACTCTTTGACATGCCCGGGGTGTTGCGCGCGACCCAGTTCGGGATCATCGCCTTCGAGCTGGCGTCCCCGCTCCTGCTCGTACGGGGCCGGTTAGGTTACTCCTTCCTCGCGTTGGCAGTCCTTTTTCACGTCGTGACGTTCTTGACCATCTCCATCATCTTCCTGCCGCACGTTGTTTGCCTGCTTGCATTCCTGCCGTTGGAGCGGCTCGTTCGTGCGCCCACCCCGGGCTTTCGGCGAGCTTCCGTCGCGGGATAGGCTGCCGGCGGGATGAGAACAGAGGTACACACCTACGACACGACGGCCTCGCCGATTCTCGACATAAGCACCGATGTGCAGCAGTTCCTTGCCGGGGCGAGCGAGGGCATGTTGAACGTCTTCGTTCCTCACGCAACCGCCGGCTTGGCGATCATGGAGACGGGGGCCGGATCCGAGGCCGACCTCGAGGCGACCCTCGATCGCCTGCTGCCGCGCGACGAACGATGGACCCACCAGCACGGCTCGCAGGGACACGGCGCCGATCATGTGCTCCCGGCTTTCATCGCTCCTTCGGTTTCGATCCCGGTCGTCGACGGTCACATGCAGCTGGGAACGTGGCAGAGCATCGTGCTCGTCGACCTCAACCGCGATAACCCGCAGCGAAAGGTGCGGTTCTCCTTTCAGGAGGGGTGAAGGAGACCTCCCTCAAGGAGATCGCACAACTCTTCCTCAAGTTGGGAACCGTCGCGTTCGGTGGACCTGCGGCGCACATCGCCATGATGCAGGACGAGGTAGTGGACCGCCGGGCCTGGTTCAGCCGACAGCGTTTTCTCGACCTGGTGGGTGCGACAAACCTGATCCCCGGCCCTAATTCGACCGAACTTGCGATCCACATCGGCTACGAGAGGGCCGGTTGGGCGGGACTGCTCGTCGCCGGCTCGAGTTTCATCCTGCCCGCGATGTTCATCGTCACGGGGTTCGCCTGGGCCTACGTCGAGTACGGCTCGACACCGGCCGGAGAGGCGCTTCTTTACGGGGTGCAACCGGTCGTGATCGTGATCGTGGCTCATGCCCTGGCGAGACTCGCTCCCACGGCCGCGAGAACCTGGTTGTTGCGTGGAGTCGTTGTGGCGGCGATCGCTCTCTTCCTCATGGGTGTGAACGAGCTTCTGATCCTGTTCGGCCTGGGGCTCTTAGTGATGGTGGTAACCGGCCCCCTACGTCTGCCATTTGGTTCGGTCTACATGCTGGTCCCTGGGCCGCTGGTCCTCCTCGCCCAGGGCCCGGATTCTCCAGTCACGCTGGACCGGCTGTTCTGGGTCCTTCTCAAGATTGGAGCGGTTCTCTACGGGGGTGGATACGTCATTCTTGCGTTCCTCCAGGGCGATTTCGTTGAGCGTCTCGGCTGGCTCACGCAACAGCAGCTCATCGACGCGGTGTCCGTCGGCCAGGTGACGCCCGGGCCGGTGTTCACAACGGCGACATTCATCGGCTATGTGCTGAAGGGTGTGCCGGGCGCGCTGGTGGCGACGCTCGCCATCTTCCTTCCATCGTTCGTGTTCGTGGCGATCTCACACCGCTACATCGAACGCATGCGGTCATCGCAGTTGTTCTCCGGCCTTCTCGACGGAGTGAACGCCGCGGCGGTCGGCCTGATGGCGGGAGTGACGATTCAACTGGCGCGCGAGGCGATCGTCGATGCAACCACTCTGATCATCAGTGCGACGGCGCTTCTCCTTCTGGCCGGGGCAAGGATTAACTCGGCGTGGCTCATCCTTGCGGGGGGTGCGATCGGGCTTGCCATCGACCTGCTTTAAAGGAGAGTCAACTGGGTCCGGTCGCAGGGACGATTGATGAGGTCGACCCAGCATCCCACCGAACCACCGCCGGAGGGTCCCTCGTGGAGCGCGGGAGAGCTGATTTCGTTTGGGGGATTGAGCGATAAGGGCACGGGATACATGGCGTACTCGGAACGCGTGGGACCGAGCGTCCTCGTGTTGCACGATGCCTACGGCATGCTCCCCTCGGTCCGCTCGCTCGTCGACCGGTTCGTCGCCGAGGGCTTCACTGCCCTCGGCGTGGATCTCTATGGTGGGAGGACGGCCGGCGACGCGGCCAACGCGCACGCTCTGGCGGCAGGTCTCGACATGGCCGACACGATGAAGCGGTTGGTCGCCGCTGCCGAGCACCTCTCGAACAACTGGCATCCGCGGCTCGGGATAGTGGGTTTTCGACCGGCGCGTCACTCGCCACCTCGCTTGCGCGCGAGGTCGATGTCGATGCCACCGTCGTGTACTACGGCGGGGGAGAGGATCTCGAACAGTCGTGGGCCGGACGGCCGCTGCTCGGACACTTCGCGCGCGGCGACGATTTCGAACCAGCGGCCTCGGCGCTGGCCTCAATCGGCGCCCTGGAGGACGCCGAAGCGTTCGTCTACGACGCGGCGCACGGTTTCGCCAATTCGGGCCTCACCGGAAGTTACGAGCCGGCCGCGGCCGAGCTTGCCCTCGAGCGAACGCTCGAGGAGCTTCGCTATCAACTCTCCTGAGCGGGTCCCCGAGGTCGTCTGCTCACCAACCGGCCCACGGGCAGGCCCGCTCGTCCCGCAAGAGAGGCAATCCGGGCCCCCATTCCGGGAGACGGGAACGCTCGTTCGTAGCCGAGCTTCTCGAGGGTGTCTCCCGCAACGGCCTCGAACACCTCGACCTGGGGCCTCGGCATCTGCTCGTCCCAAGAGCGGGTCTTCGCGATCGATTTGGTGACGTTGGGGTTGTAGTGCTTGGCCCGTTCGAGCACCTCCGAGCGCGCGTGCTCCGAGTAATCGAGCATGGCGGGATCGAAGTCAAGATCCAGAAAGGAGCACAAAGCCTCCACTTCCTCCTGCGGGTTCGCGAGGAGGCGCTCGTAGCGCATCTCGGTGTAGCGCTCGGGCCCAAGTGCCCTGCCCTGTTGCATGCCGAGCTCCACCCGCTCCTTCCAGAGGGCGGCGGCCTTCGCAACGGTGTTGGGGCCGAAGGGGACGTCGGCATAGCTCAGCGCCACCTCTCTGCCGTCTCGCACGAGGTGCACGAACCGACCCTCGGGCCAGAGCCGCGACAACAGTGGGATGTTCTCGATGTAGCGGGGGGTCTTGTCGCCGTATCGTTTCTTGTTGCGGTTCTTCGCGAAGGCCGCGTAGGCCGCCTCTATCGCATCGCGATAGGCCACGGTCGTCATCCCCGCAAGCTGGTCTCGCACGTCCTCGATCGGCGTGTCCCAGGAAACCCACCGAGGGTGTGCGGCGAGCCTCGCCAGGAAATCCTCTACCTGCACCTCGTCCGAGCGGTAGAGCTCGACAACGAAGCGCGACTCGGGCGGAACCGCAACCTCAGGATGAGCGTTGAGCATCATCCTCAGCAGAGTGGTGCCCGAGCGCGCGGAGCCGACCACGAAGAACATCAGCCCCGCCTCCCGGCACAGTTCCAGATCCGCCCGATCGCCGAGGTCGGAAACGCGGCGGAGAAGAGCGGCTCCCGCAATCGGTCTCTGTAGGGCTTGGGGATATCGTCCCCGTCCAGGGCGTTGTCCTCGAGCCGGTAGTTGTTCATGAACGCCGCGATGTCCTCGAGGGTCATACCCGCCTCTTCGAGCACCTCTCTGTCGACCCAGTAGGCGCCGGGCCGCTCGTCTTGGAAGAGGGCGTCGGGATTGACGTCGAACTTCCTGCCGAGGGCATCTAGAAGAGGTCTTTTCTGGATCGGCCAGGCACCGGAGCGAAGTGGGTCGGGACCCTGACCATGATCCGCGGTCACCATGATCACCCACTCGCGCTTGCCGACGTTGCTGTCGAGCCACGACATCAGTCTCTCTAGCTCGGCGTCCGTATACCTGACGATCTCGCGAACCTCAGGCTCGAGCATGTTGTACCGGTGACCGATCCCATCCGGCTGCTTGTAGTTCATGAAGAAGAGATCGGTTATGTCGTCATCTCCGAAGCCCTCACGCTCCATGATCTCGGTCGCTATATCCGTCTGGTAGAGGGCCCATGCCGGTGAGTCTCGTAGATCTGCAGGAGATGTCTCGAGGACGTCGTTCTTCATCCACAGCCCGTCGGCGCGACCGTCGTCCCTGTCGATCTGCTCGGTGTATTCGGGCAGGCCGGGGACGCGGGTTGCGTAGTCGGGCATGGAGTAGTAGTTGGGATTGGTCTGCCACTGACCCTCCATGCTGTTCAAAAAGACGATGTCCTTGTCCCCACCTTCGATGTAACTACCGTGGCCGGCGAGTCCCCAGTGCCATGACTTGTAGGAAAAGAGCCCGACCTCGGCCTCGTTGCCGACTTGTTGGTCGTAAACGTCGGCAACCGTCGGAAGAGCCAGGATCGACGGCGACCGGCCTGGATAAGAACCGATGACGTCATCTCCGTCGCGCACTGGAATGTCCACGATTTCGTGCTGTTTCGGGAACGCGCCCGTCCCTATTGTCGCGTGTACGGCGGGGGTCACGGAGGGGGAAGATCCAACCTCCACATCCTGAATGGACGTGCCCTCGGCCATGATTCGCTTGAGATTCGGCCACGCGTTCGGCCACTGCTCGAGCACGTTCGTGCCACCGCCGTCCCACACGAGTTGCACGATGACCTTTGGCTGTGCTCGCCGGCCTTCGTCGACCAGGGCTTCCGTGATGGCTCGTCCCGGCAGCTTGCCGGGAAGCTGGGTTCCAACCAGCTCCGCGAGAGTTGGGGCGACGTCGGCCAGAGTGACGAGCCGATCCAACTTCACCTCACCACTGGACTTGATGAAGCCAGGACCATAGAGGGCCAGCGGAACGCGCTGGACGTAGTCCCACGGACCCGAGTGGGTGTACACCGAGAAACCTCCGAAGTAGTTCGGCTCGCGCGGCACCACAGTGATGTCGGGAGAACGTTCTGGATGGATCCCCGCTCTCACTCTTCGCAACAGGTCCTTGTCGAGGGCGCACGAGGACTCGAACCAGTCACCAACCGGTTCGGTCACGCGCTCGACGGGTGGTACGCCATCTGCATTCGTTCCGGAGGGCTCGCCGGAGCGTCGCTCGGGCTCGTCGTTCGTGCACGCGGAGAGGGCGAGAAGGCCGAGGACTGCTATGGATGCTACGAGTCTGCGAGCCGGCAATCGATTCCTTCCACAACATGCCCCCTTGTGATTTTCGGGCGTGGTGCCCTTGGCCCGGGGGGTGATTCGCCTGTCCCGTCCCACCATAGAGTCCGCCACTGCCGCGTATTGGGAAGGTAGGATACCCGCACCCATGAGCTCAACGACCGAAGAAAAGCGCGCCCCGGGGGGAGATTCCCAGGCCCCCCCTGCGAGCACTCCGCTCCGTCGAATTCTCGGTTCACCGGCGGCGTTTATCGCGACGGCGGTGATCCTCCTCGCCCTGTTCGGTGGAACATTCATCGCCAACCCGGACCGCGTTGCGCCGACCAAGGATCCCGCGTACTACACGTGGCGCACCGAGCTCATGACTACGGAGACGCCCGGGACCCTTCTGGACACCAAGGGTCCCTACGATTACTTCAGTTCTGGCTACAGAGTGACGGCACCCGTCGGCGGTGCATTGATGCGCGCGATTCCAGGAGTATCCGAGCTTCACTCAACGGTCTTCTTCATGGTGTTTCTTCCCGTGCTTACCTCGTTACTCCTTGCCGGCTTCGCTTACAGGCATCGACGAGACCCACTGTTGTGGCATGCGGTTGCTTTCTTATCGGCCAGTCTCTACCTGACACCACCGTTCGTCGGCTATCTCGACAACGTCCTCTGCCTGTTTTTCATTGCCGCGTCGTTGAGCTTCATCACCGAGGCGCGCACTTCGTGGCCCGCGCGCGTCGCGTTCGGAGGCTTCTTGCTTGCGGCAGGTCTCACGCACCCCACGACTTTGGTCTTCTTTGGTTTCACGCTCGGGCTGATGTCGCTAACCAAGTTGGTGTTTCGCAAGCTCGACCTGCGAGCGGTGATTCGTGAGGACCTGCCGATGCTTCTCACCGCGGCCGCGGCCGCGGCGGTCACCTTCGTTATTTGGACGGTCGGGCTGTGGGGAGAGTCGGCACCGCTCGCAGATGCGGCACTCGCACCTCCATACGACAGCGACTTTTTCTTGAATCGCATGGGACTGTGGATCGACGCGATGAGGCCATTGGTAAACGGGCCACTGTTCATTATCGGCGTGATCGGGATCCTGGCCGCGGGCTGGCGCTGGGCGGACGAGGACCTCGCGCGCGTCTCGATTCTGTGGCTCGCCCCACTCGCCGGCCTGTTCGGGTTCATTGGGGGCCTGACCTATCCGTACTACCGCTTCTTCAACACGACACTCGCGTGGTTACTGCTCGTCGGGTTGGGTGCCTACTTCCTGATTCGCTTTCTGATCTCGAAGTCGACGATTGCGGCCGTTGCAGGTCTGCTGGTGCTCGGTGTTCTGGTCGCCACGAATTTCACTACCGGCTTCCGCCTAACCGGCTGGAACAACGCGCAGGGTGGATGGATCAACTCCCAGACACGCGCCGATCTCGAGGCACTCGAAACGCGCCTCGCCGGCGTCGACGAGGACACGCCTGTCATCTTCGCGATGGATCAGGACGATCGAGGCCAACAGGTTTGGGGTTTCACGAAGCTGTCGGGCAATACCTCTCGGTACGGATTGCCGGACGGAATGATCGACCAGGGATACATGTATCTGGGATCGCTGGCCAATCTGCTGCAGGATTCACCCACCGACCCCGAGGGCGAGGCCATCGAGCAGGGCTCGTGCGACCCCGAAGAGGCCGAGGAGGCCCTTTCGGGCGACATCTACACGGCACTCTCGAGGGAAACCCTGTGCGACGTTCAGGAGAACGCTGAGGGGGCACCCATCGTCGTGGTCGCCAAGGCCTTCAACGCAACCGGGTTCAACGCAGAGGTCGCGTCGGGCACTGTAGAGGGAGCGCCCAACATCGTCGGCGAGGGCCAGGTTTGGGCTGTGGCCGACGGCGAGGTCTCGACCGTTCTGGGCGGAGAACTACCGGCCTCGGAGCCGCGCGACGACGACACATCGCCGCTGCATGTGCTTCGAGTGCTCTTCGGATTTCTTCTCCTTCTGGTCCCGGGTTTCCTCGCGTTCCGTTTCTTCCTTCCAGATGGGGAGGCTGTCGCCGAGGGTCTGGGAATGGTCCCCAGTCTCAGTCTGCTGATTCTCCTTCTAACTGGAACCGTCGTCGTGGCCATTACGAGGGGACCGTTTGACGCATGGATCGCCTGGATCACGGTGCTCCTGTCCACGGCGGCGGGAGCCGTGATGTTCATGCGGTCGAGGCGATCGTTCGTCAGAACCTCGTAGCTCCACGTGGCCGACCCCGTTGTTCTGAATCGCCTCGATCGGTTGCCGGCTGCCGAACCGGGTGCACGCAGCCGTCTGTTGTGGACCGTCGCACTCGCCGCCTCCGTCGCAGGGATCGCCGGGTGGGCGGTGGGGGGTGTTTCGGCGAGCGTCATCGGGATGTGGGCCTTCGTTGTAGCCGTGGTGGCGGTTGCTCTCGTGTTGCCCTGGCCCTACTCGTTCGTGTCACCGCTGTATGCGGGAGTAGTGGGCTGGCTGGTGGATATGTTGCCCCTGCTGATTCTCGCCGCGTGGACCGCCGCCGTCCTGCGGTGGGCGTGGTCTTTGTGGCGAGACCGGCGGATGCCTCGAGGCGGACGATGGATATGGCTGCCGATAGGGCTATTCGTGTGGACCTGCGTGGGCATCGTTCCGATCGCACTGGCGGGCTTTGAGGACTTCAAGCACTTTCTGCTACTCGTCGGTATTCAATTCGTTGTCAGCGGGACGCTGCTCGCGGTGGTGGATCTGTTTGGAGACGTCGAGGAACGAGCCAAGATCGTGGCCTCTCTTGCTGTATTCATCTCGCTTCTCAGCGGAGCGGTATTTCTGCAGTGGATTGGGGTTCCCGTGGAGTCCCTTCAGGACAGCACTGCACGGGAGGCTGCGGAGACCGCGTACGGCCTAGATGCATTTCCCAACAGCATCGGAATGATCAAGTACGCGCGCTCTGTCGATTCGGGAGCGGACGATCTGAGGCGGCGAATGGATTCGCTGAGCCAACGAGTTCCCGATCTCGTCGAATACGACGTGTTTCGGTCGAGGTTCTCCGCGTTCGATGGTTCGCTCATCGTCCTTTTCGAAGGAAGCGCGCGACCACACGAAGATACTTTGGCGGAACTCGATATCGAGCTGATCTACGACCACGTGGGGCTGGCGCCCTCCAATACGGTTCCCCGGATGCGCAGCTTCCCGCGCAATGCGCTCACCTACGCCGGTGTCAGCGTTGTCCTCTTCCCCATGATGCTGTGGCTTGCGTGGTCTTACGCGAGGCGCAGAAGGGTTCTGGGCTACGTGGGCGCAGCCTCCTGCTTGTACGGATCTGGCTTTTCTCTGGCGCGAGGCTCGTGGATCGCCATCCTGATTGGGATCGTCTACCTGCTCGTTGATGGGGGGCTGCCGAGACGGAGGAAGATTCAGCTCGTCGCCTGGTTTCTTGCCGCTGCCGCCGTCCTGACGGGCGTTTTCCTCATCAACTACGGAGTCGATCCTGTGTCGGGACGTGCCGGTGGCGACGCGAGTGTCCGAACGCGCCAGAGCCTCTACGGGGACACCCTCGACGGATTGAGCGACTACCACCTCGTGACGGGTTACGGGACGGAGCGCCCCCGATTGACATCCGACACGCCGCGCGGACCAGGGGGAGGGGACTACATCCCGCGCGCGGGGACTCACTCGACCTACCTCAACTACGCCTTTCGCGCCGGTCTGATCGGGTTGATCGGCATCATGTTGGTGTATCTGATCGCCGCTCTCTCGGCGCGTGCTGGATCGAAAGCCCACACCGGCATCCAGCGGAGCTTTGCGGCGTTTGCGACGGCGGCGGTGGTGTCGGCGATGGCCCATGGGGCGATCCTTAGTCTCTACGTCGAACCGACCTACACGCTGGCGGTTTCGCTGCTTCTCGGTCTCGCAACCGTCGCGGGCGGCCAACCAGAGCTATCGATGCTTCCGTGGCGGAGGAAGCGAACCTCGCGGCCGGCTGTATGAGCGAGGACCAGGGCAACGACCGAGGCCTATCGAAGGATCAGGCGGGTGACGTCAGTACCGTCGCGAAGGGCGGTGCGATCCAGGTTGCGGGGCAGATCTCCCAACGGGTGCTCTCGTTCCTGTTCTCGGCCATCGCTTTCCGAGGGCTGGGGCCCGTCAACTACGGGCTCTACCGCATCGTCGTTCAGGTTCTGACGATCGCCGGCCAGCTGGCACTCGCCGGGTACAACTACGCTGCGATGCGCTGGATCGCAAGGGCGAGAGCCGCGAAGAATCCCGGTGGCGTCAGGGGCGCCGCGCGCGTTGCCATATCCGGCGCGATCATCGGTTCAACGGTCGTTTCGGTCGCGCTACTCGTGTTCGCCTCACCCATCATGGGAGCAGTCGGGTCGTCGGCCGATGTCGAGAACCTCACAGACCTGTTGCGCGTTGGGGTCATCTACGTACCCCTCTTCGCGATGATGCAGGTTCTGCGCTACTGCACCCAGGCATACAAGACCATGGTGCCCTCTGTTGTCGCGGGGAACATCGTGCAACCCGCGTTCCGGTTCGTGTTCGGGGCGGCGATCCTCGGTCTCGGCGTCTTCGTTTTGGAGACCTCTCTTCAGACCCTGACCGTGGCGATGATCCTGATCTTGGCGATCTCCTACGGTGTGGGCGCCCTTGTTGCCCGGTGGTACTTCGGCCGGATGATGAGCGATCAGGAGCGCCACTCGACTCCCCACGCGGAGCCGAGAGCCATGACCAAGTTCGCATTGCCTCAGGCGGGGGCATCGCTTCTCGGGATTCAGACCCTGGGGTTGGGGATTCTGATGCTCGGCCGCTACGCGGGGCCGGAAGAGGTCGCCGTTTTTGCGATCGCTCTGTCGCTGCAGGGGCCGGCAAACGTATTCCTCGGAGGAATCGTGAACATCTGGGCGCCGATGGTTTCGGATCTGCACGAACGAGGAGACATGGCCCGCCTCGATTCCCTGTACAAGACGATCAACCGCTGGATCTTTACCTTCTCCTTCCCCGTGACTCTTTCTCTGCTGATTGTGCCGGACTTCTACGTGCGCTTGTACGCCGGCGAGGAAGGAACGACGGCTGCGTCGGTGGTCGCGGTTCTCGCTATCGGAAACCTCTTCTACACCGGCACGGGACCTACTGGATACGTAATTTCGATGACCGGGCACCCACACATCAACTTCATCAACTCAGCGCTCTCGGTTATCGCCTACGTCGCGTTGGGGGTTCTCATTGTTCCCGAGCACGGAGTACTGGGAATGGCGGCTGTCGACGCGGGTGTCACTGCGGCGGTCAACACCGTGCGGGTGATCCAAGCCAATCGACTGCTGGGCGTTCAGCCGTATGGACCCACCTTCTACAAACCCGTTGTCGCAGGACTCGCCGGTGGCGCCGTTCTGCTCGCGTTCCGTCTGGTCGGAGGAACCTCAATCCCCATCACGGTCGCCGGCCTGGTGGTGGGAGCGTTCGTCTACCTCGTTGCACTGAAGCTTCTAGGACTGGACGAGGAGGAACGCGTCGTACTAGATGGAATTCGACGGCGGATATCGCCCGGAGGAAGGAAGAGGAAGCATCAGAAATAGACCAGGGGGAGGGCCCGGGAGCCGAAGGGCCTTGCAAAGAAGCCTCAGGACGAATTTCAACCCTGGCCCCCGTACGTATCTGAATAGATCTCTGCTCCGCTTCAAGCAGGGACTTCATTTCCCGTTTTATCTGGCGGGCGGAACTCTCGATCGCCCCTTATTCATAA
>Ga0214469_1000610_pt1 | contig 12532 bp, 11 predicted proteins | sample RVTome_10_FD_187340 | JGI IMG/M metagenome (GOLD analysis project Ga0214469, IMG submission 187340) | Soil microbial communities from uranium-contaminated site in the Upper Colorado River Basin, Wyoming, United States - RVT153D57 HiSeq ... | reverse complement strand
CGAGGCTTCGTGGACGGCGATCGGATCCTGGATCGCACCGGTGACCAGGGCGACGAGCTCCTGCCCGTCGGTCTCGGACGTCCTGCGCCGGGCCACGGTCCGACCGGCGCGCATCACGACGACCTGGTCCGACAGTCGCAGCACCAGGTTGGCCTCGTGCAACCGACCGAGGATCGCGGGCTCAGGCCGGCTGAACGGTGTAGACGACGGTCTGCACGCGGATCATGCCGTCCTGGAAGATGAAGGTGTCGATGCCGTCCTCGACCTTGCGGCCACCACCGGTGGCCTTCCACTCCAGGTAGAGCACGTCGTCGGCGAAGACCGTATCGAGTTCCCACTGCGCCTGGGGGACGTCGCCGAGCAGTTGGGTGAAGACCTCTCGGGCTCCGTCCTTGCCGCGGTAGACCTTCTTCTGCACGACGAGGATCGCGTCGTCGGTGTAGTCGGCGACGATGTCCTCGAGATTCTCGGCGCCCAGCGCCTGCCCGTGGTGTCCGAAGACCTCTTCCGGAGTGCGTGCGGTCATGGTCGTCCCCTTTCGCTCGGTCTCGACGCGCCGATTCTCCGCCGGTCCGCCGGCTCCCGGAAGGGTCCGATGGCCCTGGTGTGGGCGCCGTAGTCGTGCTTGCCTACGGTGCTGACGAAGGACGACCGGGAGGTCGTCCGGCCGTGACGGGAGGCGTGATGAAGGCGGTTCGGTTGCACCGGTACGAGGAGCGCCCCGTCGTCGAGGAGGTCGCGGAACCCGAGGCCAGCGGGCCGTATGACGTGGTCGTCAGGGTGGGAGGCGCGGGACTGTGCCGTACCGACCTGCACATCATCGAGGGTCAATGGGCGGCCAAGAGCAACGTCGCGCTGCCGTACACCATGGGTCACGAGAACGCCGGCTGGATCCACGCCGTCGGTCCCGCGGTGGAGCACGTGCAGCCCGGCGACGCCGTGATCCTCCACCCGCTGGCGACATGCGGCTTCTGCCGGGCCTGCCGGGCCGGCGACGATGTGCACTGCGAGGCCAGCGCGTTTCCCGGCATCGACTCCGACGGCGGCATGGCGGACCTGATCCGGACCTCGGCGCGCTCGGTGGTCAAGCTCGCCCCCGGGATCGAGCCGGCGGCCGTCGCCGCGCTGGCCGACGCAGGCCTGACGGCGTACCACGCCGTGAAGAAGGCGGTGCCGTTGCTGTATCCGGGCAGCACGTGCGTGGTGATGGGGGCCGGCGGGCTCGGCCACATCGGCATCCAGTGCCTGCGGGCGATGACGGCGACGCGCATCGTGGTACTCGACCCCAACGAGGATGCCCTTGCCCTGACCGGTGACTGGGGAGCGGACGAGACGGTGCTCGTCGACGGCAAGCACGTGGACCGCGTTCTCGAGCTGACCGACGGCAAGGGTGCCGAGGTGGTCCTGGACTTCGTGGGGGAGAGGGGCGCCGAGCGGGACAGCTGGGCGATGACGCAACGGGCCGGCAGCGACTTCGTCATCGGGTACGGCGGCACGGTCGACATCCCGACGATCGACGTGATCTCCACCGAGCGGAACGTCGTGGGCAACCTCGTGGGCAGCTATAACGACCTCGTCGAGCTGATGGCGCTCAATGCCGCAGGCCGGGTCACCATGCTCACGCAGACCTACCCGCTGGACGCCGTCAACGACGCGATGGACGACCTCGACGCCGGCCGGCTGCGCGGCCGCGGAATTTTGGTCCCCACCGCGGCAGGGTCGTAACCTGCGCGGAGTCGGGCCGGGCGTCACCGTGGGTGCTGCGGCGGAGTAAGGAATGTGTCGAGCTCGGCAAGGAACTTCGGCCACGCTGGATCTCGCTCGGGCAGGAGGTGGTTGGGGGTGTCCAGCGGGACCAGACGGCTGCCGGGAATGAGTCCGGCCATCAACCGTGATTGACCGAACGGGCCCACTCGATCGTGCCGACCACCGATGACGAGGGTCGGAACGGTGACCCGCGGTGCGAGATCCGTGACGTCGATGTCGGCGAACTCGTTGACGAATCGCCAGGCGTTCTCGGGGGATGTCGTCCGTCGCTGAAGCTCGTCGAAGACGCGCCATTCCTCCTGGGTGCCTTCCGGGAGGAAGTTGGAGACGATGATCTGACGGTACGTCCGATCCGGCCGACCCCAGCCCAGCCGGATGACGTCGATATAGGCCTCGACCAGCTCCAGTTCATCCTGACCCTTGGCGCGTTTCCGGAGACCTTGGACGTAGCTTCCGAACACCACCAGGTGGCTCACCCGTTCCGGATGTCGCACCGCATAGGCAATCGCGACCGGGCCACCCTGGGAGATGCCCAGTAACGGGAAGCGATCGAGCCCGGCGGCATCGACGACGGTTTCGAGGTCATCGACCCACTCCTCGAACGAGAACTGCGGCAGGTCCCAGTCCGACAGGCCACAGCCACGCTCGTCATAGCGCACCAGCGTGAACCGGCGGGAGAGCTCGATCAGCCAGTGCCGCCAGACCGGGCTCTCCCAGTCGTAATCCAGGTGGCTGAGCCAGTTCGCCACCTTCACCAGCGGAGGGCCGTCGCCCATCGTGGCGTACGCCAGTCGTACACCGTCAGACGCAGTACAGAACCGGATCTCCTGCTGCGGCGGTGCCGCGCTCTTGACCACGGGCGCTCCATCGCCGCGTTCGTCGGTCTCCGCGACGTCAGCGACGAACTGATATCCGCGACCGTGGACCGTCCGGATCAGCCGCTGGGTGCGGCCGTCGTCGCCGATGGCCCGGCGGGCGGCCTTGACCCGGCTGGTCAGCGCCGATTCACCGACGAAGCGGCTACCCCACACCGCATCGAGCAGCTCTTCCTTGGGTACCACCCGCTCGCGTTCGCGCAGAAGCAGCGCCAGCACGTCGAATACCTGTGGCTCCACCGGTTGGACGGCTCCGGCGCGGCGAAGTTCGTACCGGCCGAGGTCGAGCTCGCAGTCGCCGAAGGCGTAGATCACGGCTTTCCCCCCCGCTTGGGCTCACGAATCAGCCGACGTGCGATCACCACAGGCGATCTCCGACTCGGTTCTGAACCAGAGATCTCCACATGGTCTCCATCTTCCCTCCATGTCTGCGGCGCCCAGTGCGCGCAGAGTCCTCGACACGAGGACACCACAGATCGCGCGGAAGGTCTTGGGAAGGCACTCCCGGCACCGTCAACGCAGATCAGGCATCCGAAGGAGTGGAACACCATGCACGAGCTACTCGCCAACCACATGGTCCGGTGGGAGCAGGAGAAGATGCGGCGCCCCGAGTGGCAGCACCGAGTCGCACTGGCCACGCACAAGGTCTCCCGGCGTCAGCCGGCCACCGCACGTGTTCGACGGCTGCGCACGCGCTGGGGACGACCTGATCAGGCGTTGGCCGGCAGGACCCGATGACAGCTGTCACCGTCGCACCGATCGGGAGCGCCCGGGTCGGAGACTTCGCCGCGGGCGCCCGGGCGATGGTGCCATGGCTCGCCGGTGTGACGCCGTTCGGCCTGGTCATCGGCGTCAGCGCGGCACAGGCCGACATCCCGACCCTCGCCGGGTGGCTGACCGGTCCCGCGATCTACGCCGGCAGCTCCCAGGTCGCCGCCATCGAGATGCTGGACGCCGGGACCGCGCCGATCGTCGTCGTGATCACTGCGCTGGTCATCAACCTGCGGCTCATCCTCTACTCGGGAGCGATCGCGGCCCACTGGCGAGGGACACCGCGGTGGTGGCGGGCCGTGGCGGCGTACCTGCTCGTGGACCCGTCGTTCGCCGTCGGGATCGACCGCTACCAGCGGCCAGGCGACAGCACCGACGCACACCGGTACTACCTCGGTGGTGCGATCACGCTCTGGATCGCCTGGCTGCTCGCCATCGGCGCGGGGGCGACGCTCGGCGCACAACTGCCCGCAGCGCTGCATCTCGAGTTCGTCATCCCGCTGTACCTGGTGGGCGAGATCGTCCCCAAGCTCGGGGACCGGGCGACCCGACGAGCGGCCCTGACCGCCGCGGTAGTGGCCGTCGTCGCGATCTCCGCGCCACTGCACCTCGGTGTCGTGTTCGCGATCGTCGCCGGCCTCGGCGCGGCGCTCACGGTCACGGGGGGAAAGCGATGAACGTCTGGCTCGTCATCGTCGCCGCGGGGCTGGGGAGCTACCTGTTCCGCATCAGCATGGTCGTGCTCGCCGACCGGGTGACGATGCCGGCACAGCTCGAGCGGGCGTCGAACTTCGTGGCTCCCGCTGCCTTCGCCGCGCTGGCAGCCGGTGGGATTGCCGCGAACACCGCCGGTGTCGACCTCGCCGGATGGATAGCACCGCTCGCGGCCGTCGTCGTGGCCATGGTCGCTGTGCACCGCACCGGCCGCCCGTACGCCGCCCTGCTCGCCGGGATGCCCACGTTGTGGGTCCTCAGCGCAGTGGTGCCGGCCTGATGTCCAGCTCGAACTCACGAAGCCCGCCGCGAAGGTTCCGGGAAGGCCACCGACCTAACGTCCGACCTGTCAGAACACCACTACCCAGAAGGGGTCCGAAATGACCACCACCACAGAGCGACTGCCTCTCAACGGGGTCGACACACCGACGCTGTTCGCCACGCTCGACGCCGTCAAGGCACAGCCCGACATCGCCAAGTTCCAGTTCCGGGCGAAGAACAGGTGGGTGAGCGGCACCCACAACCGGAGCTCTATGCACGGGTTCTTCGGCGCCGGCCAGGAGATGGAACACCGCCACGAGACCGTCATCGACGCCGACCACCCGGCCGTACTCACCGGTCAGGACAACGGCCCGGCGCCGGTCGAGTACGTGCTGGCTGCGCTGGCGGCATGCCTCACGTCGGGCCTGGCCAACATCGCCGCGGCCCGCGGCATCGAGCTGACCGAGGTCGAGTCGACCGTCGAGGGCGACATCAACCTGCTCGGGCTGCTCGGGCTGTCCGACGAGGTCCGCAACGGCTACGAGCAGATCCGGGTCAGCTTCAAGGTCAAGGGCAACGCACCGGCCGAGAAGCTGCGTGCACTCGTCGAACGTTCCAAGGACCGCTCGGCCGTGTACGACGTCATCACCAACTCCGTGCCGATCACCATCGACGTCACGGTCGACTGACGAAGGCGCGTCGCGGCCGCCTGGCACCCACCGGGCGGCCGCGCCGCGCACAGAGACGGGGACAGGATGCGAAAGATCGACACGGTCATCATCGGGGCCGGACACGCCGGGCTCGCGACCAGCCGCCGCCTGACCGATGCCGGCCGAGACCACGTCGTTCTCGACCGGGCACGGCCGGCGGAGAGCTGGCGCAGCTCGCGCTGGGACTCGCTTCGCCTGCTGACTCCCAACTGGATGACCCGGCTGCCTGGCTGGCGGTATCGGGGCATCGACCCCGAAGGCTTCATGACGGCCGCTGAGCTGACCGGCTACCTCGATGCTTACGCACGCTCGTTCGGCGCCCCTGTCCAGAGCTGGACCGCCGTGACCGACGTTGCGCCGCTACTCGACGGCTATCGCGTCACAACCACACAGGACTCCTGGCTCGCTCGCAACGTGGTCGTGGCCACCGGTGCACGTCCCCACGTGCCGCACCACGCCGCCGGTCTCGATCCGTCCATCCGGCAGATCCACACCGACCGGTACCGCAACCCGGATCAGCTGCCAGCCGGCGGCGTGCTCGTCATCGGTGCCTCGGCCTCCGGCGCACAGATCGCTGCCGAGCTTCGCCAGGCCGGGCGCGACGTCGTCCTGGCCGTCGGGGCGCACACGCGGTTGCCACGGCGGTACCGCGGCATGGACATCATGTGGTGGCTGACGCAGATCGGTGCGCTGAGCCGCACGATCGACCAGGTCCGCAACCCACGGGTGGCCCGCAGCGAGCCGTCCATCCAGCTGCGCGGGAAAGCGTCCGCCGACGATCTCAACCTGGCGACCCTGAAGGAGGCGGGTGTCGTGATGACCGGCCGACTGACCGCCGCCGCCGGTCACCGGGTGCGCTTCGGTGACGACCTGCCCGGGACGCTCGCCGCGGCCGAGGCGCGGCTGGAGCGGACGCTGGCCGGGATCGACCACTACATCCACGTCGCCGGCCTCGAGACCGAAGTCTTGCCGAAGGTGCCGGTTCCTCCGCTGAACGTGAGCAGTCGACTCGACGCAATGGACCTGAGGGCCGCCGGCATCTCGACCGTCGTCTGGGCCACCGGCTTCCGGTACCGATACCCATGGCTGCGGGTGCCGGTGCTCGACCGCCACGGCGACGTGCGGCAATACCGGGGGACCACCCATGCCCCTGGCCTCTATGTCATCGGCCAGCGATTCCTGCACCGGCGCGACTCCAGCTTCATCGACGGCGCCCGCCACGACGCCCGAGCCATCTGCGAGCACATCGAGACGGCGGACCGGTCGCGTCCGGTCCGGCCATCCCTATCCGCACGAGCAGGAGCGTGACGGTCGTGAACCGATCGACCCATGACGTGATCATCGTCGGTGCGCGCTGTGCCGGATCCGCGACGGCGATGCTGCTGGCTCGGCGAGGCCTGCGTGTCCTCGTGCTCGACCGGGCCAGGTACGGCAGCGACACGGTCTCCACGCACGCGCTCATGCGTGGCGGCGTGCTGCAGTTGCAGCGCTGGGGCCTGCTCGACGAGATCGTCGCCGCTGGCACGCCACCGGTGACCCGGGTGGTCTTCCACTACCCCGACGAGACCACCCCGATATCACTCAAGCCGGCCGCCGGCGTCCGTGCGCTGTACGCGCCTCGCCGCACCGTCCTGGACCGCGTGCTCGCGGACGCCGCGACCGCGGCCGGGGCCGATGTGCGATTCGGCGTGACGGTGACCGAGCTGCTCCGCGACGACACCGGCCGGGTGACCGGGGTCGCCGGCAACGATACCGATGGTCGGCGGCTGTTCGCGTCGGCGCCGCTCACCGTCGGCGCAGACGGCATCCGGTCGCTTGTCGCCCGGGAGACCCGTGCTGCGGTGATCCGAACGGCGGCGACGGATGGCACCGCGTTCCTGTACGGGCACTGGGACGACCTGCCCCTCGACGGCTACGAGTGGCTGTATGCACCGGGTTCGAGCGCCGGCATGATCCCGACCAACGACGGCCAGACGGGGGTGTTCGTCGGCACGACGCCAGCGCGAATGAAGGCCACCAGACGGGCTGGGACTGCTCACCAGGCGTTCAGTGCCCTACTCGCGATGGCGTCACCTGCGGCGGCTGAACGAGTGTCCGCGGCGAGGGCGCCGCGGCGGCTGCGTGGCTTCGCGGGGATACCCGGATACGTGCGGCAATCGTGGGGACCGGGTTGGGCGCTGGTCGGAGACGCCGGATACTTCGAGGATCCGCTCAGCACCCACGGCATCACCGATGCGCTGCGCGACGCCGAGCTCTTGGCTGAGGCGGTAGGCGAGATTCACAGCGGAACCGCGACCGAGGCGACCGCGCTGGCCGGATACCAGGAGACGAGAGACGTCCTCGCCGGCAGGCTGTTCGGCACGGTCGAGACGATCGCGTCCTTCACCTGGACGATCCCCGAGCTGCGGCGCCTGCTGCTCGAGGCCAGCTCGGCGATGAGTGAGCAGGTCGAGGCTCTGCAGCGCTTCGACCAGCACGATCGGTCCACGGCAGCAGTCATGGCGGGTTGAGGCGCGGGTTGCCACTGCCCGGCCGGTCCGTCCCGGAACCCGTGCAGATAGGGACATCTGGCCGACGTGGAGGATGATGACGATTGGCACACCGGATCGAGCGCTCGGGGGCAACCATGGCGGATTCATCTGGCGCCGCCAAGGTCGAGATCAGAATGCTCGGCGGCTTTGAGGTGCTGCTCGACGGTGCGCCCGTTCCGGCGGCCGGCTGGCCGCGGCCACAAGCGGCCACACTGGTGAAGTTGCTCGCCCTCGCCCCGGGGCGCCGGCTGCATCGGGAGCAGCTCATCGACCGGCTGTGGCCCGATCTCACCGTCGCCGAAGCCGCCCCGCGCCTGCACAAGCTCGCGCACTACGCCCGTCGCGCCCTGGGTGAGGACCGGACGGCGATCGTCCTCCGCAGCGAGACCGTCGCCTTGCTGCCTGACGCGGAGGTGGTCGTCGACGTCGACGTCTTCGAGCGGGTCGCGGAGGAGGCGATGACCGACGGAACGCCGGCTGCCGCCGCCGCGGCGGCCGCCCACTACGGCGGCACGCTGCTGCCGGAGGACCTCTACGAGACATGGGCCGAGAACCGCCGCGAGCATCTCCGCTCGCGCTACCGGGATCTGTTGCGCCTGGCGAGGCGTTGGGAAGACCTGCTTGTCGAGGACCCGGCCGACGAGGACGCGCATGTCGCGCTGATGACGCAGCACATCGAAGCGGGCGACCATCGCGCCGCGTTGCGGCAGTTCGAACGGATGGACGCGGCGCTACGCCGCGAGCTCGGCGTCGGTCCAGGTCAGCGCGCCCTGGCCGTGCGTGTCCAGATTATGGCCGCCTTCCCCGAATACCACGCTGACGCCGGCCGATCCAGCCTGGTCGGCCGCCGCGACGAGCTGGAGCAGTTCGAGCGGCTGCTGGCAGACGCGGGCCGCGGCACCGGGCGCACTGTGCTCGTGTCGGGACCGCCAGGTGTCGGGAAGTCGGCGCAGCTCGACTGGGTCACCCAGCGCGCTGAGCGCGCCGGTTGGCGCGTGGGGCAGGGTGTCGCAGCTGCAGTCGAGGGTGCCTGGCCGTACGCGCCGGTGCTCGACGCGCTCGCCGACCTGTGCCGGCGGCATCCGACGTTGCTCGACGGGCTGGGCGATACGTACCGGCAGGAGATCGAACGTGCTCTGGCAGGCGCCGAGCTGACGTGGAGCGGCGAGGGAACCCACCAGCGGCTGTTCGTTGCCGCAGCCGAGCTCCTGCGGCTCGCGGCGTCGGGCACCGGTCTGCTGCTGGCCATGGACGACATGCACGAGGCGGACGAGGCAAGCCTGCGGTTGCTGCACTATCTCGCCCGGAGCACCACCGGCGAACGCGCCCTCATCGTCGTCGGCCACCGCGAGGGTGGACGGCGCGTGGAGCAGATCAAGGGCAGCCTGCTCCGCCGCAACCTCGCCGTCCACGTCCCTCTCCGCCCACTGGACCGGCAGAGCACCGACGCCCTCGTCCGAGCGCACATGGCCGACGCCTCGACGCCGACGCTGGACCACATCTGGGAGGTGTCGGGCGGTCTGCCGTTCGCCGTCGTCGAGATGGCCAGGGCACCGGCCGCCTCGACGGTTCGGACGCTCGGCGCGCTCGGGCTGAGCCGGCTGGCGGTCAAGACCCGCGAAGCCATGCAACGGGTGGCCGTCGTCGGGATCAGCTTCGACACCGACCAGTTCGTGGCGCTGACCGGGTTGCCCGAGCCGGAGGCCTACGCGGCACTGGACGCCGCGCTGGCCGGGCTGGTCGTCGTGCACACGGGATCGGGCTACCGGTTCCGGCATCCCCTGATCCGAGACGCGCTCCTCGACGACATCCCGCCGGTCCAGCAGCGCATGTTCCATCAGCACGCCGCTGGGCGACTCGAAGCCATCGGAGCCCCGCCGGCCCGGATAGCGCACCACCTGATCGCGGCCGGGCAGCTCTCGGATGCCGTACCGCACGTCATCCAGGCGGTCGAAACCGAAGCCGCCATCGGTGCCTACCGCGACGCGCTGGCCCTCGTCGACGCGGTACAAGACCACGCGAACCCCCACGACCGCGGCCGGCTGCTGGCGTTGCGCGCGAACCTGCTGTCCGCGCTCGGAGATCGGTCCACGATCGACGCGTACCGTGCGGCGCTCGCCGTCGCCGCCGAACCGGACCGCCCGTTGCTGCGCGCCCGGATGGCGCAGTCCGCCGTGATGGAAGGCGACCTCGATACCGCGGCGGCCGTCCTGGACGGTCTGGAACCAGACGGCGGTCCCGCGGACGTGCCGATCCTGCTCGCACAGGGAAACCTGGCCTACTTCAAGGGCGACATCGATGCGGCGTGGAAGGCTTCGGACCAGGTCTGTGGACTCGTGAGACCGGAGGAGAACACCTGGCAGCGGCTGGACCTGCTGACCCTGCAAGCGCTCATCGCCCATCACCGTGGCGAGCTGTTCTCTCGCCTGCAGCTGGAGTTGCGCCGCGCCCAGGACGCTCCGGCGTTCGCGAGTACCGTGTTCGATCCCTATCTCTGCGTCGCGGAGTACCTGCTCTACGGAACGACGCCCTACACCGAGGTCAAGACGCTCGCCCAGTCCCTGCGCGAAACGGCCAGGCGCAGCGGAGTCTTGCGGGCCGAAGCGTTCGCCACAGCGCTGCTGGGCGAGGCGGCCATGCTCGCGGGAGACATCGGCGAGGCCGAGCGCGAACTGCAGGACGCCGTCGATCTGCACCGCGAGATCGGCGCACCCGCCGGTGAGGCCAAGTCGCTCCAGCGGCTCGCCGAGGTCAGGTTGCTGCAGGGCGACCGGTCGGAGGCCAACCGGCTGCTCGGACAGGCGCTGCCGCGGGCGCGGTGGTCGGTGCTCGCCCTCCACCTCGTCCAGTCAATCTTCGGGACGATGATCCTTGCGGCGCGCGACGCACAGGCTGCGCGGGCGGTCGTCGACCAGGCCGAGGACACGATGGGAACCGACGACGCATGCTCGTTCTGCGTCATCATGTTCGCCGTGCCGGCCGCGATCGCCTGCGCGGACGTGGGCGACCTGGACGATGCCCGCAGGTATCTCGCGATCGCCGAACGCTCGTCGGAGTTGTGGGAGGGCACCTCTTGGCAGGCCGCGATCCTGGAGGCTCGCGCACACCTGGCCTGGGCCGTGCAGGATCCGTACCAGGAGGCCGTTCTTCTCGACCGGGCGGCCGTGCTGTTCGAGCAGGCCGGGCAGCCACTCGACGCTGCTCGCTGCCGGCGGCACGCTCGCACCCCGGGCGAACCCACAAGCGATCCCGGCCAGCACCTCGTCCAGACGAACCGCCACCGCTGAGGTCGATGCGTGCCCCCGCGGCCACCGCAGGCGGGTCGTAGTCAGTCGGTGGCCGTGGGGTCGGCGACGTGCCCGATGAACAGGGGTGTCCCGTTGTCCGTGTCGACGATGGCGAACGCGAACGGGTGGTCGGCGCGGATGGTCACGTCGGGTGGTGGTGGGAGCGACGAGGCGAACGCCAGGCCCGTGACGGCGGCCGCCTCGGTGCCCCATTCGTCGACGGTGATGTTGGCGCGATGGACGGCCTGGGCGATCCACACCCCGGGAAGCATCGCGGAGAAGTCCGCACCCGGTTCGAACGGAACCTCCATACCCAGGTCCTGCAACGGCGGGATGAGGTTCAGGTCGGTGGCGAAGTCCCAGCGGGGCATCGACAGGTCGACCCGGCCCGGGTGCAGCCGAGCCGCCACGTCGGTGAACGTGTCGGGTGCGAGCAGCTCTCCTGGTGTCGTCTGGTCCGTCGGCACCAGGACCCACATGGCGAGGTTGCTGTCGGCGTAGGGCAGTTCGACCGCCTGCCAACTGTCGCCGGTCGCATACCGCAGGTCGGCTTCCTGCCGCATCATCGGAACTCGGACGGTGCTGCCGTCGGTTCGGGTGAACGATTCGGTCCTCGTCGGGTGCTCGGCGAACGGGAATGCCCAGTCGGCCTTGAAGTAGACGGCGTTGCCCAATACGACCTTCGTCTCGGGACCCAGCTCGTCGAACAATTTCCGGATCCGGTCGGCGGTCTGCTCGCGGACCCAGGCGTCGATGATCTCGATCGCCTCCGGTGACCTGAAGTCCACGGCTCCGGCGCCGTACTCGGAGGCCAGGACCCGTAGGAACTCCTCCTTCAGTCGCTCGCCCTCCTGCACGAACAGCCCGTTGGCGATGCTGAGCACCGGCGGCGCCGACACTGTTCCGGTGGCCGGGGGCGCTGTGGGGGACGGTGGGCCCGCTGCGGTAACGAGCTCGCGAGTGATGGCGTTGAAGGCATCATGCACGCCGTCCGTCGGGTAACGAAGGACGCCATCGATCTGGTCGGCAGTGTCGCCGCGCGCACCGGCCCGGGCCATAGCGAACGCATAGGCAATGCTGAGCGGGGAAATCACGGCGTTGCTCGCCGGCTCGGTACTCGCCCGATACAGGTTGTATCCGAACGCCATCATCCCCTGCACGGTCGCGTCGACGGGAGCGTCCGCCGGTGGCAAATCCCGGTCAACACCGGCGGCCCGCAGAACCGAGGCGTCTCCCGGTGGCGCACCGGAATCACCGGTCCCACACGCAGCGACCAGAACAGCGATCACCGCACTCGTCAGAATCCTCTCCAGCGTGCCGACGCCATGCCTGGGCATGCGAACCACCTCACTCACGGCTTGGACGCCACGCCGGCCGTATCGGTTCCGCGCAATGGCCGAGTCTCGATGGTGGTGACATCCCTGGCATAGGTGTTGTCGTTTCGCCGGGCACGGCAAATGTGCCGCCGTCCAGGCAGTGGCGGTGGGTCGGCGATGTGCCCGATGAACAGGGGTGTTCCCCGTCGAGTCCAGGGGAGACATCGAGGTGGGCGCCGAGGAGATCGTGGACATCAGCGAGCCCGGTGAGGAGACCGAGCCCGCACCGATATGACCGCA
>Ga0214469_1000609_pt1 | contig 12533 bp, 10 predicted proteins | sample RVTome_10_FD_187340 | JGI IMG/M metagenome (GOLD analysis project Ga0214469, IMG submission 187340) | Soil microbial communities from uranium-contaminated site in the Upper Colorado River Basin, Wyoming, United States - RVT153D57 HiSeq ... | reverse complement strand
ATTCCATCAGGACCATCGCGATGTCGTCGTCCAGCCGCCCCCGGACCCAGTCGACCAGGGCGGTCTCCAGCGAGGCCAGCCCGTCGGCGACCCGGCCGTGCCCGAGCAGTCCCCAGGCCCGCTCGGCGGTCGGGAAGAACTCGCCGTCCCGGCGCGCCTCGCCCAGCCCGTCGGTGAACAGCAGCAGCCGGTCGGCCGGTTCCAGCCGCTCCACCCGGGGCTGGACCGCCGGCATGAACCCCAGCGGCGGGGCGGTGGCCGGCGGCTCCAGCGGAATCGCCGAGCCGCGCCGCAGCAGCAGCGGCGCCGGGTGGCCGCAGTTGACGATGGTCAGCGTGCCGCCCCGCTCCTCCAGCAGCACCGCGGTGACGAAGTCCTCGTCGCCGACCGAGCGGGCCACCGCCCGGTCCAGGTCGGCCACGATCGCCCGCAGGTCGGAACGCTCGAACGCGACGTGCCGGTAGGACCCGAGCACGATGCTGGCCAGCCGGACCGCGTCCAGCCCCTTGCCGCGCACGTCCCCGACGATGATCCGGACTCCGTACGGCGTGTCCAGCGCCTCGTACAGGTCGCCGCCGATGTCCGCGGCCGCGGTGGCGGACACATACCGGCCGGCGACCGCGAGCGAGCCCACCTGCGGGCCGATCGGGCGCAGCACCGCCTGCTGGGCCACCGTGGCCAGCCGGGCCAGCTCGGCGATCCGGTCCGCCTGCCGCTGCCGGACCGTCGCCACCGCCGCGGTGATTCCGGTGGCCAGCGCGATGCTGGCCACGTTCACCGAGGTCTGGACGGTCATCGCCGGGCCGGACAGGGCGAACGCCAGCGCCAGCAGGATCGCCGCGATGCCGACGCCCAGCACCACCCGCCAGCCGGCGAACACCGCCGCCAGGAACGGTGCTGCGGCGATCAGCCCCAGATAGTTGGCGTCCGGCCCGTCCGCCAGCTCCACCGCCGAGACGAGCAGGAGCAGCACGCTAGCCGCGCCGATACCGGCGCGGGCGGCGGGGCTCAGCGTGTGGCGGCCCCTCGGGAACGGCAGCAGCTTCATGGGTCCGGCACAAAGCATGCCTGATCAGACGCCCGTTGTGGACGACGTTGACCTCATGGTCGAGCCGGAACTAGCCGGTAGGACGATTGATCCGGCCGGCCAGTTCCTCGTGGGCAACCGTAATGGCCGGTACGTCCATTTCGATCCAAGGGGCGGCCGGCGCGGCCGGGTGCCGCTCAGAGCTGCCGGACCAGGTCCAGCACTTCGGCGGCGCAGCCCCAGGACAGGGTCACCCCGGAACCGCCGTGCCCGTAATTGTGGATCACATGCCGGCCGCCCAGGTCGGTCCGTTCCAACCGGACCCGGGGACGGGACGGGCGCAGCCCGACCCGATGCTCCCGCACCCGGGCGCCAGCGAGCAGCGGCTCGATCCGGGCGCACCGGTGCTGGATGGCGGCAGCGATGGCCAGATCTGGCCAGGGATCAACTCGTCCCGGCTCGGCACTGCCCCCCAGCACCATCCCGCCGCCCGATTGCGGGAGATAGTAGACCGGATCGGGAGCCTCCTCGTGTTCGACAAAGAAGTTGTCGACACCCGGGTTGTCGATCACCAGCAATTGGCCGCGGTTGGGACTGACCAAGTCGTCGGGAACGAGTGCGCGGGCCCCGTACCCGGCGCAGTTGATCGTGACCAGAGCATCCGCCGCTGCCTCCCGGAGGCTGGCGACTGTGCGGAATTCCACGGTGGCCCGGGCGTCCCGCAGGCGACTGACGAGATAGTCCAGATAGACCGGCATATCCACGACTGGAGCGGTATACCACCACCCGGTGGCGTAGCCGTCGGGTAGCTCGCCCGGCGTACCTGGACGGAAGTCCGCCATCGCCACCGTCCAGGCCGGTGGATCGGCCGGCGCCCGACCGGCCTCCAGGCCGAACCTCAGCCGTACCCCGCTGTCCGGCTCCCGGGCCAACCCGGTCAGGACTGACCGGGTCAGCTCGCTCCACATCAGGGCCCGGTCATCCTCCACCAGATAGGGACCCCAGATCGCACCGGCCGCGCAGGAAGTCGTCGCGCGCGGCCGGTCGCGGGTCCGCACCTGTACGGCAAGTCCCGCCTCGGCGAGACAGACCGCGGTCGTCAGGCCGGACACGCCAGCGCCCACTACCACGACGTCCGGGCGGCGGGGCATCACATCACGGCCGGGGCCAGCTGCGCGTTCGCGCCGCAGGGCAGCCACCAACCTCGCCCGCCGTCAATCCGGGCCGGCCCCGCGGTTCTATTCACACTCGTGATCCTTTACGAGAGGATCACACGTTGTCAAGACCATCGGTACGTGCTGTTGCGTTCCGGTGGGACTATGGGGTGAAATCAATGCACCGGCCGAGATCCGGCGGTACGGCGACATTGGTCGACTGAATGAGTGACGGTGATCCGATGCTGATCCTGGGTGAGGTTCTCACCGGAATGTTGCAGAGTTCCACTGCGCTACCAGGATCTGAGTGCGAACACATTCTCGGTCTGGTTCGAGGTGAAGCGGTTCGCCGCAATGATCGTCCAATCCTTCAGGTGATCTCGCCCGACCTGCTCACCGGCGTGGACTGCCAGCTGCCGACCCCCACCGGGGCGCGGATCCGGGGGATCGGCACCGTCCGGCACCGCGCATCGATCACCGGCGGGCACCTGGTCCAAGCCTCCGCGATGGTGCGGGTGGTGGACGGTGCGGCGACCCACCGGCTCCCCTGGTCCCACTACCTGGCGGACCCGGGCCGGGTGGAAACGGTCGGCCGGCCGGCCTGGCCGGACCTGGCCGACGGTTTCATCGGGCCGGCGCCGGCCGGACCCGCCCTGGACCTGGCCAGCATCAACGGCCGGGTGATGGACCAGATTCAGTCCGCACCGCCGGTGGACCGCGGGCTCGCATTACGGACCGCCCGGGCCCGGCTGCGATGGGTCCTCTCCAACCCGGACGAGGCCGATGCGGCCGGCGCCGACGTGTCGATGGAATTCGCCGCGAACGGCACCCGGGAACGGACACTGGTGCTCCGATACCCGACCCGGCAGGCTGATGCGGTCCGGGACTTCTGCGAGGACCTCGCGTTGCACGAGTGGCTGCTCAGCACCATTCTCCAGCTCCTCGACCGGTGCCGGATCGGCAGCGGGTTACCGGCCCTGGCGGCGGAGGTGCTGCGTCCGGCGGTCGACCATCTCCTCCACCTCTGGATGCCACACGCCCGGCGGGAGCCCGACCTGTCGGCACTGTGGAGCTGCCTGGAGCGGCAACTTGGACTCAGCCGGCAGTGGCGGGTGTCCGCGGACCGGGTCCGGGACCAGCTCGCAGCTGGCACGTTCGTCCTGCTCACCGCGGCGCTCGCGGAGAAGGAGCGGCAATGACCGAAGTGGATGTGCTCTACAGCCCGGCCGGAGCCCGGATCCTGCGCAAAGTTCTGGTCTCGCTGGCGATCGGCGCCCTGGCGTACTCAATCACCGCTCTCTCCACTCAGCCGGAGATCTGGAGCATCACGCTGTCGGTGTTCATCGGCGGCGTCACCCTGGTGGTCCAGTTCCTGATCGAGTTCGAGACCCGCCTGGCGCGGGTGGAGGCCGCCAAGCAACGCCACTCGGACCGGGTCGAGACGGTGGTGGAGGACGGCTTCCAGCGGGTTGGCGACGCGACCCGGCTGTTCAGCTACCTGGAGGCCTCGGCGGTGCCGACCGAGTCGGTCGTCCAGTTGGTCCGCCATGCGGCGACGATCCGCGGCGAGCCACCGCTGGCGCTCCGGCTGGCCGAGAAACAGATCGAACGCCTATCCCGCTTCCTCAAGGACCTCGGCGAACAGCGAGCAGAGTACGAGGGAGAGGACCGGGACTGGCTGCTGGCGTTGACGGAGCTCGCCAGCTTGAGCATCGACGCGACGAGTCTTACGACAGTCGATGCCCGTGGGGCCGACCCGACCCGCGGCGGGTTCTGGGGCACGGATCTCGGAAAGCGCTACCTGGAGGCCCAGCACGTGGCGGTCCAGCGGGGCGTGGCCATCCGCCGCATCGTCGTCCTCCAGTCCGGCGCGACCCCGGCCGACGCCGGCCTCTCCGACGTGCTGCGGCTGCAGCATGCATACGGCATCCAGGTCAGGGTGCTGACACAGGAGTCCGCTCCGCTGTCCGTACGCGAGCAGGTCAAGGACTTCGTCCTGTTCGACGGCGTCCTCAGCTACGACGCCACCCCGGCGTCCGGGTTTGAGAACGTGAGCCTTCCGGCGAAGCTGACGTCCTCGCTGGAGCTGGACGAGAAGGTGGTCCAGCACCGCCAGCTGATGTTCACGAACCTCTGGGACGAGGCGGAGCCGATCGCGCCGAACCACCGGTGAACACATAGTCGAGCCGCTCAATCGCCTCAGCCGGCACCGACAGCCCCTCCCGCCGGCCCCGCTCGCAGATCTGCCGGGTGGCCCGCGGGTCGACGGCGACCTGGCTCAGGATGGTCCGGACGGCATGCTCGACGCTCAGGTACCGCCCAGCGATGATCGACATGCACCGGTACCCATGGAACGGCGCGGCCCGCGGGTTCAGCTGGATCACCGCCGGCAGCCGTTCCCAGCGGTCGGGCAGGTCCCCGGTCAAACCGCGGGGCACCGCCACCCGCGCCCCCCGGTCCCGCAGCAGGCCGAGCCGAAGCAACTGCCAGACCGCGGCCAGGGAGGCGCAAGACCAGGTCCGCACCCCTGGACGCAGACGCTCGTCCCACAGCTCCACGTCCACGAACACCGAGTGCCGGCGGGCAGCGTTCTCCCGCGGGGGTGCCCACCGGGCGATCGGCTCCATCGCCACCACCGCAGTGGCGCCGGGCGACCGCTGGCCGTTGGTCAGCCAGCCGGACTCGGTCGGCGGTGGGCGCAGGCCGGTGGTGCCCGGCGGCGGGTCGGCCACGATCCGCGCCTCCATCAGGTTGGCCAGCGGCACTCCGCCGGCATCGACGCACCCGGACTCCCGGGCCAGGTAGTCGATCTCCAGCCCACTCTCCCCGGCAGCCTGGACCAGCTCCGGTATCACCACTGCCGGCGAGTCGATCGAGGTGAGGTAGTCATCGACCAGGAAGCAGGTGCTGATCCGGGGCTGGACGGCCTGCGGCAGGGCCGCCGCGCAGATCTCCCGAGCCGCGGCCGCCCACGGCGCTACCTGCCGGAAATGGCTGCGGAGCTGCTCCGGGCCGTACCCGCCGTCGTCAAGGTACAGGTGACCGAGCTCCACCGAGAGGTGGGCAAGCGGCACCGCCTGAATCCCGCCCTCCGCAGTCGCTGCGCCGACCACCGTGGACCCGGTCACAGCCCCTCCCAGGCGGCAGCGTCAACCAGCCGGTCGGCCAGCTCGGTGAAGGCTGCCATCGTCGACCGGTTGGCGATCTCCCGTTCGACCACGTCGTTGTCGGTGATGAGCTGCTCCCGCCACTGCAGCACCGGGTCCAGCGGTACGCTGCCGAGCATGACGGTCCGGCCGATGCCGAGTCGGGTGGCCCGCCGCTGCAGCCCCTTGTTGCAGTCCTGCAGCCAGGCGACCTGTGCCGCACGGAGGCCGGCCAGCTCCGCCGACCGCGGGTCCTGGACCACCGTGCGGACAAACCGGATGGAACGGGTCAGCAAGTCGCGGTCGTGCCCGCACCCGACCCCGGTCTCCAGCAGGCCCCGTTGGCCATAGACCAGGTCGGCAGCCGCGTCGATGTGCTGCTGGGTCCACCGGTGGTAGACCAACCAGCGGCTGACGACCGGCTTGAACTCGGGCTGCGCCGTCGCGTCGAGCACCATCGCGACCGCATGGGACCGGCCCGCGGACAAGTCGACCAGGCACAGGTCGAACTCCTCCTCCAGCCGGAGCAGCAGCTTGCCGCACCGCTGCACCACCTCCGGGCTGTACGGGAATTCGCCGCCGCCCTGGTCACCCGGGAACAGGACCAGCCGACCGGCACCGGGCGGACGGGCCTGCAGGCTCTCGCGCTCCGACTCGCGGGACCAGGCGTCCACCCGCCTCGGCTCCGCGATCCGGCCCAGCAGGTAGGAGTGCATACCGGCGCTGTGGCTCTCCCGGACGGCCTCGCTGACGTGCAGGACCGCGCCCGCAGTCGGCGAACCGAAGTCGAAGTCGAGGTAGCAGACATCGTCGCCGGTCAACGCCCGCCGGTATCCGAGGTTGCAGCTGGTCACGGTCCGCCCGGTTCCACCCTTGTCGGAGGTAGCGAAAACCAGCATGGCTCAGCTCATCCGGGCAGAACTCAGTCGGGCGGCGGTCAGCTTGTCCAGCTCCCGTAGCACCTCGCTGGCGAGCACGAACGCGGTACCGGGCCGGTCGGGCAGGATCTCCCGCCCGCGCCGGAGGGTGGTCCGCGCAGCCTGGAGCACGGCGGTGATGGCCGGACCGGCGTCGGCGGAGGCGATCAGCAGCTCCTGGTCGAACAGATGCTCCGCCTCGGCCAGCAGGTCGGCGGCCAGGATCGTGGCCTGCGGGCTGCGAAGCGGCGGGCTCTGGACCACCTGCGCGGCGGTGACCAGCGCCTCGACCACCCGCTCGGTGTAGTACCAGGAGGGCTGCGGATCGTCCGGCGACAGGTGCGGGTAGACCTCGTTGGGCTGGTCCCACAGCTGGCTCGCCGGGTGCCGGCGGGAGAGGAGATGGTCCCAGATCCGGTCGGACAGATCCAGCAACTGGGCTCGGCGCTCGGCGTTGCCGAGCAGTCCCGCGACCCGCAGCGTCCGCTTCTGCAGCTGCGGCGAGAAGTCGGACGCCAGCCAGGCCAGCCTGGGACCGCCGATGTCTTCACTGCCCTCCAACGGGATCGAGACCCCCGGCGCGTGCAGCTGGACGGCCGGGTCACCGGCGAACGGACGGCGCGTGATCCGGGCCCGGCTGGCGAGGTCCTCCAACACCGACGCCACCCGGCCGAGCTGTAGGTCCGCGGCCGCCTGACCGGAGAGCGCCTGGACCATGATGGAGGTGACCAGCAGCGTGAAGTAGTCCGACTCCAGCTTGTCCGTGGTCCGCCAGGGAATGTCCTCCAGCGGCCACCTGCCCGAGCCGAAGCTCGCGATCCTCGTCCAGTAGCTCTGGGTGAGGTCCCACCGGACCTGCAGAGCCCGGGCGAGCCGGTGCTGCTCCTCGTTGAGCAGGCCGAGGATCCGGGTCCGTTCGGTGAACAGGTCCTGGATGCTGTCGAGCGCCACCACGGTGAAGTAGAGATAGGGCGCCGCCTGCGCGACCCCGTCGGGCTGCCGCTTGACCGGCTCGGTCGTCTCCACCGGCTGGGCATCGTGCCGCACTCCCCAGGACCAGCCGCACTCGAAGAGCCGGTTCGGGTTGTCCAGGTCGATCGGTTCACCCACGGCGATGGTCAGGTCGCGCAGCCCGGCCTGGATCTCCCGGAGCTCCCGGTTCAGCTGGTCAACAATCCGGCGCTGCGACTGGCCGGCCTGGTTGACGGTCCGGCAGAGCGTGCTGCCCTCGACCGAATCAACGTCGAAGACATTGACGGCGAAGCTGCGCAGCAGTCCGATCATCGCCGCGCTCAGGCGGACGCTGGCCATCGCCTCGACGTCCTCGACGTCCCGGCGGAGGTCATCCCGGGTGACAACGCTCCGGAAGATCCGGATGAACCCGAGAATCGCCAACGTCAGCTGGACCGACATCGCGAACGAGTCCACCACCTCGAGTTCGCGTTGCTGGCCGGTCGGCTCGCGCTGCGGATCCGCCGAGCGGAAGTAGCCGCCGCCGGCGAACGTGGGCGTGCCGTCTTCCTCGGAATAGGTCCGCAGGTAGGAACCGATCATCTCGACCAGGCGGCGGGGCAGCTCGACACTGTCACCGACCGCGGCGAGCGCATCGGCAACGTCCTCGGCGGTCTCGTCCGGGTTGGCGAGGTCGAACGTTTCAATCTTGGTAGCCGGCGCCATCAGGCAGAGTAGCTGTTCGGCGTCGCTGATCGAGCCACGTTCTTGCCGGCCGCCCCACAACCATTCGCCGCTGTCCGTAAGCGATGATCGCGCAACTGCCCGCCACGTCTCCAGCAGTTGCTGGCGCGGCTGTATTCTCATCGGAGCCGACCACCTTCAGCTCTTTGCCCGGCCCGCCCATCCGGTAGCCAGGATCATTCCATCGTAGCCGTCGCGCAGTGGTGTGGCGGATCGGATCGGCTCAACCCTGCTGTCGCATCCCAGACGGTCCAGACACTGCTCGACGTCGTTCAAACTCACCATGACCGCCGGGAAGCGGTGCGACCCGACCGTGTAGCCATGGGAGTTCTGCATGAACGCCGCCGCGAACGGCGCGCCGGGCCGCAACGCCCGGATGAACCGTTCGAGTGCGCGCTGGAACTCCCCCCGCTTCGCGGTGATCGACTCCGCCACGAAGAACATGGTGCCGAGATCCCACGGCTTCCGGGGCTTCAGCTCGAACAGGTCGCCGCGCTGCACGCTAGCGGCCTGCCACAGCCGTTTCCGCGGATCATCCAGCTCGGCGTAGGGTCGCCTCCCCGCGAGCACGTTCCAGAACGCGTCCCAGGAATGGGAGTAGCCGGCAACCTCGCGGTTGAGCCACCGGAAGTTCGCCCGGCTCCGCTCCAGCAGTGTGATCTCCCGGCAGAACGGCAGCATGGCCAGCGACGGATAGAGGTTGGGGCCGGCTCCTACATCGATCCCGCGCCCTACCGGCCGGCTCGCTTCCGTTGCGAAGAAGTTTCGGACCTGCTGCAGGATGCGCCGGTCGTCGTCCCGGAGCTGCCGATAGTTGTGGTCGACATACCAGTTCGGATCAAACTCGTCCCAAAGGCAGTCCGCGTTGCCGGGCGCCACCAGCGCCGGTTCTCCGCCATTGGTCCGGACGGGCATACCAACTCCTCGTGGACTACGACTCGACGGTGGGGAGCCGTTGCTGCTACCCATGCCGGGTCAGCGTCCGGCATGTCTTAGATCTAAGCCGGTCCGGAGCCTGCGTGGCGTCTCTTCGGCTGTCATCGCGACAAACGGACGGACGGAGTATAGGATGTGAATGCATTCCGCACATCACCCGTTCGGACGACAACGCACGATAGTCGAAGATATTGGTCGCCTGCACCCCGTAATGATCAATTGCCGCCGCGACCCTTGGGGGTGGTGGGTCACGCAGGCGGCTGCACCGACCGATCAGAGCGGGTGAAGGGAATCGAACCCTCACTGTCAGCTTGGGAAGCTGATGTTCTGCCATTGAACTACACCCGCGGACAGAGCCACTCTACCCGGCCCCCGCCAGCGCCGCAGGCCGGCCTCATTGCTGGTCGCGGTCGGGTTGCCGCCGGGTCCGGACGTCGAGGATCAGCCGCACCGCGCCCGCCGGGCGGTCGCCGCCGTCCCGCCAGACCTGGTAGGCCGGGCCGCTGCGGCCGACCATCGCCACCTCGATGCCGAGCTCGAACAGCCGCCAGTCAACCTGGCCGGCGGCCCGGAACCGGCCGGTCAGCTCCTCGACCCGGCCCGGATCGGTGACCCGGACCGCGGTGCCGGCCAGGTAGGCCTCGTCGTTGGTGTGCTCCGGCGGGAACGAGTGCAGCGCATAGCGACCGTCCCGCTCCAGGTCGCGCCGCTTCGGGGACGGGATCACGAAGCAGAACAGCCCGGCGTCGGTGATCACGGGCGCCACCGGGTGCACCCGGGGACCACCGTCGGCCCGCACCGTGGCCAGATAGCCCAGGCCCTGCCCGTACTGCTGGAACAGCGCACGGACCTGCGAGGCGAGGCGGGGGGCCGCCGCGGCGAACTGGGGCCAGGTTGCCATAAACTGATGGTATAGCACACCTGTTCGAGAGCGCCACTCGATACGCTCCGAGCATGCTGCTCTCAGACCGCGACCTGGCCAGCGAGCTCAAGGCCGGCAATCTGCAGCTCGACCCGCTCGACCCGGAGCTGCTCCAGCCCTCCAGCATCGACGTCCGGCTGGACCGGTGGTTCGGAGTCTTCAACAACCACCTGTACACCCACATCGATCCGGCCACCCGGCAGGACGACCTCACCTCCCAGGTGGAGGTGGCTGATGGCGAGCCGTTCGTGCTGCACCCGGGGGAGTTCGTGCTGGCATCGACGCTGGAGGTGATCACGCTCGGGGACCGGCTGGCTGGCCGGCTGGAGGGCAAGTCGTCGCTGGGCCGGCTCGGGCTGCTGACCCACTCCACCGCCGGGTTCATCGACCCCGGCTTCTCCGGCCACGTGACCCTGGAGCTGTCGAACGTGGCCACCCTGCCGATCCGGCTCTGGCCGGGCATGAAGATCGGCCAGCTGTGCATCTTCCGGCTCTCGTCACCGGCCGAGAACCCGTACGGCTCGGCCGTCTACGGCTCCCGTTACCAGGGGCAGCGGGGGCCCACTCCGAGCCGGGCCTGGCAGAACTGGCGGACCTGGCCGACCCGTTGATCCGCTGGGAGCGCGGGGGCGCCCGCCGCGCGGCGGGGAACCGCACGGCGGGCGCCCGGGGGTCCCGCCCCGGGGGGTGGCGGGAGTCCGTCCGGCTAGGGCCGCCCGTAGCTGTGGATCGGTGACTGGTCGATCGGGCTCATGTGGACCGGCTCGCCGGCCTGGGAGGCGTGCACGATCCAGCCACCCCCGACATACATGCCGACGTGGCTCAGGCCGCTGTAGTAGAAGACCAGATCACCCGGGCGCAGGTCGCTACGCTCCACGTACCCGATGGCGTCGCGCTGGGCGGCCGAGTTGTGGGGAAGGCTCACCCCGGCCTGCTGCCAGGCGGCCATGGTCAGCCCGGAACAGTCGTACGTGTTCGGGCCGGCGCTCCCCCAGCCGTACATCTTGCCGATCTGGGCGCACGCGAAGCTGACCGCCTCGCCGGCCGCGCCGCCCGGGTAGGTCGCGGGGCAGGCGGCCGGGGCCAGCTCGCCGGTCCCGCTGTTCTCGCCGTACGCCTCGGTCCGCAGCTCCTGCAGCCGGTCGATCTCAGCGTCGATCTCGTGCGCCCGCTCGGCGAGCTTGTCCTCCATCGCGGCCAGATCCTTGACCAGCCCGTCCAGCTCGGCTTTCTGCGCCTCGTAGTCAGCCTTGGTCTCGAGCACCTTGGCGATCCGGTGGGTCTGCGCCTTGGCGAACTGGTCGAGCACCGAGAGCTGCTCGGTGAGGCTGAGCGGGGAGCCGGTGGTGAGCAGCGCCCGGAGGGTGGAGGTGTTGCCGGCCTTGAAGTTGTACGCCGCCAGGTCGGCGATCTCGGCCCGGGCCACGCCGACCTTCAGCGCCAGCGGCTCGATCTTCTTGGCCAGCTGCTTGGCCGCGGCCTGCTTCTGCTTCAGCTCGTGCCGGACCCCGTTGTGCTCTTCGATGATCGGCTCGAGCTCGAGCCAGGCCTCGTCGATCTGCGCCTCGATCTCGGCCGGCGTGGCCTGGGCCTGGGCCGGTGCGGCGATGAGCAGCCCCGGGAGCGCCGCCACGACGCAGAGTGCACCTGACGCGACGTAGCGTACGAGTTTGGACGGTGACCTTCTGGACCACCGGCTGAGCCGGAGCTGGCGCGCCATGGCATCTGCCACGGGGACCGTAACCCTTCTCCCTGACCGCCTACCGGGTTAGCTGACGGGTTCGGGCGGGAGGACGTCGCCCTACCGCGACGGTGCGCGGATTCACCCCGGGTGGTGCGCGGTTCCCCGGTTCACCGAGATCTGACGGACTCGCCGGCGACTCGGCGGTGCTGGCCGGGGCCGCCCGGGCTGGGCAACCGACGTCCGGCTCAACGCTTGCAGAGCCTAGACTCCTGCCCCTTGCGCGGTCAAGCACCCGGCCCCACCGGCGCGGCGGGCGTCACGGGGTGTGTACGCAGTGTACTACCCATCCGGGGCGGTCGCGCGCAACAGGATCGTGGCCACGTCGACCACTTCGACGCTCCCGGCCGCCTCACCGGTGGCCTGCTTGCCGGCCAGCCCATCATTGAGCATAGTGGAGCAGAACGGGCAGCCGACCGCGATCGTACCCGCCCCGGTGGCGAGCGCCTCCTCCACCCGCTCCGTGTTGATCCGCTTGCCGACCCGCTCCTCCATCCACATGCGAGCGCCGCCGGCTCCACAACAGAACGAGCGCTCCCGGTTGCGCGGCATCTCTTTGAACGATCCGCCCAGCAGTTCCCGCGGCGGCGCGAACACCCGGTTGTGCCGGCCCAGGTAGCACGGGTCGTGCCAGGTTAGTCCACTGTCGGCCGTCCGGACTGGAGTAAGCTGGCCGTCGGCGACCAGCTCGGCCAGCAGCTGGGTGTGGTGCACCACCTGGTAGGAGCCACCCAGCTCGGCGTACTCGTTGCCCAGCGTGTTGAAGCAGTGCGGGCAGGTGGTCACGATCCGCCGGTGACCCTCCGGCCGGTCACCGAACGCCTCGGCCAGGGTCTCGACGTTCTGCTGTGCCTGTAGCTGGAACCGGAACTCGTCGCCGATCCGGCGGGCCGGGTCGCCGGTGCAGGTCTCGCCGTCGCCGAGGATCGCGAACGATACCCCGGCCTGGTGCAGCAGGGTGGCAACCGCCCGGGTGGTGCGCTTCGCCCGGTCCT
>Ga0214469_1000608_pt1 | contig 12542 bp, 12 predicted proteins | sample RVTome_10_FD_187340 | JGI IMG/M metagenome (GOLD analysis project Ga0214469, IMG submission 187340) | Soil microbial communities from uranium-contaminated site in the Upper Colorado River Basin, Wyoming, United States - RVT153D57 HiSeq ... | reverse complement strand
GCGCGGGCACGTTGAACTCGTCGGGCAGGCAACGACCGAGATCGACATCACATCTGACGAGAGTTTCCGCTGGTCTCTCGACCTCGGGTCCTCCCTGGAGGATGTGGACAGGTCGTCGGGGATGGTCCAGACCCTGGTCACCGGGCGCATCGAAGCGGGCCGTCTGCCCGCCTCCAACGAGCTGCTGATCGTCATCAACGACGTCGTGGCCGGTGTTGCCCATCTGGCTCGCGACAGTGCCACCGGTGGGGCCATCACCGGCATCGTCGCCGAACAGCTCGTCGAAGACGGTGCCAACGATGTCAGCATCCTCGTCTCCGCCGGCGACGAAGCCTGGCTGGCCGGCACCAACCAGGAAGTGACCCTCGAGCTGGTGGCCGACGATGGCCACGTGATCGATCTGGGTGTGGAGGGGAGCCGCCGGGTGCAGGTGGACTCGATCGAGGCGACAGACGTCGGGTGGGAGGTGACCGGCTGGGCCGCCGACGTCAGCCAGAAGCTGACCCCTGACACTTTCTACGTCTTCGCCGGAGACCGCTTGTTGGCATCGGGCCCGCCGAACGTCGACAACACCAACGTCGTGCGATGGTTCGAGAGCGAGGACCTGTTGCGATCCGGGTTCAGTTTCGAGGTCGATGCCGACGCCATCCCCGAGGAGGTCGATCGTCTGCTCGTTGTGGCGGAGTTCGGCGACGAGGCCGTGGCCGACCCCGCCTCCTTCACGCGCTGAGCTCTGGTCTCAGGTCGTAGAGGACTCGAGTGCCGTCACCGAGGGTCTTCGTGGCGTTGATCTCGAAGTGATCCGAGACGATCTTCTCGAACTCTCCCTGGGTCCGTCCGTTGTGTAGCTCTTCTTCCATCTTGTTGGCGGTGAGCTTCGCCACCATCTCGTCGGCGGGGGACACGAACTCGACGACCACCGGGCATGAATGAGATCGGAGCCATGCAACCACCGCCGCAGGTGGGATGCTGGCCGTGTAGATCAGATGATGGATGAGCCCGTATGCGATGACGAGATCGGGACGGGCGCGCTCTGTGAGCCCGGGTCTCTCCATCTCCGCCCAGCCCTGTGAAGGCGAGGGGTTGGTCAGGTCACTGAGGACCAGTGCCGCATCGGTGCCTCTTCGGTAGAGGGCGTCCAGGACGGGCTCGTCTCCGTCGACCGCGATCGTGGTCGCTCCTGACTCAGCCGCTATCTGTGAGAAGTGGCCGTCGTTGGCCCCGTAGTCGACGACGCGACGCGGTTGGTGCCTGGCCAGGGCATCCTCGAGGAACTCGCTCTTGGCTTCCCGATCCCGCCCCACGTGCTCGCACGACTCGTATTCGATCCAACCCTCCTGATTCCCGCCCCACTCGAGCCGATCGATCAGTCGACGCAGCTTGCGCACGTTGGCCAGTATCAGCTCGGCGTTGAAGCCTGCGTTGCGCAACTCGTTGCGCACCGATGTGCCCGACATGCGCTCCTCCATCCGTGCCTGTAGAGAGACGTGCATCAGAGTCGAAGGCTTGAGCCGTTGCCAGAAGCCGAGGAGGTTGCGCATCTCGCCGGCGCTTGGCCCTTCCGGGTTGCCACGCAGCCAGGGTTGGAACGGCACACCGCCGTGGGAGCGGAGCATGAGGGGGAAGAGGAATTGACGGGTGAACTGGCGGTAGCCGATCCATGGCTCTCCCGCGGTGTATTCCTCGAACGACCCGATGTCGATGAACACCGGCTTCCCATCGATGAACTGGATGTTGTACGGAGTCGCGTCCTTGATGGTGATCCCGTCGGCGAGCGCCTCCGTGAGCAGGTCCAGCTGAAGTAGTGCGGCGTCCTTCAGCATCGTGAAGGTCCACTCGTAGGGATAGGAGACGAAGGGGATCCGTGGGTGCTCCAGCGCGGCGGCCGCGTCGTTGCCCGGATCGTCGATCAAGCGGGAGTCGATCAGCCTTCCCTCAGCTGAAGCGCGGTCGAAGAAGTTCGTCTTGGACAGCGCCTCCCATCCGGCCAGGCCGCGCTCGTCGAGGAGACGTAGGACACGCTCGCCGTCGAAGACGATGTGCGATGCGGGGTCGCGAAACGACCCCGGATCGGCTTGACGCATGGTTTCGGTCAGGACTCGGACGGTACGGCGGGCTCGTCGACGTTGGACTCGGCTTTAGCCTGGTCCACCGCCCGCTTGCCCACGAGACGTGCCTTCCACGCCTTGAAGGCCACGAGTATTCCGGCCGCGCCACCGAGAATCGCCTGCAGGATGAGGCTTCCCGATCCGGCGTCGAGGTATCCAAACAACATCTCTCTCTGATCCTTCCCAGGTGCGTGCGATCTGACAGCTATCGACACCATATTCGCCCAAGTTGAGCTACATGCCAACACCTCGCGCAAAGAATCAGCTGTGATACACGTTGACTCCGTCGCGGTCCCGAATGCCGATCCTGCCCAGCTCTCGCAGGTGCTCGAGGTGTGACACGGTCTCGAGGAAGGCGAGCCGGGCACTGACTGGATCGAGGTTGGGCCGGAACGACTGTGTCATCACGGCCCAAGCGGTGGTGTCGGCCCGCCTCACCAGATCGGACATGTCGCGGAGTCTGCGATCGTGGTGGAGGAGGATCTGTCGGGCGCGCTCGGCCCCATGGTCGACGATGGTGCCGTGCGCCGGGTAGGTGAGCCCGATCTCCATGGCGATGAGCCTGCGGAGAGAGGCGAGGTAGTCCCCGAGGGGGTCGCCGATGTCGAGGTCGAACATGATCACCGGAGATATGCGCGGGAGCACATGGTCCCCGGAGAAGAGGATCCCGCTGCGGCTGTCGCGGAGGCAGATGTGGGCCGGCTCGTGTCCGGGTGTGTGGATCACCGTCAGTCGACGATCACCGTCGAGCGCAATCTCGTCACCATCGGCGACGAGATGGTCCGGCGGGTCGATGATGGGCATGTAGCCGGGTCGATCGGTGCGGGTCGTGGCTGCGATCACCTGGTCGGGGACGCCGTGCGCCCTGGCTATGCCGGTGAGGCGTATGGCGTACCCGGGGGTGTCGTTGTAGCGCTCGACGAGCGCTCCCGCGCGTTGGTGCATCACGAATCGGCACCCGAGCTCGCGAACCAGGCGAGCGGACATCCCGACGTGGTCCGGGTGTAGATGTGAGACCAACAGGGTGTGAACCGCGGACTCGTCGAGGCCGAGCTTCTCGAAGCCCTCCCGCAGCGCACTCCGCCCTGGCTCCCAGTCCGTGCCACAGTCGATGAGGAGCAGGCCATCACCCGTCTCGATGGCATAGGTGTTGACCCAGAGTGGCGACTTGAAGGGCAGGGGCGCCGGAATGAGGTGGATGCCGTTGCCGAGGGTCTGCGGTGGAGGGAGGCTCACGAGGTGACCATGGTGGCCCGACGCCTGTTGGACCACCAGTAGTAGGCGAAGCCGAAGCCGAGGATGACCACGAGCACGACCGCCGACCACATCGTCACGGCTGGATAGCCCGCCTCCGCCGGGTCGAGGAATGGGTACGGGTACCAATCCGCGATCACGCCACGGACCAGCGAGTAGGCCAGATAGGCGGCCGGGAACACCAGCCATACCCAGAGAGTGCGGAGTGGCAACTCCGTCGGGGGAGGAGCGAGGATCCAGTCGATGGCGATGGCCACGGGCCCGAGGACGTGGATCGACCAGTCGATCCACGGCTCGGCCACGCCGACGTCGGCGGCGATCGGAGCGAGCAGGATGACGTAGACCAGCGCGGTGACGCTCATGTAGACCGTGACGGCACCCCGGAACACTGCAAACGTCGGGGAGGCGTCACGGCCGGGCCTTGCTGCGAGCAGGATGAGGAGCACCGCAGCGGAGACATTGCTGAGGACGGTGAAGAAGCTGAAGAAGTTGGCCACGGTCAGCGAGGACCGGCTCATGCCGATGGCGAGTTGGGCCAGCAAGGCCACCAACAGCAGGGAGGCCAGTGCCAGACGTAGGGCGCGATGAGTGGTGCGGCTCATCGGGTCGCTGGTGCTGAAACAGCTGACGGCCCCGGAGAGGGGCCGTCAGCACGCTTGCTCGGGTCGATCTTCAGGTGACGGACGACTTCTGAGTGCTGCCGTAGATCAGGACCACGACGGCGGCGACGCCGACCTGGACCAGCAGTCTGACCCAGTCGATGCCCGACGTCTCCCCACCGCCGAGTGCTTCGTAGACGAAGCCACCGACGATGGCGCCGACCGCACCGAGAACGATGGTCATCACCAGTGAGATGCTCTGCTTCCCGGGCAGCACCAAACGGGCCAGGGGCCCGATGATGATCCCGGCTATGAGACCCCCGAGAAGGGTTCCCAGTACATCGCCCATTCGATCCTCCTAACTGACACAGTGGACGCCCGGTCACCCTACCCTTCGGCTTCAGACGCGGTCCGTTTTGTTCGGATTTCTCGCAGAATGCACACTTTTCACCGATTATGCTCTCCCTTGGCACCGCCGATGTGGTGCCACGCCTGGCTTGTGCGCTCCTGCCCGTCGGTGAACGCATGTGTCGGCCGGAGGTGTGTCCTCCGGCTGCGAGAGTGCTTGGTGAAGTAACTGGCGGGAATGCTCACGAAAGGAGCCTCAATGTCCACCAACTTGTTCGTAGGGAATCTTCCCTTCTCGACGGGCTCTCCTGAGCTCGAGGAGCTGTTCGGCCGTTTCGGCACCGTGTCCCGCGCCCAGGTGATCACCGATCGTGACACCGGGCGCTCTCGTGGCTTCGGATTCGTGGAGATGGACTCCGACGACGAGGCCCAGAGCGCGATCGAGGCACTCGACGGCTCTGACTTCAGTGGTCGTCAGATCAAAGTCAACGTCGCCAGAGAACGCTCACGCTGACCAGGCTCGACGTTCGTCGGGCTGGTGCTAGCCGTGCTCGACGACGTCTTTGATCCCGAAGGTGATGTCGAGGGTCACCGAGAAGACCGTCGGGGCTCCCGATGAGTCGACCTCGCCGCCGACCTCGACGATCCTGAAGTGATGGATGTCCGAGATGGTGCTGGCCGCCCTGGCCAGAACCGTGCGGACCGCGTCCTCGATAGACCCGTCCGCGGTGCCCGAGAGCCGAATCGTCTTGGTGATCGATGACATCGTGAGTCCTCAGGACGGTAGCCAACCGGGCGCGATCGCGGCGGCCACAGAGTGGGCCCCTCGGCCGAGCAGCAGGGTGTAGTGGTTGACATCCGCCAGGAACTGCATCGTGAGCTCTGAGTTGGCGGCCGCGGCCTCCTCGGCAACTTCCAGTGGGATCATCCCGCCGGGCTGATCCGTCGTCCCCCTCTCGACGACGATGAGGTGCGAAGCGACCTCGAGATGAGCCGACGCCTCGTTGGCCTCTCTCCCGACGGTGATCTCTCTGGCAGCCATCTCGATGGCCCCGCGGTTGGCCCTGACCCGGAACCCGTTTCGATGGGCCTCCAACTCATGACCCAGGGGGGCCTCCATCGAGTCCTCCCAATGGTCCACGAAGGCCGGGTGGGCCCTCCAATAGTCGAGGTAGGCGTCTCTCGTCGCGAACTCCCTGTCCAGGCGGCGCAGCGACGGGCCCACCACGGCATCGATGATTTCCTCCACGTCCGCATCGGGATCGCGGGGGAGCGGGAAGCCACCGTCGACAAGCACGAGTCGCTGAGCCCGTGCGGGATGGCGGACACCGAAAAGGGCCGCCACCCACCCTCCCATGGAATAGCCGGCGACGACTGCTCGATCCAACTCGATGTGATCGAGGACGCGTCCGATGTCGTCGGCGATCGTTGTCAGGTCGTACGGCGGGGGCGCGTCCGCGCTGCCCGCCCGGCCTCGCGCGTCGAGGGCGATCACCCCGGTGTGGTCGGGGAGATGGGCGATGACCCTTCCCCACCAGCGCGAGTTCCCGGAGAGCCCGTGGATCAGCACGGCGGTGACCGAGTCCTCGCCTCCGGGCCTGTGCCAGACATTGATCGAACCGTCCGGGACCGGCACGGACATGTCACCCATGGTGTCGACTGACATCGTCATCCGTGGACCCTCTCCCCGCCCACGAAGGTGGCGACGACGTTGAGGTCGTCGTCGAAGAGGGCGACATCGGCCCGGCTCCCATGGCGGAAGTCGCCGTGATCGAGCAGTCCCAGGGCTTCAGCCGGTTTGGCGCTCGCGCACCGCAGAGCCTCGTCGAGCCCGGCCGATGTGGATTCGGTCAGATTGCGTATGGCCTCGGGAAGTGTGACGACACTCCCGGCGAGGCGCCCGTCGCTCGTCCGCGGGCCGTCGTCACCCACAGTGATCGGGCCGTCGCCGAGAGGGTAGGTGCCCGGCCCCAGCCCGAGCGCGGCCATCGCGTCGGTGACCAGGACCACACGCTTGTCACCGAGGACCCGCCATGCGATCTCGAGCGCTCCGTCGGCGATGTGGAGGCCGTCGACGATCAAGAGGCAGTGCCGGGCCGCCAGCAGCGCCGCTCCGACGACTCCTGGCTCGCGGTGACCCAACGGCGTCATCTGATTGAACAGGTGGGTGACCATCGTGGCCCCGGAGCTGAGGGCGTCCGTCGCGGTGTCGAAGTCGGCGGCGGTGTGCCCGATCGACACCACCACGCCGGCTGTCCGCAGAGTCTCGATCACGACCCTCGCACCTTCCCGCTCGGGAGCCAGTGTCACGATGCTGACGAGACCGGAGTCTGCCCATCGGTCGGCCATTTCGTTGTCGGGATCGGCGATGTGGTCGGGGTTGTGGGCCCCGTGCATCTCCGGGGAGATCCATGGCCCCTCGAAGTGGAGGCCCAAGACCTCGGCTCCGAGGTACCCCTCGGGCTTTCCGTTGGCCACGACGTCCAGTGCCATGTCAGTGATCTTGCGGGGTGAGGTGACGATCGTGGGGACGAAGGCGGTCACACCCAACTCGGGCAGGCGCCTGCCCACCTCCCAGATCGTCGACGGGTCCTGGGTGAAGTCGTGCCCGAAGCCACCGTTCACCTGGATGTCGACGAGACCGGGAGCGACGATGAGGCCGTCGGCATCGACTACCTCAGGGCCTCCGCGTGCGCTTCCCGTGATCACCCCGCCCTCGAAGAAGAGGTCGGCTCCTCTCAGACCGTCGTCGGTCAGGAGGCGGCCACCCTTGATGGTTGTCACGGCGGAGAGTCTGGGCCGCGGCAAGCCCCGACGCAACTACGCCTACGTCTTCCTTAAGGTCTTCGCATGCGGCTGGTGTCGCTGCTCGTGTGTGTTGTCGTCGTCGCCTCATGCGCCGCGCCACGAGAAGACGCCGAGAGCTCGACGTCGACGTCGGAGCCGTCGACGACTACCACGGTCGTGGTGACCACGACGCGCCCACCGACGACGACCACCAGCATCCCGACGACCACGACGACGGTCAGCCCATTCGCCCGGCCGGATTGGCTGGGCAGTCGGCCGCTGCCTCTGCGACCCGACGGCCACGGTGAGGTGCAACCCACGCCGGCGGAACTGCAGAACCGCCGGCTGGAGACCATCGACCTCCTCGATCCCCCCGAAGATGACGTGTTCCGGTGGTCGATCGAGGAGGTCCCCGAGGAGGTGCTCGCCCGTTCGAGCTGGACCGAGGGTTGCCCGGTCACCGTCGAAGAGCTGCGTTATCTCACCGTGTCCCACTTCGGTTTCGACGAGGAGTTCCACACGGGGGAGATCATCGTGAACGTCGCGGTGGCCGAAGACATCGTCGAGGTGTTTCGCCGGCTTCACGCGGATCGATTCCCCATCGAGCAGATGAGGGTGACCACCCTCGAGGAGGTCGACGACCATCCCACGGGCGATTTCAACGAGACCGGCTCGTTCGTGTGTCGTCCGGCCGTTGGCTCGGCCAACTGGTCCTATCACGCCTATGGGTTGGCCATCGACGTCAACCCCTTCCACAATCCCTATCTGAAGGGTGACCTGGTGATTCCCGAGCTGGCGTCGGCCTACACCGATCGCGACGCGGAGAGGGTGGGGATGGTCCTCCCCGGCGATGTGGTGGTGGAGGCCTTCTCGGACGTCGGCTGGAGCTGGGGCGGAGACTGGAACACCCTGAAAGACTGGATGCACTTCTCCACGTCGGGTCGGTGACCGAGGCTTTCCTCAGGTAGTAAGGCCCGGATATGGGTCCCACTACCTGAGGAAAGCGTGAGTGCGGTCCCGGTCTCTCCGTCCGAACAGGTGTTCGATATAGTGTGGTCGGTGACCGGTTACGCCGAGCTCCATTGCCACACCAATTTCTCGTTTCTCGACGGCGCCTCTCACCCCGAGGACCTCGTGCAGCGGGCCGTCGATCTGGGCTATGAGGCTCTCGCCGTCACCGACCACGATGGGTTCTACGGGACCTCTCGGCTGTGGCAGGCGGCCAAGGTCACCGGGCTCCCGGTCATATACGGGGTCGAGATCGGCCTGGAGCCCGCCTCGGGCGAAGCCGACCCGATCACGGCGGCCGAAGAGTGGGATCGCAGGCGATATGCCCGCGTCAAGGGCGGGCAGGGTCGGCTGCGCCGGGGACGATCGGTGCGCGCTCATGGCGCCAAACCAACAGATCTTCCCGAATCGGACCATCTCGTGCTTCTCGCCGGGTCTCCCGACGGGTACCGAACTCTCTCCCACCTGGTGACCAAGGCCCAGATGCGTGGGGAGAAGGACCACCCCATCTATACCTGGGACGATCTCGCGGTGGCCGCCACCAACCACGACGTCCACGCTCTCACCGGCTGTCACCAAGGGGCAGTGCCCAAAGCCACCTACGAGGGTCTCGGCGCCAGCATCCGGGAGACGTCCCGGCTTCGTGAGATCTTCGGGCCCAGACTGCACATGGAGATGTGGCATCACGGAATGCCCGAGGACGACGCCCGTAACGACCTGATGTGGGAGGTGAGCCAGAAGCTGGGTCTCTCGGTGGTAGCCACCAATCAGGTCCACTACCACGACCGGGCCGATGCCTATCTGTCCGAGGTGCTCGCCGCCGTCGGCGGGCGTCGCACCCTCGCCGAGGCCGATGGGTTCCGGCCCGCCTCCGACGAGCGCTATCTGAAGCACCCCAGAGAGATGGAGTGGCGCTTCTCGAGGTATCCGGGGGTGGTGGCCCGCAGCGCCGAGCTCGGGAGACGACTCGCATTCGATCTCGGTCTGGTGGCACCACGGCTCCCCGATTTCCCCATGCCGGGCCATTTCCGCGACGAGATGGGCTATCTGCGCCATCTCACCTGGGAAGGGGCACGTGAGGTCTACCCGGGATCGGACGATGGAGTCGACCCCGCGGCGCGCCGGAGACTCGACCACGAGTTGGACATCATCGAGAGACTGGAGTTCCCCGGCTATTTCCTGGTCGTCAAGGATCTCGTCGACTTCGCCCGCTCCCAGGGCATCTACTGCCAGATCAGAGGATCGGGAGCCGACTCCGCGGTGTGCCGGTGCATCGGGCTGACCCGGGTCGACCCGATCCGGCTCTATCTCCCCTTCGAGCGGTTCCTCTCCGAGGAGAGGGGACGTCCCCCCGATATCGACGTCGACTTCGAGGCGGACCGGCGCGAGGAGGTCATCCAGTATTGCTACCGGCGCTACGGGCGAGAGCGGGCGGCGATGGTGGCCAATGTGATCACCTACCGGGCCCGCTCGGTGCTGCGTGACGTGGCCAAGACCTTCGGGTTCACCCAGGCGCAGGTCGACGGGCTGTCCAAGTACGTAGACACCCGGGATCCGGCCCAGTTGCGTCAAATGGACACCGCACTCCCTCAGGGGATGACCGCAGACCTGATCTACGACATCTGCTGGCGTCTCGACGGTTTCCCCCGCCACCTCGGAATTCACTCCGGGGGGATGGTCATCGCCGATCGCCCGCTGTGGCAGGTGGTGCCGATGGAGTGGGGGAGGATGGAGGGCAGGACGGTGATCCAGTGGGACAAGGACGACTCTGCCGCCGTAGGCATCGTCAAGTTCGACCTCCTGGGGCTGGGCATGTTGAACGCCCTCCATCTCGCCACCGATCTCATCGAAGACACCCATGGTGTCGACGTCGATCTCGCCCGTATCCCCCAAGAGCCTGGCATCTACGAGTCCCTGACCCGGTCCGACACCGTGGGACTGTTCCAGGTGGAGTCACGGGCCCAGATGGCCACCCTCCCCAAGATGAAGCCGAAGACCTTCTACGACCTGGCCGTCGAGGTCGCCCTCATCCGCCCCGGGCCCATCCAGGGTCAGTCGGTCCATCCCTATCTGCGGCGTCGCAACGGTGAGGAGCCCATCCGCTACCCGCACCCGTCGACCGAGGAGATCCTCGAGAAGACACTCGGTGTCCCCATCTTCCAAGAGCAGCTCATGGAGTTGGCCCGGATCTGCGCCGGCTTCGACGGGTCACAGGCCGATCGGCTTCGTCAGGCCATGACCCACAAGCGATCCGAGGAGGCCATGGGGAGATTGCGTGACGAGGTATACGCCGGGATGGCTGACAAAGGCATCACCGGTGTCGCCGCCGACGAGATCTGGGAGAAGCTGCAGGGGTTCGCCAGCTTCGGATTTCCCGAGAGCCACTCGGTGAGCTTCGCCTACATCGTCTACATGTCGGCCTGGCTTCGTTTCCACTATCCCGCCGAGTATCTCGCCGGTCTCCTCAACGCCCAGCCGATGGGCTTCTACAGCCCCAACTCACTGGTTCAAGACTCCCAGAGACATGGGGTCGTGGTGCTGGGCCCCGACGTCAACGTCTCGTGGCACGACTGCACGGTCGAGCCCATCGATGCCGATCCTGACGATGTCGTCGGCTACCTCGGCCAGGAGTGGAGACGGGGGAGGGGTCATGTCAACGACGCGATCCGGCCCGCGGTGGGAGTGAGGATGGGTCTTCGCTATGTGCGCAACCTGGGGGAGAAGGAAGTGACCAGGATCGAGGCGGCCAGGATCCTCGGCGGTGAGTTCTCCACGCCGGAGGACTTCGCCTTCCGCACCGGTCTCGACGTGGACGCCCTGGAAGGGCTGGCTGTGTCAGGTGCCCTCGAGTCGATCGGTCTCGGGCGTCGGGAGGGGATGTGGGCCGCAGGAGCCCTGGCCGAGATCGATCCGGGGCGTCTGGCCCTGTCGCCGGGCATAGAGGCACCGCAACTGCCGGGGATGAGTGAGCAAGAGACCCACCGCGCCGACCTCTGGGCCACCACGGTGTCGTCAAGTCATCCGATGAGCTTCGTCCGCGACCGGCTCGACGGCTGTCTAACCGCTGCGCAGGCCCTCGAGGTGAAGCGCAATCAGGCCAAGGTCATGGTCGCCGGCGTGATCACACACCGGCAACGACCCGGGACCGCCAAGGGCGTCTACTTCCTGAACCTGGAGGACGAGACCGGACTGCTCAACATCGTGGTACTTCCCGATGTCTGGGCGAAACACCGGCACGTGGTTCGCAAGAGCCCCGCCCTGGTCATTCAGGGTCGGTTGGAGTACTACGACGGTGTCACCAACATCGTCGCTCGTGACTTCGACCCGATCGGTGTTCAGACGGTCCAGTCCCGGGATTTCCGATAATCGCCTGCCGACTTCTGGCGACTGCCTGCTACGCCCTTCAGTCCCGAACAGGACTGGCAATCGCTCGATGTCAGCGGCAGTTGAAGATCTCCCAACCGGCGCCCTCGTAGACCTCCCACGCCGCGGCTGCAGTCGATGCCTCGGCGTCGGTGGCAGGCACGCCGGCGAAACCGGCGTTGGCTGCCCGCTCTTCCCAATAGCGAGGAAGATGGCTGAACAGGCCGATACCACCAGTGCGCGTGTCTACGGCATTCGGGTCGAAACGAGATTCGCACCATGCGATGCGCACGGCGCGATTGACGTCGGTGGGCTCGAAGTAGACGGTGACGATGGCCCTCACCTCGACCTCCGACAGCCAGCCCGAGGTGGGGGAGGCGATCGTCCCCGAACCAGCCCCTTCTGCGCCGTCTCCGTCATCGGTGTCGGATTCACCTTCGGCGAGAGTCGTCTCCTCGGTCTCGGCGTCCTCGGCGTCCTCGACCATCATGGCAACCGCAGTCGTGTTCTCTCCGTCGGCCAGGGCGAAGCCCAAGCCAGCGTACGCTCCCGCGGTATGCCCGATCGAGGCCGCTGCCGCCTGGGCCTGGACGTCGGCGAGATCGGCATCGGGTGTGCCGAACGCGGCGAAACCGGCGATGGCGAGTAGGGCTACGGCTGCCCATCCAGCGACAAATGAGAGGCGTCTAGAACGCATTCAGAATTGACTCCATGTGGGCCATGCGCCCACACCCAGGGATGGCAACCCTAACTAACTGTGGAAAACAATGCATGCCGGAAGTCACAGACCAACCGGGCGAACCCGTTCTCCGTCACGACTCCCGATTGGGCGACGGCGAGTCGCCGCCTGAGATCCGATCGATGGCCCAGGCCCACTCCGGCTTGGTCGGGTCGAGGAGGGAGAAGTGGTCACATCCGGTCCTGTGGTGCTCGAGGCCGTGCTCCCCTACGTATTCGATCGAGCGCTCCACCGGGACGATCTGGTCGGCATCACCGTGGACGAGCACCGTCTCGACTCCCCCCGGGTCGACGCAGGGCGGAGCGCCTTGATCGAGCATGCGTCGACACTCGACGG
>Ga0214469_1000607_pt1 | contig 12553 bp, 12 predicted proteins | sample RVTome_10_FD_187340 | JGI IMG/M metagenome (GOLD analysis project Ga0214469, IMG submission 187340) | Soil microbial communities from uranium-contaminated site in the Upper Colorado River Basin, Wyoming, United States - RVT153D57 HiSeq ... | reverse complement strand
CGGCACGCTCATGGAGCTGTGCCAGCAGCGCCGGGGGGAGATGTCCAAGCTTGAGTACCTCTCGCCCGAGCGCATCGAGCTGATCTACCGGCTGCCGCTCGCCGAGGTGGTGCGTGACTTCTTCGACCAGCTCAAGTCGCGCACCCAGGGCTACGCCAGCCTCGACTACGAGCCCGCCGGCTACGCCCGGTCCGACCTGGTCCGCGTCGACGTGCTGCTCAACGGGGTCGCCGCCGACGCGTTCAGCGCCATCGTCCACAAGGACAAGGCCTACGACTACGGCCGCCGCATGGCCGAGAGGCTGCGGGAGCTGATCCCCCGCCAGCTCTTCGACGTGCCCATCCAGTCCGCGATCGGCGGACGGATCATCTCCCGGGAGACAGTCAGGGCCAAGCGCAAGGACGTGCTCGCCAAATGCTACGGCGGCGACATCACCCGCAAGCGCAAGCTGTTGGAGCGGCAGAAGGAGGGCAAGAAGCGGATGAAGTCGATCGGCCGGGTCGAGGTACCGCAAGAGGCGTTCATCAGCGCGTTGAAGCTGGAAGACTGAGGGGCGACCCGATCGAGAGCGGGTTACCCGGGAGTTAGCACTCGGTACACTCGACTGCCAGATGTTGGACGAGCGCAAAGCGGCGATCCTCCGGGCAGTGGTGGAGGAGTACATCGCGACCGGCCAGCCGGTCGGATCGGGCCACGTCGCGCAGGCGCCGGGCGTGGACGTGTCATCGGCCACGGTGCGCCACGAGATGGGGGCGCTGGAGACCGAGGGCTTCCTGCGCCAGCCGCACACCTCCGCCGGGCGGGTCCCGACCGAGAAGGGCTACCGCTTCTTCGTCGATCACTTGCGCCGCCCGGCTCGCCTGGCCACCAGCTCGGCCGAGGAGGTGCGGGCGTTCTTCGCCCGCGCCCACGGTGAGGTCGAGCAGATGCTGTCCGAGACCAGCCGGTTGCTCTCCGACCTCACCCACCTGACCAGCGTGGTCGTGGCCCCGGCCCCGGTCGAGACCACGGTCCGGTCGGTGCAGCTCGTCGGGCTCGGCACCACCTCGGCGGTCCTGGTGGCCGTGTTGAGCGACGGGTCGGTCGAGAAGCACACCATCGAACTGCCCATCCGTGTCGGCGACGAGCGGGTGGCGGCGGCCAGCATGCACCTGACCGCTCACCTCTCGGGCGGCGCCCGCGCGGCCTTGCCTGCGGTTCCCGCCACCGGCGACGCTCCCCTGGACTCACTGGTCGAGCGGGCCATCGGTGCCCTCGCCAACCTGCCCGTCGCTGACCCCGAGCACGTCTACGTGGGTGGCGCCGCCCGCATGGCCCAGGCGTTCGACGCCATAGAGACGGTCCGCGAGGTCCTCGGGATCCTCGAGCAGCAGTACGTCGTCGTGTCGCTCATCCGCGACGTCATCGATCGTGGGCTGCACGTCGCCATCGGCACCGAGACCGGCATGGCCCCCCTGGCCGAGTGCGCCCTGGTGGTGTCGCCGTACGAGGTCGAGGGCGAGCGGGCGGGCACGATCGGCGTGCTGGGCCCCACCCGGATGAACTACCCCCAGGCGTTGGCCGCCGTTGCCGTGGTGGGCCATCGTCTCTCCGATCGCCTCACCGAGGGTTAACCACCGTTGCCGACCGACTACTACAAGCTGCTCGGTGTCTCCCGGGACGCCAGCCAGGACGAGATCAAGCGCGCCTACCGGCGACTCGCGCGCCAGCTCCATCCCGACACGGGCCACGGCGACGCCGAGTCCGAGGCCCGGTTCAAGGAGGTCGTCCGCGCCTACGAGGTCTTGTCCGACCCCGAGAAGCGCCAGCGCTACGACGCCTACGGGCCCGCAGGCGTGGAGGGAACCACGGTCGGTGCCGATCCGTTCGGCTTCGGCGGTGGCATCGGCGACGTGTTCGAGGCGTTCTTCGGGTCGAGCCCGTTCGGGGGCAGGCGACGCGGCCCCACCGGACCGCCCCGGGGTGAGGACCTCGAGCAGGTGGTCGAGCTCGAGTTCGAGGAGGCGGTCTTCGGGTCGCAGCATCCCGTGACCGTCAAGACGGCCGTGCCCTGTGACGCCTGCGATGCCACCGGTGCCGCGGACGGCACCCAGCCCGTCACCTGCCACGAATGCGGGGGGACCGGCCAGGTGCAGCGCGTCCGTCAGTCCTTCATCGGACAGATGGTGACCTCGTCGCCGTGCGCCCGCTGCGGCGGGTCGGGCCAGGTCATCCCCAACCCCTGCCCGGTGTGCCGGGGTGAGGGCCGCCGGATCCAGGAGCGCACCTACACCGTCGACATCGTGGCCGGCGTCGACGACGGTTCAACGCTGCGGCTGGCCGGTCGCGGCGCCGTCGGCCCTAGGGGAGGCGCCGCCGGGGACCTGTACGTGCACGTGCGCGTGAAGCCACATCCGCGCTTCGAGCGCCAAGGCACCGACCTGACAACGACACTGACCCTGCCCTACACGCAGGCTGCGCTGGGGGCGACGATCGCGTTCGAGACGCTCGAGGGAACCGAGGAGCTGGAGATCCCCCGCGGCACGGCGTCGGGCACCACGTTCCGGCTGCGCGGCCGGGGTGTTCCCCACATCGAGAGGCGGGCGCGGGGCGACCTGCTGATCGACGTCGTGGTCGACGTGCCCACCGAGCTGAGCGAAGAGGAGGAAGAGGTCATCCGCCAGCTCGCCGAGTTGCGGGGTGACGAGGTCGCCCCTCCGCCGGCCGGCCTGCTGTCGAAGCTGCGGTCGGCGTTCAAGTAGCCGCGCCCATGGACGGCAGCACCGGCGGCTCCGGCAGCGGCCAGGTCAACCCGGTGACCGCCCGGGCCCACGTGTTCGTCGGCGACCTGGACGCACCGGTCGTCGACGGCGGCGACCACCACCATCTCGTGCGGGTCCTACGGCTGGCGCCCGGGACCGACGTCACGGCCGGGGACGGCGCGGGGGGCTGGCGGGCCTGTCGGCTCACCGACGGACCGGCCCTCGAGATCGCCGGGCCGACCGTCGGCGAACCCCGGCCGGAACCGCCGATCACCGTTGCGTTCGCCCTGGTGAAGGGCGAGCGCCCCGAGCTGGCCGTACAGAAGCTGACCGAGCTGGGTGTCGATCGCATCGCGCCGTTCGTGGCGGGGCGATCGGTGGTGCGATGGGAGCCCGCCCGCGCCGATCGCCAGGTCGAGCGGTGGCGGGCCATCGCCCGCGAGGCGGCCATGCAGTGCCGGCGCACATGGCTGCCCGAGGTGGCGCCGGTGGCCAGCTTCGCCGCGGTGACGGCGCTGCCGGGCGCAGTCCTCGCCGATGCCGCCGGGGGGCCGCCCACGCTCGACCGGCCGGTGGTGCTCGTCGGTCCCGAGGGCGGGTGGACGCCCGAAGAACGGGCATCGGGCCCACCGACCGTCCGTTTGGGAGCCCACGTGTTGCGGGCGGAGACGGCAGCAATCACTGCCGGTGCGATTCTCACTGCGTTACGCGCCGGCCTCCTAGCGGACGCGCGCCAGTCTGGTCACATGGTGCGTTGAGCCCGGGCTAGGCTGACACATTCGTCACGAATGGCGAGGATGCCTGGACGGGCAGTGATTGTTACCAGCCGATCGCGGTGCCTAGAGTTAGCCCCCGCCTGGACCGCGTGAGTACCGAGAACTGGCGCGGTTGCCGTCCCGCTGGGGGGCGGCACCCAAGGGGAGGAACATATATGGATAGCGACCTCGAGGTTGAACGCGAGAGCGGCTACGCCATCAAGGTGGGCGCCCGGCTTCGTTCCATCCGGCGGCAGAAGCACCTCTCGCTCCAAGACGTCGAGGCGGCATCGGAGCACGAGTTCAAGGCGTCGGTACTCGGCGCGTACGAGCGCGGCGAGCGGGCGATCTCCGTCCCCCGATTGCAAAGACTCGCCCGCTTCTACCGTGTGCCCGTCGACCAGATGCTGCCCAGCGACGAGGAGTTGGGTGGTCGGTCGAACAATGACGACGAGCAGATCGTCGACCTGCGCTCCCTGCGCGCCGGCCGTCGCGACGATCGTCCGGTCACCATCGACCTCGGTGCCGTCGAGCAGCTCGGCGGTCAGGAGGGCGAGATGCTTGCCCGCTACCTCCGCATGATCCAAGTGCAGCGGGGCGACTACAACGGCCGGATGCTGACCATCCGGCGGGAGGATCTGCGCGCCGTGGCATGCATCCTCGACTGCCATCCCGAGCAGGTGCCGGCGCGGCTCGACAGCTTGGGGCTCTGCCTGGTCCGCTGATCGCACCTGATCCCGTCGGTCGGGGCCGCACTGGTGGACCCTCGCGGCAGTCATCGTGGCGTCTCGCCGGCCAGATCCGCCGCTGGCCTGCGTCCTCGTCGTCGCCGCAGCTACGGCTGCGCCTTCCTCCTACGTCCTTGCCAGCGACGAATCTGACACGGCGATACATCCACGGAACTTCCGCGAGCGCCCACCAGCCGTTCGACAGGCGTGGGCACCGCCTGCTTCGCTCGCGACATCCATTCCGACCGGCCGACCCCATTTGGCGTTTACGTCCACGTGCCGTTTTGTTCGGCACGGTGTGACTACTGTGCGTTCGCCACCTGGACGGACCGGCATCACTTGCAGTCTGAGTATCTCGGCGCCTGCCGCCACGACATCGAGCGCCGCGTGGCCGCCGGGATGGCGGTGGCGACCTCGGTCTTCGTCGGCGGTGGCACCCCGTCGCTCGTCGAGCCCGAGCAGCTCGTGGCGGTGCTCGACGCAGTGCCCCGGGCGCCCGGATGCGAGGTCACTGTGGAGTGCAATCCGGACACCGTGACGCCGGCGCTGATGGAGGTCTACGCGCAGGGCGGCGTGAACCGGATCAGCCTGGGAGTCCAGTCGATGGTCGACCACGTCCTCCGATCGCTCGGCCGGACGCACGACCTGGCGAACGTGAACCGGTCCGTGGACGCGGTGCGCGCGGCGGGCATCCCCACGTTCAACCTCGACGTGATCTACGGCGCGGCGAGGGAGTCGCTCCACGACTGGGGGCAAACGCTCGATGCCGCATTGGCACTCGACCCGCCGCACGTCAGCGCATACGCCCTCACCGTCGAGCCGGGCACACCGCTGGCCGATGACCCGGCGCGGCACCCGGACGACGACGATCAGGCGACGAAGTACCTGGCCGCCGCCGAGGCGTTGGAGGCCGCCGGGCTGTCGTGGTACGAGATCTCCAACTGGGCCCAGCCGGGGCATGAGTGCCGCCACAACCAGCTCTACTGGTCGATGGGCGAGTACCAGGCGTTCGGCTGCGCCGGTCACTCGCACCGCGCCGGCCGGCGGTCATGGAACGTGCACACGCCGGAGCGCTACATCGCCGCCATCGCCGAGGGGCGGTCGCCCGAGGCGGCCGGGGAGCGGCTCGATGCCGGGGCTCGCCGGCTGGAGGCGCTCCAGCTGGCGGTGCGGACCCGTGCGGGGGTGCCGTCCAGCAGCCTGCCCGTCGACGAGCTGGACGACCTCGTCGCCCTCGACGGCGACCGCGCCGTCCTGACGGTGCGGGGCCGGCTGCTCGCCAACGAGGTGGCCCTCCGCCTCCGCTGATGGGGCGGGCGGAGGTGCGAAACTCTGCGGTCATGAGCGAGCGTCCAGTAGGGCGAGAGAGCGAGCCCGGCCCGAGACATGACGTCCGCTCCCACGGCCGCTCGGGCCGGGGGAGCGGGCAAGCAACGCGTCGGAGCCCGAGCGGCCCGCCGCGAAGCAGCTAGAGCGGGAAGCATTGCCGTTTCACCCGACGACGGAGGAGTGGGACGCCAACCTGACCGCCGGCGACCCCCTCGGCTTCCCCGGGTACGACCAGCAGCGGCGCGCCCTGGCCGCCTCCGGCGAGTCGATGCGGACCGGGCGCACGGAGCACTACGCGTTCATCGAGGGTCGGTTCGAGGTGCTGGGCGGCACGATGGGGGCCGCGGCCGGCGAGAAGGTGGTGCGGGCGTACGACCGCGCTCGCGACCTGCGCCTACCGATGGTGGTGCTGACGCGAACCGGTGGCGCCCGCCTACAGGAGGGCATGGTGGCGCTGGTCCAACTGGCCCGAACCGCGGCGGCGGCCCGCCGGCATGCCGACGCGGAGCTGCTGTCGCTGGCCGTGTACGGCTCGCCCACGACCGGCGGCGTGCTGGCCTCGTACGCGTCGCTGGTCGACGTCCGCGCGGTGGTCGTAGGAGCGGTGATCGGGTTCGCCGGTCCCCGGGTCGCCGAGGGGACGCTGGGCGTCCCGCTGCCGCCGGGGTCGCACACGGCGGAGTCGGTCTACGAGCACGGGTTGGCGGACGCCCGTCTCGGCGCCGACGACGTCGCCGCGTGGGTGGAGGCGGTGCTCGGGCTGACCGACCGCCCCCTGCCGATCCGCTCGCTCCCGGCCTGGGACGCTCCCGCCGTCGGGACCGGTGCCGCCACCGCCTCCGACGCGTGGATCGAGGTGCTGCGCTCCCGGGCGGTCGGACGCCCGTCGGGCATCGATCGGGCGGCGCGCCTGTGCTCGTCGTGGGTCGAGCTGCGGGGCACCGATCCCACCGTGCGGGCTGGGCTCGCGCGGGTCGCGGGCCGACGCTGTGTGGTCGTGGCGACCGACCGCTATTGCGCCGCCGGACGCCCGACACCCGCGGGCTTCCGCCTCGCCCAGCGGGCCGTCGGGCTGGCGGGACGCATCGGGATGCCGGTGGTGACGCTGGTCGACACCCCCGGCGCCGACCCCTCTCCGGCGGCCGAGGTCGACGGTGTCGCCTCGGAGATCGCCCGGACGCTGGCGGCGTTGGCATCGTGTCCGACCCCGACGGTGTCGGTCTGCGTGGGGGAAGGGGGAAGCGGCGGCGCGCTGGCGCTGAGCTACGCGGACCGGGTGTTGATGTGCGAGCACGCCACCTTCTCGGTGATCGCTCCCGAGGGCGCGGCGGCGATCCTCGAACGGGACGCCACCAAGGCGGCGGACGTCGCCGAGCGCTTACGGCTCACGTCGAGCGACATGCTCGAGCTCGGGGTGGTCGACGAGGTGATCGGAGAGGACCAGGACGCCATCGACGAGGCCGTGGCCCGGGCCCTCCAGGAAGCCACGCCGGGCGAACGCGATCGGCGCTGGGACGCCGTGACCGCACGCTGGCTGCGTCCCGTCTGACCACACGCGGCAATGCGCAACCGGCGCTCAGCGCGCGGGGTGCGCGTCCGTGGTCGATGTTCCGACCGGGCGTGCGGCCGCCCGTTGCAGCAGCGTGCCATCGCCGGTCTGCCAGCGGGTATCGAGGGTGAGCGCCACGATCCACCAGCGGTCGCCGATCCGCCGGAGCGCGAACCGGTACGTGCCGCCGACCACCCAGGGGCTACCGGGGTCGCCGTCGAGGACGTGGGTCCCGATGACATGTGCCGCCGCCTGCGCCTCGTCGCCGGAGCCGTCGACGTCCACGACAGGCGCCCCGAGCAGGTGCTGGTGCGCGTCCAGCCCGCGCAGCGCACCCTCCCACTCGGCGACGAGTTCTGGCCCGCCGATCTCATCGGGTGCGGCGCCCGTGAGTGACCGGTAGTCGCGCCGCACGGTGGTGCCCAGGCAGCTGGTCACGCCGGCCCAGTCGTGGTCGTCGACGGCCAGGATGAAGCGGGCGATGCGGTCGATGACCTGGGTGACGGGGCTCATGGCGCCGCCTCCGGTGGGCCCATCACGTCATCGAGCCACCGCAGCACGTGCCCGACGGCTGTGCTCACGTAGGGGTCCTGGTCGTAGAGCTCGATGTGGTTGTGCGTCTCGATCCAGATCAACTCCTTGGGACCGGTTGCGGCGTCGTAGGCCGCCTGCGCCAACTCCGGCAACAGCGCCGTGTCGGTCGTGCCGTGGACGATCAGCAGCGGCGTGGGGGCGACGAGCGGCGCCTGGGTGATGGCGTTGAACGTCAGGTACGGCTCCAGCGAGGCGGCGGTCGTCTCCCACGACCACGTGGGGGCGTGATCGTGCGAGGTGCGCGCGTAGTAGCTGTAGGCCTCGGGGCTGGGCATGATCGCGACCGGCGTGTCGTCGCTCAACTCGCGGGCGATCGTCGGGATGTAGACGGTTTCGCCGGTGCGCCGCTCGCGGTCGTGCAGTTCGTTGGCGACGCCCAGGTAGCTGGCGAACCCGTGCGTGCCCAACGCCGCCTGCATGGTGCCGCCGATGTCGTAGCCACCGGCGATGCTGGCGCATGCAACCAGCCGCCGCTCGCGGGCGGCCGTGGCCAGGGCATAGCCGCCGCCCATGCACACCCCGACCGCGGCGACACGGCCAGCGTCGACGTCGTCGAGCGCCATCAGGTACGCGACGGCGTTGACGTAGTCGTCGATGACCAACCACGGGTCGTAGTGGAAGCGGGGTTCGCCCTCGCTCTGGCCGAACCCGCGCGGATCGAACGTCAGCACGGTGTGCCCGGCATCGGCGAACCGCTGCGCGTAGTGAGGCAGCGTCTGCTCCTTGACGCTGGACACCGGGCCGCACATGACGATGCCGGGCGTCGTGGAAGATGCCCGCTCGGCCTGCGGCGGCCGGTAGAGATGGGCGGCCAGGCGGTGGCCGTCGCTCAGGAGTGCGGTCTCCTCCCGGCGGGCGGGGTCGGCGACGAGCAGGTTGGCCGGGTCCTGCGGGAGCCACGGATCCGGGTCGCGCGTGGTCATGCGCCCGATCCTCGGGGATGCCGGTCGGCGCATCCAGGGCCGCCAGTTCCTGGGATCGGGAGTACCAGCCAGGCGCGACCGACATAATCGACCCATGAGTCGCGCGCAGGAGCTCGGAGCATTCCTACGGTCGCGCCGCGAGCGGGTCGCGCCGGAGCTGGTCGGCCTGCGGCCGGGGGCGCGGCGCCGGGTGCCCGGCCTGCGGCGCGAGGAGCTGGCGGGCCTCGTGCACGTCAGCGCCGACTATCTCGTCCGGCTCGAGCAGGGCCGTGTCGGCCGGCCGTCACCCGAGATCGTCGACGAACTGGCGCACGCCCTGCTGCTGGACGACGCCGAGCGCCGTCACCTGTTCCGCCTCGCCGGCGCCAGCGAGCCCGCGGCCCCCCACGGCGACGGTACGGACGTGCGCGGTGGGGTCGAGCTGCTGGTGCGCACGCTGGACCCCTCGCCGGCCGTGCTCCTCAGCCGTCGCCTCGACCTGCTGGTCTGGAACGCGACCGCGGAGGCGCTGCTGGGACCGTTCGGCGTGGAGCGCAACTACGCCCGCCTGGTCTTCGGCGACCCTGCGACGCAGGCGTTGCACGCCGACTGGCTCGAGGCGGCTCGAGAGACGATCGCGCTGCTGCGGTTCGCGGCGGCCCGCCATCCCTACGACGACGCGCTGCACGCCCTCGTGGCGGAACTGCGCGCCGGCGACGAACGCGTCGAGGCCTGGTGGGATGCGCACGACGTCGCGGAGAAGCGGCACGGCATCAAGCGCTACTCCCATCCTCGCGTCGGCGCCCTGGCGTTGCACTACGAGGCACTGCTGCTCGCGGATGACGGCGACCAGATCCTGACGATCTACGCCGCCGAGCCGTGCACCCCGGATGGCGAGCGGCTGGCGCAGCTCGCCGAGGGAGCGGGCATCGCCACCGGCTGAGCTGCGCGCCGACGGTGGCGTTCCGCTCACCGCGGCCGCCGTGGGGTGCCGCACCCTCAACCGACCGGGTCGGGAAGGAGGAGCCGTTGGCCGGGCACCAGCAGGTCGGGATTGCCGGCGTCGAGCAAGCGGCTGCGATTGGCTTCGACGAGGCGGTGCCAGTAGCCGACCACCTGGCGATCGCTCGGCTCGTCCCCGGCCGCAGACACGGTCTCCACCGCGATCGACCAGAACGAGTCACCGGCCTCGACCGTCCACGAGGACGGAGCCGCGGCGACGGCGGGGTGGAGGGTGGACGGCGCCGGTGGGGCCCGTGGTGCCGATGGCGCATCCCCGGCTGGCAAGCGGCTCATGACGGCGGTGGGCGTGTCCCGGGCGCTGCGGGTCATGGTCGCCGTTGGCGCGCCCGGGCTCTGCATGGCCTCGACGGCCGAGGCGGCTGCCGGCTTCGGCGCCAGAGCCGTCGGCGGCACGCCGGCGGCTGGAAGCGAACCGAGGATGGTCCCGGCCGCCAGGCCGAGGCCTCCACCGCCGGAGACGAGGCGGCGGAGGATGGCCGGGGTCGTCCGGGCTGCGGCCGCCGCCACACGGGTGTGTCCAAAGGGGCGGGTGAGCGCGAGGGCCAGCGTGCACACGGCGAGGTACCAACCGGTGGCGAGCGCCGCCAGCCGCACCAACGCCATGGCGATGACCTCGGGAGGGGTGCGGTCCAGCCAGGCGGACAGGTCCTCGGCCGACGTGAGCGGCGCGTGGAGCGTTGTGGCGCCCAGGGCGTGCAGCGCCCGGAGGCCGACGGCGAGGACCGCCGTCCAGGCGAGGAGGCGCCAGCGCCCGTTCATCGCCGAATTTCGACCTTCGCGGCTGCGCCCGACCCCAGGTCGACCACCAGGTCGTCGCAGCCATCGTCGGCCGGTTCGCCCCGTATCGCAACTGCGCCGGGCAGGCGGTCGCGCGCCTCGACGGTCACCGGCTCGCCCTCGGCCGCCCAGCCGGGGAACACGAACACGTCGCCGGTCGCCGGGCGCAGGAGCGCGGGCGCGGCGTGTCCGTCGCACGCCCAGTCGCCGACGGCGATCAGGTCGCCCGGCTGACCCAATGCCCAGCGGACGGGACCGGCCGAGATCGTGCCACCCCCCACGACGAGCCCCTCGGGGCAGCCGTCACCATCGACATCGGCGGCCGGCGCAGCCGCCTCCGGGCATTCCGCATGCCCGGCCGGGGTCGTCGCCTGTACGGCCTCGGGGCGAGCGGCAGACCCCCGCGAGCCCCACCCGCCGACGAAGACCACTCCGGCGGCGATGGCGGCGAACACCACCGCCGAGCCGGCGGCCACCCGGGCACGAGAGCTGCGTTCGGCCCGCGCCGGCGGCGGCTCGGGGTCGACGGCGTCGGCCGGCTCGGGCGGATCGTCGCCGAACGCCTGGGCCCAGCGCTCGTCGTCGGTCAGCTCGTGGGTGAAGACGAGGTCGAGCAGTTCCTCATCGGGCGGCACATAGGCGGGCTCGGGCCCGGAGGACGGCGGGCCGCCCGCCGACAGCTCGGCACCGGGCACGGCGGTGAGGATCGAGCTGGCCAACAACCGGGCGTTGGGCCGGCGGCTCGGGACGGGATCGAGTGCCCGTGCGATCACCTGCTCGAGCGCCCGTCGGTGGGCCGCGCTCGATCTCCCGCGCCACGGCCGCGAGCGGCGCGGCTCGTCGGTCGCTCGCTCCAGCACCCCGGCCAGAACGCGGCCCAGAGCGGCGATGTCGTCGTGCGGTTCCGCCTCGCCGGGGTGCGAGAGCCCGCAGAGCCGGGGACGGCCGTCGTCTCCGACGAGGATGTGCGTCGGGTCGAGCCGACCGTGCACCACGCCGATGTCGTGGAGGTCGGCCAGCGTGGCGGCCACGGCGGCACCGAGGCCGGCGACGCTGGCCACCGAACCGGTCCAGTGCGCCACGGGGTCGCCGGCGAACCGGGTGCGGAGCTCGACGTCGGCCTCGCCTCCGGCCGGTGCCTCGCCGACGTCCTCTGCGGGCGCAGGCCCGACGACCAGGACGAGCCCGGGGTGGGCCGCGCGCTGGAGACGTTCGGCCTCGAGGCGAAGCCGGGCGATGTCGCCGGCGCCGATGGCGGTCTTGACCGCGACGGGCCCCTCGGTGTCGAGCGCGACTGTCACCTGCATGCTCATGCACTGAAGCATGCTGAAACTGATCGAGAGTTGTCAAGAAGATTCGAGGGCTCAGGGACCGGGTACGGCCGTGGCGGTGGCGCTGGCGGCGACCACCGTGCCGTCGGGCGCGCCAGGGACGACGTCGGCGAAGATGTAGTCGGCCTCCAGTTCCAGCTCCACGAGCACGCCGGCGCCGGTGACCGTCACCACCGGCGGCCCTGCCAATTGGGGCGCCAGCTCGCTGGCCGCCACGACGTCAATGACCACGGCGCGGGTTGTGTCCGGATCGAGGACGTACTCCTGCGTCGTTCGCAGCCGGCCCTGGTCGACTCCCGCGGTCGCGGCATCGTTGGCGGCGGCAGCCGCCAGCTCGAACGCCTGGCGCTTGCGCAGGTGGACCAGCGACATGTCGACGGCGATCGAGGCGAGCACGAGCACGATCAGCAGCCCCGCCGGCATCAGCATCAGGGCCGAGCCGGCATCATCGTGGCCGCAGGCGGAGCCCGCTTCCCGTCTCCGGCGGACGGACGCGAATTGGCGTAGCCGCCTCACGAGCAGGCCTCGGCGCTGCCGGGCACGCCGTCCCGGTACGGGTCGATCAATTCGGAGTGTCGGCTGGTCACGTCGAGTCCGGGACCGAAGCCGCCGATCCACGGCAGGTTCAGCACGGGCACGTCGTAGCCGGCGGTGAACGTGGCCCGAGCGCACCGGGTGAAGCCCGCCTGGCCGTCGCGGGACGCGAGGCCGGTCAGCTCCACGGTCGATCGCGCTCCCGCGCGTCCGTGGGCTTCGAGCGCCTCGTGGCCCGCCCGCCGCGCTTCGGCCTCGGCGTCGCCGAAGTCGCGGGCGCTCAGCACGTC
>Ga0214469_1000604_pt1 | contig 12586 bp, 11 predicted proteins | sample RVTome_10_FD_187340 | JGI IMG/M metagenome (GOLD analysis project Ga0214469, IMG submission 187340) | Soil microbial communities from uranium-contaminated site in the Upper Colorado River Basin, Wyoming, United States - RVT153D57 HiSeq ... | reverse complement strand
ATGCTTGTTACCCACGGGTAACATCAGAGCCGTTGCCGATCTGCCACCCGGTTCGGCATGCACCGGTCCTGGATGGCAGGCTGGCGTCAGCCCGCGGGTGGCGGTTGGCGACCGCGCCCGCCACGAAGAGACCGCACAGGAGGGTCGGCATCCGGCCATGAAGATCGTTGTTCTGGTGAAGCACGTTCCCGATGCGACGGCAGATCGAAGGTTCTCCGATGACAAGACCACCGATCGAGTTGGCGTCGACGGGATTCTTTCCGAGTTGGACGAGTACGCGATCGAGGAGGCGCTGAAGGTCTCCGATGCCGGCGACGCCGAAGTCGTCGTGCTGACGATGGGGCCCGAGCAGGCCGCGGAAGCGGTACGCAAAGGTCTGCAGATGGGCGCGGACTCGGGGGTGCACGTCGTCGATGACGCGCTGCACGGTTCGGATGCGGTGGCTACGTCTGCGGTGCTCGCGGCGGCCATCGGCAAGATCGGGGACGTCGACCTGGTGCTGACCGGCATGGCCTCGACCGACGGGAGCATGAGCGTCGTTCCGGCGATGCTGGCCGAGCGGCTGGGGATCGCCCATGTCGGGTTCGCCGGCGAGTTGACCGTGTCCGAGTCGCAGGTGAGCGGTCGGCGGGACGGTGACGTCGCATCGGAGACGGTCGAGGCGCAGTTGCCGGCCATCGTGTCGGTGACAGATCAGATCAACGAGCCGCGGTACCCGTCGTTCAAGGGGATCATGGCGGCGAAGAAGAAGCCGGTCGAGGCCTGGTCGCTGGCCGATCTGGAGCTTGAGCCGGCATCAGTGGGACTGGCCGCGGCGTGGTCGGTGGTGAACGAGGTGACCAAGCGGCCGCCGCGCACCCAGGGTGAGATCGTGCCGGACGAGGGCGACGGCGGGCGGAAGCTGGCCGAGTTCCTCGCCGCGCAGAAGTTCATTTAGGGAGTCAGCGATGGCAGAGATTCTGGTTCTGGTCGACCACGTCGATGGCGCGGTCCGCAAGACCACTACAGAGCTGTTGACGATCGCGTGCCGGGCCGGCGAGCCGGCCGCGGTTTTCCTGGGTGCGGGCTACGACGCGGCGAAGCAGACTCTTGCCGAGTACGGCGCGAGCAAGGTGTACGTCGCCGACGCGCCGGAGTTCGCCGACTTCCTGGTGGCACCGAAGGCCGAGGCGCTGGCGCAGATCGCGCAGACAGCGTCGCCGGCGGCGGTGCTGATCAGCTCCAGCCCGGAAGGCACCGAGATCGCCGCCCGGCTGGCGGTCAAGCTCGAATCGGGCATCATCACCGACGCTGTCGATGTGGCCGCTGACTTGACGACCACCCAGTCGGTGTTCGCCGGCGGGTACACCGTGACCGCGCGGGTGACCCACGGCACGCCGATCATCACGGTCAAGCCGAACGCCGCGACTCCCGAGCCCGCCCCGGCGAACCCGAGCGAGGAGAAGGTGGCCGTCACGATCTCCGAGGGCGCCAAGACCGCGAAGATCGTCGAACGGCAGCCGCGCGCGGCCACCGGCCGGCCGGAGTTGGCCGAGGCCGCGATAGTGGTCTCCGGTGGTCGCGGCACCGCAGGCGACTTCGGGGCGGTCGAAGCATTGGCCGACGCTCTCGGCGGCGCGGTGGGCGCGTCCCGGGCGGCCGTGGACTCCGGCTGGTACCCGCATGCTTACCAGGTCGGCCAGACCGGCCAGACCGTCTCACCGCAGCTGTACCTCGCGGCCGGCATCTCCGGCGCTATCCAGCACCGCGCGGGCATGCAGACGTCCAAGACGATAGTCGTGGTCAACAAGGACTCCGAAGCGCCGATATTCGCGATGGCCGATTTCGGCGTCGTCGGCGACCTGCACACTGTGTTGCCGCAGGCCACCGAGGAGATCCTCAAGCGCAAGGGCTGAGCAACCGATCCGGCCGGTTACCCTGGAAGGCGGTATGTCTTCGGGCCGTGTCTACCTGGACCATGCCGCAACGACGCCCGTCCTACCCGAGGTGATCGACGTCGTCGCGGCGCGCATGCGCGCGCTCGGCAACCCGTCGTCGCTGCATGGTTCCGGCCGCGCCGCCCGCAAGGCGGTCGAGGAGGCCCGCGAGACGGTGGCCGAAGCGGTCGGTGCGGCACCCGGCGAGGTCGTATTCACCTCGGGCGGCACCGAGGCGGACAACCTAGCTGTCAAGGGGCTCTACTGGGCCCGGCGAGCCGCCGACCCGCGGCGCACACGCGTCCTGGTGTCCGCGGTCGAGCACCACGCCGTCACCGACACGGCCGAGTGGCTCGGCAAGTCCGAGGGCGCGCAGATCGAGTGGCTACCGGTCGACCGGGAGGGGCGGCTCGTGGTGGACGAACTGCGATCGGCGCTGGCCGGCGACCCGGATTCGGTCGCGCTCGTCAGCGTCATGTGGGCGAACAACGAGGTAGGTACGCTCCAGCCGATCGCCGAAGTCGTCGCGGCGGCCAACCGGTACGGCGTCCCGGTGCACTCGGACGCCGTCCAGGCAGTCGGCTCGGTTCCCGTCGACTTCACCGCCAGCCGGCTGACCGCCATGACCGTCTCTGGTCACAAGCTCGGTGGGCCGGTGGGCTCGGGTGCGTTGCTCGTGCGGCGGGACTCCGATCTGGTGCCGGTCCAGCACGGTGGCGGCCAGGAGCGTGAGATCCGCTCCGGCACGCTTGACGCCCCGTCGATCGCCGGCTTCGCGACCGCAGTCGAGGCGGCCGTGGCGAGCCGGACCGTGCGGACGTCACGGATCGGTGAGCTGCGCGAGGCGCTGATCGGAGGCGTGCTCGAGGCTGTCCCGGACGCTGTGGTCAACGGGCCGGCCGACCCGCGCCGGCGGCATCCCGGCATCGCACACATATCCTTCCCCGGCTGTGAGGGCGACGCGATGATGATGCTGCTCGACGGCAAGGGCATCGATTGTTCGACCGGTGCCGCCTGTGCCGCCGGAGTGCCCGAGCCGTCGCACGTGCTGCTGGCCATGGGTGCCGACCCGTTGCTGGCCCGCAGCTCGCTGCGGTTCTCCCTCGGGCATTCCTCGACGCGCGCCGACGTTGACAGCCTGGTGGCCGCCATTGGTCCGGCCGTGGAGCGGGCCCGGGCGGCGGGATACCTGAACGTGAAGGGTTCATGAGTTGCGAGTACTAGCCGCCATGTCCGGCGGAGTCGACTCGGCCGTTGCGGCGGCCAGGTGCGTCGATGCCGGCCACGACGTCACGGGCGTCCACCTGGCACTGTCGTCCAACCCGCAGTCGTTCCGCAGTGGAGCCCGCGGATGCTGCACCCTCGAAGATTCACGGGACGCCCGGCGGGCGGCGGACGTGCTCGGCATTCCCTTCTACGTGTGGGACCTTGCCGAGCGGTTCCGGGCGGATGTCGTGGACGACTTCCTCTCCGAGTACGCAGCGGGGCGCACGCCCAACCCGTGCCTGCGGTGCAACGAGAAGATCAAGTTCGCCGCCGTCCTCGACCGGGCCCGGGCACTGGGCTTCGACGCGGTCTGCACCGGTCACTACGCCCGGATCGTTGATCGGCCGCGCGGGCGCGAGCTGCACCGGGCGGTCGACCCGGCCAAGGACCAGTCGTACGTTCTCGGCGTGCTGACGGCCGAGCAGCTCGCCGGTGCGATGTTTCCGCTAGGCGGCTCGTTGAAGTCAGACGTGCGTGCTGAGGCCGCGGAGCGCAGGCTTTCCGTCGCCGCCAAGCCGGACAGCCACGACATCTGCTTCATCGCGGACGGCGACACGGGTGGCTTTCTACGCGACCGGCTCGGCGCGGCGCCGGGCGACATCGTCGACGAGAACGGCGCGGTGGTGGGCGCGCACGACGGTGCATACGCGTACACCGTGGGCCAGCGGCGCGGGCTGCGGATCGGCCGGCCGGCTGCGGACGGCAAGCCGCGTTACGTCCTGGACATCTCACCGGTGGACAACCGGGTGACCGTTGGCCCCGCCGAGGCCCTCGACGTAAACGAGGTGCAGGGAACACACGTCCGCTGGTCCGGGCCGGCTCCCGAAGGCGTAATCGAGTGTGAGGCGCAGTACCGGGCCCACGGCACGCCGGTGCCGGCGGCGGCCCGACGGGACGGCGCGTCCTTGGCCATCCGGTTTGCTAACGCCCAGCGCGGAGTGGCGCCCGGCCAGTCGATCGTGCTGTACGACGGCACCCGCGTCATCGGCTCGGCCACCATCGACCGCACGTCCTAGCCCTCAGGCGCGGCGGGTGATGACCACCCAGGCCGTGCGGGCGAGGATCTGCAGGTCGAGCACTGGTGACCAGTTGGCGAGGTAGTGCAGATCGTGTCCGAGCTTGTACTCAGGGTCGGTGTGGTAATGGCCGTACACCTGTGCCAGCCCGGTGATGCCCGGGGGAACCTGGTGACGACGCCCGTATCCGGGAATCTGCTGTTCATAGGCGAGCAGTTCCTCGGGGCGCTCCGGGCGCGGGCCCACGATCGACATCTCGCCGCGAACGACGTTCCAGAGCTGCGGCAGTTCGTCCAGGCGCGTCTGGCGGATCCAGCCCATGCCACGAACGACGCGGGGGTCGTTGACCGCGGCCTGAACCGGGTCGCCCTCGGCTTCGGCGCCTAGCCGCATCGAGCGGAACTTCAGCATCCGGAACGGCTTTCCCTCACGGCCGGCGCGCAGTTGGACGAACAGCAGCGGGCGTCCTACGACCAGGGCCACGTAGGCGGTGGTGAATGCCAGGACGGGCACCGTCAGCGGCGCGGTCAGCGCCAGAATCGCCAAGTCCATCCACCGCTTTATCCGGGCCTGTGACGGCCGGAGCACGTGGCTCGACAGCGCGACGTACGGGATGCCTCCGATCTCGCCGATGCTCCGCAGCCCGAGCAGGGAGTCGTGTGCGCTGACGACCTGCAGGGCGGCCACGCCCGCCTGTTCGAGCCGGGCCAGCGGCCCCGCGTACAGGTGCTCGAGGTGCCGCCCGTCGAGCAGCAGGACATCGGTAGCGTCGAGCGCCTCGACGTACTTCTCGAGCCCATCGACCGTGGGACAGGATCCAGCGACGAACACCGGAGCCTGGGTGTCCCGGAGGTGCCGGGTCGCCAACTCGACGCCACGGTCGTCACCCACCAACAGGACCCGGGGCGGGCCCTCGTAACCCGTCCGGAGCCACCGGGAGAGACGCCGGTTGGCCGCCAGCCCCAGCGGTGCGACCAGCGCATACGCCAGCAGGATGCTTCGCGGGATCAGGAACTCGCCGAGCAACCAGCTCACCAGGCCGGCGATCAGCGAGCTGAGCCAGACGAGCATCACGATCTTGGGCAAGCCGGATCGGCTGCCCAGACGCGGATCACGGTCGTACAGGCCGCCGACGTAGAACACGGCGAGATGGAGCGCCGTGATGATCGCGTACGACCACCAGTAGCGCGGCAGGTGCGCCCATGCGTTGAAATCCGCGCGGACCAGGCTCAGCAGGCCGGTTACGGCGATCAGCGTCAGGTAGATGACCGCGACGTCGGCCAGGTGCAGCAGCCGGATCCCACGGTCATTCAGCGCCTGGATGAGGCGGATGCGCCGCGTAGTCCACCGGTCCGCTGAAGTCACGGTGGCATGGTATTCGCCCCCGCGACGACACAGCGGGGTGACGTCATGACGTCACGAAGTCGACGACCTTTGACACCACGCCAGGGTCGCGCAAGATGCGCTGATGCCCGAGCCCGTCCGTGGTCACCAGGTGCGCACTCGGCCAGGCGTCGGCGATCTGCTCGCCCTCGTTGTATGACACCTGCTTGTCCCGCCGATCGTGAATGATCATGGTGGGTGGCATCGAGTCGACTTCGAGCACGTCGAAGTCCTCGATCGGCCGGTCCACGACCTTCTCCAGCCGGCGGAGCATGGCCCGATGAGTGCGATGGGAGAAACCGAACAGTTCGGCCATCATCCGGATGTGGGGAACGGGACCGAGCGTCGGTGCGATCAGCGCCACGCGGCGGGGCGCCGGCAGTCCGTCGTTGACGGCCCACGCCGTCACGGCGGCGCCCAGGGAATGGGCTACGACGGCGACCGGCGGTCCGTACGTCCCGACGACCGCCTGCATTGCATCCAGCAGTTCCTGGCCGGTCGACCGGCGTGCGCCATGCCTACCGGGTCCGGACTCGCCATGGCTCGGGGCGTCGTAGGCGACGACCTGATGACCATGAGCGGCCAGTGGCTCGACGAAGGCGCCGAGCTGCCCGCGCCAGCCGCCCCAGCCATGCACGAGATAAATCGGAGGCCCTTCGCCCCACGCTTCGACGGCCACCTCTCGACCGTCCGGGAGCGCGACGGTCGATACGGTGCTCGGTGGCGCGGTCAGTCCGGGGATCGGCCGGTCATCGCGACGGCTGCCGTTCGATTGCGGCAGCGTGCACCAGATCCGGAACGCCAGCCGCCCGCCGGCAGCAGGCGCCAGGCGATCGAGGACCGCGAGCGAGCTCCGCAGCGCCAAGAACTGAGCGGTTGCGCGTTGTGTACGAACGATCGTGCTTTTTTGCGTCGAGACTGCTGCGGTGGCGGTCATGAAGGATCTCCTCAGACGGTGTCGGACGTAGGTCGGGCAGCGTCGAGGAGGTTCTCGAACGACTGCCTGGCGTGTGCCTCGGCCGCCGGATCACCGAGCAGCCGGTACGAGTGGTAGAAGCCGAGCATGACGCCATGCAGGGCGGACGCGAACTCTGCCGGGTCGGCATCGTCGCGGAAGTGGCCTTCGGTGATGCCCGTGCGGAAGACGTGAGCGATCGTTTCGTGCAGGTCGGTGTGGTCGCGAACGAGCTGGTCGCGGACCGCGCCGGGCCGGTCGTCGTACTCTGCCGCTGCCTTGACGAACAGGCAGCCTCCCGGCATGCGGGTGCGCCCACAGGTCACCCAGCGCTCGAACAGTGACCGCACTCGCGGCTCGCCGCGCGGCGCGGTGAGCGCGGGACGGATGACCGCGTCGATGAACTCTTCGCGCGCCTGGGCCAGGACCTGTAGCTGCAGCGACTCCTTCGACTTGGCGTGTGCGAACAACCCGCTCTTTGACATGCCGGTGGCCGCGGCCAGCTCGCCGATGGTGAGCCCGGACAGGCCGACCCGTGCCGCGGTCTCCACGCCGCGGTGCAGGATGGCTTGCCGAGTTGCGTCGCCCTTGCTCACATAGCGCAGAATAGTACGACCGTTCGTTCTTGTCTAGTTGCGGTTTTCGCTAGTCGTCCCTCGCGTAAGGTCAGAGTCCGTGACCTACCCCTGGAGCATCGGTGTGGCAACGGGTGTCGGATCGTTGCCCTACGTCGATCCGGACGAGGCCGCGCGTATCGTCATCGGCGAGCTGCCTGATCTTCCTTATCTTCCGGAGTTGCCGCTGCGCGGGGCGGGCGCCGACATGATCGGCCGGACGGCGTCGCTGCTGGTGGATCTGCATGTCGACCTCCAGCCGGCGGGGTGGCGGCTGACCGACCGGCCCGGGGCGGACGAGTGCGGTGCCCACGCGCTGCTGCGAGCAGATCTCGACGCCTTGGAGATTGCGGCGCTCGGTTACTCCGGCCCGTTGAAGCTTCAGGTGACCGGACCGCTGACGCTCGCCGCCTCGATCGAACGTCCCCGCGGCGACCGGGCCCTGGCCGACTACGGGGCGCGGCGTGACCTGGCCCAGTCCCTGGCCGAAGGCGTCCGCGAGCACGTGGCCGACGTGGCTAAGCGGGTGCCGGGAGCGCAGGTCGTCGTCCAGTTCGACGAGCCGTCGCTGCCGGCGGTGCTGGCCGGGGCGATCCCGACCTCGAGCGGCTTCGGCCGGCATCGGGCCGTGGACTCCGCTGAGGGTGAGCAGTTGCTGGCCGAGGTGGTGCGCGCGGCGGGAGAGTGGTCCGTGGTGCACTGCTGCGCGTCTGATGTTCCGGTGCGGCTCATGAAGCGGGCGGGTGCGCGGGCGGTGTCGCTGGACGTCGGATTGTTGACCGGGGACGTTCTCGACGAGCTCGCCGAGGCGGTGAACGACGGGCTGGCCGTGTGGCCCGGCATCGTCCCGTCGCGGCGGCCCGGCCGCGTCCCGTCAGACCGGGAAATGATCGAGCGGCTGGAGCGGCTGTTCGCCAGGCTGGACGCCGATCCCGCCCACCCGGGCGCTGCGACGGTGGTGACGCCGGCGTGTGGACTTGCAGGCGCGGACATCGGCTGGGCTCGGGAAGTGCACCGGCTGGTGCGTGATGTCGCGCGAGGGTTCGCCGAGCATGTCGGCGAGGCCCGGTAGCGTCTGACGATGTGACGACGCACGAAACTGAGCCCGCGGGGGCGGCCGAGATTCCAGCCAAGGCCCGCGAGAAGCACGCCGAGCTGGCCGAGCAAGTTGAAGAACACCGGTACCGCTACTTCGTGCTGGACCGTCCGGTCATCGCCGACGCACAGTTCGACGCTCTGGTGCGCGAGCTCGAGTCCCTGGAGGAGCAGTATCCGGCCCTGCGCACGCCCGATTCGCCGACGCAGAAGGTTGCTAGCACTTACTCCACGGACTTCGCGGCGGTCGAACACCCGACCCGGATGGAGAGCCTCGACAATTCGTTCACCGAAGAAGAGTTGGTCGCGTGGGCACAGCGGGTCGAGCGCGAGGTGGGCACCGGCGCAGAGTACCTGTGCGAGCTCAAGGTCGACGGCCTCGCGGTCAACCTCGTCTACGAGCGCGGTCGTCTGACCCGGGGCGCTACCCGTGGCGATGGGCGCACGGGTGAGGACGTCACGCCCAACATCAAGTCGATCGAGGGGATCCCGCACCGGCTGACCGGCGACGACGTGCCCGCATTGCTCGAGGTCCGCGGCGAGGTCTACTTCCCGGTCGAGGACTTCGAGGCGCTGAACGCGTCGCTGGTCGAGGCGGGCAAGGCGCCGTTCGCCAACCCGCGCAACACCGCGGCCGGATCGCTGCGGCAGAAGGACCCTCGGGTCACGGCCAGCCGCCGGCTCCGCATGGTCTGCCACGGCATCGGCAAGCGCGACGGGTACGAGCTGGCCCGGCAGTCCGAGGCGTACGACGCGCTCCGCGGTTGGGGGCTCCCGGTGAGCGACCGGGTGCGGGTGGTCAAGACCCTCGCGGAGGTGCAGGAGTACACCGCCTACTACGGCGAGCACCGACACTCCGTCGAGCACGAGATAGACGGCGTCGTGGTCAAGGTCGACCAGATCGACCTGCAGCGCCAGCTGGGGTCGACCTCGCGGGCGCCTCGGTGGGCCATCGCGTTCAAGTACCCGCCGGAGGAGGTCAACACCAAGCTGCTCGACATTCGGGTCAACGTCGGCCGTACCGGCCGGGTGACCCCGTACGGGGTGATGGAGCCGGTCAAGGTATCCGGCTCGACGGTCGAGAACGCCACGCTGCACAACGCCCAGGAGGTCAAGCGCAAGGGCGTACTGATCGGCGACACCGTGGTGCTACGCAAGGCCGGTGACGTGATCCCTGAGATCGTCGGGCCAGTCGTCGACCTGCGCGACGGCACCGAGCGCGAGTTCGTCATGCCCTCCGAGTGCCCCTCATGCGGCACTCCGCTCGCGCCGGCCAAGGAGAACGACGTCGACATCCGCTGCCCGAACGCTCGGTCGTGCCCGGCCCAGTTGCGCGAGCGGATATTCCACCTGGCGGGCCGCGGCGCGTTCGACATCGAGGTAATGGGGTGGGAGGCCGCATCGGCGCTGCTCGACGCCGGGGTCGTGCACGACGAGGGTGACATCTTCGAGCTGACCGAAGAAAAGCTGCTGGGCATCCCGATGTTCACCCGGGCGGCGACCAAGGCCGAGCGGGAGGCCGGCCGCGACGACCGCGTGCTCAGCGCCAACGGCGAGCGGTTGCTGGCGAACCTGGAGTCGGTGAAGTCGCAACCGCTGTGGCGGGTGCTCGTTGCGCTGTCCATCCGTCACGTGGGCCCCACCGCGGCACGAGCGCTGGCGATGGCGTTCGGCTCACTCGACGCCATCGAGCAGGCCGCCTCCAGTGGCGAAGCCGGCGAGGCTCGGCTGGCTGCGGTTGAAGGGGTCGGGCCGACCATCGCGGCCTCTCTGCGCGAATGGTTCGACGTCGACTGGCACCGCGAAATCGTCCGCAAGTGGCGCGCGGCAGGGGTCCGAATGGCCGACGAGCGTGATGAATCGATGCCTCGCACCCTGGAGGGTGTGACGGTCGTGGTCACCGGATCTTTGCCGAACTTCTCCCGAGACGAAGCCAAGGAGGCGATCCTCGCCCGCGGTGGCAAGGCGGCGGGCTCGGTCTCGAAGAACACGTCTTTTCTCGTCGCCGGCGAGAGCGCGGGTTCCAAGCTCGACAAGGCGATCGAGCTGGGAGTGCCGGTGCTCGATGAGGACGGGTTCCGAACCTTGCTCGAGTCCGGGCCGGAGGCCGTATCGCGGTCGTGACCCTCGGCTCGGGCTCAGGCGCCGAGCCAGGTGAGCACCGCCATGACCCGGCGATGATCGTCCTCTGACGGCGGCAGGTCCAGCTTGGTGAGGATCGAGGAGATGTGCTTTTCCACCGCCCCCTCGGTGACGACGAGCTTGCGGGCGATCGCAGCGTTGGTGCGTCCCTCTGCCATTAGGCCGAGCACCTCGCGCTCCCGGGTGGTGAGTTCGGCCAGCGGGTCGCGGCGCCGCCGAGCGAACAGCTGCGCGACGACTTCCGGATCAAGAACGGTGCCACCCGAGGCGACCCGGTCCAAGGCGTCGGACAGTTCGGCAAGCGCGGACACCCGGTCTTTGAGCAGGTAACCGACACCCCCGGCGCCGTCGGCGAGCAGGTCGCTGGCGTAGGACTCCTCCACGTACTGCGACAGCACGAGGACGCCGGTGCCCGGCACCCGGCGGCGAGCTTCTATCGCGGCGCGAAGCCCCTCGTCGGAGTGTGACGGCGGCATGCGCACGTCGACAACCGCTACGTCCGGCCGGTGCTTCTGCACGGCCGCGACCAGCGCGTCGCCGTCACCGACAGCGTCGGCGATCGTGCAGCCGGCTTCGGTCAGCAGCCGGACGAGACCCTCGCGGAGAAGCACGGAGTCTTCGGCGAGCACCACACGCATGCGGGTGACGGTATCGCGTTTGTTGATCCGGCTGGGCCGCCCACCAGAGTCATCGACGTACCTGCATGGCTGCGCTCATGTAGGCACGTCGCGCCGACTGCCGAACGTGATCGACCGGGTTCGCTCAGGGAGAACGATCAGTTGGGAATTGAGTCAACTCGACTCAAGTTATGCGTAGTGACAGCAGTTGACCAGCTGCTATGTGACCAGGAGGAGCACATGACCACTTTGACATTGCGCCGTTGGTTCGATCCGTTCGCCGAGTTCGACTCGCTGTTCCGTTCCATGGCGGTCCCAGAGACCGGCCTGGGTTTCCGGCCGGCCGCCGAGGTCGTCCGCGAGGGTGAGGACGCGTTTGTGCGTCTCGAGCTTCCCGGCATCGATCCCGACAAGGACGTGACCGTCGAGGTTGAGAACGGCACGCTCGTCATCAAGGGTGAGCGCCGCGACGAGCGCACTGATGACAGCAACGGCCGACGGCTGCGCGAGGTGCGCTACGGATCGTTCCGCCGAGCGTTCCAGCTGCCGTCGCACATCACCGAGGCCGACCTGTCGGCGGGCTACGAGGCCGGCGTTCTGACCGTCAAGGTCGCCGGCGCCTACGCGGGCCGGACTCCGACCCGCATTCCGGTGAACACCGGTGGCGGCGCCGAGGAGCTCGAGGCCGCCTGACGCCTCAGCGAGTGAGCTCGCAGGCCTCGACCCAGCGCGCGGGGTCGACCGTTATCGGTCGGCCCCGCAACTGTTCTGTGCAGTCGTCAACGGTGGCGGCGAGCAGCTCGTACATCGTCGTGTCAGGGTCAGGGATGCATGCGCGGGCAATGCCCTGGACCGCGCACCGGACGGCGCTGGGGGCTGCGTGCCGGCGGAACCCCTTGGCAGAGATCCGCATTCCGCGAGTGAAGCGTTCGGCCCACTTTGCGGCGTGCGGAACCGCGTCCAAAGCCTGCCGGCTCGGTTCGGAGATATCGTCCGGAGCTCGCCCGTCGAGGTCCGCGAGGATCCGCTCTGAGGTCAGCACGGCCACGGCGAGGACTCGCTGCCGCTCGGCCGAGGCCACCGGCAGCGCCGTGTGCGCCGCGCGGAGAACGATGGTCGCATCGACTCTCAGGTCGTCGCTGGTCAGCCCGATGACCGGCGGAATCAGCCGGGCGAGCCGCGGTCGGGCGTCGTCCGAGGTGAAGTCGTTTACCAGCCTTGCCATCGTCGCGAGCAGCGGATGCGTGCACTTCGGGTGGTCGCTCCAGCCCTCGCCGGCGAGGTAGGACGCGAACTCCATGAAACACGCGCCCCTCTTCGGGTTGCGGTGTTTGCCGCGGGACAGCACAGGCATGGCGTCGGGCACAGCGGTCAGATCCACAGACATGTCAGCACCCCTCTGCTGGGTCTCTCCTTATCCAGTCTGCGCCGCGAAGCCGGATATCGCTACACCTTTAGTGGCCCATCTCACACTGCCGGGATCTGTGCGGAGATCACCGTCCCGCCGCCGACCGGGCTGTGGACCTCGAGCGTGCCGTCGACGCCGGCCAGTCGGTCGGCCAGGCCGGCGAGGCCATGCCCC
>Ga0214469_1000603_pt1 | contig 12593 bp, 12 predicted proteins | sample RVTome_10_FD_187340 | JGI IMG/M metagenome (GOLD analysis project Ga0214469, IMG submission 187340) | Soil microbial communities from uranium-contaminated site in the Upper Colorado River Basin, Wyoming, United States - RVT153D57 HiSeq ... | reverse complement strand
GAATCAGGCTCATTACGGCTTCGAGGCGGCGATGGGCTATCTCGAGGCGACCATCGGCCAGTACGAGCGACGCGCTAGCTCTCCGTCCCGGCCCGCGCCCTCTCCGCGGAGCTGACCTCCTTCACCCCGGAGAGGATCAGGATCACCGCGAGCAGGACGACGCCGCCCGACACGATCGTCACCACCTGCATCCCGCCCGCGGCGAAGAGACGCGGGGAGATGAAGTCCCCTGCCATGCGCCCCACTCCGTTGGCAACGACCGAGAGGGCCAGTATGCGGGTCCGGCCCCTGGGTCGGAGCTCGGTCATGAGGGGGATCACCGAGATGAACCCGAACTCCATTGCAACGGTGGCGATCGCGAGCGCGGCGATCGCCGGGACCAGGGTCTCGGACAAGAAGGAGAGGGCGAGGAGGGAGACACCGCCCATTCCCAGGCCGAGCGCCAGCGCGTTGCGCTTCCCGAGCCGGTCGGTGAAGGCGACCATCGCCCCCTCGCCGGCCAGCTCGGACAAGCCGAGCAGTGTGCCCACCCCACCGAGGGCGAGCAGCGTCATGCCGAAGTTCCCCTCCAGCCATCCCCCCAGCGTGACCAGGACCCCCTCGTGGGCGAGGCCGAAGAGAGCCACGGTGGCGAGGAGGAGGATGACCTGGCGACCGGGGCTGTCCGGTGCCGCCGCCGTCCGACCGGCGGCGGCCTCGTCGTGCCGGTCGAGGAAGAGAAGGGCAAGACCCACCGCGACCAGGCCGAGCGAGCCCAAAGCCCAAAACGGCGTCTCCCAGCTCCATCTGTCGATCAGCCAGCCGGCTGCAGGCGCCCCGACCAGGAGCCCCCCGGCCCATGCCAGCTCGAGGATCCCCAGATACCGGGCCCTCCTCCGATAGGGGACCCTGGCGGCGACATAGAGCTGGGAGCCGATGTCGATCATCGGCTTGGCCAGACCGGCCAGGGCGAACCCGACCACGGCTCCGACGAACACGCCTGCCCAGGCGGTGACGACCGAACCGGTGGTGAACATGAGCAGACCGGCCACGACGAGACGTCGGGTGCGATGCACGTCCCCGGAGAAGCTCATCACGGCAGGTGTGGCCAGGGAGCTGGCCCACCGCACCGAGACCAACATGCCCGCCTGGGTGAGGTCGATGCCGAGCCCGCGGGCGATCGCGGGCAGGAACGGATAGACGAACCGCAGAGCGGTGTTCACCACCAGCTTGAGAAAGACCAGGGTTGTCACCGCGAGACGCAACATGCCCTCGTCCACGTCGGGGCGAGCTGGAGGAGTCGACTGATCGATGCCGGGATCGTAGGTAACGCCGTCCGGGAGGAATCCTGGGAAGAGCGGGGCGAGCAGACCATCCTGTCGGATCATGAACCTCCTCGTAGTCGTCTTGATCGCCATGCTCGGCGGGCTCGCCGGGTCGCTCCAGGCGCAATTCCTCGGATTGATGGAGCAGAGAGTGGGGACACTGGCCTCGACCTTCGTCACCTACGCCGGTGGCGGGCTGGCCATCACCGTCCTCATGCTCGTGTTCCAGGGCAGCCGCCTCTCCGGGTTGAGGGAGCTCCCCTGGTGGGCCCTCACCGCTGGTCTGATGGGTCTGGTGGTGATCGCCGCGCTCGGGATCAGCGTCGCTCGCCTCGGGTTGGGCGCCGGTCTCACCCTGTTCACCGGAGCGACACTGATGCTGGGGGCCTTGATCGAGCATTTCGGGTTGTTTGGCGGGGCCAGAGCCCTCGACCCGGGCCGTCTCCTCGGCATCGCGCTGGTCGTGACCGGGACTTGGCTGGTGGTGCGGGGCTGATCAGCCCAAGGCGACGGCGGTCATCGCCAACAGGGTGAGACCGAGCCCGAGGACCTGACGCCGGTGCAGGTGCTCGGAATTGACCACCCGGGCCATGATCACCGTGACCGCCGGGTAGAAGGAGGCCGCGACTGCAGCAAGTGCCAGCGAGCCGGCACGAACCGCAAGCAACAACGCGACGTTGCCGCTCACGTCGAGAAGTGCGTTGCCCACAACGATCCGGCGCGGCGTCGCCGAGAACCGGGTCAGCTTCCAGACGCCCACGAGGCTCAATACGAGCACGACCAGCATCGTCGAGGCGCGGGAGGCCACCAGGGGGAGCAGGTTGGACTCTTCTCCCGTGAACCTGATCAGGGCGGTGAAGCCACCGAACCCCAAACCGGCGATGAGCCCGAAGACCGCCCCACCGCGGTCGGCCGCCCCCGGATCGGCGACCCAGGCGCTGAGGACGATGGCGGGCACTGCCACCGCCACTCCGAGCCAGGCGATCAAGGAGGGGCGCTCCCCTTCGACGACTGCCACGACTACCGGGACCACAGCGGCGACCGCGGCCGCCACCGGCGCCACCGAAGCCGCCCGGCCCCGGCCGAGCCCGGCGAAGAGGAAGACGAGGCCGATGGCGCCGGATGCGCCGGCCAGCGCACCGAGCAGGTAATCGACGCCGGTGGCCTCCCCACCGGCGAGCGAGGCGACCACGACGATGAGGGGAAAGCTGATCAGCCCCGCCCAGAACACGATGGTCGCCGCCGAGGCCCGACGTGCCCCTTCGCCGCCGAGGAAGTCGGCCGCGCCGTAGAGGAGGGAGCTGATCCCCCCGAAGACGACCTCCACCTAGCTGCCGACCCCGGATACACCCATCGCGGTGAGCTCGGTGCGAATCGCGGACGCCGCCTCCTCGAGCTCGCCGGCGTCGACCGACCGGGCCGCATTGGCGAAGTCGAGGTCGTGCACACCGTTGATCGGCACCACGTGAATGTGGAGATGGGGCACTTCGAGCCCGGCAACCATCAAACCGACCCGCTTCGGCCGAAACGCCCGCTGCTGGGCCTCTCCGATGTCACGGGCCACGGCGAAGAGATGGCTGGAGAGATCGGGAGGGCAGTCGATCCAGTGGTCGACCTCCATCCGGGGCACCACCAGCGCGTGCCCCCTCCGGAGCGGGTTGATGGAGAGGAAGGCGACGCACCGGTCGTCTTTCCAGACGAAGGTCCCCGGGATCTCCCCCTCGATGATTCGGGTGAACAAGGTCGGCATCGAGCAGAGACTATCCGGGTCGGTTCAGCCGCCCGCAACCACGGCGAGCAGCTGCTCTGTGGTGGTGACGAACATCTCGCCTGCCCCGTCGACGCCGAACCCGCTGACCCCACCCGGCACACCGACCTGTTCGGTCCAGTCACGGAGATCGGTCGCCTCGCCCTCAGCGTGGAGGAAGCTGCGCAGGTAGCCGCCGCAGTAGTCGGAATAGAAGTAGTGGCCGTCGAGCTGGGGGATGGCCGCCCCCCGATAGACAACACCACCGGTGATGGAGCACGTGCCGGCGTCACCATGCTCGACCTCGAGGACCGGAGCCACCAGTCCCTCCCCATCGCAATCCGCGGTCGCATAACAATGCCGGCCCTCGACTATGGGCCAGCCGTAGTTGCGCCCCGGCTCCAGCGGCGCGGAGACCGAGATCTCCTCGTAGGCGTTCTGCCCGACATCGGCGATGTAGATGACCGGGTCGTCGATCCAGAAGCGCCAGGGGTTGCGCAACCCCATGGCGTACAGCGTTGGTGAGGGATCTCCTTCTACGTCGAGAGAGACCAGACCGCCGAGCAGAGTGTCGGGGTTTTGCCCGTTGCCGAACCGGTCTCCACCCCCTCCCCCGTCCCCGAGCCCGAGGAGAAGACGCCCGTCGGGCATGAACTGGATCATGCCCCCGTTGTGATTACTCGCCGGCTGCCCCACCTGGAGCAGGACCCTCTCGCTGGCGGGATCGGCCTGGTCAACCGTGGCCAGGCCGAACTCGGACACGACGGTGTCCCCGTTTCGGTCCGAGTAGTGGAGGTAGAGACGGCTCTCATCATCGGGGTGCAGGGCGATGGAGAGAAGACCCTGCTCGCCACTGTTCCGGACCCGATCGGCGATGTCGAGCACGGGTTGGTCGGATACCGCATCACCGTCGTACAGCCAGACCCGCCCGTCCTTGGTTATCACGTACGAAAGGTCGGCGCCGGGACGGGCCGTGAGTTGGACCGGGAACTCGAGGTCGGCGACCGGCTGATAGGCGAGGACGGTGTCGTCCAGAGCCAGGGTCGACGTGGTCGTTGCCGGTGTGATGGTGCTCGTCGAAGCCGTCGTGGTCGAGGTCGGTTGGGGAACGGTGGTCCTGGCCACGGTCGTCGTAGGCGACGGGGGCGAAGTGACCGGCTCGCCATCGGTCTCGGCTGTGCAGGCGGCCAACAGGCAGCCGATCACCATCAACCAGCGACGCATCGTGGTCAGGGTAAGTCGGCCTCGGAGTAAGACGGCCCCCGCGCCCGGCGATCCCGTAGAATCCACCCCGACATGACCGAAGAACCCCGCGATCCGCTCGGCTCGGAGCCCGAGGTGGCTCCCGAGTCGGCTCCGGAACGGCCGGAGGGCTCCCGACCGGCCACGACCGGCATCGCCTGGGGGGCGATCCTCCTCCTGCTCGGGATCGCCGCCGTGGTGATCTTCTCGGTGCAGAACACCGATCCGGTGCCGGTCAGGTTCCTCTGGACCGAGGGGGATTACCCCCTGGCCATAGTCATCCTGGTCACGGTAGGGGTGATGATCGTCCTCACCGAGCTGATCGGTCTCAGCTACCGCAGGACGCGGCGGCGTCGCCTGTCGGAGCGGGAAGAGCTGAAGCGGTACCGCGGCGCCTGACCCGGGGGCGGGCGGGCGGACTGGTTGGCTTGTCCGCCGAGTTGGGCCACAATGACCGCGGCATCGCTCTCGCATGCCCAAAAAGGAGCTGAAGGATGATCTTTGCATACTTGGACCCCGGCACCGGCAGTCTGATCCTGCAGGCGGTGGTCGGAGGACTGGCCGGCATAGGCGTTGCCTGGAAGGCGTGGCGGAGCAAGCTGGGGCGGGGCGCGAAGCCCGTTCCCGGGGACGACCACTCCGAGGGCGAGACCGTGGAGGACACCTCTCTACCCGCCGAGCCCTGACCCTCGATGATCTCCCCCGATCCCGGGTCGTTTAGGGACCCGGCTTCACATGTCCTCCTCGACGAGGACAAGGCCATCCGCCTGCTCGACGAGCGTGGGCTGGAGGGATGGCGCGCTCTCTCCGCCACCGGGTTCTTCCGCTCCGCCGTGAGCGAGGGGCGTCTCATCGATGCGGTCGAGATGGCGGAAGCGCCGCCCGGCAGCGCCGCCGCCCTCGAACATCCCCGTCTTCCCTTCATCAGCTACCCGTACGAGTGGACGTTCTCCATGCTCAAGGATGCGGCCATCCTCCAGCTCGATCTGCTCGAGGGAGCCCTGTCGGCCGGGTTGACCATCAAGGACGCCACCCCGTACAACATCCAGTTCGTCGACGGCAGGCCCCAGTTCATCGACATCGGGTCGTTCGAGGCCTACCGACCGGGTGAGCCATGGATCGGCTATCGCCAGTTCACCCGTCAATTCCTCTTTCCGCTGCTCCTCCGCGCCTGGGTCGGGGTCCCCTTCCAACCCTGGCTCCGCGGCGACCTCGAGGGGCTGACCTCCCGGCAAATGGCCCGTCTCCTCCCTCTGCGCAAGCGGCTCAACCCGAGCGCCCTGCTCCATGTGCGGCTCCAGGCCCGCATGGAGGAGAGAATGGCGGACCGGGCGGTACGCCAGGAGCTTGGGGCAGCGGGTTTCAGCGCCGACTTGATCCTCACCAATGTGCGGAAGCTGCGATCACTGGTCGAGTCCCTGGAATGGGAACACGGCTCCGACGGCTGGTCGAGTTATGTCGAGTGCAGCCACGTCACCCGTGACCGCGCCGCAAAAGGCGAATTCCTCACCGAGGCGATGCGGCGGCTCGCCCCGAGCCGGGTCCTCGACCTCGGTGCCAACGACGGGCACTTCTCCCACCTCGCGGCCGGGGCCGGGGCGCTGGCGGTTGCCGTGGACGGTGACGAGGCCGTGCTCGACGACCTGTACCGGAACAGCACCGGGTCCGCGTTGGCGATCGTGGTCACCGACCTGGCCAACCCGTCCCCGGCCCAGGGTTGGGGCGGAGTGGAGAGGGCATCCCTGCTCGACCGGGCCCGGCCGGATCTCATCATCGCCTACGGGCTGATCCATCATTTGATCTATGCCGCCAGCATCCCGCCGAGCCATGTGGTGCGCTGGTTGGCCGGCTTCGGTTGCCCGGTGATCCTGGAGTTCGTCTCCCCGGCCGACGAGATGGTGACCCGGCTGGTGGGGAACAAACTCCCTCACGAGCTGCACGGGGACCGGGAGGAGGACGAGTTCCGCGCCCTCCTCGTCCCCTGGTTCGAGATCACCTCGGAGCAGGCCCTCACCTCGGGCACCAGGGTCCTCTTCGCTCTCAAGCCACGACCGGCCTGACGGCCGGGGAGGCTCGATCAGCCGGCGAGTGACGCCGGGCTCTCCACTGCCTGGTCGCCGAACTCGGCGACGATGGTGAGGCGCTGCAGCCCTTCGGGGATCTGGTCCGCCTCGATCTCGTAGGCAAAGCCGGAGCGGAGCAGGTCATCGCTCTTGAACCACTTGGTCACGTTCTCGTTGTCCTGGTTGGGCTCGCCGGCGGCGAGCAGTTCGTCCCCGGCGAAGACGTAGATCCGGTCGGCGGGGACCTTCGCCCCCACGTCGGCCGCCCAGCCGGTCACTCGCCAACCGGAATCGGTGTGTGTCACCCCGGTTATCTCCACACGGCGGTTCCCCTCCGGTCTGATGTCGAGCCGATGACCGTCATCGGCGATGTACTCGACGGTGATCTCCGCCGAGGAGCCGGTCAGCCATCCGCCGCCATCCGGTGCCGGGACCAGGATGGAAACCTCGTTGGCCCCGTCGACTATCAACTCCTCGGCGACCAACCCGTGGATCTCTCCGCTGGTGCTGCTGTCCCTGGCGACCAGACCCGTTCCGGCCACCGTACCGTTGACCACCAGCAGCAGGTCGTCGCTCTCGACGTTGTCGGGCAGCTCCAGTCTTCCCGAGATGTAGGTGGGAACGAACCCTGACCGGCGGTCGACGGCGGAGAGGCGGGCCGCCTGTGCGAGCGACCAACGGAGCTCGTCGCTCTGCTGTGGGGCCAGCTCGGCCATCGGCCGCCCCACCAGCCCGGCGTGGGGGCCCGCCCCGGCGACTCCGATCCAGTCGTCCTGATTGGGCACCCATTCGTGATTGCGGCGCACCTGGTCGTACAGCTCGTCGAGGTCGGTGCTCACCGGCTCTCGGTTGCAGCAATAGAAGACGACTTCGTGGGGCCGGTCGCTCCCTTCGATCGTCGTCAGGGACTGGCCGTCGAACTCCCAGTCGGTCGCGATCTCCAGGGCATCGACGATGGTCGGCACGACATCGATGCCGTAGGCGGGCTCGTCGTGGGTCTGGCCCTGGGTCTGCCCGGGGAGCTTGACGAACAGCGGGATCCGGTACAGGTCGACGCGGTTGTCGTCCTTGGGCCAGCGGCGATGCTGCCCGGGGACGAACGAAGCCCCGTGGTCGGCGACCACGATCACCAGCGCCCCGTCCCAGTTGCCGGTCTCCTCGAGTCTCTCGAACAGCGCGCCCAGCCGCTGGTCGAGGAACCCCAGCTGGAAGAGATGCCTCTGGAAGGCGAGCCGGGGCAGATCGGGACGGTTCACCCAGTGCCCCCCGACCTCGACCCCGTTGACCTCGTCGTACTGCTCCGGACGCTCGTAATGGCTCCCCGAGGGGTTGGTCCGCCACGGGATGTGCGGAGACTCGAGGTGGACGAAGTGCAGGGTCGGCGGGGCACCCGGCTCGATGCCGTCGATGATCCGCTGCAGCCAGTCGATCCAGCTGCTCCTGACACCGGCCTTGGGAACAGCGAGGTCTCCTATGTCGACCGGCGCCGCCGCCCTGCTCTCGGCCTGTCCCAGGAAACCCTTCCAGGTGCTGTCGATGCTGGGAAGGCCCGCACGGGCGGCGGGCGGCAGAGCGAGATGGCCATAGACCACCCCCACGTCCTGGAGCAGACTGCCGAACCGGGCCGGCCCGCGCCCGGCATAGTCCTGGCACAACTCCGGGGAGCACAGGTCGGTCAACCATTCGACGACATGCATCTCGTAACCGTCGCCGAGCAGGGTGAAGAGGTTCTCGGGGTGGTCGGCCACCGAAGGGCTGGCATCGCTGTCCCCGAGACGCCCGGTCAGGATCGCCGGGACGCTGGAAGTGGTCGCAATCGAGTTGGACAGGGCGTTGCGATACCAATTGCCCTCATCGGCGAGCCGGGCGAAGTTGGGGAAGAGACGCTCGTTGATGGTCCCGTCCTCGTCCATCAGGGAGGAAAGTGGCAACTCGTCGAGTTGGACGAGGACGACCGGCGCAGGGCGACCTATGTCCTCGATGCCCGACGACGAGCTCTCCGGCTCGGCCAGCAGCCGCGAGGTCGGCGAGATGGCGAGGAACATGACCAGGACCGCCGGCCCGAGTAGGGAGAAATAGAGAAGCCCCTGTTCGATCCGCCGGCAGAGGAGCAGTACCACGACGGTGAAGCCGGCCGCCAGGGCGACTGCTGCGACGGTGTTATCGGGCACGACCTGGCGGCTGATCGCCATCCCGGTGGTGGCCGCCCCGATCCCGACCAGCACGTAATAGGCGATGTCCGCCGGCCGGTCCCCCATCTTCTCGGTGACGACCATGACCACAACCGCGATCAGCGGAGGGAGAAACGTGACCATGAGGGCGAACAGGACGATCTGCATGGGTGTGCTCCGGTTGGCCACGAAGACACCGGGGTTCTTCCCGTAGAGGTCGAGGAGCGGGGCGGCGATACCGGCGGTCATCAGGCCGAGCACGACCAGGGACCGTCTCCAAATCCGCCGCCGGTCGATTTTGGCCAGAGTCACGTTGGTCAAATTAACGGCAGGCGGGGCCTTACTCGCCCGCCCGAGGGACGCCCCCACCGATCGTAGGGCTGCAGAGCATGGGGACTCACGGGAGGGCGGTTCGATCCCTACGATGGTGTCGGCTGACGGAAAGGATGCCTCATGGGACTCATGGACACCATCAGAGGATGGTTCGGCAAGGCCAAGGAACAAGGCGCAGAACTGTTGGAGAAGGCCGAGCCCTACGTCGAGAAGGCGAAGGAGCAGGGAGCCGAGCTCGCCGAGAAGGCGAAGGAGCAGGGAGCCGAGTTACGGGAAAAGGCTGAGCCCTACGTCGAGAAGACAAAGGATTTCGCCCAGGACGCGATGGACAAGGCCGGCACCAAGATCGAGGAGATGAGGGACAAGTCGTCGTCCGCGATGGAGGGGGCGAAGGAAGAGGTCGCCGAGAAGGCCTCGGACGCCGCCGACGCCGCCAAGGAGGCCGCCGCCGACGCCGGCGATGCGGTGACGGGCGCGGTCGACGAGGCAAAGGACGAACTGGAGGGCTGAGCCGGCGGGTCATCCCGCAGCAGGCCTTTGTGACCAGCCATGAAACGCGCCTCGAACCGTCTCAGCCGCATCCCACCATCGGCCACGCTCGGGATCAGTGCCCGGGCCCGCGAGCTTCGCGGCGAGGGCATCGACGTCGTCTCCTTCGGAGCCGGTGAGCCCGACTTCGCCACTCCCGAGCACGTGGTCGCAGCCGCTGCTCGAGCCTGTCACGACCCCGAGAACCACAAGTACACCGCCTCCGCGGGTCTGCGCCCGCTGCGGGAGGCGATAGCCGAGGACGTGGGCCGCTATTCGGGGGTCGAGGTCGACTGGTCCGAGGTGATGGTCACCAACGGCGCCAAACAAGCGGTATTCCAGGCCTTCGCCGCCCTGCTCGACCCCGGCGACGAGGTTCTCCTCCCCTCCCCGCACTGGGTCACCTACCCGGCCGGCATCGAGTTGGCGGGCGGGGTGACGGTCTCGGTGCCCACCACCGTCGACGACGAGTTCAAGGTCACCGTGGAAAGCCTGGAGAGAGCCCGGACCGACCGAACCCGGCTATTGGTCTTCGTCTCCCCCTCCAACCCGACCGGGGCCGTCTACACCGCCGAGGAGGCACGGGCGATCGGTGAGTGGGCCGCGGCCAATGAGATCTGGGTGCTCGCCGACGAGATATACCAGCGTCTGACCTACTTCACCGACGTCGCCCCCTCGATCGCCGCAGTGACGCCTCGATTCGACAACTGGGTGCTGGTCAACGGCGTGGCCAAGTCCTACTCGATGACCGGATGGCGGGTGGGGTGGATGGTGGGCCCCTCCGACATCGTCGAAGCCGCCAACAGTCACCAGTCCCACGCCACGGGCAATGTCGACAATGTCGCCCAGCATGCCGCCCTCGCCGCCCTGCGCGGGCCCCAGGACACGGTCGAGGAGATGCGCCGCGCCTTCGACAGCCGGCGCAAGCTCATGCACGCTTTGGTCAGCGACATCCCCGGTGTGAGGTGCGTCGAGCCCCAGGGCGCCTTCTACGTGTTCCCCGACGTCTCCGACACGTTGAGAGGGCGTTGGGGGTCCACCGCCGAGTTGGCGACGGTGATCCTCGAAGAAGCAGGCGTCGCCCTCGTCCCCGGGGAGTCGTTCGGGACACCCGGGTTCCTTCGGCTCTCCTACGCCGTGGGCGAGCCCGACATCGAGCGGGGCGTCGATCGGATCAGACGGCTCCTGGCCGGATGACCGCAGCTTCCTGAGCCGGGTTTACACTCGCCGGAGATGGAAGGGACCAACGCGCGGGCCATGATGCTCGTCGAGCCGCGCCACTTCTCCCTGACGGAGTTGCCGGCCAAACCCGGTCTGGACGGGGGTTGGCTTGCCGTCGAAGCGACCGGGCTCTCCGGCGCCGACGTCCAGGTCTGGAAGGGGGAGGCCAGCGAGGTCGTCTACCCGCTCATCCCGGGGCACGAGGTGGTGGGGAGGATCGCTCGTGGCTCTCCGACCATCCCTTACCCGGTGGGAACCCGGGTGGTGATCGAGCCCCGGATCCATTGCGGGGAGTGCCACCGCTGCAAGCTCAACCTGGCCACATGCGCACGCCGCCGACCCTCCAACTCCTATGGGTTCATCCCGTCCATCGAGCCCCCTGGGCTCTGGGGCGGTCTCGCCGAGTTCCTCTATATCGACCCGGCGGCCCGTCTCCACCCGCTCACCGACGACGTCCCCGCCGAGGTCGGCACCTTCGTCCATCCTCTCGCCGCCGGCCACACGTGGGCCGTGGAGCTTCCCTCCCTGCAGACCGGGGAGAACGTCCTCATCCTCGGCCCCGGGCCGCGCGGGCTGGCCTGTCTCATCGCGGCCAAAGCGGCCGGCGCCGGCTGGGTAGGGGTGACCGGGCTGTCCCACGACCGTGACCGTCTCGAGTTGGCGAAGCGTCTCGGGGCCGACCTTGCCATCGATGCCGAGAAGGAGGATGTCGGAGGCGCCATCGCCGAAGCCCTCGGTCAACGCCCCGACATCGTGGTCGACGTGACCTCGGACGATCCCGAAGCCCTGTTCACCGCGCTCGACCTGGTCCGGAGCGGCGGCCGGGTCATCCTGGCCTCGACCAAGGGGAACCGGGCATTCCATTTCATCAGCGACGTCCTGGTCGCCAAGCAGCTCACGGTCCGGGGTGCCATGGGGGCGACGACGGTGGGTTATCAATGGGCCTCCCGTCAGATCGAGACCGACCCCCGGATCGACGACCTCGTCTCCCATCAGTTTCCCCTCTCCGAGGCCTCGCGGGCGTTGCAGGCCGCCGCCGGGCTCCTCGGGCGCGAGGAGCTGATCTCCGTAGCCGTCACCTTCTGAGATGACCGGTCGCGGGGCCGCACCGGGCCGATTGTCCGTCGGTTCCTGGGTCCTCTACGACCTGGCCAACACAGTCTTCGCCCTGGGCGTCATCGGTGTCTATTTCCCCGACTGGCTCGCCTCCGTGGGTCAACGCGACAGCGCCCTGGCCCTGGTCGAGGCGGCCGCCGGCGCCATCGTCGTCTTCGTGGCCCCGTGGGCCGGGGCGCGCAGCGACGTGCGTGGGACCCGGGTCCCGACGCTGATGGTCACCACCGTGGTGGCGGTGGCCGCCACCGCCCTGCTCGCCACCGGGCCCGTGGTCGCGTCCCTGATCTTCCTTGGACTCGCCCTGGTGGCGTTCAACGTCGGCTCCGTCGTCTACGACGCCCTCCTGGTCGACGTGAGCACACCGGCCAATCGAGGCCGGATCTCCGGCCGCGGCGTGGGTGTGGGCTACCTCGGCTCCTACGTCGGCCTCGGTCTGGGCGTGATCACACTCGATGTCCTGGGCTGGTCGTACGCCGCCACATTCGCCGTGCTCGCCCTGGCCTTCCTGGTCCTCGCCCTTCCCGCCTTCTTCTTCATCGAAGAGCGCGACGGCCACGACGATGCCCCCCTCCCCAGGATGCGGGACGTATTGAGCAGACTGGTCGCTTCGTGGCGGCTCGCCGCCACCTACGACGGTGTGGTGCGTTTCCTGGTCGGCCGATTCCTCTACACCGATGCGATAAACACCCTGATCGGCGGGTTTCTCACCATATTCGTGACCCAGGAGCTCGGGTTGGATCGCGAGTTCGTCACCGCCCTGCTGGCGGTGGCGATCACCGCAGCCATCGTTGGGGCGCTGGGGGCGGGAAGGGCGGTGGAGCTACTGGGCCCGTTGCGTGTGCTGCGTCTGGTCCTGGTGTTGTGGATG
>Ga0214469_1000602_pt1 | contig 12622 bp, 8 predicted proteins | sample RVTome_10_FD_187340 | JGI IMG/M metagenome (GOLD analysis project Ga0214469, IMG submission 187340) | Soil microbial communities from uranium-contaminated site in the Upper Colorado River Basin, Wyoming, United States - RVT153D57 HiSeq ... | reverse complement strand
CGGCCTGTTTGCAGGGCTTCTGTAAGAGCCCTCTGACGGACTCGAACCGTCGACCCCCTCCTTACCATCGAGCGACGCGACGGAACGCGCGGGCAAGAGCGGAAAGCCGCGGGCACAAAACCCGCGCAGGAAGAGGAAATCGCCCGAAGACGAGTGACCGCCGTAGGCCGCGAGCGCTCGCGTTGGTGTTCCCTCAGTGTTCCCTCGATTAGGCGGCCGGCTCGAGCGGACGTCCGGCGAGCGGCTTCCGGTCCTGCGGGGCGGGACGAGATCCCGCGGTCGCCTCACGCACTTGGCTCCGCGAGACAGCGGAGGTCTTGGATCCGGGCGCCGCAGAACCTCGCTCACCGGGACACATCTCCCGATCCGATCGGGACCCCGGGCCATTGTCTCCGGGACGCCGGGAGCGCGACGCTCGGCTCGGTCTGTTGGCGAAGACAGAGCGACCGCCTCCGGACAGTCGGTCTGGTTCGTGGTACGGCAAGACGCGAACCCGCGACCGGCTGGACCGCGATCTATCCATTGCAACGAGGCGTAAGGCGCTACACGCTCGCTCTGAGCGGCGCGTCCTTGAGGTATTGATGCACGAAAGCGATGGCCATGCTCCCTTCTCCGACGGCGGCGGCCACACGCTTCACCGGGCTGAAACGAACGTCGCCACACGCGAAAATTCCGGGGACGCTCGTCTCGAGCAGGTAAGCATCCCGGTCGAGCTCCCAGCGTCCCGCCGCTCGCACGTCGGAGCCCGTAAGGACGTAGCCCCTCCGGTCGAGCAGGATCTCGGGTGGCAACCACGCCGTCTCCGCATCAGCCCCGATGAAGATGAAGAGGCCTCCCGACTGGAGCCGGATTGTCTCCCCGCTTGGGCGGGCGTGGACATCGATTGCCTGAAGCGAATCCTCTCCGTGCACTGCCGCCACCTCCATTCCGAACATGACGCTGACGTTCGACCGGGTCGCAAGCTGCTCGATGAGGTAGCGCGACATGCTTTTCTCGAGCCTGTCGCCACGGCAGAGGATCGTGACGCTCCGGGCATGCGCGGAGAAGAAAAGTGCCGCCTGCCCCGCCGAGTTGCCCGCGCCAACGATATGGACGTCGAGCCCGTGCGCGTTCGACGCCTCGCTGCGCGCCGCTCCGTAGGAGACGCCCTTCCCGACGAGCCGTTCGAATCCCTCGATCGGCAGGTGCCGCCATGAAACACCGCAGGCGAGGATGATCGTCTTCGCCCTGAGGACGTCGCCCCCGTCGAGGTGGACCTCCCGTGTCGGAGCGTCGATCCGTGTGATCGACCGGGTGACGAGGATCTCGGCGCCGAGCCTCCGTGCCTGCTGCAGCGCACGGCTCGCCAGTTCCTCGCCCGACACGCCGGACGGAAACCCGAGGTAGTTCTCGATCCGAGCTGACGTGCCGGCCTGGCCGCCGGGCGCCTCCCGCTCGATCACGATCGTCCGCAGGCCCTCCGACGCCCCGTACACCGCTGCCGCCAGCCCGGCGGGCCCGGCACCGACGATGACCGTGTCGTAGTCCGCGGCCACGGGTTCGGTGCCGAGCTCGAGCAGCTCGGCCACCCGGCGTAGCTGCGGCCGCACCACAGTCTTCCCGTGGACAACACGAATGACGGGAAGATCGCGATCCGCGGGAAGAGGGCCGTCCCAATGGCTCGTCGCGTCCGGCGCATCCGGGGTGATCCACCGGAACGTGATCTGATTGCGGTCGAGGAAGCGCCGCAGCTCCGCGCACGAGGCGTCCCAGCGATGGCCGACGATGATCGCACGGGGCGGGCGCGGATCGGCCGTAATGCCCTGCAATGCACCGATCCGCTCTCGCGCCAGCTCACCGAGTTTCACGCCCACCTCCGGTGCTGAAGCCGCGATCGCGTGGTAGTCCCGAGCCTCGATGCGCATGAGCCGCGACGGCTCAGCGGCCCGGAATCCGAACGGGAAGGTCGTTCCCAGCGCCATCGGCACCTCTCCGACGAGCTCACCCACGCCGCGCCCGCCGACGACGCGGTCGATCCCGTCGACAACCGCGACAGTCTCCAGGCGGCCCTCGAGCACCGCGAACAGCACCCGCTCGTCCCCCGGGTGCACCGCGTACTGGCCAGGCACGAGCCGGACATCCGCCGCAAGCCGGGAAAGCCGCTCGCGCTCGACCGCGCCAAGCCCGGCAAAGATCGAGACGCCGGCAATCTCCTCCATCGTCACCATGAGTCACTCGTCCTTTCCCCGCCGCCCTGAGCCGACGCTGGCGGTACCTCGCGCCTATTGGGCTTCCACGCCACGGCTGGACAGCCTGCCACGCGCAAGCTACGAACGAAATCGAGCAGGATTGAACCCCGCGCACGATCCGGCGCAGCGCACACCGCTCTCAACGTGAACGGAACACGCTCGCGGCCGAGACGGAGGAGCGCCCTCCGGGGCGGGTCAGGACGGGGACGAAGCCAGCGAAGGTCACCGCGTGACGCCGCGTTTCGTCCGGCTGACGAGCTCCTGGTCGTCCTCGACATGTGCGAGCACGTACGGCGCGAGCTGCGTCGTGGTCAACGTGAGCTACATCGCGAGAAGTCGCAAAGCTGCTGCAAATCGCAGGAAGTCCTCTTGACGGACTCGAACCGTCGACCCCCCTCCTTACCACTGAGCGACGAGACGGAACGCGCGGGCAAGGCCGGGAAGTCGCGAGCACGAAAGCCGCGCAAAAAGAAGGAATCGCCCGAAGACGAGTGACCGCGCGTGCCTATCGATGCCCGGGGTTGTGTTCCCTCAATGTTCCCTTCGGATCTAGCTTCGTACTCGCCGTCTCGGGTGTCATGACTCTTGCGCAGCCCACCGCATCCGACGCGGGTAGGTGTCGAAAGTTAGCATCGCCCCGGATGACCGCGCCAATCCTCCGCGCAACAGACCCCAATGGCGAGGTCTACGACGACCCTTCCGAGGACGCTCTCTACATGTTCATGGAGGACTTGCGGCCGGAAGCGTCACCGCTTCGTGTCGACAGGCTTGAGGAAGATCGTCGTGGCGAGTGGGCGCTCGTGACGTTCAACGCGAGTGGTCTCTACAAGCTCGAGAGCGACCATCACGTCGAGTACGTCAGCTCACTCGGCAACGTGCACGAGTTTCTGACGCGGTGGGCATTCGACCTTCCCGGATAGACCAAAACCATCTCGGCCAGCCTCTCTGGGGATATTCCCGAACACTGGCCCAGGGCGGCCGCCCTCCTCCTAGTGGTGCCGCGCGGGAACCAGATCCCTCGCGTCACCGCCAGGGGCGGCGTGGCGGGTCTTGGCGCGCGCGAGCGGACCGAGTGGGTCACGCTTTACCCGGCCCGTTTGCGCATCAGGTCGTGTGCCCAGCACGATCAGATTGCTCGACTGCGCGCGCGACTTGGAGTCGAGAGGAGACGTTGAGCTTGCGGAATGTGTTCCGCAGGTGCGTTTCGACGGTCTTGGGGCTGAGGTAGAGGGTGGCGGCGATCTCAGCGTTCGTCTTGCCGTCGGCGACGAGCCGCGCAACCTCGAGTTCGCGTCCGGTGAGCGCGGCGACGCCGGGTGCGTCTGCGTCGCCGGCACGTGTTCGGCGGTGGATGCGGCGCCCGAGCTTCCGGAGCTCGCGCTCCGCTTCTGCACGGAGGCGGGGTGAGCCGAAGCCGTCGAAGGCGGCCGCTGAACGTTCGAGCTGGGTCGCCGCCCGGTCATGCTCGCCCGCTCGGGCGAGCGCGCGTCCCGCAAGCGTGCGGGCACCGGCGGCATCGAAGAGGTTCCCCACCTCTTCGAGCGATGTGGCCGCAGCGAGCGCTCGTTCTGCTGCGTCGCCGGAATCACCGGAGTCGAGCATGACCACAGCCCGAGCAAGATCCGCCATCGCGGCCGCCATCGGCAACGAGATGCCGTCAGCACATTCCGCAGCGGTGCTTGCCGTCCGCTGAGCTTCTTCGTGTCTGCCCGAGGCGAGCAGGCAGCGGGTGAGGAGCTCCAGTGAGCGGACTCGCCAGCCACCTCCGATCTGCTGCTGGTCGATCCCGCCGGAGGCGATGAGCAGCTCGGCCGCGCGTGCAGCTCGATCCGTGCCGAACAGGGCGGTCGCGAGGGCGACGGCGGCCCAGGCGGAAGCCGTGCCCGCGTCGAGGTGACGCGCGACGTCGACGGCCTCCTCCCCGGTGCCGAGCGCCACGTCGACGTCTCCGGCGGCGAATCCCGCCAGCGAGCGGCTCAGTAGGTTCCAGACGAGCCCGTGTGGGTTGTCCACCAGCCGTGCCGCCTCGACGGCCCCGTCGAGTACTTCAGTGGATTCCGCTACCCGGCCCTGTAACCAGAGGGCCGTTCCAAGCATCGGAAGGAGGATCGGAAACAGATCGCCCTGTCCCGTGGCACGGCCGATACGGAGCGCACGATCGGTGTGGCGGCACACGTCTTCGAAGTGGTCGAGGTACATCTCCGCGTTGGCTAGGTGGAAGAGGACGTCGAGACGCCTGGAGAGCTCGTCGTCCGAAAGCCGATCCACAAGCTCCGCGGCCTGCTCGCGATAGACCCGTGCATTGACAACAGCTCCGCCAAGTGCGGCCCCGGCGGCGCGTACAGCGAGTGTGGCGGCGCCCAGGACGCGATCTCCCAGCGGCGTCGCCGCGTCGGCCGCGCGAAGCGCCCACGCGTGCATCGCCTCGTAGTCGGCGCTGAAGAGCGCGTCGACGGCGAGCTCGATCATGAGCGCGATCGCGTCCGGCGAGTCGGCGTCGCCAATCTCGGCGAGTGTGTCTTCGAGACGTGTGCGGGCCTGCTTGTGTCGGCCGAGCAGATTTTCGACAACGGCGCACGCGGTGGTGACCTGCACGCGCAACCCGACGGACTCCTCGGGCACGATCGTCAAGCTCTCGAGCAGGGCGGCGTAGCTATCCGCGAAGTGCCCGGTCGCGGCCAGCGATCGGGAACGCGCGAGCAACAGCTCGACACGATCCGCGGCGGGCGCGGCGTCGGGGAGCAGGCGAAGCGCGGCGCCGAACCAGCGTTCGGCACTTGCGGGAGCTCGGTGGGCCGCTGACTCGCCGGCCTCCCGTAGGAGGGCGACGGCGGCCAGGTCGCCGGCGCGGGCTGAGTACTCAACATGGTGGGCGCGTGCTGCCGCCGAGGCGCCCAGCGCGGCGAGCGCGCGTGCGCTGCGCTCGTGCGCGGCGATCCGCCAGCCGCCGGGTGCCGACTCGTAGACCGCCCGGCGCAGGAATGGATGCCGGAACCGAAATTGCCGCGGAACATGGGTGCTGCGGACAAGGTCACGCTGCAGCAGTTCGTTCATCGCCTCGAGGGCAGCCGCGTCGGGAACGTCGGCGGCGGCGGCCGCCAGCTCGGGCACAAACGGGTCTCCGGCGACCGCGGCACCCTGCAGCACGAGACGTGCGCGCTCCGACAGGAGGCTGAGCTCCTCTGCTAGCGCGGCCGCGACGCTCTCTGGAACGTCGATTTCGGCGACGGTCGTGATCCGCGCCGGCGGAGGTTCTGCTGGGCGGTCGAGCGAGCGAGCGAGCTGCTCGAGATAGAAGGGATTGCCGCCGCTCTCGTCGTACAGCACGGCTCCTACCTCGTCGGGCGAGTCACTCAGGAGCTCGCGAGCCTCGGCGCGGCTAAGCGGCGCGACTTCGGCCCGGGCGAGCGTCCCCGCACGCTCGGCGCGCGCTAGTGGGACGGATAGACGGTCGGGTACCTGGCGCGGACGGAGGGCGACAGCGATCAGTACGGGCGCGGAGGGCGGCCGATGCAGCAGTGCTCCGAGCAGCTCCAGGGATGCGGGGTCGGCCCAGTGGACGTCGTCGAGGAGCAGCACAAGCGGTTGCGCGTCGGCAAGTCGCTCGAGCAGCTCGCGCACGGCTCGGTGGCTTCGGTAGCGCTCGTGCTCGAGTGCCGCGCCGGGCTGCGTGGCTGGCTCGGAAAGCGACGGAAAGACTGTTGCCAGCTCTGCGCGGGTCGTGTCGGCGAGGGCTGCGACGCGATGCGGCTTGAGGCCATGGACGGACTCGTCGAGCGCGTCGACGAAGAGCCAAAACGGTATGCCGCTCTCGAGCTCAGACGCGGAGCCGGAGAGCACGAGTTGCCCCCTCGCATCAGCGGTGCGGCCAAGCTCGGACAGCAGCCGAGTCTTACCGATACCCGGCTCACCGACGACTTCGATCGCGGCGGACCCGCCGCGCTCGAGATCCGTTAGAGCCTGGTCAAACATCGCGAGCTCGGGCTTGCGCCCGACGAGCCGTTCCGCCACCAGAGCCATCGCTCGCCTCCCTTGCAACAAGGATATGTCAGGGGGGCTCATCCGAGAAGTCAGGGTGCGGGATCAGGATGTCGCCCGATGCGAGGCTGACGGCTGTACGGCAGGCTCGCTGCATGTCCCGTTACCTGCTCGATCACCGTCACGTCGCCCGGCTGAGTGTTCCGTGGTCCGGGCCGCGACTGGGTCGCACACAGGAAGGAGCACACTCAATGACGACCAGACAGCACGAGCTCGGCGGGCTGCGCGGAGCTGCGCCGCCAGGCCAGCTTGAGATCGCTCGCGACGGCCCGCGCCGGCTGACTCTGACCATGCTCGAGATGCGGGGCGAAGCGAGTGAACCCGAGCTCTTTCTTCCCGAGCCTCACAGCATCATCTCCGTCCGCGTGGACGGAGGCGCCCGCGGGGTTAATCCCGATCGCCCGGTTGTGAGCGTCGCCCGACTCCACACCGCGGGCGGCGAGCGCACGCTCATTTTCGACGAGCGAAGAATAGGCCCGATCGGCGGCAGGACGCGCCTGGCAAGCGCCGGAGCCGATCAGGCAGCCGATTACGAGAGCGAGATCCGCGGCAGGGCAAGCGCGCTGACCACCGGCCGGTGGGGCGACGGAGGTGACGCCCGATGAAGCGGGTAATCCTCGCGATCCTGGCAGCAGCGGGACTCGCCGTCGTCGCGCTTGCCGCGAGCGCCTGCACGCTCTATTCGCGCGCCGACGTGAACACAGTCGGCGACGTGGGCTTCGAGAATGAGCTCACCATCCCGCCGCTGCTCGAGGCGCAGGAGAAGGACGGCCGCAAGATCTTCGACCTGACTCTGCAACAAGGAAGTGTCGAGCTCCTGCCCGACAAGCCGGCCGAGACCTGGGGCGTGAACGGTGCCTACCTCGGCCCCACGCTTCGTGCCGCCCGAGGCGACCAGGTCGAGCTACGCGTCCATAACGGGCTTCCCGAGATGACGACAATCCACTGGCACGGAATGCACCTCCCCGCCGAAGCCGACGGCGGGCCGCACCAGACGATCGAGCCGGGCGCAACCTGGACGCCGAGCTGGGAGATCGACCAGCCCGCCGCCACGCTCTGGTACCACCCGCACCCGCACGGCGAGACGGCCGACCACGTCTACCGCGGCGTCGCCGGGCTGTTCATCGTCGACGACCCGGAGGCCTCGGGTCTCGCGCTCCCCGGCGACTACGGCGTCGACGACATCCCGCTGATCATCCAGGACAAGCGGCTCGACGACGAGGGCGAGCTCGATTTCTCCCGGGGCCTGATCAGCCCGACCGGACGGCTCGGGAGCACGATCCTCGTCAACGGCACCCACAGCCCGTACGTCGGGATCGGCGACGAACGGGTCCGCTTCCGCCTCCTCAACGGCTCGAACGCCCGCGTCTACAACCTCGGCTTCGCCGACGAGCGCGAGTTCGACCTGATCGCCACCGAGGGCGGGCTGCTCGAGACACCACAACGGATAGACCGTATCCAGCTCTCCCCGGGCGAGCGCGCCGAGATCGTCGCCGCCTTCGAGCCCGGCGAGCGGATCGTGCTCCGCAGCTTCCAGCCCGAGCTCGGGACGAACTTCTGGGAGAGGCGGTTCGCTGGAGGCGACGACAGCTTCGATCTGGCCGAGATCCGCGCCGCCGCTAGTCTCGCGCCTTCGCCGGAGGTGCCGGACAGCCTTGCCACCGGCGAGCGCTACGACCCCGAGGACGTCGAGCGCACTCGCGCGTTCGAGCTCTCCGGCCAGAGCCGCATCAACGGTCGCCAGATGGACACGAGACGGATCGACGAGGTCGTCCGACCCGGGGCTACCGAGATCTGGAAGGTCGGCAACGCGGCCGGAACGCCGCACAACTTCCATGTCCACGGGGTCAGCTTCGCCGTTCTCGACTACGCCGGCGAGGAGCCGCCCCTGCACCTCACCGGGCTCAAGGACACCGTCTACGTGCCGCCGGACAAGACGGTCACCCTGCTCGTCCGCTTCCCCGACTACGCCGATCCGGACAGCCCATACATGTTCCACTGCCACATGCTCCAGCACGAAGATCGCGGGATGATGGGCCAGTTCGTCCTCGCCGAGCCGGGACAGGGAGCCGGCGACGTGCACGAGCAAGACCGCGACTCCGGTCGGAGCCGAAGCTCACTCGCGATCCGAAAAGGAGCGCGATGACCCCTGCCTACATCGTCAAGAAGGTCACCACTATCAAGGACTGCGCCCCCGAGCACGGCCTCGGCGACGCCCGGGGACGTGCTGCGCCACCGAAGACCCTTAACAGACCCGTGAGATCCGCGGGATGTGACGAGAAGAGTGAGAAGGAGGACAGGATGCGTGTTTTCGTCGCGGGCGCGAGCGGCGCGCTCGGCAGCCGGCTCGTTCCGCAGTTGATCGACGCGGGACACGAGGTGATCGGTACCCACCACTCGCCGTCGAGGGCGGCGCTCGTGTGGACGCTCGGCGCGAAGCCGGTGATGCTCGACCTGCTCGACGCGGGAGCGGTTCGCAGCGCCGTGCTCGAGAGCGAGCCCGACGTGATCGTGCACCAGGTGACCGCGCTCGCGAACATGACGTTCGGCCGCAACTTCGACAAGGTGTTCGCGCAAACCAACGCGCTGCGTACGAAGGGCACCGACGCGCTGCTGGCGGTCGCGCGAGAGGCCGGCGTCCGTCGCTTCGTGGCGCAGAGCTTCGCCTCTTACCGCTACGCGCGGCAGGGCGGACCGATCAAGACCGAGGACGATCCGCTCGATCCGAATCCGCCGCGGAACACCGAGGCGGGCGCCGGCGCGATGACGTATCTCGAGGAGGCGGTCACCGACTTCGGCGGGATCGTCCTTCGCTACGGCGGCTTCTACGGCGCCGCCAACGACGGCCTGATCGAGCCGGTGCGCAAGCGGCAGTTCCCGATCGTCGGCGACGGCGGCGGGATGTTCTCCTGGATCCACCTCGACGACGCCGCCGCCGCGACGGTGCTCGCGGTCGAGCACGACGGCCCCGCGATCTACAACATCGTGGACGACGAGCCGGCGCCGGTGCGGGAGTGGCTGCCCGTGCTCGCGAAGGCCCTCGACGCGAAGCCGCCTCGCCGCGTCCCGACGTGGTTCGCGCGGCTCGTCGCGGGCGAGGCCGCGGTCGTGCTGGGCACCGAGGCCCGGGGTGCCTCGAACGCGAGCGCCAAGCGCGAACTGGGCTGGACGCCGCGCTATCCCAGCTGGCGCAAGGGATTCCCCGCGACCTACTCGGCAATCCGCCTGGCCGACCGACCGAAGCGCCACCCGGCCGCACGAACGAGTCGCGCCGCTAGGCGCTCGCCGCCAATGCATGACTTCCGGCGCCGTCGCCTTCCGCCACAGACGCCGCTGACCGCCGGTCGTGCAGATACCGCCACACAGACAAGGGAGGAACCGATGAGCGACCTTCAGGCCATTGCCGATCGCTTCGAGATCGAGGCGCTGCCCGGCGAGTTCACCGACGCCGGGATGATGCGCGACTACGACCGCTTCGCGTCGTTGTTCACGCAGGACGGCGCGTGGCGGATGCCCCACATCAACGAAGAGTTCGTTGGCCGGGATGAGATCCGTGCCGCGGTCGAGCGGCTGCAGGCTCTCTGGGACTACTTCGTGCAGACCCCGCACCCGGGCATGATCCAGCTGGAGGGCGAGACTGGGGTCGGCCGTTCATTCGTAACGGAGCTCGGACGCATGCGCGACGGCATGTCGATGTTGAACTACGCCGTCTACCACGACCGCTACCGGCGCACCCCGGAGGGCTGGAAGTTCAGCGAGCGCGTGTACGAGGTCCGATACCTCGACACCACTCCGCTGGCGGGCTCGGCGTCCTACACAGCCGGGAGCGCCCGCTAACCCTGCGTGAAGGGCTCCGACCCGCTCGTCTGTGGAGAGGGTCGAATCGTGAGGACGCGAGTTCGAGCGTGAAGCAAGGGAGTTCAGCGCATCAATGCGGTAGCGTCGCGGGGGCGAGGCGGCGACGCCGAAAAGAAGGACCCGCTCGTCCCGCCAGTTGGCGCGCCGCCTAGCGTCCGGGCGCTGTGCCGGGAAGCCTTCCACTGATTGGTTTGGCCAGGCAACTGAGGACGCGCCCACGAGGGCTTGCGAGAGATCGTCGCTCGCTGGCGGTTCGACGACGATTGCCTCCCACGATCCTCGGGAGGTGCCGGTGATGGCGCAACAGGGACAGGTGTTTCCGCTCGCGGCGCAGGGCAAGGATGGGACGCGTTGGGCGTACCGCTATCGGATCGGCGGGCGCGGCTCGCGGCGACTGCAACGCGGCGGCTTCGCGTCGGAGCAAGCGGCAGCCGAGGCGCTTGAGCGCACGCTCGAGCGGTTGCGTCGCGAGCAGGGGCTGGTGGAGACGCCGACTCTGGCCGAGTTCGTCGACATCTATCTCGCTCAGCACGAGGGCGAGCCAGAAACGGTCGAGAAGCTGCGCTGGCTGCTCGCGAAGGCGCTGCGTGCTTTCGGCGAGCGCCGCCTCAGCCAGCTTCGCTCCCCTGCTATCGCGGCCTGGCGGATGACGATTCCGGTCGGGCATCGCTTCGAGGCGACCCAGGCACTCCGCCAGGTTTTGGCGCGTGCGGTTAGCTGGGGGCTGCTCGACGTCAACCCGGCCAAGCTGGGGATCGAGAATCCGCAGCGGCGATACACGGAGAAACGCCCGTTCGAGTCGTGGCAAGAGCTGCACGCGCTCGCCGACAAGCTTGGGCCGCGCCACGGGCCGATGATGCTCTTCGCCGCCGCAACCGGGCTCCGACCAGGGGAGTGGCTTGCGCTCGAGCACAGAGACATCGATCGCGACGCGCGGGTCGTCTACGTCCATCGCACGCTCCGAAACCGGCGCGTCAAGGCGCCCAAGACGCAGGCGAGTGTGCGCGCCGTGCCCCTGCAGACGATCGCGCTGGCTGCGCTCAACGAGTTGCCGCCCCACCCGGAGTGCCCACTCCTGTTTCCCTCGGTCGGCGGCGGCTTCCTCGATCTGCACAACTTCCGCAACCGCAATTGGAAGCCCGCCCAAAGGGCCGCCGGGATCGAGCCGCGGCGGCGGGTCTACGATCTGCGGCACACGTTCGCGACCTTCGCGCTCCGTGCCGGCATCTCCACCTTCGACCTCTCCCGCTACATGGGAACGAGCCTGGCCATGATCGACCGCCACTACGGCCACCTCGCCCGCGACGGACGCGAGCACGCAATCAGACTCCTCGATACTTACGGAGCCGCCGAAACGCTGGACGTCCACGCCGTGGACGCTGGGTGGACACCAAACACGACCCGGGACGCCGGGCGTGACAACGCAATGATCCGCTAAGCGGGAGAAACCTCGAAGCCCTCTGACGGACTCGAACCGTCGACCCCCTCCTTACCATTCAGCTCCGACGAGGAACGCGCGGGCAAGCGCGGGAAGCCGCGGGCAGGAAAGTCCCGCAGACCGCAGGGATCGAGCGAAGACGAGTGACCGCGCGTGGACGCGTGTGCTCTGGCTGATGTTCCCTCACCGTTCCCTGGGCCGGAACTTGTCGAGCTCCCGGGTGGGGAGGCTCCGGAGCGGAACGCCGCGTTCGCCGAAGACGCGCCGGATGAGCCCACACGGAACTCAACGCGGTACTCTCCCGTCGTACTCCACGTCCTTTCGGCCTCGCAGAGAAGCTGCCATATGGCCAGAAGGGACAGCGCGCCCTACGAGGCGTCCGTGGTGACAAGCCGCCGCGCGTTCTCGAGGTCGTCCCGCGCCACCAGGATCTCGCGCGGGCCGCTGTCGCCTACAGCGTCGCCGGCGCCTGCACCCATGTCCGTCTGGCGGTGATCGCAGGCGATTCCTTCCGTCCGCAAGAGGCCGCAGATCGTCTCTGCTTCCATCGAGTTTCCGACAACGATGAGTCGCACTCCGTTCATCAGCCTGCATACCTAGCCGAATGTGAACGCGTACGCTTCGGCGCCGGGCTCGAGGAAGGTGACCTCGAGCGTCCGCTGGCGGACCACGTCGTGCTCGCGCACGAGCTGGTACATGCGGCCGTCCCGGAGCAGGCCGTTCCCGTCGTCGTCGACGTCAACGCCGTGTGACGGGCCTGGAGCCTTGTCGTCGAGGAGCACGCGGAAGGGAATCGGCTCTCCCGCTCCGGGCGAGAGCACGAGATGCGCGTCGCGCGCGTCGAACCGGTAGGCGATGCTCCCGGCGGCCTGGTCGAGCACGACCTTCTCACGCCCGATCGTCCACTCGCCGGCGAGGGCCCAGTGGTTGAAGCGGAGATGCTCCGGGAGCTCGTAGGCGCGGCGTTCGTCGAACGCGGCGCCGTCTGGTGACGCGAAGTGTTCGCTGCGCCCGTAGCCGAGATACGTCTCGGGGGTTCGCAGATGGTCCCAGTCGGCCT
>Ga0214469_1000601_pt1 | contig 12629 bp, 12 predicted proteins | sample RVTome_10_FD_187340 | JGI IMG/M metagenome (GOLD analysis project Ga0214469, IMG submission 187340) | Soil microbial communities from uranium-contaminated site in the Upper Colorado River Basin, Wyoming, United States - RVT153D57 HiSeq ... | reverse complement strand
GATCTGACGAACCAACCCGACCTGTTCGGGGGTGGTCAGGGGGATCGGTCTGTTGCCGGTGACCGCTTCGGTGAGACGGATGGCCAGTGAATGGAAGGTGGTCACGTCGACGGGCACACCGGTGGCACCGACCGTGTGCTCGATGCGATCCCGGAGACGCGCCGTGGCCCGACGTGAGAACGAGAGGACGACGACCTCCGATGGGTCCGCGATGCCAGTCTCGAGGATGTGGGCCACCCTCCGGACCAGGAACTCGGTCTTACCGGTCCCCGGGCCGGCGACGACTATCTGACGACCCCCGGTCTCGGCGAGAGCAGCGGGCCACTCGTCGGGTCTGAGTCGTACCTGGTCCATTCCCTCCGGATCGTAGGGTTCAGGCTGCAACCGGCAGCGTGGTCTCGGTCACGACCTCGGCGTCGATGCCGAAACCGGCCAGATAGGCGACCGGGTCGCGGAAGATCGGATTGGCTGTCGAGTCGTCTCGATTGGGTTCGATGTGGTCTGTTTGTGTCATGTCACCCAAGGTACGGGGAGCCACCGACAGATTTCGCAGGATTCCTCACAGTGGAGACAGCACGGGCATAGGATCGGGCAGGTGAAGTCCAACGGCGGACATGCGGAGTCGCGACCCGAGTTCGACTCACAGATGTACAACGAGGCGGTCGGTCAGTTCAACCGTGTGGCCACGTTGATGGGTCTCGACGACAACGTGGCCGATCGGCTGCGTGTGCCGCAGAAGTCGACCGTCGTCAGCTTCCCTTTCCGTCACGACAACTACAACGAGGTGGAGACGATCTTTGGCTACCGGGTCCAACACCTGACCACGATGGGCCCGACCAAAGGGGGGATCCGTTTCGACACCGACGTCGACCTGGGTGAGGTGGCGGCCCTCGCCATGTGGATGACCTGGAAGTGCTCGATAGTGGGTGTGCCTTTCGGCGGCGCCAAAGGAGGGGTGAGGATCAACCCGATGAACCTGTCCCGCGCCGAACTGCAAAGGGTCACCCGCAGGTTCACCATGGAGATCATCAATGTCATCGGGCCGGACACCGACATCCCGGCCCCCGATCTCGGGACGAACGAGCAGGTGATGGCCTGGCTCATGGACACCTATTCCCAACACGTAGGTCATGCCGTGCCTGCCATCGTCACCGGGAAGCCGCCCGCGCTCGGAGGCAGTGTCGCCCGTCGTGAGGCCACCGGCCGGGGGCTCATGTTCCTCCTCCCCCAGGCGGCGGCTGCGGTTGGCGTCAACCCCGCCGAGGTGTCGATAGCGATACACGGGTTCGGCAACGTGGGCCGGTACGCCGCGGTGGCGGCACACGAGGCCGGGCTGAAGGTGGTGGCGGTGTCGGACATATCGGGCGCCGTCTACGACCCAGACGGGCTCGACATCCCCGCGGTCGGCAAGTGGGTGGACGAGAACCGCTTCCTCGAGGGCTATCCCGACGCGGACCTGATCGAGGGGAGCGCCCTGTTCGGGCTCGACGTCGACGTTCTCGTGCCCGCCGCCATCCAGAACGTCATCCGCAAGGACAACGCCCCTGACGTGAAGGCGAAGTTGATAATCGAAGGCGCCAACAACCCCACCACTCTCGAGGCAGACGACTTCCTCAGAGAGAAGGGCGTTTTGTTGGTCCCCGACATCCTGGCCAACGCCGGTGGCGTCACCGTCAGCTACTTCGAGTGGGTGCAGGACGTGCAGAAGTACTTCTGGTCGGAGAACGAGACCGTCGGCCGGCTGCGGGAGATCATGACCCGCGCCTTCGACGACGTCCACAACATCGCCCGCAGCGAGAACGTCGACATGCGGACCGCGGCCCTGATCAAGGGCATCCGCCGCGTCGCCGACGCCAAACTGGTCCGAGGCGTCTTCCCCTGACAGTCACATCCCACAGGAAGTGGGACCCGTATCCGGGCCCCAGCGCCTCGAGAGCAAGGCGCGGCCACGACATCCGGGTCAATGGGGCTGGAATATCTCCACTGGATTCCCCGATGGGTCCTCCACCAGGATCTGGTCGCCGCCCCTACCGGATACCCGTTCCCCGCGAAACGTGACCCCGGCGGAGCGAAGACGCTCCTCCAGGGAGTCGAGATCATCGACCCCGACCTGAAACCTGTTCCAGCCCCCGGGCTCGGGTCTGCCCCCGGCGGTGCCCCCTCCTCCGGCGCCGGATAGGTTGATGTAGAGCCGACATCCGTCCTTGCTCAGGGCTGCGAACCCCGGTGCCGGATGCATCTCCAGTGTGAATCCGAGGAGATCTCTGTAGAACTCGATCGCCCTTTCGACGTCATCGACGATGTAGCGAATGTTGATAGCCAAGGATCGACTCCTGCTCGATCGTATCACCCGCCCTCCACGGTCCGAGCACGAAACCGTCAGATGGCTGCTTCGGCGTCGGCGAACGCCGGGCAGATCTCCTGGTAGGAGCACCAGTCACAGAGCCGGCCGCGGCGGGCGGGGAAGCGGTTCGTCTCCATGGCCCTCTCTATCGCAGCCCACAGGGCGCGGAGCTGTCCGTCCATGGCGTCGAGTTGACGGTCGTCGATGGGCAGCCGGTACAGGGTCGGCCCGTTGAGGTAGAGGAGACGGACCTCCTTCGGCGTCTCGCCCCACTTGTTGCGGATCAGAAGGGCATAGATCTTCAGGGCGAAGAAAGCGGCGAGGGCATATCGTTCCGGCGGGGCCTTGCCGGTCTTGTAGTCGGTGATGATCAATCGTCCCTCGGGGTCGCGGTCGATGCGGTCGAGGATGCCCCGGATCACGATCCCGTCGAGGTCCTCGAGCATGTCGAGCTCGCGGTCCGCCGGGTCGAACGTGGTGGGATCCTCGATCGTGAAATAGTTGGACAGAAGCTCCAGCGACTCGACACCCCATGCCCGCTCGGCCTCCACATCGTCGAAGAGGCCGTCGAACTCGTCTTCGCCGCGGACTTCTGTCCACGCCTCCCGGAACAGGTCATAGAGACGCTCCGGGGTGCGTTCGGCCACGGCGTCGTCGAAGAGACGCTGTAGGGCGAGGTGGGCGGTGGTCCCACGTGCCTGATAGACGGACGGCGGCTCGGCGATCTTGTCGATGGCCCGGAACTTGAACAGTTGCGGGCACGTCTTGAAGTCCCCGGCGCGGCTCGGGGACAGAGTTTCCAGCAGCGGGTGTTCGAGCTCGACGGTCACGATGAGGATCATAGGAACCACCCCTGACAGAAACGTGTCAGTGGCCGATCGGCTTCGTCTCCGACCCCGAAGGCAGGGGACGGTGGAACTGTCGACCACTCTCGCGAAAACTCGCCGTAAGACGCGAAAACTGGGCTGCGGAACGTCTTGACGACCTCGCGGGCCCTGCGTACTTTGCCGTCTACCGAATGAGGGCAACCTCAGTCGGGCCAGGAGAGGCTTCGGCTTCTCTGGACGTCGCCCATCCGGGGGCCCGCTTCCCGGTGAGTGACTCGAGAGCCCCAAGAGGGCTGCGGCTTCGGCCAAAGCTTTCTTGGGGTTTCTCGCGGGTTCGGCGCATCCTCAGACTCTCCCCTGTCTCGTCGCCAGTGCCCACCAGGTCACCGCCAGGGCGGAGCCGACGTGCCACAGACCGTGGGGCTGCCACAGGCTGTGGGGATCGCAAAGCGGCCCGCCGGTGGCGCCGAGTCGGCCGATGATCGCAACGACGATCAAGAGGGTCAACGGGCCAAGTGTGGACAGAGACCGGTCTCGCATCACCAGGAGAACGATGGCGAGCGTGGCGAGAGCGATCCCGATCGGATCGCCCGTCCCCGGGATGGCGATGAGTGCGGCGACGACGAGGAGACCGGGGAGCCGGGCCCAGCGCTCCCAACGGCGACCGTGGCTGGCAACCACCAACAGGAGCCAGGCCAGTGTGAAATCATGGACCCACTCCGAATAGGGGGGCATCGGTCCGTGGAACAGAAACGATCCCACGCCGGTGGCGATGGAGGCGATCCCCACCCAGGTGCGGTCCGAGCGCCAAATGACGAGCGCCCCGCCGATCAGGAAAGCCGCCGTCGTCACCGAGTTCACCGGCTGTCCGAACAAGACGTGAACTACCGCCTCACAGTCCTTCAGAGCGCCCATGACCCCCCAGAATGCACCCAAATGAAGGCATCGCGAAAACTGATCGACCACTCGCGAAAAACAAAGAGGCTTTCGACTTGTCAGCCCACCGGTGGTGGTCTACTTTTCCCGCCACGTCGAAGGGGAAACCCGGAGACGGCGACCGACTCGGTGGGCAACCACCGGACTGGTCGGGCCAGAGGGCCGGCTTGCCGGTTCGAAGGCCAACCGGAGGTCGGCGGAAACGCCAGCCAAAGGTCCGGTCGGAGTTCCGGACGGGGATCCCTCGGGATCGTCGAGCGGACGAAGACCAGGGCAAGTTGAGAGGCTTGCCAAAGGCGGACCGAGAGGTCGGCCACGGACGGATCGAGAGTTCTGTCAGGTGGCCAAGTCGTGAGACCGACGCCAACGTGATTCTCACGAATCACACCGCAGCAGGAACTTGTTCCTGTTGCACCCGGACGGAGTTGGGTCCCCGGCCCGACACCGTGCGGTTTGAGAGCCCCGAGAGGGTTGAAGCTTCGGCGGAGACTCCCTCGGGGTCTCTCGCGTCTAGAAGGGTTTTGTTTGTGAGGGGGGACGACCCCCCTCAGACCCCCCGACTGGATGCGGTCTTCGGGCTTGTGCTGGGAGGGGGGTGTGGAGGTGGTGTTTGCCCTCGCGTGTCGACTGTGAGGGGGCGACCCCGAACGACGTCCCCGGTTAGGCTCCGCGGAAACGACCCGAGGAGCCAGTACCGATGGGATATCCCGAGCGCCTGCTCAGTGACGACGAAGTCATCGAGAGTCAGTTCCGGCCGCATTGGTCGGGAATCCTGCGCGAGGGTCTGATAGTCCTCGCCGGGATCGCGCTCTCCGTCCTTCTCTGGGTTCTCGGTGTCGAGGAGGTTTGGGTATACCTGGCGATCGCGGTTCTGGTCCTGGTCTTGATCACCCGAGGTCTGGTCCGTTGGCTGACCACCAATCATGTGATCACCAACGAGCGACTCATCTACCGAGCCGGGTTCATCGCCAAGCGAGGCACCGAGCTCCCGCTCGAAGTCATCCAGAACGTCGCCTTCAACCAGACATTGCTCGAGCGGGTCTTCGGCACCGGTGACCTGATGATCGAGTCGGCGGGAACCCACGGGCAGACCCGGTACCGCGACATCCCCGACCCTGAATCGGTCCAGTCCCTCATCTACAGGATGAGAGAGCTCAGGATGGAGCGGATGGAGGCGGGTCGTCCGGCTCCATCGGGCCATCCCTCGGGAACCGGGTCGTCGGATCCCGAATCGGTGGCATCACAGCTCGACAAGCTGTCCCGGCTCCACGATCAGGGCAAGCTGACCGACGCCGAGTTCGAGGCGCAGAAGACGAGGATCCTGGGAGGAGGCAACTGATGCACATGCAGGACGATTTCCCGCTGCTCCTCTCCACGCTCTACGACCATGCGACCTGGATACACCCCGACCAGGAGGTGGTGTCCGTCGAGGCCGACCGGTCGATCACCCGATGGACCTACGGCCAGCTCGACGCCCGCATCCGGAGACTGGCGACAGCCTTCGATCAGCTGGGGATCGGACGAGGCGAGGCGGTGGGGACCTTCGCTTGGAACAACCATCGTCACCACGAGCTCTACTGGGCGACGGCCAACACCGGGCGGGTCTGTCACACGATCAACATCAGGCTCTTCTCCGACCAGATCGTCTACATCGTCAATCACGCCCGGGACAGGGCGATTTTCGTCGATCCCGACCTGGTGCCGTTGATCGCCCCCTTGGTGGACAGTTTCGAGAGTGTGGAGACCTACGTCGTCATGAGTGACCGGGCGAGCGACGAGATTCCCGGCTCGATCGCATATGAAGACCTCATCGCCGGCCAGGACGATCATGGGGCCTGGCCCATCGTCGAGGAACGCTCACCGATGATGCTCTGTTACACCTCCGGGACGACGGGGAACCCGAAAGGTGTGGCCTACACCCAGCGCTCCACCTACCTGCACACCATCTCCAATCTGGCGAACTTCGCCATGGAGCCCAGCGACAACGTCCTCCCGGTGGTGCCGATGTTCCATGCCTCGGCGTGGGGCTATCCGTTCATGGCCACCGCCAAAGGGGCGAAGCTCACCTATCCCGGCCCTGACCTCTCACCGGAGGGCTTGGTGAGGCTGTTCACCGAAGAGCAGGTGACATTCAGTGCGGGGGTGCCGACCGTGTGGCTCGGGATCAAGCAATATCTCGACGCTCATCCCGAGGTCGACGTCTCCTCGATCCGCGCCTTCCTCTGTGGGGGGTCGGCGGTCCCCAGGGCGATGATCAGGGCCTACTGGGAGGACCTGGGGATACGGGTGGTACAAGGGTGGGGGATGACCGAGACCAACCCCGTCGCTTCGATGGCGTACCTCAAACCACACATGGAGACATGGGCCCTCGAGGACCAACTCGACCGGCTGGAGACTGCAGGGATCCCCACCCCGGGCCTCCAGGTCAAGATCGTCGACGAAGTCGGGGACGAGTTGCCCCACGACGGCCAGGCTTTTGGTGAGCTCCTCATCCGCGGGCCCTGGATCGCGGCGGAGTACTACAACGACGACCGGACGCCGCAGTCGTTCGAAGACGGTTGGCTTCGCACCGGCGATGTGTGCAAGATCACCGCCGAGGGCTATATCCGCATCACCGACCGGGCCAAAGACGTCATCAAGTCGGGTGGAGAGTGGATCAGCTCCCTCGATGTCGAGAACGAGTTGATGGCCCACCCTGCCGTCGCTGAGGCGACCGTGGTCGGGCTCAAGCATCCCAAGTGGCAGGAGCGCCCGGCCGCGTTCGTCGTTGTGGCCCAGGGGGCGGAGACCACCGATGCCGAGCTCCGAGCGCATCTAGAAGAGAGGGTGGCCAAGTGGTGGCTGCCCGACCAGATCGTATTCGTCGACGAGATCCCCAAGACCGGCACGGGCAAGTTCGACAAGAAGGTAGTGAGGGACCAATACGCCGACCTGCTGATGGATGACTGATCAGTTGAGGGCGATGATCGAGCCGTTGAGCACTCCGGCGAAGATCAGCCAGAGAATGTAGGGCACGAACATCAGGGCGGGTCAGACGCCTTACCCCCTTGGCGGCCGGGTCAACCGGGCCCTCTGGCGCGTGTCGAGACGGCCACGATCAGTGGTTGCCGTGCCCCGGAGAATCAGCCGGTGACTTCGACCAATTCCCCGGAGCTGAGGTCGAGCACGAACTCCTTGTTGCTCTTGGAGTCGGCGATGAAGTTGGCGAGACGCGCCCCCTTCTTGCGCACGATCCACCAGGCGTAGTCCTTCGAGCCTGTCTCGGAGAAGGCGAATCGAGCCGCACGGGCCGCCTCGACCGCGTCGACCTCGTCGCCGAAATCTCCCAGCACCGTCTCGTCCGGCTCCGGCTTGTCTCGAAGCTCGATGAATTGCACCGCCTCGAACATGTCTGCCTCCTCAGCCGATCATAGTCATCCTCACCCACCGTGGTCACGGTTTATGCTCCCTTCCCGTGAGCGGATTCCACCAATCGTGGGGCTGGGCAGCGGCAGTACTCAACGGCGTAGTCGGTCTGTGGGGGGTGATCGAGTCGAGGAGGGGTGACGAGCCGACGAAGGCGTTCTATCGGGGTGTCGGTGTCGCCATCGTGGTGATGTTGGCCCAGGTGATCACGGGTGCCTATTTGCTGTCCGGAGGAGAGGTCGAACCGGGTAACCAACACGTCTTCTACGGAGTCCTAATCGCAGTCACGTTCGCATTCACCTACATCTATCGCGCTCAGTTCAGGAGACGGCCCGCCTTGTACTACGGCGCTCTTCTACTGTTCACGATGGGTCTGGGAATCAGAGGCATCACCACGTTCGGAGTCGATTTCTGATGTTGCTGGAGAACAAGAAACTGCTCATCACCGGTGTTCTGACCGACGACTCGATCGCCTGGCATACCGCACGTGTCGCCCAGGAAGAGGGGGCGGAGATCGTCTGCACCGGGTTCGGGCGGGGGCTCCGTCTCACAGAGAGATCGGTCCAGCGTCTTCCCGAGGAGTGTGACGTCCTCGAAATGGACGTCAACGACCCCGAGCAGGTAGCAGGGATCACCGCAGACCTCGACGCCCGTTGGGGGAGGGTCGACGGCGCGCTCCACGCCATTGCTTTCGCACCGGAGGACGCCCTCGGGGGCAACTTCCTCAACACGCCCGTCGAGTCGGCACAGACCGCCTTCACGGTCTCGGCTTTTTCCTACAAGACACTCGCGGTCGCCTTGCTGCCCCTGATGGAGAAGGCAGGCGGCGGGGCGTTGGTGGCGATGGACTTCGACAACACTCAGGCGTGGCCCGCCTACGACTGGATGGGTGTGGCCAAGTCGGCGTTGCAGAGCGTCACCCGGTATCTGGCTCGCGACCTCGGCCGACACAACGTGAGGGTGAACGCGGTCTCGGCGGGCCCGCTGGCAACGGTCGCCGCCAAGTCGATCCCGGGGTTCGCCAGATTCGACGAGGTTTGGGGCGAACGTGCTCCTCTCCGGTGGGACACCTCCGACCCCGATCCGGTGGCGAGGATGGTGTGTGTGTTGCTCAGCGATTGGGCGAAGATGACCAGCGGTGAGGTCGTCCACGTCGACGGCGGCTTCCACGCCATCGCCGCCGGTCCCGAGAGCTAGCCCGGCTCACAGTCGGGCGACAGGCATCTCGGAGGCGGCCGCGGGGAGGTCGAGCACGAAAGTGGCCCCGCCACCCTCTGTCGACTCCACTCTGATCGAGCCGTTCATGACCTCGGTGAGACTCTTGACGATGGCGAGACCCAAGCCGGTGCCGCCTCTCGATCTCGTGTCCGACTGGTCGAGCTGGGTGAAGCGCTCGAAAATGCTCTCCTTGGCATGGTCGGGGATCCCGGGGCCGTGGTCGACGACCGCGATCATCGCCCGCTCGTTCTTCTGCCACGCGTAGAGCTCGACCGTTGAGTCTGGTGCGTACTTGGCCGCGTTCTCCACGAGGTTGATGAGGATCCGGGAGAAGTGGTCCCGGTCGGCGTAGACGGCGAGGTTCGCCGGCTCGACCGTCGTCGAAGGCTCGACGGAGACGACCCGGGTGACCTCGTCGAACATCTCCTTGATCTCCACCACCTCGGGATGGACCGGGATGGCTCCCCTGTCGATCCGGGAGACGACCAACAGGTCTTCGATGAGTCTCTGGAGACGTCCTGCCTGACGTCGGGCGCTGATCAACAGCTGCTGTGATGTGGGCTCGGTTGGGGCCAGCTCCGGCCGGTTCACGGTGTCGAGCGACCCGATGATCGAGGTGAGCGGGCTGCGCAGCTCGTGGCTGACCGTGGAGACGAAGTCGGTCTTCATCTGGGCGACCTCCTCGAGACGGCGGGTCATGTCGGCCTGTGCCTCGTAGCGCTCGATCTGGCTGAGCACGAGCCCGGCGGGTGCGGCGAGAGAGCCGAGCTGTTCCAGTTGGTCCTCGCTGAAGTCGCCCTGGTAGGGGTCACCGACCACGATCACCCCCACCCGCATCGACTCCACCTTCAGTGGTGCCACCAGAGCTTGATTCAATCCCAGGTCTCTCAGGAGCACGTGCGAGTCGGAGTCCCCATCGACTCGTTTCACATAGATCGGTTTGGCCGCGCGATAGGTCTGGGAGACGACGCTGGGCGCGTTTATCTCAACGGTGATCGGTTCCGTCTCGAGGGGGTAGCCGTTGACCCAGATCGGGCTCATCACCTCGAGACGCTGCAACTCTGCGTCGTGGAGCAGCACCACCCCCACCTGGGCGTCGAGGTATTTGCATATCGTGCCGACCAGATGGGGCACGATCTCGGCGAGGGACTCGGCTCTCGCCAAGGTGGCGCTCACCGCGTAGAGACGTTCGAAGTCGAGACGCTGTTGTTCCAGCTTGGCCTCTTTGCTGAACGAGGTCATGGCCTCCTTCTCGAACTCGAACCCCACCAGGGCCGTGACGGCGGCGACCACGAGAACGACCACGATGGGGGCGACGACGTCCCCGATGACATTGGCCTCGCCGCTCTCGAAGGCCACGAAGGCGATGGCGAGGCTGAGGATCGTCGTCACCGCGGCATGGGCCCACCAGGTGAGCAACAGCCCCGACACCGCTGCCATCCCGAAGAGGATCGGCTCGGCGGTGTCGTTCAGGTCCGGGATGAGGGCGAAGGCGGTGATACCCGCGGTCATCCCGAGCAGCCATGCGGTGGCGGCCCAAGGGGCGGCCACCGACCGCATTATCCGATCCCAGCGGACCGCGGTGGAGAGTATGAGCAGACCTGCCAGCGAGGCCATCGGGATGTAGAACTCCGGCCGGGCGAACAGTTGGGAGCCGTCGGGGAGTGGGCTACGCACCGCCTGGTAGCCGATGATGATGAGCACGAACCAGGCGACGGCTGAGGCGCGTCGAAGCAACGACGACCGGAAACGGGCCATCGACTCGTTGACGCTGGCGTTCAGGCTCTCGCTAGTCATGGGTATTTGGGCCTGCTCTAAGTATTCTCGGCGTTTCTCCCGGTCTTATCGAGGATTGTTATTGGCTCTGCGCTCATTTCTTGACGGCGCGCTCTTCGCCGAGGTGTACGGCGAGGGGACCCCTGACATCCTCGCCCTGCACGGCTGGGGGCGTCGCGGAAGTGATTTCGCCGCGGTGCTCGAGGGGTTTTCCGGCATAGCTCCCGACCTCCCAGGTTTCGGGGCCTCACCCGCTCCGGACGAGGTGATTGGCGCCGACGCTTATGCCGACATTGTCGCCGCGATCCTCGATTCTTTCGATAGGCCGCCCGTACTTGTCGGTCACTCGTTCGGGGGGAGGGTGGCGGTGTGTCTGGCCGCCAAACACCCCTCCCGGGTAGGGCCCCTGGTCCTCACGGGCGTGCCGTTGATCCGTCTCCGGACCGGGCGACGACCTGCGGCCGGGTATCGGTTCGCCCGTTGGATGAATCGTGTGGGACTGTTCTCCGACGTGCGTATGGAGAAAGAGAAGAGGAAGCGTGGCTCGGAGGACTATCGCACCGCCTCCGGGGTGATGCGGGACATCCTGGTCAAGGTGGTCAACGAGTCATACGAGGGTCAACTCGGCAGGATCTCGAGCCCGGTCCATCTCCTCTGGGGAGAGGACGACACCGACGTCCCGCTCTCGGTGGCCGAAGCCGCTCAGGCCCTCATAGCCGACGCCGACCTCGAGGTGCTGTCAGGAGTCGGGCATTTCGTGCCCCTGCAGGCTCCCGACGCCGTCCGGGAGGCGATCGTGAGGGCGCGGCGATGAACTGGTTGCTCGCAGCCTCCTGTGCCGTGGCCGCCGTTCCTGCCGGCCTTCGCTGGCTCCGTGTCGCCCAACGTGAGCACTATCTGCCTTGGGAGGTGACACGGTTCGCGGTGCGTTGGTGGCGCAACGGCGTCGTCAACCGCACTCTCGACCTGGTTGGCCTACTCGGCGTGATCCTCACGCTGTTCCATCCGATGTGGGGGCTGCTGGTGCCCCTCGCGCAGGTCGGGCCTATCGGGCTGTCCGTGAGGGGCGTCACCTCCCCGCTCGCTTGGACGTCGCGGCTTCGCCGGCTGGCAGCGGTTTCGGCAGCACTGTTGGTTGCCGCCTTCGTGGCGGGAGCGGTCCTGGCCGCGCCTTTGCTGATCGTCGTGCCCCTCTACCTCCTCTACCTCCTCGTCGACCTCACCCTGGCCGCCCTGGCGCCGGTGGAGAGACGCATCGGGGGTAAGTGGGTGGAGAGGGCCGCATCCAAGCTGCGGTCGCTGGGCCCCGAGGTGGTGGCGATCACCGGTTCATACGGCAAGACCACCACCAAGAGCTACGTCGCCCATCTCCTCTCCGGATCGCGGCGTGTGGTGGCCAGTCCGGCATCGTTCAACAACCGCATGGGTCTGGCTCGCGCCATCAACGAGACCCTGACACCCGGTACCGACGTGTTCGTGGCCGAGATGGGGACCTACGGGCCTGGTGAGATCGCCGACCTCTGTGAATGGATTCCCCCAAAGGTGGCGGCGATGGTGTCGATTGGCCCGGTCCACCTCGAGCGATTCGGGACACTCGAGGCGATCGCCCGAGCCAAGTCGGAGATACTCGACCGGGCCGAGGTGGGAGTGATCTGTGTCGACTACCCCCATCTCGCCGCCATCGCCGCCGAACGCAAGGAGACGATGCGGATCGTCGAGGTCTCGGCCCGCGATGGGATCGTTGTCGGAGACGAGAAGGTGATCGATGCACCTGAAGGAGTCTTCGCCGTGAACCTGGCAGTGGCTTTGGGGATTTGTTTCGCTCTCGGCATCGAGCCCGGTGAAATCATCCCCAGAGTGGCTGATCTTCCCACGGCGGAGCACCGCCAGTCAGTGACGACAGGGGGGTCCGGTTTCACCATCGTGGATGACACCTTCAATTCGAACCCGGACGGAGCTCGCTCGGCCCTAGACGTGCTCGCCAGGGCGGGTGCGGGAGGCAGGACCGCAGTGATCACACCGGGAATGGTCGAGTTGGGATCGGTCCAGGACGAGGAGAACCGCGCCTTCGCCGCCGAGGCCGCGGCCCGGGTCGACCATTTCGTCATCGTCGGCCGGACCAA
>Ga0214469_1000600_pt1 | contig 12631 bp, 9 predicted proteins | sample RVTome_10_FD_187340 | JGI IMG/M metagenome (GOLD analysis project Ga0214469, IMG submission 187340) | Soil microbial communities from uranium-contaminated site in the Upper Colorado River Basin, Wyoming, United States - RVT153D57 HiSeq ... | reverse complement strand
TGGGACGTCCTCGATGACCGTGGCGTTCAGGAGCAGGGCACCCATGCCGGGCCAGCTGAAGATGGTCTCGGTGACGACGCCGCCTCCGATGATGAAGGCGAGACCGAGGATGAACGAAGTCACCACTGGGAGAAGGGCGTTGCGAGCGGCGTGACGATCACGGATGTCGGAGTCGGGGACACCTTTGGCACGCGCGGTCAGGATGTAATCCTCTTTGAGCGTCTCCAGCATCGAGCTGCGGGTCAACAACATGGTCCCGGCGAAGGCGACCAGGGCGAGGGTGACCACGGGGAGAATCGTGTGGTGGAGGATGTCCCAGGCATAGGGGCGCATCTCCGAGCGGAGGAACCAGAAGCCGGCCAGGAACAATACGGACAAGATGTAGCTGCCACGCCGGACGAGCCGGGTGGTGGATCGCTCCTGGGCTCGATGAGCGACGATGAGCCCGAGGACGACGATGATCCCGGCTATTGCCACGGAGAGGAGTAACTGGCCGAAGACCTGATTGCCGGTGAACGGGGCGTTGCGCCAGAACTCGGGGGTGAGGAACCCGCTGATGGGGAACCAGCCCAGCGTCGAGGCGAAGAGCAGGATCATGAGGATGCCGAACCACGGGTAGAAGACCGTGTATAGCAGGACGCCCCCGATCGTCACGCTGTACTCGTTGAAACCACCTCGCTTCCAGGCCACCCGCTTGCCGAGGGTGAAGCCCATGATGTAGGAGAGGAGAGTGGCGAACGTGAAGAGGAAGAGTGTGCGCGGGATGCGCTCACCGATGACGTCGATGACAGGCTCGGGGAACTGGCTGAAGCTGACACCGAGATTGCCTGTGAAGAAGTTGGAGACGTAATTCCACCATTGGTTCCAAATGCTCCCATCCAACCCGAGGCGGCCGAGTATCTGTTGCTGAACCTCGGCGGGGATCGTCGGGTTTATGAATTGGCTGCTGATGTCCCCGGGTTGGGCTTGGAGCAGGAAAAAGACGATAGATAGGAAGAGAAAGAAGAGGAAGGCCATCTGGGCGAGGCGCTTCGCGATGAACTTCAGCAAGACACGACTCCTAGATCCTCCGTAAACGTGCTTGACAGGAAGCCCACTCTAGATGAGAGGCACGGGCGACAACCGTAGTGCAGGAGGTTTCCCTATGCCGAGTTGGTGGATTTCGAACAGAGAGAGGGCCCCGGTGGGGGCCCTCCTCGTGCATATCTAGATGAGAAAAGAGGGCCCGAAGGCCCTCTTTTCTCAAACGGCTGCGAAGCAGACGCTTATTCGCTGACTTCCACGGCGTTCGGCCAGGCGTTGGGGAAGGCCTGCTGGCCACCCATGATCGTCTGGGTCGGGAACTGGACGTTGCTGCCGTAGGCCTCGATTATCGGGGTGCGGAAGAGCACCACGTAGGGGAGGTCACGGGCAAGGATGGCGTCCATCTCCTTGGTCAGCTCGGCTGCTTCTTCGAGCGTGGCCGCTGCGTCGAACGCATTGGCCACCTCATCGAACTCAGCGCTGTTGTAGCCACCAACGTTGAAGCCACCGCCGGTCACGGAGTCCTGATCCGAATGGAAGAACGCCCGTGTCGACGTGCCGGGCAGCGACGGGTCGCCACCGCCCCAGCCGAGGACGAACATGTCCCAGGTGAGGGCAGACTCGGGGGTCTGCGGCGGGAACGTGGCATCAACGATTGCGTTGAAGTCCGTCGGCTCTGCGGTCACCGGGACACCCAGCTCCTGCATCCAGGTCTCCATGTAGATGGAGAACGTGGCGCGGAACGGGTCGTAACCCGGGCCCGGGGTCAGGATCGACAGCTCCGGAACGGGCTCGCCGTTCGGCATGGTCAGACCTGCACCCTTGGGGTTGACTTCCAAGAAGTTCCCATCGGCGTCGCGAACCACTTCGGGAGCAACGTCCCAGGTGTATCCAGCATCCGTGAGGATCTGGATGGCAGTCTCCATGCGGCCGCCTTCGTCCATCGGCTCACCGTCGGCCCAACCCGCCTTCTCGACGTCTGCGTTGTAGTGCAGGGTCAAATCGGGGTGGACGATGGTGTAACCGGGGAACACCGCACCGGCCAGGACGGTGTCGGCGATCAACTCCTTGTTGACCACTGTCGCCGTCGCCTGACGGAACGCCAGGTCCGACATCGGAGCCTTGCGCATGTTGTACGCCATGTAGCGGAAGCCCTCGGTCTGGTTCACACTGAACTCCAGATCGGGGTTGGTCGCAAGCTCGTTGCGCAGACCACTGGTCAGACCAGTCGGGTCGTACACGAAGTCGAGCTCACCACCGGCGAGCTTCTCGTACGCAGCGTCCTTGGTGCCATGCTCGACCCAGAGGATCTCTGAGACGAAGGGGCCCTCGACGTACTGGGCGACGACATCGCCGGAACCCTCACCACCGTAGACGTTGTCCTCACCGCGCTCCGCGTTGGCGATTCGGAAGGAGCCGTCCGAGTAGAGAGTGTTCTCCGTGCCACTGTCGAAGTAGTCCGAGTTGGCGACGGTGGCCGCGAAGGCACCGGTCTCCCACTGGTCCACGATGACAGAACCAACCGACGGCTCGTTGATGCCAGAAACGGCATAGAGGACCGCAAGACCCTCAGAAGCGCCCGCACTCTGGATGTAGGCGTCGATCTGCTCCTGGGTGACATCAGCCTCTGTGACGTCATTGTCGGGGTCGTCGTCGCCGGCGGCCTCCTCGACGATCGCAGCGGTCGCATCCTCAGGCGTGACGCCCTCGGTGGCGGCGGCAGCGGCGTCACGGGCAGCCTGGACATGCTCCTCCCAATAATGGGAAGGCACGAACGAGGCGAAGCCGACACCGTTGTTCCAGGTGGCCAGACCCGGAGCCTCACTGAACTCGACCCGAACGGTGTAATCGTCGGGAGCCGTGATGCTCAGGACTGTGGGGCCGAAGTTGGCGGCGTGGTTCGAGCCGAGATTGAACTCACGAACGGTGTCGAAATAGAACACCAGGTCGTTCGCAGTCACAGGCTCGCCGTCGGACCAGGTCATGTCCTCGCGAAGGGGCTGTTCAACAACCCACACGTCGCCTTCCTGCACCGGCTCGACGGGGACCTCGGTCGCAGCAACGCTGGGCACATGGACGAACCCGGGCAGCGCCAGTGTGTATAGCGCGAGCTTGGAGTTGGTCAGGAATGCCTGGTTCTGCGACTGGCTCTCGGTGTCGAGAGACGCCCACCAGTTATCCGTGGTGATGTTGGCGATCATGCCGATGCGGAAAGAGCCCTCTGCAGGAGTCTCCCCACCACCGCCACCGTCGCCGTCGTCACCTCCGGTCGTGGTTGTCACTCCACCATCGCCGTCACCACCGTCAGTCGTGGTGGTCTCATCGGCAGTGTCGCCGGTGCACGCCGCCACGACCATGGCGAATACAGCGAGGAGAGCAAGCAACCGCAGCCCAAAGGGCTTTGTTACTTTCACTTAGTTTCCTCCGAACTAGGGGTAAATGTGTCCCAAGGGGACACGGATGTAACAATAGAGGGTTGTCAGCTCGTATGCCTAGCGCGGATGAGTGTCGGCTTCAGGTGGGCTCTTCGACCCCGGACCGGTCGACAACCACGTCGTATGAGCGACGGGACTCGCCGATGATCGCCTGAATGATGCCGGCCATGGGGAGGGCGAGGATCACGCCCAAACCGCCCAGCAGAGTCCCCCCTATGATAATCGCCGCCACTGATATCGCCGGGTGGATCTCCATGGTCTGCTTGGTGATTCGGGGCGAGATCAAGTAGTTCTCGAGCTGCTGATAGCCGACGAAGTAGAGGATGACCCATAACGCAGTCCAGCCATCGTTGAATGTGAGCGCAACGAGGGCCGGGAGGATGGAGGCCAGGTAGGTGCCTACCACCGGGACGAACTGGCTGAGCACTCCGACCCAGATGCCGAGGGATATGGCGAACGGGACATCGAGGATCATCAAGAAGATGGCGGTAAAGGTGGCCGACAGAACGGCGAGGATCAGACGCGAGTAGATGTAACCGCCCATCTTCTCGACGGCGACATCCCAGATGTGCATGGCGCGCCGTTGACGCGCCTCAGGCATGGAGGAGAGGACCGTGTGCTGGAGCTGGGGCAGCTCGGCGATCATGTAGAAGGAGAACAAGGCGACGGTCGTGGCGAAGAAGAGGAAGCCGAACACGGAGGCAGCGAGCCCGATCACTCCTCCCGCCACGAGGCCTGTGACGTCCTGCACGGATGACAGGAGGTTGCGCCCCGCCTCTGCGGGATCGATCTCGGAGAGCTCGAAGCCGAAGGTGTCCTGAAGGAACAACAAGAACGACTCGACCAGCTCTGGGATCGAGTCGATCAGACGCTGGAATTGCTCCACGAATAGGGGAGCAAGCGCCACGACGAACAGGACCGCGAGCACGAAGGCCACCAGGAAGACGACCCCTGTTGCGCTACCCCGACGCCATCCCCTCTTGGCCAGGAAATGAACCGGTGGCTCGAACGCAACGGTCACGAAGAGAGACACGAAGACCATGAAGAGGATCGAGCGGAGTGCAAAGGCGAGCCAGAGAACTGCGGCCACGCCGAGCAAGATCAGGGCAACCGTCAGCGTTCGGCGCACGAAGTCGTGGTCACTCATGCTGGTGCGGTCGGCCATCGATGGCTGAGGGTAGAAACAGGGCTCAACGGATTCGCGGCATTCCGAATAGCCTCGGGACCGAGGAGGAGCATGGAGAAGTTCGAGATCGCCTGGATGCCGACGCCCGAGCTCGCAGCCGGGACCAACACGGCGCGGTTCATGGGGATGCATGACATCGAGACGTTCGACGACTTGGTCGCCAGGTCGGCGGGCGATCCCGAGTGGTTCTGGGAGGCTGTCGTCGATTTCCTGGGAATGCCATTCGACCCAACGTCTACGACCATCCGCGACACCTCCCGTGGCCACCCCTGGGCCACGTGGTTCGTCGGTGCAGGGTTCAATCTGTCGACGGCCTGTGTCGATCTCTGGGCTACACAGGACGCGGGCCGTCTCGCCGTCAGATCACAGAAGGAAGGCGGGGAGACCCGCGAGCTGACGTATGGCGAGCTGCTCGAGGAGGTGGAGCGGCTCGCAGGCGCCCTCAGAGAGCTGGGCGTGAAAAAGGGTGACGCCGTAGCCGTCTATCTCCCGATGTCCCCTGAGGCGGTGGTCTCGTTGCTCGCGGTGGCGAGAATCGGTGCCATCTTCATCCCCGTCTTCTCCGGATATGCGGCAGAAGCGGTGGCCACCCGGCTCGAAGACCCCAAGCCAAGGACGATGATTTGTGCCAACGGGTTCCAGCGGCGGGGAAACCTGGTGGAGATGAAGGAGACTGCCGACGAGGCGATTGCCCTCGCCGGCGACCTCGAGAGTGTGCTCGTCGTCGACTACATCGAACGAGACGCAACGCCAATGCGAGAAGACCGCGACATGTGGTGGCACGACGTGGTTCCCCACGCCGAGCGAACGCCGGTCGAACAGACCTGGTCGGAAGACCCTGTCCTGATCGCATACACATCGGGCACGACGGGACGACCCAAAGGGGCGGTGCACGTTCAGGGGGGACTGACGGTGAAGCTGGCTCAGGAGGGTGCCTTCCAGCTCGACGTCAAGCCAGATGACGTCTTGATGTGGTCGACCGACATGGGCTGGATCATGGGCCCGTGGATGGTTGTGGCCGGCCTCGCCAATGGGGCAGCCATTGCCACCTACGACGGTGCACCCAACCAGCCAGGGCCCGATCGCATCTGGCAGGTGGCGGCCGAGCTGGGTCTCACCATCCTCGGTCTCTCCCCCACGCTGGTTCGGGCATTGCAGCCTCATGGGTCCGAGCAGGCACGCAAACACGACCTGTCAGCACTGAGGCTGTTCGGCTCTACGGGCGAGCCCTGGAATCCCGAGCCGTGGTGGTGGCTGTTCCGGGATGTCGGCGAGAGCAAGAGGCCGATCATGAACATCTCCGGGGGCACCGAGGTCGGCGCCTGCATCCTGTCCACGAACCTGCTGCAGGGGCTCAAGCCGACGTCCCTCGGCAAGCCGGCGCTGGGTATGGATGCGGAGGTCTATGACGACGTCGGAAACCCGGTCAGGGGCGAGGTCGGAGAGCTGGTGATCCGGGGCAGCTGGCCGGGCATGACTCGTGGCTTCTGGGGCGAGCCGGAGCGCTACATCGCCACCTACTGGTCGCGCTTCGACGACACCTGGGTTCACGGCGACTGGGCCTCGGTCGACGACGACGGTTTCTGGTATCTCCATGGGCGCTCCGACGACACCTTGAACATCGCCGGAAAGCGCATCGGGCCCGCCGAGGTGGAGTCGGTGGCCGTGGCCCTCGACGAGGTGATGATGGCCGCCGCCATCGGTGTTCCCGACGACGTCAAGGGCGAGGTGATCTCCCTGTACCTCGTCCCATCACCTGGTATCAGCCCCAACGAACAGCTCTCATCGCGTGTCCACGAGGCGTGTGTCGCTGCCCTCGGCAAGGCTTTTGCACCGCGGGAGATCCGCTGGGTCGACGACCTCCCCCGCACGCGATCTCAGAAGATCATGCGACGGGTGGTGAAGGCGATCGCCCTCGGCAACGACCCCGGCGACCTGACGTCTCTGGAGAACCCACAGTCCCTCGCCGGTCTGGAGGCTCCCTAGGAAGTCCTGTCGTGCCGGTCTGGAGGGTCCCTAGAAGTCCTGGCGAGCCGGTCGTGCCCTCGCAGGCGGCACGGATCGTCAGGGTGGACCGTCGCCCGCCCCGTTGCCTTCGTTCTCAGGGCCACTGACTTCGCCCAGCGAAGTCTGCAACCCTGGGTTGCGCGCTCAGCTCAAACTGGAGGTTGGGGGTCGTACTGGATGTCTCGTTTGACCTGCTTGGCGCGCTCTTCGGAGTGGAGTCGCTCGATGAGATGGAGGGCCATGTCGATCCCGGCGGAGACACCCGAGGCGGTAACCACCTCACCGCTGTCCACCCAGCGATCGTCGGGCCGGGGCTCGATCGATGGATCCAGCTTGGCGAGCAGGTCCATGGCGCTCCAGTGAGTGGTGGCAGGGCGATCGACGAGGATGCCGGCCGCGGCGTATACCAACGAGCCCGTGCACACCGACGTCATCAGGGCGCCGGCCTCGGATTGTGCGCGCACCATATCGAGGACGGGGCCACGTTCGACGAGCGCACGCGTTCCCCGGCCACCTGGCATCAGGAGGACATCCACGTTCCCCATCTCGCTGACCGACATGTCGGTGACGATCTTCATCCCTTTGGCACAGGTGACCGTCTCCCCGTCGAGCGAGGCGGTGAACACCTCGATGCCGTCATCGGGATGCTGGAGCTCCCACATGCGAAGCACCTCCCACGGGCCGACCAGGTCGAGTTCCTCCATCTCGTCGAAACAGACGAGCGCCACCCTCATGGTGACTCCAGGGTCTGATCATTCTCGGGGCGCTGGACTTCGCTGAGCGAAGTCTGGAACCCTGGGTTCCCGGAGCAGGCGAACCCTGGATTCTCGGGGCGCTGGACTTCGCTGAGCGAAGTCTGGAACCCTGGGTTCGCTAATCGATGGTGGCCGGCCATCATCGCGGGGGCATGCGGGCGGCGGCATCCAAACGGATCACTTCACCGTTGAGCATCTCGTTCTCCACGACCGAGGTGACGAGATGAGCGAAGTCGTCGGCTGTGCCGAGACGCTGCGGGAAGACGTGGAGCCTGGCGAGCGAATCCCTCAGCTCCTCTGGAGCGTTGGCGAGAAGGGGCGTGTCCATGATCCCAGGAGCGATGGTGTTCACCCGTATCCCGACGCTGCCGAGGTCGCGAGCCAGAGGCAGGGTCATCGCGACGACGCCTCCCTTCGAGGCCGAGTAGGCAGTCTGGCCCACCTGACCGTCGAATGCCGCGATCGAAGCTACGTTGACGACCACACCGCGCTCCCCGCTGGGGCCAGGCTCGTTTCGCGCCATCACCCGAGCTGTGTTCCGGATGACATCGAACATCCCGATCAGGTTCACCCCGATCGTGAATTTGAAGAGGTCGAGGTCGAACATGACGCCGTCCCGAGAGAGCAACCGCTGGGCCGGAGCCACACCGGCGGCGTTGACCAGGATGTGGATGCCGTCGAACGCCTCGGCGGCACCGTCTACCGAGGTCATGACTGCTTCAGCATCAGACACATCACATACGATGAATCGGGAAGCGTCACCGAGCTCTGCTTGGGCGTTCTTGCCCATCTGCTCGTTGATGTCCATCATCACCACCTGCCCACCCATGGCGACGATGCGGCGGGCCGCACCGAAGCCCAGACCCGACACACCGCCGGTGACCAGAGCAACCGACCCTTCAACCTGCAAAGACGACCTCCTCGCTCTTGGCGGCGACGGTAATCACCCATGATCGGAGTCTTCGACTCGGGTGTCGGCGGGTTGTCGGTTCTCCGTGAGATCAGGGCCCGCCTCCCCCGAGCCGACCTCCTCTACGTGGCCGACAGAGGACGCGCTCCCTACGGCATTCGAACACTCGCAGAGGTCTCGACCATCGCTCATGAGGTGACGAACTGGCTGATGGACGCAGGTGCCACCTGTGTGGTCATCGCCTGCAACACAGCATCCGCTGCCGCGCTCCATTCGATCAGGGATCGTCATCCCGACCTGTCTGTGGTCGGCATGGAACCTGCGGTGAAACCGGCGGCCGAGGGGACCGCCAGCGGTACTGTCGCCGTGTATGCGACCGCAGCCACCTTCCAAGGAGAGCTGTTCGAGTCGGTCGTGTCCAGGTTCGCATCGGGGGTCGAAGTGATCAGGAAGGCTTGCCCGGATTGGGTCGAGCTGGTGGAGCGCGGTGTCATCACCGGGCCCGAGGTGGAACGTGCCGTGGGGCCGGTGGTTTCGGAGTCAGTCGATGCCGGCGCCGACCGGATCGTCCTCGGGTGCACCCATTTCTCATTCCTCGCTCCGATGATCGAACGGCTGAGTGGCGTCGCTGTCATCGACCCCGCACCGGCGGTGGCGGCTCAGACCGCGCGCGTCGTCTCCGAGACGAGGTCAGCGGGAGAGACGATCCTCTCCGCATCGGGCGACTTGGGCGAGTTCGCCACACTGGCCCGCCAACTGGCCGATTTCAACCAGCCTGTCATACGCTTCGGAAAATGAACCCGATCTGGGCCGACGACAAGGGCGTGCTCCGTGGCCACGGTTCGAGCCAGGTGATCGATCCGGGGACAGGCGCCGACCGCTACCGCAACATGCTGGACGAGTTGCGGCGCTCAGGGCGGGACCTCGCATTCGCATCATTCACATTCGATACCGCGGCAAATGGCTCGATGGTGGACATCCCCGAGAGCGTGAGCGGAGGCCCCCTTGCCACGGGCACCTCGATCGGGCCCCTGCGTATGGTCGACGACGGCGTCGAGGAATGGCATGTCGGGTTCGAGAAGGCGATGCTCGAGATCGAGACGGGGCGAGTCGAAAAGGTCGTCTTGGCCCGGCAGGTCACCTTGGAGGGCATGGCCCCGATCGAGCCGACCAAGGTGGCATCCCGGCTCGCCACCGCCAACCCAGGGTGCTACACGTTCTCTGTGGGAGGGCTGGTGGGCGCCAGTCCCGAGCTGTTGGTGAGCCTGCGAGGCGGGCTGGTCAGCACACTGGCACTGGCAGGAACGGCCACGGACCCCGTCGAGCTCGGCTCCGCGAAGATCTCCGAAGAGCACAGACACGTCTCCGCATCGGTGACGGCGGCGTTGGGGCTACACATGACCGGCGTGGACCTGACCGAGCAGGTCATAGTCCCCCACGGGAACATGTCGCATGTAGGGACTCGAATCGCCGGCCCTGCGGTGGCGGGAACGACAGTGGCCGACATCCTGGCCGACCTGCATCCAACTGCTGCAGTGGCCGGCTACCCGACGTCGGCGGCGCTGGACCTCATACGTGAGGTAGAACCGGCTTCACGGGGGCGATACGCAGGCCCGGTTGGCTGGATCGACTCCAACGGCGACGGTGTTTTCGCGATCGCACTTCGATGCGGGCAGATCGAGGGCTCCCGTATCACTCTCTATTCGGGGGGCGGGCTGGTTGCCGGCTCTGAGGAGAAGCCAGAGTTGCACGAGACGGAGCTCAAGCTGGCACCGATGCTCGAGGCGCTCGGTCAGCGGTAGGTCATGCTGCGCGCTTGGAGGTCGTAACCCCGGTCGACAGGGACGACGACTGCATCGAGACCCTTCCGCCCAACCGATCGGGCGACCATGTCGACCAGCTCTCGAAATCCGTTCGCCAACACCACCCGGGCCCCGTGGAAGCGAAGGAGATCTGCAATATCACGTCGTGGTGGTGTTATGAAGAGTCTCTCGAACTGGGGGGCGTGCACCGCCTGAGGCAGCGAGTCGAAGAGCCCGCCACCCGCGTTGTCGACGACGACCAGGGTCAGATCCGTCTCCCCGTCATTGAGGAAACCGTTGGAGTCGTGGAGCAGGGCGAGGTCCCCGGCGACGGCCACGGTTCCCGGGATGACTTCGGCGACACCCAGGGCGGTGGAAACGAACCCGTCGATGCCGGATGCGCCCCGGTTGGCGAAGACCTGCCCGGGGGTGGTGAGGTGGGCGTCGATCTCGCGCACCGGAAGGGATGAGGCCACGACCAGAGCGCCCCACTCGACATGATTCAGAGAATGAGCCACCCTTCCGCCCGTCATACGATCTCTTTCTTCGATTGTGGCCACCACCACTGCTCTCATCTCTGCGTCGGCTTGCAACCATGCGCCGACCCATGAACGGGACGCTGACCCTGACACGCCTCGCAGCAAGTCGACCGGATCAGCCGGGATGACCGACGTGGCGTTTCGGCCGGGGTCGATGTGCCGACCCCAGCGATCCACCCGAATTCGGATCGGGGCCGCGGCCACCAGGTCTTCGAGCCGAGGATCCGGGCCGATGGCACCCACTGCCACGACTGTCCGGGGCGAGAGCCCCTCGGGAACACCGCCGTCGAGCAGAAATCGATACGAGGAGATCACCTCGCCTCCCCGCATCCCGGAGAGGGCAGTGGCCACCACCGGCCAGCCCAGCCGACGTGCCTCCTCGGCGAGAGCGGGCCGGTCGTACTCACCATCTCCTGCGACCACCAAACCCCGCTCCGGGGCAATCTCCAAGCCAACGCCACCTGTCTCGGACGCGGCGATTTGCTCCGGCTCCAAACGCGGAGTGTCGAACTCATAGACCGCTCCCTCGGTGCGCCCGTCATAGGTCACAGGCACCGTCGGCTCTCTGAACGCGAGGTTGAGGTGAACCGGCCCCGGCGCCGGCCGGCCGAAGGCCTCGGCGAGGACCTCTCTCACTGCCTTTCTCCACGAAGAGTTCCCGTCGGTTTCGGCACCGGGAGCTTCGATTCCCTGATAAGCCCTGACCTTGCGGCCGAACATCTCCACCTGATCGATGGTCTGGTTGGCACCGATGCCACGCAGCTCTGCGGGCCGGTCGGCCGATATAACGACCAGGGGTACACAAGACATGTCGGCTTCCACGATCGCCGGGAAGAAGTTGGCCGGAGCCGTCCCCGATGTCGCAATCACGGCCGCGGGCCGGCCCGAGGCCCGGGCCACCCCCAAGGCCCAGAAGGAGGCAGAGCGCTCGTCGATGAACACCCGCGTCTCAACCTCCAGGTTGGCGGCAGCAGCAATCGCCAGCGCGCCCGACCGGGATCCGGGGGCGATGGCCATGAATCTCACCCCACCGTGCGCCAGCTCGTCGATGACGACGCGGGCGAGTGCGGTGGACGGGTTGGGGTGGGTCATGTCAGCACCTCGGCCGCCGCACGCAGCCGTCTCAGCATCTCGGCGCCACGGTCACGCGGGGGCCGCCATCTCTCCAATAGCTCGGGGTCGGGCTCGGGCCGTCGCACCTCGAGCTCGCCATCGCGGGGAACCAGGGGATCGAGGGTTGGGTCTCCCTCGATCAGGGCGACGGTGCCGAGCCCGCACGCATAGGGGAGCTCGGCGATTAGCGAGGCGGCGAGAAGCCCGCCGTACATCCCAACCGACGTCTCGAGGGCAGAGGAGATCACCACCGGGATCGACGACCGCTCGGCGAGGTCGAGGACCCGCGCCACACCCCCCATCGGTTGCACCTTGAGGATGAGGACGTCGGCGGCGCCCTCTTCGATGACTCGCAATGGATAAGGGCTCTGACGGACCACCTCGTCGGCGGCGATGGGGATCGAGATGAGGCTCCTGAGCTGTTTCATCTCAGCGACGGTCTCCACTGGTTGCTCCACGTACTGGAGATCGAACCCGGCGAGTTGCTCGAGTCGCTCGACTGCGGTCTCCAAGTCCCAACCCGCGTTGACGTCGACCCGCACTTTTCCCTCGGGGCCCAGACACTCTCGGACCGCAGCAACCCGTGCGAGGTCATCTCCGGCCGAGTCTCCCGGATCGCCGATCTTCACTTTGGCGGTGCCGGCACCCGACTCGAGCACCAGGGCGACTGCGATGTCGGGGGCTACGGCAGGGACGGTGACATTTACGGGAATGGTCGTCCTCTTCGGCTCGGGCAGCTCCCCGCAGGCCAGCTCGAGCGCGGCAGCCAGCCAGCGGGTCGTCACTTCCGGCGGGTAGTCGGGGAACGGGGAGAACTCGCCCCAGCCGCGCGGGCCCTTGACCAGCACCGCCTCCCGATGG
>Ga0214469_1000599_pt1 | contig 12640 bp, 15 predicted proteins | sample RVTome_10_FD_187340 | JGI IMG/M metagenome (GOLD analysis project Ga0214469, IMG submission 187340) | Soil microbial communities from uranium-contaminated site in the Upper Colorado River Basin, Wyoming, United States - RVT153D57 HiSeq ... | reverse complement strand
AAACCCCCGCCCAAGGTCCGAAATCCGCGGTATCCGAGACCATCGCTCTTAGCCTGTTGGCGGTTGAAGAAGGAGTGCAGGCTGTGTTGGAAGTCTTGGTCGCAGCAACCGCCACGACTGGTCTGTTCGCCCTCGCCAAGGGGATAAGGGGGAACCACCAGTACAGGATCGACCCCCGACTGGTGGTTTCACGGGACGAGCGGGGCGACGATCTGCCCTGTCCGTGGTGTTACGGGCCCACCTACGAGTTCGACACCCGCTGTTCCGGCTGTGGTCGATCGTTCGGCTGAGCCGAACTGAGCCCTCCTGACCTATCGACACCCGCCGCAATCGATTTATCGTGTGGGGGTGAGCAGGGTAGGACTGGTGTTGGGTGGTGGGGGCATCACCGGAGCGGCCTACGAGATGGCCGCGCTCATGTCCATCAGGCTCGCCACGGGTTGGGACCCCAACCAGGCCGACGTGGTCGTCGGCACATCGGGGGGAGCTTTCGTCACCGCTCTTGTCCGCAACGACGCACTCTCGCTCGACTCTCTGGTGTTGCCCACCGACGACCGGGAGGCGGTCGCCGAGCGGATCCGCGGCCATGTCTTCACCAGGAAAGCTGGAGTACACGTCCGTAATTGGATCCGGCACGGGCTCTTGCCAGGTTTGCGAGACCCGGGTCTCACGCTCTTCCTGGGGTCGCCGGCGCCATATCACGCATCGGGGCTCACCGACTGGGTCAAGAGCCACATCGGTGAGGAGAGCGGCGAGGCCTGGCCGGTCAAATCCACCGCGATAGTCGCCTTCGACCTCGTCCAGAGAAAACGCGTCGTGTTCGGCGCGGAGTCGGCGCCCGAGACGGGCATCGCCCATGCCGTAGCGGCTTCTTCGGCGATCCCTCTCCTCTTCCGCCCCTATCCGATCGAGGCGGGTTTGTACGTGGATGGTGGTGTGGTCTCAGGGACACACGCCGACGTCGTCCTCGGCTCGGACAAGCCCCTCGACCTCGTCCTCGTTCTGGCCCCCATGGCCGCCGACGTGTCGCGTAAGAGGGCCCGCTTCTACGAGAAGATGTTCGACCGTGTCGGGCAGCGGTCGCTCTCCCAAGAGATCGCCCTGATAAGGGGAACGTGGCCCGAATGTGATGTGGTGACGGTCAGCCCGTCGCCCTCGGTCCAGAATGCGATGCGGCCCAACCCGATGGACGCACGCCGGGCCGTGGCCACCTTCATGCGCACCCTGATCTCGATGAAGCGAACCCTGGCCCATCCCGAGATCTGGGGCAAGCTCGACGATCATCTTCATTCCGGCACGTCGTCACCACGGGTCGGCCTCTGACCCGATCAGGCTCTGGCTCCGGCGCGGGCAGTGACTACGTTGTCGGGTGAGAGAAGGAGTATCCGTTGCCAGTCAGACCAACCCATTTCGAGTTCTATTCGACGGATCCGGAGGCAACGGTGGAGTTCCTGACCACCGTGTTCGGATGGCGCGCCGAGCGTTGGGAGGAGCAGGAGTACTGGCTCCTCGACACGGGCGAGGGGGCAGGGATCAACGGCGCCGTCGCCCGGGCGGGCGATGACGGGCCGAAGACTCTCAACACGTGCGATGTCGAAGACCTGGACGCCGCGATCGAAGCGGTTCAGATCGGCGGAGGACAACTCCTCACCGACATCGTGGAGGTGCCAGGCGTGGGACGGTGGGTACAAGTCGAGGGTCCCGGTGGCGAGGAGTTCGGGCTGATGGAGCCGGCTTCCGAATAGCGCTCAAGCCGGGGAGACCGCCTCGGTGTTCGCCCCTGACACGATCACGACCACGCACTCTCCCGGATCCGGGACATGGGCACCGCTGATGAGAGCAGCGATCGGGGCTGCGCCGGCCGGCTCGGCGAGGATCCGACATGTGTCCCAGAGCCATCGCTGAGCCTTCGCCAGCGCCTCGTCGGATACCAGCACCGAATGCCCGATCCAGCTGTTGGCCGCCCAGGGAAGCTCACCGAGACGGGCCGCTCCCAGCGCCGAGGCCGCAACCCCGCCCACTTCAACGCTCACCGGGCCACCCGCCTCACGGGCGGCATGCAGGGTGGGGCAGAGCTCCGGCTCGACTCCCACGACCATGGCAGCCCCGCGGACCCAGCTGGCGATCCCCCCGATCAGCCCGCCACCACCAACAGCGACCAGGATCGTGCTTGCCTGGGGAATCTGGTCCAAGAGCTCCCGCCCGCACGACCCCTGGCCCGCCATCACGTCGCGCTGGTCGAAGGCATGGACCTCAAACGCACCCGAGCCCTCGATCCATCGCCGGGACTCCTCCAATGCATCGTGGTAATAGCCGGGCGCCACGCGCACGTCGGCTCCAAGCGCGGCGATGCGCCTGACCTTCTCCTCGGGTGAGGTCGAAGGGACGAACACCGTGGCGCGGTGGCCGAGACGCGCCGCCGCGTATGCGACGGCCAGACCGTGGTTGCCGCCGGATGCGGCTGCGACGCCCTCGTCCGGTATCGCCCTCGCCGCCAGAGCCGAGAACGCACCCCTGACCTTGAACGAACCGGTGAGCTGCGTGGACTCGAGCTTGAGCATCAGCCGGTACGAGGGGTCCATGGCATCACCGAGGTCGAGAGTGGGGGTGCGCCGCACATGAGGCGCGATCCTCTCTGCCGCCTGTTCGATGTCTGCCCTGGTGATCTCGGTGGCCATGGAGCGAGGGTAAGTCGATCGCCAACCGTCAATGTGCATGACAACCGATGCCGTGAGGAGCATGATCCGGTCATGATGTCCGATGCCGCGTCCGCCCAGACCTCGTGAGTGCCCTCGATCTGGGCCCATACCCGACGGCCCCAGGCCACGATGAGGCGGTGAAGCTCGACGGGGACGATCCGCTGGTCGACTTCAGAGATCGCTACGTCTTCGACGACCCCGAGCTCATCTACCTTGACGGGAACTCCTTGGGCCGTCTCCCCCACCGCGGCTTCGAGATCGTCGAGCGTGTCGTCGGAACGCAGTGGGGAGATCGGCTCATCCGCTCATGGAACGAAGGCTGGTGGGAGCTGCAACTCGTCCTCGGAGACCGTCTCGCCCCGCTCGTCGGCGCGGCAGCCGGGGAGGTGATCATCTCCGACTCCACGTCGGTCAATCTCTACAAGCTGGCGATGGCCGCGATGAAGAGCCGCCCGGGACGGGCGAAGATGATCACCGACGACCTCAACTTCCCGAGCGACGTCTATGTGCTCCGCGGCGTGGCAGCAGCATGCGGGGCCAAGCTCGAGATCGTCCCCTCCGATGGGATGAGCGTCCCGCTGGACCGGCTGGAACGGGCATTGGACCGGGAAACGGCTCTGGTCTCCCTGTCCCACACGGTGTTCAAGTCGGGATATACCTATGACCTCGCCGCGATCACCGAGATGGCACATCGGGCCGGGGCCATGGTGCTCTGGGACCTGAGCCATTCGGTCGGTGTCATCCCCATCGCCCTGAATGCGGCCGGGGTCGATCTGGCCGTGGGCTGCACCTACAAGTACTTGAACGGAGGCCCCGGGGCGCCGGCATTTCTCTACGTGAGGTCCGATCTGCAGGAGGATCTGGTCAACCCGATCCCCGCCTGGTGGGCCCACGCCGAGCCCTTCGCCTTCGATCTCGAGTTCCGCCCGGTGCCCGGCATCCGGAGATTCCACACCGGGACCATGCCGATCATCTCCCTCGCCGCCATCGAAGCCGGGCTCGAAGACGTCGCCGCAGCGGGAATCGAACGGCTGCGGGAGAAGTCGGTCTCACTCGGGGAGTTCCTCATCGCCCAATGGGAGCAGCATCTCGCCGAACTCGGGTTCACCCTGGCCTCACCCCGCCGACCGGAGCATCGGGGATCACACATCTCGTTGGCCCATCGCGACGGCTGGGCGATCACCCGGGCCATGATCGAGACGGGAAAGGTCCTCCCCGACTTCCGGGCTCCGGACACTTTGCGGTTGGGTCTGGCCCCTCTCTACACCACCCATCTCGAGGTGCACACGGCGGTACATCGGATCAGGTCGATCGTCGAGACCGGGATGCACCAGGGTTTCGGCGATACCCGCCTCACGGTGACTTGAGGCGGACGGCGCCCCCCTCGCTCTCACTACGTTCGAGCGGTCCCCCCGCTGCGCAGGGGAACAACAGAACCCCACGCTGCGCAGGGGGACAACAGAACCCCACGCTGCGCAGGGGAACAACAGAACCCCACGCTGCGCAGGGGAACAACAGAACCCGACGCTCTCGCAAGGAGACAACAGGACCCCACGCAGGTAACAGTGGGCGATACTGGACTTGAACCAGTGACCTCTCGCGTGTGAGGCGAGCGCTCTAGCCGGACTGAGCTAATCGCCCGTATCGGGGAGGTCAGGATACCGAGTCGGAACCTGTAGGAACATATTGTTTAGTACCCGGTTTCGACGGCATTCCTCACCAAGATGTCTTTAGAGTCGTGTTCATTGGCTGATCGACCGAGGAGGAGCCATGACAACCGAGCCACCAGGCGCACCGGAGCCGACACCATCGCCCGAGCCCACTCCGCCGCAAGCTGCGACGGCGGTTTCGATGGGCAACATGTCGGGTGAAACCATGGTGATGATTGCCTCGGTCGTTGTGGTTGCCGTCTATCTCATCTTCGGGCTCATTGCCAACGAGTGGTACCCGTCATTCGAGTCTCTCATCGCCGCTTCGTTCGCACTCATCCTGACCCGAGTCGGAGGAACCCCGGTCGGATCCGGCATCAGCTCTGCTTCATTGATGAAGATCGCCGGCTATGTGATCGCGGTCGCCGGGGCGTGGGATTTCATCGAGACCCTCCGGTTTGGCTGGGGTGGTTTCGAAGACGTGATCGCCTGGGTGCTCCTCGCCGGAGCGGCGGTGGTCGCCTTCCTTGGAGCTCGCTCCATCGACGCCTGAGCTCTGCGGGCCGATTCGTGATTCAATCCGGGTGTGAATCGAGCCGAATTCGAGGCCGTGGTAGATCGTGCCCTGGAAGGACTTCCTCAGTGGGTTCTCGACCAACTGGACAACCTCCATGTCGTGGTTGAGGACCGCCCCCCATCAGAGCAAGGGGATCTTCTCGGGCTTTACGAGGGCGTGTCCCTGCTAGAGCGCTCCGGTGACTACTGGGGCGCTCTCCCCGATCGCATCGTGGTCTATCGAATCCCGCATCTCGAGATGGGACTCAGTGCACACGCCCTGGAAGACGAGATACGGAGGACCGTGCTCCACGAGATCGCCCATCATCTCGGGATAGACGACAATCGCCTCCAGCAGCTGGGTTGGGAATAGCTGCTAGGAACGCCGACGTGTCTCGGGGATACCGGCTTGGCGAAGGAGGTCTGCTGGGACGCCGAACTGACGCCACGTCGTGTAAGTGATGCCTTTACGCTCTGAATAGGACTTGGCGTGGGCCACGAACCCGGCCGCCAGTTCTTCGAGATTCGAGTTCTTCTCGGTGTTGGCCAGCGTCTGCTCGACGTCCACCTTCGACTGCATGAGATCGAGTCGCTTCAGGGGATCGACCTCGGCCTCCAGCTTGGAGTTCACCCTGGCGAGCCGCTGCTCTAGGCTCTCCCTGGTGACCGGGCGCCCCGGTTTTTTGGCATCTAAGGCATTCAAATAAGCCTTGATCGATCGCGCCTCGAGTCTTCCCCGTGCCAGTGCCTCTTTGTGCTCTTTGGACATCGCCATCAGTCGGCTCTCCTGTCGTTGATATCCGCTGATGTTAGCCCCGATTGGGGATAGTGATGACCGGTTCAGAAGACAAAGAGAAATCCGCACAAATGCGAGGGTTTCCTATGGTGGGCCCTATTGGACTTGCGCGGGCGAAGAGGGCCTCCACATCTTCGACGAGGAAACCGACTCGGACGACTGACTAGGGTTTCCGGCCGCGGAGTCGTCGCCAAACCGACCCGCATCAAGCGAACCACCAGAGTCGAATCACTGCAATGAGATCAGACTGTGGCGTCTCACCTACGATTCGCCGCCATGCCTCCTCATTGGAGGTCATGACGAACAGGTCGGAGGAGCGCTCCCTCTGCGCTCATTGAAAGGCTTCCCCTGCCCAGCAGGGAAGGCGAGAAAATCACCCAAGCGCCTCAGGCCCGTAACCCCGGGTCGGAGGCGCTTCTCGCATATGTAATCGCTGAATCGGAGCCGGGGGATACGTGGCAATTCCATCTCATCAGTCGTGGACGATCCTCATGGGCTTGTCGGTTTGAACCCCGTGGCGTTCCGGGAAAAGACCGTATGAAGGGGAGCCCTGGCCTGGCGCCGTCGACTTCCCTTCGATCAAGGATCCCCCCGGGGCTGGGGGGGCCGGGGGGATTTCTTGATGACCTTGGTGTTTCAGTGGTCGTGCTGCCGGCTCGTCTGTTTCTGGTGGATGCCGCCAGCCACTGCCGGTCGGTTCAGGGCCACCCCAGAGAGGCGTGATAAGTGCAAACCCCTGGTACTACCAGGGGTTTTTTGGTGTGGGCCCTACTGGACTTGAACCAGTGACCTCTTGCGTGTCGAGCAAGCGCTCTAGCCGGACTGAGCTAAGGGCCCAAACTCTCCCTGTGGAGGCGACGACCGGAATCGAACCGGTGTGACGGGTTTTGCCAGCCCAACCTTAGCGTGCACCGTAGATTCCGGCGTTTCGTGGTCTCCACGCCCTCGGCCGGATCCTGACACGCTGACCAGGGGATTCGCGACTAAGTGCCGACTAGTGGCGGGCCCTGAATCGTCCCGTGCCCTGTTCTCGGAGTGTTCGCACCTGGTCACCTGCCTCTAGTCTCCCACCAACCGTTGGTCCATACCCGGAAACGGGGTGAGCTGCGGCCGATCAGCGATCTGGTCGTTGCAGAGTCTCATCCTCAGGCCGCGCCGGCTCCGCTTCGAGAGGTCGGGTTGCCCCGGCCGTTCCAGAGACGTCTGCCCGGGCCATGTCGCTCTCGACCGAACCCAGCCACCGCTCGACCCGGCTCCTCATCGGGACGATGCCGCCTCCGCCGATGGCGACGATGGCAGACCCGGCGACGATGGCCAGGAGGGCATAGAACAGGCCGGTGGTGATACTGGGGGCGATGCGCAACTGGTCGAGGGCGGCGAACACGCCGATGACCAGCACCGCGGCGAAAGCACCGGTTGCGAGGACGTTGCCGAACTGGGTCCCGCCAATGGCCCCCCGCACGATATCCCGTACCCCGGCCGCCAGGTAAGCGGCCACCACCATGATGAGGATGGCCACGAAGATGTTGGGCAGGTAGGCGACTATTCCATCGATCAGGTCCGAGACCGCATTCTCCCCGAAGACACCGAACGCCAATTGCAGGACGATCAGGAACAGGGCATAGAAAACGATCTTGGACAACAGGTCGCTGGCGTCATAGGTGGTATGACCCAAGGCCTTCCGCACACCGCCCCGCTCGACCCATCGGTCGAAGCCGACCTTTTCCAAGACGGTGTCGAGAAGTCGCGCGATGAGCTTGGCCACGAACCAGCCGACGATGAGAATCACCAGGAAGAGAACGATCTGAGGGGTCAATTCGACCACCCGGGCCCAAGCGTTCCCGAGAGTCTCTCCTAAGTCGACTTGAGCGAATACGTACATGATGCGGGTCCTCCTCGGCTGCTTGATGCTTCATTCCCCGCCGATGACCGCGCCAAACAGACACTGGAGAACCCTGATTCTGCTCTGGAGGCGACGACCGGAATCGAACCGGTGTGACGGGTTTTGCAGACCCGCGCCTAACCACTCGGCCACGTCGCCGAAACCGGACGACTCGACATCGTCGGAGCGGAAGACGGGATTCGAACCCGCGACCTCAACCTTGGCAAGGTTGCGCTCTACCAACTGAGCTACTTCCGCACGGGGAACGCATTGTAACCGACCGTCGATACCAGCCTAAACGGTCACACGCCCGTGGATCCGAAGCCGCCGCCCCCTCGGGAGGTGTCGTCGAGCTCATCCACCTCCACCCAATCGACTTCGACTATTGGCACCACGGCCAGCTGTGCGATCCGGTCGCCCCGGGAGAAACTGACCCTCTCCGCGCCATGGTTGATCAGGAGAACGGAGATCTCGCCGCGGTACCCGGAATCGATGAGACCGGGGCCGTTGACCACTCCGACACCGAGACGACGGGCATGTCCGCTGCGAGGGAGGACCAAGCCGGCGAAACCCTCGGGTATGGCTACGGCGAGCCCGGTGGGCACCGAGGCTCTGTCCCCAGGATCGAGGGTTATGTCATATCTGGCCTGAAGGTCGACCGCGGCATCGCCGATATGAGATCGCGTGGGTATTTCCACTTCCGCATCGAGTCTTTTGAAATTAGCCTGCATATCGGTGTCACGGGGCATCGGGCGGGATGACCTGACGACTGTAAATGAGTATGCCCTATGACTGCCACCTCCCATCCAAAGCGCCCTTTCAAGCGTCTTGCCGCGATGGAAACCCTCGGATTCTTCGACTCCCCCGCTCGTGTCTGGACCAACACGCCGGCACCCGTGTCGGGCGAGTGGGCTGGTGCCAACGCCGACGACGAGCCCACCGGGCTGATAACACTTCCGGTCGGCAAACACAGCCGGCATGCCCATCCGACCGGTGAGCTGGTCAGGGACATTTGGGACTCCACCGAGTTGAACGCTCCCTCACTCGTCGATTGGACGCCACAAGGCGTAGCCGACAAGCACCTCGAGCGACGCAGGTTCCGCTGGCCGATGCTCGCGCTCCTGGTCTTCCTCGCCGCAGTCGTCACCGGTGCGGGTCTGTGGCTGTATCGCCAGCCCGACAGTGCGGCGGCCTCCGCCCTCGGTCAGGTTCGTGCCGAGGCCGAAACCCTCTCCGACGCCATCGCAGAGGTGCTCCCCCTGATCGACGGTATCGACTCGGACCGCCTCCCCGATGAGAATCGGAACGCCGCCGTGTTCTTCGAGATGGGAGAACGGGCCAGGACGATGTTCGCCGTGTCTGCGGAGCTCCCCGCCGCCGAATCCGCCGACCGGGGAGCGGCTGCCGGGGCCGCCGGGTTAGCCATCGACGCCTCGCGGCAGCTGATGGACGCAACGGCATACCGAACGGCGGTTGAGCCGGCGCTCACCCTCCCAATACTCGAGGTCGACCCCGAGCTGACCGACTTGGCCACCGCCACCGAGTCCTTCACCGAGTGGCGAGCAGGTTTCGACTCGATCCGGGCCGGTCTGCCGGTAGGAGTCGCCATCGGCGCCTCGGCCGCCCTCGACGAGATCAGCACCGGGCTGGAAGCCACGCAGACCGACTACCTCGATGCGTTGCGCACCGGCAACAGGACGGCCGCTGTCGAGGTGTTGGGCCGGCTGCGTGCCGAGCTGCTGAGGGCGAGGCAGGCGATGCTGAGCGACATGGCCGCATTGTCCGACTCGGTGAGCCAACTGATCGGTGACGCCAAAGCCGAACTGGACCGGCTACTCGGCTGACTCCAAGGCGGCGACTTCCTTCTCGAAGTCGGCGGCGTCCTGGAATTCCTTGTAGACGGAGGCGAAGCGCAGGTAGGCCACTTCGTCGAGGGCCCGCAGCCGCGCCAGCACCTCGGCGCCGATGTCCTCCGAGCTGACCTGGGCGCCGCCTGCGAAGAGTGAGCTCTCCACCTCGTCGGCGAGTCTCCCGATCGACGAGCCCGACACGGGTCGATCGGCCAGCGCCGCCGAGATCCCGGCGACGAGCTTCGCCGTCGAGAAGGACTCCACCCGGCCGTCCCGTTTCCGTACCATCAGTTGGGGCTCCAGCCTTTCGTAGGTGGTGAAGCGATGGGCGCAGCTCTCGCACTCACGGCGGCGACGTATCGTCTGGCCGCCCTCGGCGGGCCGGCTGTCGATGACACGGGTGGCAGGAGCCCCGCAAGCCGGGCAAAGCATGGGGCGCAGCGTAAACCTTCGAGCCGAGGTTTGGGCGGCCCGATCAGGCCTCGCCAAGCCGGTAGACCGTCTCGTCGATCTCCTCGCCGCGTGCATTTGCGAATTCGCGCTCGATACCGATCAGACGGAAACCGCACTTCTCCAGAACCCTGATCGATCCCAGGTTGTCCACGGCCGCCCTGGCGAACAATGGGCGCTCCGACACCTGTTCGAGGAACGTCGACAGAGCAGCGGTGGCCACCCCCTTCCCCCAGTGGGGGCGGGCCACCCAGTAAGTGATCTCCGGGTCTCCGAACCACCGGTGACAGGAGACGCTGCCCACCACTTCGTCCCGGTACAGGATCGTGCGCTTGATCAAGGTTGCGTCGGCGAAGATCCTGCGCCATCGGTCGTCGAAGGCGTCGCGGTCGGCAGGGTCCTTCGGGGTGAAGGCGGCCATGTGATTGGCAACGTCGTCCAGCTGCTGGTCGAAGAAGATGGGGAGATCGGACTCGATGACCTCGCGCAATAGGACGTCGGGCATCGGCCCAGGGTAGGCCGGGTCATCCCGCCGGGATGAGGAGGATCTGACCGGGGACGATCGACCCGGCATCGACCCCGCTGAGACGGGCGATGTCGGTCACCAGTCGTCTCACGTCCTCGCCCGGGCCGGCGCCGACCGATGCGATGCCCCACAAGGTGTCACCCGATTGGACCACGTATTCGGTTGGCGGCGACGGAGGGATGTCGGCCTCGGCCGACCCTCCGATCATGAGGAAGACCGCGCAGACGACTGCGAGAAGCAAGGACAGCCGGACGGACAGCTGAAGCTTTGTCTTCTGCATGGTCTTCCTCCTTGATCGGGCCCTTGCGGGTTGCTGGATGCAGTTCGTATCGAACATGCGTTCGCCACTATACCGAACAGACGTTCGATGTCAAGGCGGCGGCCCCGGTCCTCAATCACGACTCGAGCAGGGAGACGTCTCACCGAACAGATGTTTGGTTGCGAACTCCTGTTCGATTAGGATGCGGGCATGGAGTCAGTCCCGGAAGGAGTCACCGTGCTCAGCGAACGTCAGCAACAGGTCCTCGACTACATCAGGAAGATGGTGGCCGATCGCGGCTATCCCCCGTCGGTCCGCGAGATCGGCGAGGCAGTTGGCCTTTCCTCACCTTCGACGGTGCACTCCCATCTCTCCTCCCTGGTCAAGGCGGGGGCGATCAGGAGGGATCCGACCAAGCCGCGGGCGATCATGATCGTGGAGGAGGCGCAACCGATGCCGACGCCGCTCCCGACGAGGGTGCGCGAGGTCCCGGTCCTGGGGCGCATCGCCGCCGGCACTCCGATTCTCGCCGCCGAGCACGTCGAGGATGTGCTGCTTCTCCCGGTGGACCTGGTCGGAGACGACCCGGTGTTCCTGCTCGAGGTCAAGGGAGATTCCATGATCGACGCCGGGATCTTCGAGGGCGACCTGGTGGCCGTGCGCAGTCAGAAGGACGCCCGTGACGGCGAGATCGTCGCCGCTCTCATCGATGGCGAAGAGGCCACCGTGAAGCGTCTCCGTCGTCGTGACGGCAAGGTGATACTGGAGGCGGCGAATCCTGCCTACGAGCCGATGGTGTTCACCGAAGGCGTCGAACTGGTGGGGAAGGTGGTCAGCGTCCTTCGTCGCTACCCCTGATCGATCGTCCCGGTGAACACGTACGCGGCCGGCCCGGTCAGCCAGGCCACCTTGTCCTTGATCTCCACCTGACCTTCCCCACCGGGGACGTGGACCCGAATGACGCCGTCCGCTCCGTCGAGAGCGACCGCGGCGGCAGCCACCATCCCGGTGCCGCAGGCAAGGGTCTCCCCCACTCCACGTTCCCAGACCCTCATCGTCAACTCGTCCCCGTCGATCATGGCCAGTTCGACGTTGCAGCCGGCATCGAAGCCGGCCTGACCGGCGACGAGAGGGCCGACCTTGGTCAGGTCGATCGGACCCAGATCCTCGACCACGCGCACGGCATGAGGGTTGCCGGTGTCTACCAGGCGGTAGACCTCGCCGTCGATGGTCTCCTCGCCCTCGATGAGCGTGAGCCCGATCTCGACCTCCACTAGTTCGTCGCCCACCCGGACCCGCCGGATCCCGGCTGGGGTGTCCACGTCGAATTCCGACGAGTCGGCCCAGCCCTTGTCGTAGGCATAACGGGCCACACAGCGAAGCCCGTTTCCGCACATCTCCGCAGAGCTCCCGTCTGCATTCCAGTAATCCATGACGATCGGCGAGCCGGGTGATACCACCAGCAGCCCGTCGGCCCCGATCCCAAACCGCCGATCACAGAGACGGACCACTTCCTCGCTGCTCGGCTTGACCGGTCCTTCGAGCACGACGAAGTCGTTGCCCAGGCCTTGCATCTTGGTGAACTCGTTGCTCAACTGAAAGTCTCCAGGATCCGCCTCGCTCTCTGCTCGACGTCTTCGATCCAGGGTATCCAGCGTATCCGGGGGTCACGCTGGAACCAGGTGCGTTGCCTGCGGGCCAGCTTCTTGGTGGCGGTGGCAGCACGCTGGAAGGCATGGTCGATGGACGTCTTCCCGGCCAGCGCATCCAGAATCTGGCGGTAGCCCACTGCATTACGAGCGGTTCGCCCCAGTCTGGGCGCAAGTGTGCTGACCTCATCGACCAGCCCGCCCTCCCTCATCGAGGCGAGACGGCGCTCGACGCGGTCTTCGAGATAATCCCCGGGGTCGACGCCCACGGCCTCGAATTCGACTTCGGGGACGTAGCGTCGCACCTCCTCGGCGTGGGCGAATC
>Ga0214469_1000598_pt1 | contig 12645 bp, 8 predicted proteins | sample RVTome_10_FD_187340 | JGI IMG/M metagenome (GOLD analysis project Ga0214469, IMG submission 187340) | Soil microbial communities from uranium-contaminated site in the Upper Colorado River Basin, Wyoming, United States - RVT153D57 HiSeq ... | reverse complement strand
GGATCGTCGTCACGCAGGGGCCGCTGAACTCGCAGCTCGGCCGGACGGCGGGCGGGCTGCACGCGTCGGTGATCGCGCTCGGCGTGTCGTTCCTGGCAATCGCGATGCTGGCGGCTATCACCGACGGGTTCGGCGGGCTGCGCCGGATCGGCGACGCGCCGTGGCACGTCGTGATCGGCGGCGGGCTGGCGGGCGCGCTCTACGTCGGCAGCATCGTCTGGACCGTCCGCGCGCTCGGCGTCGGCGGCCTCACCGCGGTGACGATCGCCGGGCAGCTCGGCGTCGCGATCGTGATCGACCACTTCGGCTGGCTGGGCGTCGAGCGCTCGCCGATCACGGTCGCCAAGATCGCCGGCGTGGTCCTCCTCGCGGTCGGCACCTGGCTCGTCATCCGCGACTGAGCTGCTTGTCAGCCCGACGAAATGCTTTCGTTCACGCTGGTATTTCGTCAGGTGCGGCGTTTGACGAAATACGTTCGGCAACGCTAGTATTTCGTCATGCGACTGGAAGGCGTGTTGTCGATTGATGAGGCGGCCGAGCGGCTCGGACGCAGCCCGCAGGCGGTCCGGCAGATGGCTGCTTCCGGCGAGTTGGACGCCGTCAGGCGCGGACACAGCTGGTGGCTGGACGCGCGTGCAGTCGAGCGGCGCCGGCGTGAGTCGCCCGGTCGAGGCCGTCCCCTGTCGCGGGAGATGGCATGGTCGGTGCTGCTCTTGGCGGCTGGTCACAATGATCAAGCGCGTCGCGTGGCATCTGAGCCCCACCACCCGTCCCGGGCAGCACGATGGCTTCGCGAGAACCGGCTGCCAGATCAGGCTCCGCGGTTGCGGGCACGGGCGCGCCGCGAGTGTTTCGAGGCACATCCGTCCGAGGTGCCTCGACTCCTAGGACGGAGCGACGTGATGCCAACGGGCATCAGCGTCGCCGACGAGATCGGGCTGCACGGCAGCTCCAACGCTGTCGAGTTCTACGCACCTGAGTCTGCGCGCGCGGCGATCGTCGACGAGCACGCTCTCGACGAAGGCCATGGCGGAGTCCTGGCGCGATGGGTGCCCGACGCGTTGTGGGCGGAAATCGCTGCTCCTCGCGCACCGCGTCCCGTCGTTCTGCTCGATCTCCTCGAGAGCGACGACCCGCGCGCTCGCCGTGAAGCAGGGCGGGCGCTCGCAAGTCGATGAGCGAGATCGAGCTGCCACCAGGCGCCCCGGGACCGTGGGCGGTAGTGAGCGAGCTCGCCGAGCTGCTCCCATCTGATTGGGTCCTCATCGGCGGACTGATGGTCCAGATCCACGCATGGGAGCGGGGCGTGACGGACGTTCGGGCCACCTTCGACGTGGACGTGCTCGGGCAAGCCCGTCCCCAAGGGGCGTTGCATGCGCCGCGCCCGCCAGGCGTTCCGCCTGCTGATTCGGGAACCAGCGCGCTAACCGCGACTGAGCGCGGGGGCGGAGCCCGGCGGAACCTCCTGGTAGTCCGGGAGCGTCTTGAGGACCTGCTCGGCCCCCGCGGGCGCGTAGATGGCGAGGATCACCATCGGCTCGTAGCCGGTGTTCAGCGTCGAGTGGAACGCGCCCTTGGGGATGAAGACCGTGTCCCCGGGGCGGACGGGCCGCGGCTCCTCGTCGTCGACCATCTGGTCGCCCTCGCCGGCGAGGATGTAGAGGATCTCGTCGGACTCGGGGTGGTTGTGGCGGTCGTGGCCCTTCCCGGGGAGCAGGATGACGTGCATCAGGCTCACCTCCGGGTTCTCGGTGTTGTCGGTGGCCACGAGCGGCTTGATGACGCCCCAGTCGAACGTCATCGTCGGCAGGGTGGCGGGATCGACGAACTTGGACGGCACCTTCGGGTCTCCTCTCAGGCTGCGGTCAGACTCTTGAACCGCTTCATGTTCTCCGTCATGGCCACCTCGGTGGGCAGCCGCTCCATGCTCGACGCGCCGTAGAAGCCGGCGATGCCCTCGGTGCGGTCGAGCACGTACTGCGCGTCCTCCGGCTCCGCCAGCGGCCCGCCGTGGCACAGCACGATCACGTCCGGGTTCACGCGCACGGCCGCGTCGCGCATGGCCTGGATCTCCTCCACGCACTGGTCGAGCGTCTTCGCCGTGTGCGCACCGATCGTGCCCTTCGTGGTGAGCCCCATGTGGGGGACCAGGACGTCGGCGCCGGCTTCGGCCATCGCCACGGCGTCGTCGGGGGTGAAGGTGTACGGCGTGGTCAGGAGGCCCAGCTCCCTCGCGGCGCGGATCATGTCCACCTCGAGCGCGTAGCTCATCCCGGTCTCCTCGAGATTGGCCCGGAACGTACCGTCGATCAAGCCTACGGTCGGGAAGTTCTGCACCCCGGCGAAGCCCGCGTCGGCGATCTGGCGCAGGAACACGTCCATCAGCCGGAACGGGTCGGTGCCGCAGACGCCCGCGATCACCGGGGTGTCGCGCACGACCGGCAGCACCTCGTGGCCCATCTCGAGCACGATCGAGTTGGCGTCGCCGTACGGCATCAGCCCCGCCAGCGAGCCCCGGCCGGCCATCCGGTAGCGGCCGGAGTTGTAGATGATGATCAGGTCGGTGCCGCCGGCCTCGGCGCACTTGGCCGACAGGCCCGTGCCGGCGCCGGCGCCGATGATCACGCCGCCGCCGTCGAGCGTCGCGCGGAGCTTCGCCCGTGCCTCGTCTCCGGTCACGCAGCCTCCTTCAGGTACTCGTCGAGCTTGTCCGCCATCGCGGCGGCGAACTCGGGGTCGTTGACGTTGCAGTCCATCTCGATCAGCTGCACGCGGTCGTCGAGCCCGTCGCGCAGCGACGCGAACAGTGCCTCGTCGGCCTCCGGGTCGTGGAACGGCTGGCCCTCGGCGTCGATCATCGAGACGCCCTTGAGCGGCACGAACAGCGCCGTCGGCCCCGTGGCGGCCGACAGCTTGCGGGCGATCTGGCGCCCCAGCTCGGCGCACTCCTCGGGCGTGGTGCGCATCAGCGTCACCGACGGGTTGTGCACGTACAGGTTGCGGCCCTCGAACTGCGGCGGGACGGTCGCCCGCGCGCCGAAGTTGACCATGTCGAGCGCGCCCAGCGAGACGACCTGGGGGAGGCCGAGCCGGCCGGCCGCCTCGAGCCGCTCGGGCCCGGCCGAGAAGACGCCGCCGACGAGCTCGTCGCACAGCTCCGTGGTCGTGGTGTCGAGCACGCCGCGCAGGAAGCCCGACTCCATCAGCCCCTCCATCGCGCGTCCGCCGGTGCCGGTGGCGTGGAACACGAGCACCTCGTAGCCGTGCTCCTCCAGCCGTTCGCGGGCGGCGGTCACGCACGGCGTGGTGACGCCGAACATCGTCGCCCCGATCAGCGGTCGCTGCACGCCGAGCTCGACGGGCGGCGCCTGGATCATCCCCGCCATCGCGGCCGCCGCGTTGGCGAGGATGCGGCCGGAGATCGAGTTCACGCCCGCGACGTCGGTGACCGACGCCATCAGCGTCACGTCGCTCGCGCCGACGTAGTCGACGGTGTTTCCGGCCGCCACGGTCGAGACCATCAGCTTCGGCGCGCCGACCGGCAGCGCCTGCATCGCGCGCGTGGCGATCGCCGTGCCGCCAGAGCCGCCGGCCGCGAGCACGCCGCCGATCCTGCCCTCCTCGTACAGCCGGCGGGCGAGTGCCTCGGCGGCCTCCGCCATGGCGGTCACGGCGGCGCCGCGGTCGCCCGCCGCGGCCAGCGCCGCAGGATCGCCGCCCACGTGCATGTCCGGCTCGACGCCGACGGGCTCGTTGACGCCGGCGTCGGCCAGGATCGCCTCCACGCCGTGCATCCTCAGCCGCTCGCGCAGGTACGCGTACTCGGCGCCCTTCGTGTCGAGCGTGCCGATGAGCAGAACGGTCCTCGAGCCCTCCATGCGCTCCTCCCCTCGGTGGATCCCGGCGACCCTACCGGACACGCTGCTTCCGGTGCATGGAACCTTATGATTGGATGCCGGAATGCGTGATCGTCGTGACAGCGTCCAATCCCTGGAGCGAGCGTTCGACCTGCTCGAGGCGCTGTCGGCCGGCGGCGAGCTCGGCGTCACCGAGCTGGCGAACCGGACGGGGCTCGTGCCCAGCACCGCGCACCGCCTGCTGCACACGCTCGCCAAGCGCGGCTATGTCAGCCAGAGCAGCGACTCCGGGCGCTACCTGCTCGGCTACAAGGTCGTGGAGGTGGCGAGCGGGCTCGAGCGCCGGCTCGAGCGCCTGCGCGTGGTCGCGCGCCCGCACCTCGAACGGATCCAGCGCACGACGGGGGAGACCGTGAACCTCGTCGTGCTCGACGCCGACCGCGTGGTGTACGTCGACCAGGTCGAGGGCTCGCGCAGCGTGCGCATGTTCACCACCGTCGGCACCAGCGTCCTCGCCCACACGACCGGCAGCGGCAAGGCGATCATGGCCGCCGGGCCACCGGAGGCCGTGACCGCGCTCTACGGCGGCCGCGAGCCGCTGGAGCGCCTGACGACGCACACGCTGACCACGCTCGATGCGCTCGAGGACGACTTCCTGCGCATCCGCCGGCGCGGCTACGCGATCGACAACGAGGAGCACGAGGAGGGCGTCGCGTGTGTGGCGACCGCCGTCTTCGACCACACGGCCCGGCCGGTCGCGGCGATCAGCGTGTCCGGCCCGACGGCGCGGATCCTGCACGACAAGGCGGCCGAGCTGGGCGGCCTGCTGGTCGAGCACGCCGCGCAGGTGTCCGCGGCGCTCGGCCACGAAGCCGCGGCGTAGACCGTCGATCTCCGCGCCCGACGCGGGCCGGGCGAACGTCAACTGCGGCTGGGCAAGGAGGCGGGATCGAGCGCCGTGCGGGTCGAGTGACGACTTTGTCGGACCAGGGCCGACAAACCGAGCACTCGACCGCCGAGTGCCGGGCTTGTTCCCTCTGAGGGAACAAAGGCGCCACTCGGCAGGGCGAGCGGCCGGCGCCCCCGCCGCCCTCACCCAGCCGCAGTTGACGTTCGCCGGGCCGCCTGCGCGCTAGCCGGGCCGCAGCAGGTCGAGCGTGCCGCGCAGGTGCGCGGTGAGGACCGATTGGGCCCGCTCGAGCTCGCCCGTGCGGATCGCCTCCGTCAGCGCGCGGTGCTCGACCAGGATCGACTCGATCCGCTTGGTGTCGATCAACAGCGACGTGATCACCATCCGCTGCTGCCGGTCGCGCAGCGAGTCGTAGAGCCCGGTGACGATCGGGTTGCCGGCCGCGGTGACGAACGTGGTGTGGAACTCGCGGTCGAAGGCCACGAAGCCGTCGGCGTCGCCCTCGCCGGCGCGCAGCTCCTGCGCGCCGATCGCGACGTCGAGCCGCGCGGCGATCGCCGGCGCGGGCCCGGCGGCGAGCACCTTGTCGAGCGCGAAGCGCTCGACCAGCATCCGCGTCTCCATCACCGCCTCGACCTCGCCGACCGAGACCGGCACGACGAGGGCGCCGCGCTTGGGGTACAGGCGCAGCAGGCCCTCGCCCTCGAGGCGCAGGAACGCCTCCCGCACCGGTGTGCGGCTCATGCCGAGCGCCTCCGCCACCTCGCCCTCGGTGATCAGGTCGCCGCCGGCGAACGTCGAGTCGAGCACGCGACCCTTCGTGAACTCGTACGCCCGGTCCTTGGCGGTCATCTTGAGCTGCGAGCTTGCCATAGGTACCGGTCAGATGCTACAAAGATGCAACTTAGATGCAACGTCCTGGGGAGGACGTGGGTTTGCCTGGGGGGAGAACGACCGGTGCCGGTCGCTGAGCTGCTGCGGAGACTGCGGGATCTCTATCCCGCCGACCGGCTGTTCACGGAGCCCGCGCGCGTCGCGCCGTACGAGTCCGACGCGCTGACGGCCTTCCGCTGTCGGCCCGAGGCGGTCGTGCTGCCGGACACGCGCGAGCAGGTCGTCGCGACGGTTCGCGCGTGCCACCGCGAGCGCGTGCCGTTCGTGGCGCGCGGCAGCGGTACCAGCCTCTCGGGCGGCTCGCTGCCGGTGGCGGGCGGCATCGTCATCGGCCTCAACCGCCTGAATCGGATTTTGCGGCTCGATCCCGGCGAGCGCGTCGCCGTCGTCGAGCCGGGGGTCATCAACGCGCACGTCACCCGCGCGGCCGCCGCCCACGGGCTGTTCTACGCGCCGGACCCGTCGAGCCAGTCGATCTGCACGATCGGCGGAAACATCGCCTTCAACTCCGGCGGCGCGCACTGCCTCAAGCACGGGATGACCGCCAGCCACGTGCTCGCCCTCGAGGCCGTGCTGCCCGACGGCGAGGTCGTGCGCCTCGGCAGCGGCGGGCCGGAGCCCGCGGGGCCGGACTGGCTCGGGGGCTTCGTCGGCTCCGAGGGCCTGTTCGGGATCGCGCTCGAGGCGACGCTGCGGCTGCTGCCGGTGCCCGAGGCCACGCACACCGTGCTGGCCGCGTACCCCGACCTTCGTGCGGCGGGCGACGCCGTGGCGAGCGTGGTCGCCGCCGGCCTGCTCCCGGTGGCGATGGAGATCATGGACGCGCTGGCGATCGAGGCCGCCCAGTCGTCCGTCAAGCCCGGCTACCCCGAAGTGCCGGCGCTGCTGATCGTCGAGCTCGACGGCGAGCGCGCGTGCGTCGACGCCGACGTGGCGCGGCTGGCCGAGGTGATCCGCGCGTCGGGCGCCACCGAGGTGCGGGCGACCGAGGACCCCGCCGAGCGCGCGCTGATCTGGAAGGGCCGCAAGAGCGCCTTCTCGGCGGTCGGCTGGCTCGCGCCCGACTACATCGTCCAGGACGGTTGCGTCCCGCGCACGCGGCTCGGGGAGGCGTTGGAGGCGATCGGCCGGCTGGCCGCCGGGGCGGGCCTGCGGGTCGCCAACGTCTTCCACGCCGGCGACGGCAACCTGCACCCGCTGATCCTCTTCGACGGCCGCGAGCCCGGCGCCGTCGGGCGCGCCGAGGCGCTGGCCGGAGAGATCCTCGACCTCTGCGTGCGGCTCGGCGGCTCGATCACCGGCGAGCACGGGATCGGGGTCGAGAAGCGCGACTTCCTGCCGCGCATGTTCGCGGCGGACGACCTCGCGGCGATGCGCCGCATCGCCCGAGCGGTCGACCCGCTCGAGCTGGCGAACCGGGGCAAGATGTTCCCCCCGGGGTCAGACCCCCCTTCCCGGACCCACGTCACGAGCAGGGAAAACGCGCGCGAACGCGCCTCCGGGGACCCCGCGGGGGGTCAGACCCCCCTTGGTGATGCGGTCCGTGCCCTCCAGGACGCCGTCCGGGAGCACCCGCGGGTGCTCCCGCGCGGCGGCGGCTCGAAGCCGGCGCTCTCGACGCCGCCCGAGGGCGTCGTCCCGCTCGTCGTCTCCGGGCTGCGCGGCATCGTCGAATACGACCCGGAGGAGCTGACCATCACCGCGTTGGCGGGCACGCCCGTACGCGTGGTCCAGGCCGCGCTCGCGGTCCACGGCCAGCACCTGCCGTTCGATCCGCCGCTGGCGCGCGCCGGCGCGACGCTCGGCGGCGTGGTCGCGGCCGGGACCTCGGGTCCCGGCCGCCTCCGGCACGGCGGCGTGCGCGACTTCATCATCGGCGCCAGGTTCGTCGACGGGACAGGCGCGCTCGTCGGCGGCGGCGGCCGCGTCGTCAAGAACGCCGCGGGCTTCGACCTGCCGCGGCTGATGGTCGGCAGCTTGGGCCGGCTCGGCGTGCTCGTCGAGCTCGCGTTCAAGGTCTTCCCGGCCCCGCCGGCCTGGGGCACGCTGATCGCCGGGGCCCCCGGGCTCGAGGCGGCGCTCGAGGCGATCGAGCGTGCCGGCGCGTCGGGGCTCGACATCGAGGCGCTCGACCTCGAGCCGCCCGGCCGCCTGCTGGTCCGCCTCGGCGGCGAGCAGGCCGCGCTCGAGCCGCGGCTCGAGCGGCTCCGGCGCGTGCTCGGCCTGCCGGCCGAGAAGGCGCTGGGCACCCGCGACGCCGACCTGTGGGACGCCGCGCGCAAGCTCGCCTGGGCGCCGGCCGGCACATCGGTCGTGCGCGCCGCCGTCGGGCCGCGCGCCGTCGCCGCCCTCGACCCCGGCCTGGACGGCGTCGCGCGGCGCTACTCGTCCGGCGCGGCGGCGGCCTGGATCGCCTGGCCGCCCGACCGTCCGCTCGAGGCGCTCGACGCGCTGCTGCGCGACGTCGGCGCCGGCGGCACGCGCCTCACCGGCCCGCCCGGCCCGGTGCTGCTCGGCGCGACGACCGGCGGCGCGTTCGCCGAGCGCGTCCGCCGCGGCCTCGATCCGGATGGGCGCTTCTCCGGCTCGGCGCGCCGCTTCGTCCCCGTGCGCAAGGTGGCGGCGGCCTGATGCAGCACGCGATCCGGCTCGATCTGCTCGGCGCACAGGGCCCGGCGATGGCCGCGGCGGTCGGCAGCTGCGTGCACTGCGGCTTCTGCCTGCCGACGTGCCCGACGTACGTCACCAGGGGCGAGGAGCCGGACTCGCCGCGTGGGCGGATCCTGCTGATGAAGGAGGTCCTCGAGGGCGGCGTCGCGCTCGACGACGCGCTCGCGCCGATCGACAACTGCCTCGGCTGCCAGGCGTGCGTGACCGCCTGCCCCTCCGGCGTCGAGTACGGCGACCTGATCGCCGCGTTCCGCGCGCACAGCGAGCCGCGCCGCCACCGGCCGGCCGCCGAGCGCGCGCAGCGGGCGCTCGTCGCGCACACGCTCCCGTACCCACGCCGGTTCCGCGCCGCGGCGCGGCTCGGCGCCCTGACACGACGGCTGGCCCCGGCCCGTCTGCGGCCGATGCTCGACCTGCTGCCGCAGCGGCTCCCGAAGGCGGCGCCGCTGCCCGCCGTCCATCGGGCCGAGGGCACGCGCCGCGCCCGCGTCGCGCTGCTGGCGGGCTGCGCGCAGCAGGTGCTCGACCCGGACATCGGCTGGGCGACGCTGCGCGCGCTCGCCCGCAACGGGGTCGAGACCGTGGTGCCGCGCGGCCAGGGCTGCTGCGGCGCGCTCGCGATGCACGCCGGCCGCGCCGGGCAGGCGCGCTCGCTCGCCCGGCGCAACCTCGACGCCTTCCCGGAGGACGTCGACGCCGTGATCGTCAACGCCGCCGGCTGCGGCTCGGGCATGCGCGAGTACGGGCTGCTGTTCGCGGGCGAGGAGGACGAGCCGCGCGCCCGCGCGCTCGCCGATCGCGTGCTCGACGTCAGCGCGTTCCTCGACGGGCTCGGTCTCGTCGAGCCGCCGCCGCCCGCGCGCCCGCTGCGCGTGGCCTACCACGACGCGTGCCACCTGGCGCACGCCCAGCGTGTGCGCGAGGCGCCGCAGCGCCTGCTGCGCGCGGCCGGCCACGAGGTCGTGGTCCCGGACGAGTGGGAGCTGTGCTGCGGCTCGGCAGGCACCTACAACGTCGAGCGGCCCGAGACGGCGGCCGAGCTCGGCCGGCGCAAGGCGGCGAACCTGCGGGCGACCGGAGCGGACGTCGTCGCCGCGGGCAACGTCGGCTGCCTGACGCAGATCCGGCAGCACCTCGAGCTTCCGGTCATCCACACGATCCAGATCCTGGACCGTGCCTACGCAGGGGTTGACGTCTGATGGGGCCTGTGGAAGCATCACCGTCTAGCAGAAAGATCATTCCGTATTGCGGGATAGGGGGAGAGGGCAGATGACCTCGTTGTCGAAGCTGTGTCTGGCGCTGTTCGCCGCCATGTTCGTCTGGGCGCTCACCGCGAGCGCGGCGTCGGCGCAGGCGCCGACCGTGGTCGACGCGGTCGATGCACCCGGGCCGGCGTTCGAGCCGGCGGAGGTGACGGTGCCGACCGGCACGACCGTGCAATGGCAGTTCGACGAGGCGACGTTGCCGCACACGGTGACGTCGACGAGCACGAACTGGACCTTGAACGAGTCGCGCGAGCCCGAGGGCCCGGTCGTCGAGTACACGTTCGACGAGCCCGGGACCTACACGTACCGCTGCAACATCCACGGCGCGATGACCGGCACGGTCACGGTCACGGCGGCGGACGAGCCGCGCTTCGACGTCCTGGTCTTCTCACGCACCACCGGCTTCCGCCACACCGACGCCATCAACGCCGGCCGCGCCGCGATCCCCCAGATGGGCGAGGACGGCAACTACAACGTCGAGCTCTCCGAGGACCAGACGCTGTTCACCGACGACGGCCTGCGCCCGTACGAGGTCGTGGTCTTCCTCAACACCGACGGCGAGGGCATCCTCGACGCCGCGCAGCGCAACGCCTTCGAGCGCTGGACCCAGCGCGGCGGCGGCATCGTGAGCATCCACGCCGACGCCAACGCCGACCGCAACTGGGCCTGGAAGGGCGACATGATGGGCGGCGCCTGGTTCCTCAACCATCCCTCCGGCGCCCTCCAGTTCCAGGAGGCGACCGTCAACCGCGTCGACGACACGCACCCCGCCACGGTCGACGTGCCGGAGAACTGGGTGCGCGAGGACGAGTGGTACAACTTCACCGCCGAGCCCGAGGACGTCCACGTCCTGCTCGAGCTGGACGAGAGCACCTACGTCGAGCAGGACGGCAGCGACGGCGTCGACGACCCGCACCCGATCGCCTGGTGCTCCAACTACGACGGCGGGCGGCACTTCTACACCGCGCTCGGCCACATGGGCACCTACTGGTCCGAGCCCGACTACCTCGAGCACGTCAGCGGCGCCATCGAGTGGGCGTCCGGCGAGGCGGAGGGCGACTGCGGGCCCGAGCGCGAGGGCCTGCCGACCGATGCGTCGTTCGACAAGGTCACGCTCGACGACACGACCGAGAACCCGATGGAGATCGCCGTCGACGCGAACGGCGACGTCTACTACGTCGAGCTCGGGGGCGGCGTCAAGCACTTCGACCGGGAGACCGGTGCGGTCCGCAAGATCGCGACGATCCCGGTCCACCGCGGCAACGAGAACGGCCTGCTCGGCATCACGCTCGACCCGGACTTCGAGACCAACCGCTGGCTGTACCTGTTCTACAGCGCGCCGTCGCCCGAGATCCAGCGCATCTCGCGCTTCACGGTGGCGGAGGACGGGACGCTCGACATGGAGTCCGAGCGGCCGCTGCTCGAGTTCCCGCACCAGCGGATCATCTGCTGCCACTCGTCCGGCTCGATGACCTTCGGGCCCGACGGCAACCTCTACATCTCGACCGGCGACGACACGCAGCACGCGGAGTCGCAGGGCTACAACCCGGTCGACGACCGGCTCGCCAACGAGCCGGGCACCAACCCGGACGCCGACCACGCGCGCGACGCGCGGCGCTCGTCCGGCAACACCAACGACCTGCGCGGCAAGATCCTGCGCATCACGCCGCTCGACGACCCGGGCGAGACGCCCGGCGTCGGCAGCACGTACACGATCCCGGGCGGCAACCTGTTCGGCCTCGCCGGCAAGTACCCGGGCGTCGAGGGGCAGACGCGGCCCGAGATCTACACGATGGGCCACCGCAACCCGTTCCGGATCTCGGTCGACCAGGAGACGGGCTGGGTCTACAACGGCGAGGTCGGCCCTGACGCGGGCGGCGAGAACGCCAACCGCGGGCCGCGCGGCTACGACGAGCTCAACCAGATCCGCGAGGCGGGCCACATGGGCTGGCCGTACTGCATCGCCGACAACAAGGCCTACTCGAACTGGGACTTCGCGACCCAGACCCACAGCGGCTTCTTCGACTGCAGCGGCGAGGGCGGGGTCGACGACGGCCCGCTGAACGACTCGGCGTGGAACACGGGCAAGCCGAACACGCCGCCGACGACCGGCGCGCTGCTGTGGTGGCCCTACCAGCCGCACGCCAACGCGCCCAACTACCCGTGGAACACGCCGCCGCTGGCGATCCCGCAGGGACCCGGCCGCACGGCGATCGCCGGCCCGATCTACCACTTCGACTCCGAGAACCCGGCGGACACGAAGTTCCCCGTCTGGTTCGACGACAAGGTCTTCTTCGCCGACTGGTCGCGCGACTGGATCGCGACGCTCGAGCTCGACGAGCAGGGCGAGCCGCAGGAGATCCAGGAGTTCATGCCCAACGCCGACTTCCGGCATCCGCAGGACATCGAGATGGGCGCCGACGGCTCGCTGTACGTGCTCGAGTGGGGCCGTGACTTCAACTACGCCGGCTCGGGCATCAACCCCGACTCCGGCCTCTATCGCATCGACTACGCGAAGGGCACCCGCACGCCGGTCGCCCGCGCGACGTCCGACGTGGACTCCGGTCCCACGCCGCTGACCGTCGAGTTCTCGAGCGAGGGCTCCACGGACGCCGACGGCGACGACCTCACGTTCGCGTGGGACTTCGGCGACGGCGAGACCTCGACCGAGGCCAACCCGACGCACACGTTCGACGAGGCCGGTACCTACAACGTGCGCCTGACCGCCACCGACTCGACCGGCAAGGCCGGCAACTCGACGGTGGTCATCACCGCCGGCAACACGCGGCCGACCGTCGAGCTCACCGTGCCTGTGCAGGGCGGCGTGTTCGACTGGGGCGACGCGATCCCGTACGAGGTCACCGTCACCGACCCGGAGGACGGCACGATCGACTGCGAGGACGTGACGGTCAACGCCGGCGTCTACCACGACGAGGGCGGCAACGCGCACGTGCATCCCGGCACCGACGTCGCGGGCTGCTCGGGCACGATCGAGGCGCCGGCCGACTCTGGCCACGAGAAGAGCGCGAACATCGCGCTCGTCCTGATC
>Ga0214469_1000597_pt1 | contig 12650 bp, 11 predicted proteins | sample RVTome_10_FD_187340 | JGI IMG/M metagenome (GOLD analysis project Ga0214469, IMG submission 187340) | Soil microbial communities from uranium-contaminated site in the Upper Colorado River Basin, Wyoming, United States - RVT153D57 HiSeq ... | reverse complement strand
GGTCCCGCAATGTGACGCCACCGAGCTCACACTCATCTCTTCAGTGCAGGGCCCTGGCTCCGCGTCTCCGATCGAGGGCCAAGAGGTCACTGTGGAAGGTGCCGTGACCGCCATCTACCCGGAGCTGAATGGAATCGCGGTCCAGGAAGAGCCCGACGACGTCGATGGTGACGAGAGGACGTCTGAAGGTGTGTTCGTCTTCGTGGGCTCCGGTTTTGACTTCGAGAGCCTGAACCGTTTCGACATCGTCCAGGTCAGCGGTGAGGTCGACGAGTTCTTCACCGACACTGAGATCGGCGCGGACGAGGTGGCGATATGTGAGACCGAGCCCGTCGAGATCACGGCGACTCCGTTGACGCTCCCTGCCGACTTCCCAACACGGGAGGCCTTGGAGGGCATGTTGGTCGTCACCACCCAGGACTTGACCGTCACCAGCCTCTTCACCGCCTACAGCTTTGGAGAACTGGGCGTCTCGTCTTCGGGGATCCTGCATGAGCCAGTCAATCTGTTCGAGCCCGGATCATCGGAAGCGTTTGCTCTCGCCGAGCAGAACACCGAGGACCTCCTCTTCATCGACGACCGGGGCGAGTTCGGGGGCGACAACTCACCCTGGTTCGGCGAGCCGAATCAACGGGCAGGTGACATCGTCGAGGCCGGCGTCGAGGGCGTTCTCTACTTCTCCTTCGGTGACCATCTCCTCGAGCCGATCGAGTTTCCCGACGTCGTGGATGGCTCTCCGGTGTTCGCCGATCGTGAGCCCGCACCGTCGCTCGACGGTGGTGCAGACATCGGCGCCTTCAATGTGTTGAACTACTTCAACACCTTCGGAAACGACGACGTCCTGCGAGGAGCACGCAACCAGGAGCAGTTCGACCTCCAGTCAGCCAAGATCGTCGACGCCATCCTGAACCTGGATGCCGCGGTGCTCGGTCTCATCGAGATCGAGAACGACTACGAGGACGCCTTCGACGGGGACCCGGATTCGGAGCCATCGATAGAGACGTTGGTCGACCAGTTGAACGCAGCCGCCGGGTCGGACCTGTACGACTGGATAACCATCCCTGAGAACTTGCTCACCGACGAGGGTCTCGGCGGTGGCGGTCTCGGCACCGACGCAATAGCCGTCGGGATCATCTATCAACCCGATCGTGCCACGCCGGTTGGCGATGTGGCGACCTTCGACATCGATGCGCTGCTCACAGGGGCGGACACCAACAAGAACAGGTGGCCTCTGGCGGCGAGCTTCGACATCGACGGGCAAGCCGTGACGGTCGTCGTCAATCACTTCAAGTCGAAGGGCTCCGCCTGTGACGACGTGACCGTCCCGGCGGGCTTCGGTGACGGTCAGGACGACCCGCAGACAGCGAGCTGTGACCTGGTGCGTGAGTACGCGGCCGAGCGTCTCATCGAGTGGGTCGAGACCAAGCCGACCGGAGTCAACTCGCCGGACACTTTCGTCGTGGGCGACCTCAACTCCTACGCCGAGGAGGACCCGATAAGGATCCTCGAGGAGGCCGGCTATCTCGATCTGGTGGAGAGATACGACGACAACGCCTTCACCTACAAGTTCGACGGAAGATATGGGCGGCTCGACTACATCATGGCTTCGCCATCGGCGAAGCGTCTGGTCGACGATGCCGAGGTCTGGCAGCTCAACTCAGCTGAGCCATATGGCTACCTCTACTTCAACGAGCCGATCGACGAGAGCGCCTACGCCTCGAGTGACCACGATGCAGTCGTGGCCGCGATCTCCAATCCGGGCAAAGGCCCGAGTCGTTAGCCAATGGTGATCCGGCGGGCACCTCAGGTGTCCGCCGGGCACCACGATGCCCGGCCCTGCTCAGAGCAAGGTGAGGACAACAGGCAGCGTCGCGGCCGAAACCAGAGTCCCCACCAGGACGATCGAAGTCACGTAATCGGCCTCGAGTTGGTGTTCGATTGCGATGAGCGAGGTGAACACGGCTGCCGGCATGGCTGCCTGGAGGACCACGATGTCGCCAGGCAAGCCGCTGACGCCGAAGAGCCCGATGCCCACCGCGGCCAGCGTCGGCGCCAGCAGCAGCTTCACGGCGATCGGCACTGCGATCCTCGGCGAGGGTAAGGCCCGGGGCATGCCGGCGAGCTGGATTCCCAATGTCAACAGCATCACGGGGATCAGTGCTGCCGCCAGCAGCGCGATCGGGCGGTCGATCCAGATTGGCAGACCAGCGTCGGTCAGGTTCGCCAGCAACGCCGGGAGGACTGCGAGCGCCAGGGGCGACGACACCGCGGTCGCGGCCGCTCTGAGCAGCGAGCCACGCCTCAGGCTGGCCAAGCCGACCCCGGTCAGGATCCCCAATGTGTTCACGGTCACCATCACGATGCTGGCGACCGGAAGGGCCTCGGGGCCGAAGGCAAAGGCGCTGATCGCCAGCCCGAAGTTTCCGGCGTTGCCGTAAGTGGAGGTCAACACGGTCGCCGCCAACTCTGAGAACGACGAACCGATGAGCCTCATAGCCCCTGCTGCCACCAATCCCGCTCCCAGCATCACCACTGCGCTGGCAGCGACGACCTTCACGACAACGTCGGGATCGAGCTCGGCGGTGGCGAGGACGTCAAAGATGAAGGCGGGGCCCAGAACCCAATAGGCGAGGGTTGCGAGGGCGCGGGCCTCGATTCCGACCCACCTGGACAGGCCAAAACCGATGGCGACGACCGCGAAGACGGGGACGAGCACGTCGACGAGGACCTGGAGCATCAAGCGACGTTAGAACCAGCGTCGGCGGCTGAAGAAGCTCAGCCTCCCGGCGCGATCTCGCCGTAGCCTCCGCCGAAGCCACTGCCCAGCCAGTCGCCGATGCCTCGGAGCCCATCCCCGGCGGCGCGTAGCGGGCTCCCGGCCGGCATTGAGGGGCCGATCACGGCCACCACCACGGCCACGATCAACAGCACCACCACCACCACGAAGAGACCACGCATCTCGGCCACAAGCTACCCGGGGCGCGACTATCCGGAAGGTGGTTTTACGCTTTGGCGTGTGGCCAGAGTGCATCTTCTCGGCATCTTGTTGGTCGGACTCCTGGCGGCATGCTCAGCACCCGGCTCCGATCAACCGACGACCACGGAGCGGCCGCAAGCGATCATCACCACCCTTGCCCCCTCGACCACCACGTCCAGCGCCGGTGTAGCTACCAGCACCAGTCGCCCACCGGCAACGACCACGACGACCCTCGATCCGGAGACACTGGAGATCGAGGCGTTCCCAGTCCCGTCGGGGTCTCGCCCTCACGACGTGGCGCCTGCTGCGGATGGCGGTGTGTGGTACACCGCCCAGAATCTCGGTGATCTCGGCTGGCTCGACCCGGTCACCGGGGAGACCCGGCACATCCAGCTCGGTTCCGGCTCGCGCCCTCACGGTGTGATCGTCGACGATCAGGGAACTCCGTGGGTCACCGACGGTGGGCTCAACGCCATTGTCTCGGTAGACCCAGGAACCGACGAAGTGACGGTCTACCCGTTGCCTGACGACGCTCCCGACGCCAACCTGAACACGGCCGTCTTCGACGACCAGGGCGTTCTCTGGTTCACCGGTCAGGCGGGCATCTACGGTTGGCTCGATCCGGCCACCGAAGAACTGGAGGTCGACCCGGCTCCGGACGGAGCGGGCCCCTATGGCATCACTCATACCCCGGTCGGAACCGTCTTCTATGCGTCTCTCGCCGGGTCCTACGTCGGCGAGATATCCGGCGGAACCGTCATCGTTCACCAGCCACCGACCCCCAATCAGGGTGCCCGTCGTGTCTGGTCGGATTCCATGTCCCGGGTGTGGGTCAGCGAATGGAACAGCGGCCAGGTGAGCCGCTATGACCCGGCGACCGACGAGTGGGCGATGTGGGCACTTCCGGGCAGCGAGCCAGCGACATATGCCGTCTACGTCGACGACCAGGACATCGTGTGGCTCAGCGACTTCGGTGGAAACGCAATAGTCCGATTCGACCCGTCGACCGAGACCTTCACCCAGTATCCGCTGCCCCACCAGCCCGGGAACGTGCGTCAGATCCTGGGTCGCCCCGGTGAGATATGGGGGGCCGAGTCGGCGGCCGATCAGCTGGTTTCGATCCGCACCCGCTAGTCAAGAATCGGGTACGCCGAGCCGATGTGATCCATCATGTGGATGCGTGCTGCCCTGAGCGTCCTATGGCTTGCGTTGCTCTTGTCTGCGCTCGCCGCCTGGGACTGTGCCGGCCTCGTCTTCGCCGATCCGATCGGCGCCTGCGGCAACATCCAAGACCTGGGCATAGCCGATACTGACGTGATCGGTTTGGTGGTCGCCGCCATCTCCGCAGTGGGGCTCATCGTCGTTTGGCTGCCTGATCTGAAGGGGAGCCGCAGCCGGCGCAAGCATCAGCCCGAGCGGGCGCTGGTCGAGAACATAGGCCGTCTGCCCGAGCCCTACGGAGACTATGTCGGTGTCGACGAAGAAGTGGAGAAGGTGATCGACCGGCTCCGTAGAGGCATCGAAGTCGTGGAAACGGCCTTTGCCACGGACTCGACCGCCACGAGGTCGATGACATCAGAGTGGATGCGCCTGCTTTTGGAGGCAAACCAGCTCCACAATGAGGGGAGCCTTCCCACCGCCGAGTTCAAGATCCTGAACACCCGCCTCCTACAGGTGGTGACCGTCTCGAGCGCGGCCCACTCGCCCTGATCTCACTCGCCCGGCCGATCGAAGTCGGTGAGGACCTCCTCCAACTGCTCGCCCACCGCCGTTATCCGCTTCTGACAGAAGTCGAGGAGCTCCGAAGCGCGCTCCACATCCTTGATCAGATGATCGACGTCGACATCATCGGCGCGTAGCCGAGCGTGTATGGCTCGCAACTCATCGAGTGCCTGGCTGTAGGTGAGGTCCTCGGTGCTCAATCGTCCTCCACTGTGACCCGGACCGTACCGTCGGCGAACTTGACCATCAGGCTGTCGCCCGGCGAGGTTCCGGCCGCCGATCGGACGACATGTCCCTTGGAAGCGTCCGTGACTATGGCGAAGCCCCTTCGGAGAGTCTGATCGACGTCAACCACCTTGAACCAGTCGGCGAGCCCGTGCAGATCGGCGCGGCGACGATCGAGGGTGGCGCGGCTCACGTGAGCGACTTCGAAGCGAATGTGCTCGAGGGTGTCGCGCTGGCGGCGTAGCGCGGTGGCACTGGCCCTCATGTCCGCTGCGGCCGTGCGCAGCATCTGATGTTGCCTACGCAGAGCGGCATCTGCTTCGGACCCAATCGTGTGACGTGCTCGCGAGATGCGATCGGCGAAGTCCTTGACCCGCGAGACGAGCCACTCGCCGGCTGCCGAGGGTGACTTGGTCGCCACGGACGCCGCCTCGTCGGCGACGGCGCGATCGATGTCGTGCCCTATGCCGGTGATGACCGGAAACGGGCAGACCGCGATCGCCCGCGCCACCTCCTCGGTGTCGAAGACCGCCAGGTCGAGCCTGGAGCCGCCACCACGGATCACTGCAACCATGTCGACATCCTCGAGCACGATACGTCTCAAGGCGCCGGCCAGAGCGGTGGAGGCGTGCTCGCCTTGCACCGCGCTGTGAGCGGTCTTGACGTGAAACCGATATGAGGAAAGACGCAGCTGATCGATGAAGTCGGCGTGAGCCGCCGAGCCGCGGCTGGTGACCAGTCCAATACGCAAGGGAACCAGGGGGAGTGGAAGTGATCTGTTGGCGTGCAGGGAGCCGTCGGCGGTCATCCGACGAATCACTTCGGCCCGGTCGAGGGCAATGCGCCCGGCCGTGAACGCCGGGTCGACCTCGAGCAACGAGAGCCTGACCCGCGAACCACGCTCCTCGACACCAATCGTTCCCCTCAGGCGCGCTTCGACACCGTCCCGTAGTGATCCGAGCCCGGCATCACCGAGTACGCGGTCGATTTCCATCATCACCCTGCCACGGGCCGCGACTTCGAGGGCCGTCCCGTTGGCGTCGGGGTCGGCGAGCCGGAAGAACACGGCGCCGCGATTGGTCCGGCGCATGCCGGTCACCTCGCCGCGGACCCAGATCGGCGTCGGAAATTCGCGGACCACCGCTTGCTGCAGCCCGGCAAGGACCTGTGAGACCGTGAGCGTGGGGTCGCTCACGTCGCAGCCTCGTAGGCGGACCGGACGTCGGTGAGGATCTGATGATGATCGAAGGCAAGCAGGTCGGGTCTGGCCAGCACCTCGTCCATGTCCCAGATCCGAGCGTCTGCCGCATCGTCGCCCCGGATCGGCTCAGACAGGTCGGTGAGGTGAGCCCAGAACACCACGGTCACCACCCTCATTCTCGGATCGCGGTCTGGATCGCCGTAGGCACCGAGCTGGGTCAGCTTCTCGCACCGCAGACCGGCTTCTTCAACGAGCTCCCGGATGGCGGCGCTCTCCAGGTCTTCGTCGATGTCGACAAATCCGCCAGGAAGCGCCCAACGGCCCTGAAAAGGTTCGTTGCGACGCTGGACGAGGACGACTCGAAGCTGTCCTCCGTCCGTGTTCAGCAGGGCCACATCGGCCGTCAGTGCGAACGGCGGGAACTTGGAGGCGTCGTACCCTGGCGGGGCGGTCATGGAGTGCGACGTTAGGGGATCGCCCATCGAAGGTTGATAGGCCGCGCGCTCAGCGTGGCCGACGGTCGGGGTGTAGCAGCGCAAGACTCATATTGTCCACGAACATGGGCTATCTCCAGGACGAATCGGGTTCTGCTGGGCCGGAGCCGGACGTCCGCACCGATTCGCGAGTCGATCGATTCTCCGCCCTCGTGGCACTCACCTTGTTCGGCCTGACCTGGCCGGTGCTCGATCTTCTCGGACGCAACGCCGAGTTCTTCCTCGCTCGCCGATCGGCCAAGACCGAGATCGTGGTCATGGCGTTGACGGCGATCGTCGTGGCCCCAATCGTCGTCGGGTTGCTCGGCTCTCTCCCCGGTCGTGTCGGGCGGGTGGTCGGCCTGGCTCTCATCATGGCGACCGCAACGTCGTTGGCTCTCCTCTACCTGGGTCGTACGGACCTGCCGTCGTGGCTGGCATCGGTGGTCGCCGTCGTGCTCGGTCTGGGCTCGACGTGGGCCTTCGTTCGCTCGCGTCAGGTCCGGCAGGCGGCCCGCTATCTGATGATCACTCCGGTTGTGATGCTCGGTGTGTTTTTCTTCTCGATGCCGGTTGGCGATGTCCTGTGGGAGCCCGACGTCGCGTTGGGCAACCCGGTGCCCATCGAAAACCCGGCTCCAATCGTGCTGCTGGTGTTCGACGAGTTCCCGGTCGCGTCTCTGATCGATCCGGCCGGAAACCTCCAGGCGGATCGATTCCCCAACTTCGCCAGACTGGCCTCCGATGGCACCTGGTATCGCAACGCCGTCACGGTCGAGCAGCAGACCGAGCAATCGGTGCCGGCGATCCTCACGGGACGAGTCCCCCAAGACTCGCTGGTCCCGGTAGCGGGCCAGTATCCCTTCAATCTGTTCACGGCGCTGCGGAGCGTCTACGACCTCTACGTTCACGAGTCGATCACTCAACTCTGCCCCCGGCAGCTATGCCAGGGTGTCGCCGCCACGGCGTCATCACTCGTGGACGACGTCTCTGTGGTCGCGGGTCACGTTTTGTTGCCCGAGCCGTTCACCGAGGATCTTCCACCGATCGACCGCGGATGGGGTGACTTTGCGTCTGCGGCCGGGGCGTTCAACGCCAGAGAGGAGTTTCGCGAGGTGCTGAGCAGAGGGCCGCGAGCCGCAATCGAGGAGACACTCGATGACATCGAACGCGCCGACCTGGCCAGGCCTTCGCTCTTCTACATGCACGCCATCGTGCCCCACCATCCCTGGCAGTATCTGCCCGACGGCCGTAGCTATCCCTTCATCGTCGACGCCAACCCGGCGAGTGTCGGCGGGGGATGGAACGACGACGAGTTCCTGGTTGCCCAGTCGATGCAGAGACATCTGCTCCAGGTCGGTTATGCCGATTTCGTCCTCGGCGAGGTCTTCGACTCGCTCGATCAGCGCGGCATCTACGAGGAGGCAATGGTGGTGGTCGTGGCCGACCACGGCATCACCATCGGGCCCGGCGTGGATCATCAACGAACCATCACCGACACCACCGTGGGCTCGGTCGCCGCGGTGCCGCTCTTCGTCAAGACGCCACATGACGACGCGAGCGCGATCGACGACCGTCGCGCTTTGACGATCGACATCCTCCCCACCATCGCCGACGTGATCGGAGCCAGCCTGCCCGCGGACGTCGATGGCGTCTCATTGCTCGCGCCTCATCCCAATCGCAGCGCCACCACCACTCACGGGCCCGAGGGTCAGGTCTCGTATGGCGTGTCGGGCGATGAGAAACTCGCAGTCGCGCGGGCAATCTTCGACTGGTTCCCGGGAGGTGACCCCTGGGCGCTTCGCCCGCAGGGTGCCCCGGATCTGGCCAGATCCGAAGTGGACGTCGACGCCCTGCCCGCGTCCGAATTGCGGGTATTCATCAAGGAGTCAGGGCTGTACCGCAACGTCGACATCACCGGCGGTGTCATCCCGGTTCGCATCGGAGGAAACGTCCTGGGGGACGCAAACGGGGACGAAGTCTTGGCGGTCTCGGTCAACGGGGTGGTAGGAGCTGTGACCAGGACTTATCGGGATGACGATTCTGTCGCCTTCCTCGCCATGGTGCCACCCGAGCTCTTTCTCGAAGGCGAGAATCTCGTCGATGTGCTCGAGGTCGCCGAGGGCGGTGGACTGTCGCGTCTCGACCGCTGACACAATTCTGTGCGGATTCATGACATGTCACGTGTCGCTGATCCGCACCCAACGGTTGGGGTCAGATACGGGCGATCAGCTCGATGAGAAGGTCGTAGAAGCGGTCGTCGTCGATCTCGTTCATCACGAGCGCATTGGGTTCGGCATCGGTGACACCCCACCAGTCGACGAGGGTCATCCCCTGGGTGGGCCCGGGGGCAGTCTCGATGGCGACGGCGACATCCTTTCCCTCGAACATGTCGGGTGAGAGGAGATAGGCGATCACGGTCGGGTCATGGAGCGGCCCGCCTTCCATGCCGTACTTCTCGATGTCGTGACGGTCGTAGAAGCCGAGCATGCCGGCCACGGAGTCGCCGGCGGCCGACCCGATCTCGGTGAAGCGCTGGAGACGATCTGGAGTGGTCAGAGCCTTGTGCGTGACGTCGAGCGGCATCATCACGAGAGGTACTCCGCTGGTGAAGACGACATGGGCCGCATGAGGGTCGACGTAGATGTTGAACTCGGCCGCAGGCGTCGTGTTGCCGCCCACGAAGAATCCGCCACCCATGAGGACTATCTGATCGATACTCTCGGCGATCGAGGGCTCTTTCACAAGGGCCAGTGCGACGTTGGTCAATGGGCCCAAGGTGCAGATCGTCGTTCCTTCCGAGCGTCCCAGGACCATTTCGATGATCCGGTCCACCGCGTGCCCGGGGCCGACTTCGAGCTTCGGCGGCGCAAGGTTGGCGCCGTCGAGCCCTGTTGGACCGTGGACGTATTCAGCGGTCACCAAACGGTTGACCATGGGCCGGACTGCGCCTCGATAGACGGGCACATCGGCACGACCTGCAAGCTCGACGAGCGCCAGGGCGTTGGTTGTCACCTTGTCGATCGGGACATTTCCGGCAACCGTCGTGATAGCGACCACATCGAGCTCGTCCGGGGAGGCGAGCGCGGCGAGAATGGCGACGGCATCGTCCTGACCGGGGTCGGTGTCGATGATGATCGAGCGTCTTATGCCGGGGAACGTAGTCAACTGCGGAGGAAATTCTCGACTTGGTCGGCCGTTGGCAGCGATGCCTGAGCGCCGAGGGTCATCGTGGCGAGGGCTCCGGCGACCACGCCCCGCTCCACGGCCGGCTCGAGATCCACATCTTGGCTCAGGGCCGTGGCGATGGCACCGCAGAAGGCATCGCCGGCTCCGGTGGGGTCGACGGCCTCTACGTTCGGCGCCGGGAATCGGGCAATGTCACCATCGCTCACCAGGAGCGCACCCTCCGATCCGAGAGTCACCACCACCGCCGCGTCGGTCTGGAGCTGCCGCGCCGCGGCGGCCACCTCATCGATGGAGCCAGGCTCGGGGACACTGGCCAGGACACCCAACTCGCTGCGGTTCGGGATGAGGACGTCGACTCGAGCGAGGATTTCGGAGGAGAGCTCGAGGGCCGGCGCCGGGTTGAGGCAAAATATCCCGGTAGCCAGCCGGGCCGCCACGGCCACCGCCGCCGTCGGCACCTCCAGTTGAGCGAGAACGACCCGAGCCTCGCTGATCGCTCTGCCGTTCGCTTCTATGTGCTCCGGGGCCAGCATCGCGTTGGCGCCTGGGCTGACCACGATGGTGTTCTCCGCACAGGAATCAATCGTGATGACGGCGAGCCCGGTAGCGGTGTCGGCGTCGATACCGATGCCGTCGATGTCGACGCCCTCCGCCACCAATGCATCTCTGAGCAAGTGTCCCTGGACATCGTCGCCGACACGGCCGACCATCGCCACGGATGCGCCCATCCGGGCAGCCGCCACGGACTGGTTGGCGCCCTTGCCCCCGTTGTCGGAGTAGTGACTGGTTCCCATGACCGTCTCGCCTGGCCGGGGATGTGATGGAGTGATGACCGTGAGATCGTGGTTCAGCGATCCGACAACGACGATGTCAGCCATCGGGGGAGGTTAAGCGAGAGCCGGCACCTCTCTGGGAACGGTTTCCCAAGGCATGTACAGGGGATGACGGGGCTGGCCCAGTGCCGTCACCCCCAGACATAAGGGTGTCACGTCCGGCAGCAGGGCCGCAACCTCTGTGTGACGGACAGCCCCGGTCGCAGGGTTCGAGACGGCCCCGTGGTTGCCCCAGGCGACGACCATCTGGTCGGCCGTGGCCGCGGCTCCGACGATGGAGGCGTCGTTCTCGGGGCCAACCGGATCCGGGTGTAGGGCGATTGCTGCGGGATTGGTGCTACGCAGGGCGAAGAGGTTGACGACGACGGCCGAGCCGAAGCCCCAGCGACGAGAGAAACCGGCGACGCGTCGGATCGTCGGATCGTCGACCGCCTCGGTGGCAGAGGAAGGATTGAGCATTATCCAGCACACTTTCGAGCCGGCGGCGTCCCAGGTCCTCGACAATCGGTAGCGGTATTGCGTTGTCACCGAGCGAAGGATATGGACACCAGGCCCGACGTGGGCTACTCCGTAAACTCGGCCCATGGAGACATTCGACGCCATATCGACCCGCCGCAAGATCAACGAGTACGCCGATCGGCCCATCGAAGACGAGAAGCTGAGCCAAATCCTGGAGGCAGGCCGCAGATCTCCGTCGTCTCGCAACTCGCAGCGTTGGGCCTTCATCGTGGTGCGCGATCGTGATCGCCTGCGGCGGCTGGCCGGGGTGTGGCGAGGAGCGGCGCATATCTCCGACGCCCCCGTCGCCATAGCCATCGTGGCGCCACACAGCGACGATCTGCGGGAGAACGGGTCGATCAACTTCGACCTCGGTCAGGCGGTGTCATCGATGATGATCGCCGCCGCCGACCTCGGGATAGGGAGCAGGCATGCCTCGGTTCTCGACTACGACCTCGGCGCCGAGATCCTCGAACTTCCCGACGGGCAACGGCTCACTTGGCTGTTCGGCCTCGGCTATCCCGGCGACCGACCCATGAAGCCGGTGGTCGAGCCGGATCGTCGCCCGTTGGACGCAGTCGTCCACCACGAGGTTTGGGGGTCATAGCCGACAACGGATTTGGGGCGACGATCCGTTGTGCAACGAGGCTCCCTGGAGGAGTTTTTCCGTACAACGGATTTGGGTCGACGATCGGTTGTGCAACGAGGCTCCCTGGAGGAGTTTTTCCGTACAACGGATTTGGGTGCTCGCGACCACTGATCAGTAGGGTTGACCACCGCTCAGTGACGGTTGACAGGGAGGGCTCTACGTGGCCGCAGAGACGCTTCAGGACAGGATCGACGCAGCTGACGGGATCGTCGACATGCTGCGTAACGCACAGGTGGGACCCAATGTGTATCCGGGTGTCCCCCCCGAGTTCACCAACTGGCGCGACGAGCAGTGGGCATGGCAGAACACGTGTGTCCTCTTCGACCTCTCCTATCACATGGTCGACCTCGCTCTCGAGGGCCCGGATGCCCTCGACTTGCTGACGGCGGTCGGGTTCAACAGCTTCGATGGGTTCGAGGTCGACAATGCGAAGCACCTGGCCCCGTGCAGCCCTGAGGGGTACGTGATCGGCGACGTGATCCTCTTCTATCTCGCCAAGGAGAGGTTCGACCTGGTCGGCCGGATGCCCTCTCTCAACTGGATCATGTATCAGGCGGAGAAGGGCGGCTACGACGTCACCTGCGAGGTGGACCAGCGAACCGCGGTGCGCGTCGACAAGACCCGGCGCAAGTCCTATCGACTGCAGCTGCAGGGACCGAACGCACTGGCCCTCGTGGGGACGGTTCTCGGTTCGGCGCCACCGGAGGTCAGGTTCTTCAACATGGCCACGATCGACGTCGCTGGAGCGCCGGTAAAGGCCCTGCGCCACGGCATGGTGGGACAGCCCGGGTTCGAGCTGTTCGGACCCTGGGACGACAAGGAGCGTGTGGTCGAGGCCGTCCTGGCGGCGGGCGAGGAGTTCGGGCTGCGCCGGGTCGGTTCT